>Ga0335074_10004692_pt1 | contig 18856 bp, 15 predicted proteins | sample Lox_Sample_23_FD_206715 | JGI IMG/M metagenome (GOLD analysis project Ga0335074, IMG submission 206715) | Soil microbial communities from Loxahatchee National Wildlife Refuge, Florida, United States - Lox_Sample_2.3 | ecosystem: Environmental > Terrestrial > Soil > Wetlands | place: USA... | reverse complement strand
AACACGTGGTGGTTTGCCTGTTTGGCTGTAGCACTCTGAAATGGCCCCGCTGTTCTTCTTTGATCGGGCCCCACCGGGAGTAGCACGGGGCGCGGTAGTTCTCTTCTGATCTGGCCCCGCCGGGCAGGAGTGGCGGGCGACACGCCGGGCGTGTTACGGGACATTTGCGCCGGCTGGGCAGATCGTGGGCTGTGTCAGGTGTTCGTCCTGGTCAGGTGGGGCGGGATGGAGCGGAGGGTGGAGCTGTTCGCGGCGATCCGCTTCGACTGGCAACGCCATCAGATGCCGATCCGGGAGCTGGCGCGGAAGTATGACGTGCACCGCCGGACGGTGCGGCAGGCGATCGCGTCGCCGGTGCCGCCGGACCGCAAGGTCCCGGTGCGGGCCGCGCCGGTGCGGGCGGCGGTGGCCGGGTGGATCGATGAGATGCTGGCCGGGGACCTGGCCGCGCCGCGCAAGCAGCGGCATACCGCGCGGCGGGTCTTCGAGCGGCTGGCCGATGAGCACGGCGCGCAGGTGTCGTATTCGTATGTGGCCAAGTACGTGGCGCGGCGCCGGGCCGAGATCGCCGCGCAGGACGGCCGGGCCGGCGCGGAGGGCCTGGCGGGGTTCGTGCCGCAGGTGCGGGAGCCGGGGGCGGAGGCCGAGGTCGACTTCGGCGACGTGACCGTCGAGCTGGACGGCCGGCCGGCCCGCTGTTTCCTGTTCGCGTTCCGGCTGTCGTACTCGGGCAAGGCCTGTCACCGGGTGTATGCCAGCCAGGCGCAGGAGGCGTTCCTGGAAGGGCACGTGGCCGCGTTCGAGGTCATCGGCGGGGTCCCGGCCCGGCAGGTCCGCTACGACAACCTGTCCCCGGCGGTGGCTAAGGTGCTGGCCGGCCGGAACCGCGCCGAAACCCAGCGGTGGCTGTCATTCCGGGCGTTCTACGGGTTCGAGGCGTTCTACTGCCTTCCCGGCGCCGAAGGCGCGCACGAGAAGGGCGGCATCGAGGGCGAGATCGGCCGGTTCCGCCGCCGCTGGTTCGTGCCCGTGCCGCGGGCGGCGTCGCTGGCCGAGCTGAACGCGGCGCTGGCCGAGGCCGATGCGGCCGAGGACGCCCGCCACGTCGCCGGCCGGGCGGTCACGGTCGGGGCAGACTTTGCCGCCGAGCGGGGCAGGCTGCTGCCGCTCCCGGCCGAGCCGTTCGACACCGCCACCGTCATCTGGCCGCGGGCCGACCGGTATGCGCGGGTCAGCGTCGGGAAATGCCGGTATTCGGTGCCGGCCCGGCTGATCGGGTCCCGGGTCCGGGTGATGCTGTCGGCGAACGAGCTACGCGTCTTCGACGGCTCGAAGCTGGCCGCGGTCCACCCGCGGCTGATCGCCGCCGGGGACGAGCGCCTGGAGCTGGATCACTATCTGGAGATCTTGGTCCGCAAGCCCGGCGCGCTGCCCGGCTCGGCCGCGCTGGCCCAGGCCCGGACGGCCGGGGCGTTCACCAGCGCCCACGAGGCGTTCTGGGCCGCGGCGCGGGCCCGGCACGGGGATGCCGCCGGGACCCGGGCGCTGATCGAGGTGCTGCTGCTGCACCGGCGGATGCCGGCCGGGCAGGTGACCGCGGGGATCGCCGCGGCGCTGGCGGCCGGCAGCTGCTCCCCGGACGTGGTCGCGGTCGAGGCCCGCAAGCACACCGCCAGCCCGGAACCGGCCGGCGAGCCGGCGTGGCCGGCGATCACGCCGCGGCGCTCGCGGGCGGCGGTCGTCACCCTGCCCGCCCGCCAGGCCCCGCTGCCACCCGACCAGCGGCCGGCGCCGTCGGTCGCCGCCTACGACCAGCTGCTCACCCGCCGCCCAGGAGGAACCTGATGGCCAGGACCACCACCAGGGACGAGCTGACCGACACCGCCGCCGACGCCGCGATCGACCAGGCCTGCCGGATCCTGCGGCTGCCGACCATCCGGGACCGGCACGGCGAGATCGCCGCCGCAGCCGCCCGCCAGCACGCCAGCTACAAAGGCTTCCTCGTGGAGCTGCTGTCCCTCGAATGCGACGACCGGGAGACCCGGCGCAAGGCCCGGCTGGTCCGCGAGGCGGCCTTCCCCCGCCCCAAAAGGCTGGAGGACTTTGACTACGCGGCCAACCCGAACGTGCCCGCAGCGCTGATCCGCACCCTCGCCGGATCGGCCTGGGTGGCCGCGGGGCAGCCGTGCTGCCTGATCGGCGACTCCGGCACCGGCAAGTCCCACCTGCTGATCGGGCTGGGCACCGCCGCCGCCGAGCACGGCTACCGGGTCAAGTACACCACCGCCGCCGCGCTGGTCAACGAGCTCGTCGAGGCCGCCGACGACAAGACCCTGTCCCGCACCATCACCCGCTACGGCCGCGTCGACCTGCTGTGCCTGGATGAACTGGGCTACCTCGAGCTCGACCGGCGCGGCGCCGAACTGCTGTTCCAGGTCTTCACCGAACGCGAGGAACGCGCCTCCATCGCCATCGCCTCCAACGCCGCCTTCTCCGAATGGACCGCCACCTTCACCGACCCCCGGCTCTGCGCCGCCATCGTCGACCGGCTCACCTTCGACGCCCACATCATCCAGACCGGCACCGACTCCTACCGGCTGCGCTCGGCCAGGGCCCGCCAGGCCGCGCACGCCTGACCCGGAGGAACCCGCCATGTCCCTGATCCCCCAGCCCGGCAGCGACTACCAGCTCACCGGCATCACCCTCGACGCCGGCAACGCCCGCGACATCACCTTGATGCTCACCGACCTCCACGGCCTGCTCGCCGACCTGTGCCTCGACCCCGCCCGGCCCCAGACCGCCGCGCTGGCCCAGGCCATCCTGCGCGACTGCGACAGCCCCTACACCCCGCAGGCACTCCTCAGCGCCCTGGACCAGGTCATCACCCAGCTCACCTACGCCATCCGCGACGCGCTCAGCCCCATCAAGCCACCCCCACCGCCCGGGGCCAGATCAAAGGAGAACCACCGACCCGCAACCGCTCCCGGTGGGGCCCAATCAGAAGAGAACAGTGGAGCCACTTGAGATTGACAAAGCCAGGCATTGCCGGGTGTGCTCGATGAACTGCACTGGCATATCGCTACCCAGGCGGCGGCGAAGCGGCACGCCGGGTAGCGCTTGAAACACTGATCGAGGCGTGCGTCACCGCCACGCTCGTGGCAAAAACCTGGGCTACATGGATCTCGCCCACGTCGCCGCACTACGCGCCCAGGAGGCCGCGGCGCTGCTCGATGACCCCGGTGCAGCAGGCAAAGGCGGACCTGACACGCATCTGGGCTCTGCCCAGGGAACGACCATGGGAACGTAAGCTGGAATGATCAAGCGGGCAGCCGACGCCCTCGAAGCACACGCCCAGGCACCCCTGGGCACCCAGGTCCTGGCGAAAGCGGCGGTGTCGTTCCGGAAATGGCCGACGCGGTGGAAGAGCAGAAGCTTGCCGCCCGCTTCCGCAAAGCCCAGTTCCTCGCCGATGTCGGCCGGGACTGGCCAAGGAGAGGCGAACGCAAGCCGAGGCAGTGACCTGGCTGCGTCGCGCCGAGAACACCGGCCGCAGCACATCCGCAACAGCGCAGCTGTCCGGGAGACCGTCGCCTACCTGCTGAACCAGGCGGTAGCGACAGCTGGCGGCCGGGAGCTGCGAGGCGTGGCCGCTCGCGTGGGCGTGCCGAACTAACCGCCGCATCCACACAACGGATCCGGAAAACTTCACGACAGTGAAGTCCGGACCGAATTTGCCCCATACTCTCCATGCTTCATGGAGGTACCTGAGGAGCAACTTGCTCACCTAGAGCGCCTCGCCGCTGCGCTGCACCCGAAGTCGTGCACGGCCGAGATCGTCAGGGCGGCGTCAAGACCGTACCTGATGGTGGCCAACGCGGGCATACCTACGCTGAACGAGCGGGTCTTCTGCGGACTTGCCACGGACGGCTCGTGGGTATTCCTGTGGCCCTGGAAGCAGGCTATCGGCTCGGTTGATGACCTGGAGACGGTTGCCAGGAAGATCGCCGAGGTGCTCAGGCCGGTGGCGGGCGAGCCGTGAGCGCCTATCATCTCCTGCGGCCAAGCCGTGGACGGCTGGTCAGGCCGACCAGGTCCGCAGCGCCGCTACAGCGCGAACATGCCACTGCGGCCTGCGCGCCGGCGGCCGGGCATGCCCGCCAGCCGCTGCCGATGGAAAGCACCTGCCTGCGCTGCCCCAACGCCCGCCGCAGCGCCGTTCACCTGCCCCGGCTGACCGCCGCCCGCGACCAGGCCGCCGAACTTCGGGCAGCGTGCGAGGCCGCCGGGCTTCCCCCGGAGCGCGAACGTGCTCAGGCCCGTGCTGAAAGCGGCCTTACGGCCGGACTGGCAGCAACGCCGTCGGCGGGAGGCGCGGACCGTGGCTGAGCGGCAGGGCACAGCGCACCTGGCAGCGGCAGTGACGGGCGCGGCGGCGCGGGCGCTGGCCTCCCGGCTGGCGGAGCACGGGTACCGGGTGAGGTTCTTGCCTGGCCGCGAGCCGGCCGTCTTCCAGCTGACCGGGCTGCCCGGTGATCCCGACGTCGAGGTCACCGCCGGAGACAACGGGCCGGCCGCTTGCCACTCCACGGGCAGCGGCCTGGCGGCGGCTGCCACGGCCACCGCCCGGCTGCCGGTCTCCGGCCACCCGGCAGCCCGGGCCGCCAGCGACACCCCGATCACGGGCGGGGAAGGCACTGAAATCGAATGGCACTACCTGACCTCGCCGGGACAGCCCGTCGACGCAGGACAGGTCGCCGCTGCCCTGCTCGCTCACCTGTCGGTGCTGGCTGGCTGGTCCGGCAGGCGTGACGCCGCGCGGGGCGCCGGGGTGAGAGGAGCTGGCCATGGCTGAGCCCATGGTGGTCACGCGGAACTGGATGATCCCGCACCACGGGCCGGTCAGTCCCGGCTGCCCGGTCGAGTGCCTGCTGACGGTGCTGTCGCTGGTGAGCTTCAATCGGCTGGCCCGCGCTGAACGCGCCCCGTTCCCCCCGCCGCGCACCGTGGGCGACGTGATGGACCTGTATGCCCGCGGCCAGCTCCGCAAGATCAGCGGCCTCGGCCGGCGCCGCGTCTCTGAGATCGAGGCCGCGCTCGTCTTGGCCGGCCTGAACATCGGCCGGTGCCAGCAGCCGCCTGCGGGCGGAAGGGCCGGCACGGTGACCGCCGCCGGGACGCCGGCCGCGCAGCCCCCAGCGGCAGCAGGCGGCCAGGGGAAGGCGGCCCCGCCGGGAATCCGCCCCGGCCGGCCGGCCCCGGAGTCTGCCGCTGGCGCAGGTCGCAGCGTAACCGAGAGCACCCCGTCCAGCTGCGTACCGGCCGGGACGGGACGGCGGCCCCGGGCCGGGCGGACCACCACGCGGCCCGGGGCACCGCCAGCAGCACACCCCTGGAGGCACCAGATGCCCGCGACAACCGCAGCCAGGACGGGCGGGACGCAGCCCCGCCCCGGCCCGCCTTGCCCGGCAGTTGCCCAGCTGCGGCGCGCGTTTCTCGGCCTGGACGCAGTGCTCACCTCGCCGCGGTGCGCTCGCGCCTGGACCCGCGAGATCCTGCGGGAATGGCGGCTGGCTGACCTGGCCGACGACGCTGAGGCCATCGTCTCGGAACTGGTCGCCAACGCCGTCCTGCACGCCTCAGCCGGACCGGGCCAGCCCGTCATCGGCCTTGCCCTCGTCTTCGCCCACGGTGAACTGGCGATCCTGGTCAGCGACCACAACCCGGACCTTCCCCGGGCACAGCACCCAGCCGGGGACGACGAGAGCGGGCGGGGCCTGCTGCTGGTAGAGGCCCTGAGCGACCGGTACAGCTGCTACCCCCTCGAAGGCGGCACCGGAGGCAAGGTGGTCTGCGCGGTCTTGCGCGCAGCCCCCGACGCCCCTGGTGACGACGCCATCCCCTAGAGCCCCGCGTGGCCGGAAACGATCAGCCGGACCAGCGGCGTGGTCCCCTCATCGGGGCCGACCACGCGGGCCGAACCGTGACGAAAGGCCTCCCGATGCAACAGCCCCCAACCAGCCCCAGGCCAGTCAGCCGCGCCGCCCGCCCGCCTGGAACACTGCTCCGTTCCCGGCACCAGCCCGCCGGCGCCCCCGCCATCCACCCCTGCGCCGCCCGGCGTGCCACCGCGCTTGTCCTCAACGCCGGGCTGATCCCCGAGAACGGCAACTGTTTCCCCGCCCCTGGCGCGGGAGCGGAGAAACAAGGTAAGCGTGGAGACTCCGCGATGATGCCCTTCTCACGGCCCGTACCGCCGGTACCGCCGGGAGCAGGCACGACGGCGGGTACCGGCTGATGGCTCCGCGCGTTATCCCGGCCGGCGTGAGCGCCGCAGGCGTTGCGGGTGTCCCGGCGCGGGGCGTACCAGGGCGCGTGCGCGCTGGGGCGGTGCCGCCGCTTGCCGTGGCGTTCACGGTCAGGACCGACAGCGTGCCGCCGATCGAGTCCCTGCTCGAGCCGGGCGCTGCGGTCGCGCTCGTCCCCGGGGTGGAAGGCGCCCGGGACGCGGCCGGCTGGCTGAGTTCGTGCGGTAAGACCCAGCTCGCGGCCTGCCTGGCGGAAGCGCTGTGGCAGTCACGCGGCGTCGAGCTGCTGGCCTGGGTGAACGCGTCAGACCGGGCCTCGGTCCTGTCCGGCTACGCCGAGGCCGCCGCGCAGCTGGGGCTAGATGACGGCGGCGATGCCCGGCAGGTCGCCGGCCGGTTCCTGGCCTGGACGGGCAGCACAGCCCGGCCGTGGCTGGTGGTCCTGGACGACCTGCGGGACGCAGCAGACCTGGACGGCCTGCTGCCGGGCGGTCCCGCCGGGCGGGTGCTGATCACCGCCGCCGGCGCCGGGGCGGTCCCCGGCACGCGGCAGGTCACGGTGCCCGCCTTCAGCCTGCGCGAGGCGATGGCATACCTGCACCAGCAGCTGACCACCGACCCGGACCAGCGCAGCGGAGCCTACGACCTGGCCGGGCAGCTGGGCGGCGAGCCCGCCGCGCTGGCCCAGGCCGGCACCGTGATGGCCGGGTCAGGCACCGGCTGCCGCGACTACCAGCGCTACTTCGCCCAGCACAGCGCGCGGCTGCGGGCGGCGGACGGGCGCGAGCCCCCGGCCGCCGCGGTCACCTGGATGCTGTCGGCGGACTATGCCGCCGAGCTGCTGCCCGGCGGCGGCACCTGGCCGCTGCTCGTGCTCGCCGCGCTGCTAGACAGCCACGGGATTCCCCGTACCGTGCTGACCGGCCCGGCCGCCTGCCAGTACCTCGCCGGCACCGGCGCCCCGCCGGCCGACCCGCAGCACGCGCAGTCGGCAGTCGGCGCCCTGGAACACGCCGGGCTTGTCTGCGCCGGGCCGGCCGTGCACGTCAGCAGGGCGTTGCAGCGGGCAGCTCGCGCGGCGGCGCCGCCGGACCTGCTGGACCGGGCGGTGCGAGCCGCGGCGGACGCCGTGGTTGAGGCATGGCCGGATGACCAGCCCCGCTCCGGCCTGGCCGCCCAGCTGCGGGCATGCGCGGCGAGCCTGCTGCGCCACGCCGGGGACGCGCTGTGGGACGGCGGCAGCTGCCATCGCGTGCTGCTGACCGCAGGCAGAAGCCTGGCCGCCGCCCGGCTCACCGGCCCGGCGGTCACCTGGTGGCGTGCGGTGGCCGTGCGCAGCGAACGGCTCTTGGGCTGCGACCACCCCGACACGCTGATGGCGGCCGGGCAGCTCACCGACGCGCTGATGGCCGCCGGGCGCTACCCCGACGCCGTGCAGTGCGCGCGGTGGGTCCTGGACGGCCGCAACCGGGTACTCGGCCCCGGCCACCCGGCTGCGACCGCCGCCGCGATCACCGTCGGCCGGGCACTGGCCGCCTGCGGCGAACCCGGACAGGCACTGCGGGTCCTGTGGGACGCCGCCGCGCAAAGCGAGCAGGCCTACAGCCACGGCGGCCCGGAGGCCCCCGCCGTGCTGGACGAGTACGCCGCCGCGTTCCTCGCGGCCGGCGACACCGCCACCGCGGTTCGCTTCGCCAGGCGGTCGCTGGCCGGCCGCGAGCAGGCACACGGCCCGGCCGATCCCGCGGCCCTGGCCGCCGCGATCCGGTTGGCCGGCACCTTCCTGGCACACGGCAACGCCACCGACGCCATCAGCGGATACCAGCGCGTCCTGGCGGCCAGGGAACAAGCTCTCGGCCCCGATGACCCGGACACCCTAGCGGTACGGGCCAGCCTGGCAGCCGCCTACGACACCGCCGGGCAGATCGGCGACGCGCTGCGCGAACACCAGCAGGCCTGCGCGGGCTACGAACGCACGTTCGGCCCCGGCCATCCCGCTACCCTGGCCCGCCGCGCGGACCTGGCCGCCGCCTACCACGCCGCCGGGCAGGCCGGGGATGCCGTCACCGTGCTGCGCGACAGCATCCCCCGCGCCGAGCAGGCCCTGTCTCCCGGTGACCCGGTGACCCGCAGGCTGCGGCAGGTACTGGCCGGCATCACCACCAGCATGTCAGCCGGATGAGCAGCGCGGAAGGGAGCCCCCGTGACGGACTTCGACTACATCATCGCCGGCGGCGGAACGGCCGGCTGCGTGCTGGCCGCCCGGCTGAGCGAGGACCCCGCCGCGCGGGTCCTGCTGCTGGAAGCCGGCAGCGCCGAGCCGGTCCCGGCGATGATGGTGCCGGGCGCGTGGCCCGGTCTCATCGGCTCGGCGGCCGACTGGGCCGGCATCACGACCGCCCAGGCCGGCGCCGGGCCGCTGCCCTACCCTCGCGGCCGGGGACTGGGCGGGTCCGGCGCGATCAACGCGATGGCCCACGTGCGCGGCCACCGGGCGGTGTACGACGCGTGGGCGGACGGCGGCGCGACCGGGTGGGGATACGCGGATCTGCTGCCGTATTTCAAGCGCAGCGAGCACGCCGGGGGCCGTGATCCGGCGCTGCGCGGGACCAGCGGCCCGGTCCGGGTCGCCCCCGTCCCGGAAACCAGCCGGCATCCCGCCGCCGTCGCCCTCGCCGAGGCGCTGTGCGCGCTCGGCTGCCCGGTGACCGGCGACCTGTCCGGCAGCCGGCAGGAAGGGGTGGCCTGGCCCGACCTGGCCATCTGGGAAGGCCGCCGGGTCAGCCCCGCCAGCGCCTACCTGCTGCCCGCACTGGGCCGGGCGAACCTCACCGTCCTCAGCGACTGCCTGGTCACCCGCCTGCTCATCCGCGGCGGCCGGTGCACCGGCGCCGGATACCTCCGCGACGGGGTCGCGCAGCAGGCCCGCGCAGCCGCCGAAGTGATCGTGTGCGCCGGAGCGATCGGCTCGCCGCAGCTGCTGATGCTGTCGGGCATCGGCCCGGCCGCCCGCCTGCGCGGGCTCGGCATCGACCCGGTCGCCGACCTGCCCGGGACCGGCGCGAACCTGCAGGACCACCCGATCGCCATGGCCTGCTACACCTGCGCGGTGCCGCTGCCAGAAAGCCGGCACAACCACGGGGAAACCTACTCCGCGCTGTCCAGCCCGCTGGCAGGCGCCTGGCCTGACCTGCACCTGTTCCCGATCCTGCTGCCCGTCGCCCCGCCCGGCCTGCAGGCCCCGGCCGGCGGCTTTGCCCTGGTGGCCTCCGCCGTCGCCCCCGCCAGCCGCGGGTCGGTCCGGCTGGTCTCCGGCGATCCCCTGGCCGCGCCGCTGATCGACCCCGGCTTCCTGCGCGAGCCCGCCGACCTGGACCGGCTGGAGGCAGGCCTGGCCATGATCCGCGCCGCCGCGGCAGGCACCGCCTTCGCCCGCCTCGGCGTGACAGAAGTACACCCCGGCCCCGGAGTCCGCGGCCTGCGGGACTGGATCCGGCGCACGGTGAGCAGCTACTACCACCCGGCCGGGACCTGCCAGATCGGGCCCCGCCCGGAGGACGGCGCGGTGGTCGACCCGGAACTGCGCGTCCACGGCATCGGCGGGCTAAGGGTCGCCGACGCCTCCGTCATGCCGCTGATCCCCAACGCCCACCCGAACGCGACCGTGCTCGCCATCGCCGAGCGTGCCGCAGACCTGATCACCGGCCGCCAGCCCGGCAGGGAACAGCCCCAGGCCGCACCACGCGGCCACTGACAAGAAAAGGATGAGCAGCCGATGACCACAGCCACGGCGCGCAACCAGCAGGTACGCCGGTACGTCGAGAACCGCCATATTGATCACATCCCCGCCGCCGCGCGGCACGGGAGACCCTGGCACCAGCTGGTTTTCTGGTTCGGCGGCAACGTCAACGTGTTCAACGTCGTCCTCGGCGGCGTCTGCGTGAGCATCGGGCTGACCTCCTGGCAGGCGCTGGCCGCGATCACGATCGGCACCGTGATCGGCGCGCTGCTGATCGCGCTGCACGCGACCCAGGGACCCAGGCTCGGGGTGCCGCAGAGCATCCAGAGCCGCGGCCAGTTCGGGTTCTACGGGGCCGCGTTCATGTTCCCCGCCGTGCTGCTGCTGAACGTCGGGTTCATCGCCGCCGAGCTGGTGATCCAGGCCCAGTCCATAACCGGGGTGACCGCCGCCCTGGCCATGCCGGCCTGGATCGTGATCCTGGCTGTCCCGTCGGTGGTGATCGGGATCTTCGGCTACCGGTGGATCCACCGGGTCATGCAGGCCACCGCCGTCGTGGTCGGCGTGTCGCTGGTCATCATGTTCATCCAGGGCCTGCGCCACGGTGCCCTCCCGGCCAGCCAGACCACCCTGGCCCGGCCGCCCGCCGGCCTGTTCGCGGCCGGCGTCGCCCTGCTGGTCATCGACATGCTCTCGTTCGGGCCGTTCGTCTCGGACTACACCAGGTACCTCCCGGCCAGGACCAGCGGGCACCGGCTGTTCTGGTGCATCTACTCCGGCAGCATCCTGGCGACCATCGGCTCCTGCGCCATCGGCGCCTACCTCACCGCGCTGCTGCCCTCGCTCGGCACGGTCGCGGCCGTCGGCAAGATCTCCGGCAAGTGGGCGCTGATCATCATGGCCCTGAGCCTGGTCAACGCCAACACGTTCAACGCCTACACCGGATCCTTCCAGGTGATCTCCTTCGCCAGCATGTGGCGCCGGTTCAGGGCCGAATCAGTCACCGTCCGGCTGATCCCGTTCCTGGGCGTCATGGCCACAGGCACCGTGATCGCCTGCTTCGGCTACCAGCAGTTCGTGACCAACCTGAGCAACTTCCTCGACGTGCTCTTGGTGCTGTTCATCCCGTGGAGCGCGGTGAACCTCGCCGACTACTTCCTGATCCGGCACGGCAGCTACGACGTCGCCTCCTTCTTCACCGCCGGCGGCGCCTACGGGAGATTCGCCTGGCGCGGGCTGCTGGCCTACGCGATCGGACTGGCCGCCGAATGGCCCTTCGTGAGCCAGCCGGACTACACCGGGCCGCTCGTGAAACCGCTCGGGGGAGCCGACATCTCCTGGCTCGTCGGGTGGTTCGCCGCGGCCATCGTCTACCTCGCCCTGACAGCGCCCGCCCGGCAGGCCGGGCGGGAAGCCCTGGCTGCCGGTGATGGCCGGGAGCATGGGGCGGGACAGGCGTCGTGACCGAGATCGACGTCGCGTACTTCAATTTCGAGCATGGCGGGCTGATCGGCGGCCATGATCACGCCTACAGTTCCGGCCGCGGCTACGACTTCGCCGGCCTGGTCCGGGTGGCAGGCGACCAGGACCGCTGGCCGCACATCCTGATAATGGGCGAGGCCGACCGGTATGAAATGTCGGGCGGTGAGGGGATGTGGGAGGCTGCCGCGGCGATGCGCGCCGCGGGGGGCCGCCCGTATGTGCCGCTGGCCTGCGAGCTGCCGCGGGAGGGCCTGTACGCGCCGGTCATCTTCGCCGACCCGCAGGCGATTGTGGTCCGCCGGTTCTTCTATCACCGGCTGCCCGACCACGCGCCGCGTAACTCCAACCTGCTGGTCGCCAGCCTGCCCGGCCGGGCCGGGCAGGAGATCTTCCGCATCTGCACCGGGCACGGCGCCCTGGAAGGCGGCGACGCCCGGCTGGCGGACGCGACGCGGCTGCGCCGCCTGGCCGACCCCAGGATCCCGGCGCTGGTCGCGATGGACTGGAACTCGGTCCCGTCCGGGACGGCGTGGGAAGACCGCGACCTCAACGACCCGCAGTTGTGGGGCCACCCGGGGCAGGAATGGGCGCGGGCGCACCGGGTGCGGTGGCGGCACGGGCCGCAGCACGCCGACCCGTACGTGCCCGACACGCGGGCGCTGGACTACCTGCTCGGATTCTGGGACCCCGGCCGGGGCCGCCGGGCAGGCGGGATCGGGTTCTACGACGCCGCCGAGCTGGCCGGCGATCCGGCGCCGACCCAGGTGCCGGTCCCGGACGGGCGGCAGCGCCGGTGCATCGACCGCATCCTGGTTAACGCCGCGTGGAAAGACGCGATCGTGCCCGGCTCCTATCACGTGCACCAGCCCGCCGACCCGGCCCGGCCCGATTCTGACCACCTGCGCGTCAGCGTCACCATCCGGATCTGACCCCTCGCGCACCCTGGCACCGTTAACGGAGGCTGAAGTGAACACACTGACGGTCAACGACAAGGTCGGCATCGGGCAGGGCGGGCGTATCGACCACGTCGTGGTCAGTCCTGCCCTGGCCGGGTGCATTCTCCCGGAGACCTATGCCGTGCACGTGTCCGGGACCGGCGACCGCGCCAGCGATCACCGCCTGGTTTCCGTGACGCTGGACCTGGACCGGTATGCGCCGGGAGCGGCAGCGTGACCATGGACCAGGACCAGGATCAGGCCCGCCGCATCGCCGCCAGTGCGGTCTGCGTCGCGATCGACTATGGCGGCACGATCTCTGATGAGACACGGCCACTGCTGGGCGGCAGCCGCCCGGTAGACCCGGCCTGCGTCCCGGTGCTCCGCGCGCTCGCCGGACGGGGCCTGGCGCTCATCTTGTCATCCAATACGGCCGACGGGGAGGACCGCTGGCCCGCGCTGCGCGCGGCCGGGATCAGCGACGTGTGGCGTGCCGCGTTCATGTCCGCCTCAGTGGGCGTGCGGAAACCAGATCCTGCCTTCTACCGGCTCATCACCGCCGCTGCCAACTGCTGGCCCGATCAGGTGCTGCACATCGGCAACAACCTGGAAACCGACATCCTCGGACCGCAACGGTTCGGCATGCACACCGCCCTGGTCAGGGCAGGCGGTGCCGCGGAAGACGAGCGCGCCATGCTGCCGCCAGGCACCCTGGTGATTGCGCACCTCCGGGAGCTCCCCGCGCTGCTCGGCTGGGATGGCGGGTAGCACGGAGCGACAGGCGTGCCCTTGCTCTCTGGCTGCGTTCACGAGCGGTCCCGGCGGCCCCGGCTCCGCTCGCCGCGGCGCCCCCGTGACCCAGGGTGCCGGCCGTGCCGGGAACCCGGGCGCGGGACAGCGCGGAGCAGCCGCTGACGGCAGCAAGAAGGACACGCGGAGTGCCCGCCGGCGAATAACCCGGGGCCGGCGGCGCGCTGGGCAGCGCCGATGTGGTCGGCGTCTACGGGTTATTCCTGGACGAGCCCGGACGGAGGCGCGGTGACGGCGGAGGCTCCGGTCCAGGGGCTGCGCGCGTACCAGGCCGAGGCTGTGGCCGCGGTCGTGTCCGGGCTGGGCGCCGGGGGACGCTGCCAGCTGGTGATGGCGTGCGGGACGGGCAAGACGTTCGTTGCGTCGCGGGCGGCGGCCCGGCTGGCCGGCGGCGGGGTGACGGCGGTGCTGGTGCCGTCGATCCCGCTGGCCGCGCAGACGATCGCGGCCTGGCAGGCGGGCTGTCCTACCGACCGGGTGCTGGCGGTGTGCTCGGATCCCACGGTGCGCCCCACCTGGGTGCGCGCCGCCGACCTCCCGGCGCGGGTGACCACCGATGTGGAGGAGATCGCCAAGTGGCTGGCCGGCACCTGCGGGCGGGCGCTGGCCGTGGCCGTCTTCGATTCCGCGCACCGGCTGGCGGCCGGGCTGCGGCGGGCCGGGCAGGTCGCCGAGCTGACGGTGGTCGACGAGGCGCACCGGCTCGCCGGGGCGGCCGACAAGTTCACCGCGGCGATCACCGGGCCGGGGTTCCTGCCCGAACGGCGGCGGCTGTCGATGACGGCCACCCCCAGGCTGGTCGCGCAGGCCCGCGGGAGGCCCCGAGCCATCTCGATGGACGACCAGGAGGTGTTCGGCCCGGTCGCCTACCGCTACCCGTTCCGCCGCGCGATCGATGACGGCTGGCTCAAGGACTACCGCATCGTGGTCGCGGCCGTCACCAGCCGCCAGGTCGCCGGGCTGCTGGCCGCCGGAGGCGAGCTCGCCGACGGCGGCGTGCCGGTGCGGCTGGCCGCCGCGCAGGCGGCACTGGCGATGGCCGCCGCGCAGTTCGGTTTGCGCCGCTGCGTGGCGTTCCTGCCGCGGGTCGCCGCGGCCCGCCAGTTCGCCGGGCGGCTGCCGGCCACGCTGGCCCTGCTGCCGGCGGACCGCCGCCCGGCCGGGCCGCTGTCGGCCACCTACGTGCACGGCGGGATGAGCGCCCTGCAGCGGAACCTGGCGCTGGAGCAGCTGCGCCGCCCGCCGGACGGCGGCTGGGCGGTGGTGGCCAACGCCCGCTGCCTGGGCGAGGGCGTGGACGTGCCGGAGATCGACTCGGTCTTGTTCGGGGCGCCCAAGGAGTCCGTCACCGACATCGTGCAGGCCGTGGGCCGGGCGCTGCGGCGCGGCGGCGGCACCGACACCGCCACCGTCATCGTGCCCGCCCTGGTCCCGGACGACGGCGAGGACGGCGAGCCGGGCGGCGGCCGGTACGAGCACGTGCTGAACGTGATCCGCGCGATGTGCGCCCACGACGCCGACCTCGCTGACGCCCTTGGCGCCGCCCGCGCCGCCCGCGCCGCCGACCCGGGCGGCCCCGTCCGGCTCCCGTCCCGGGTCGCGGTCACCGGCCCGCCCGGGATCCTCCAGGCCACCCTGGACGCGCTGCGCATCCACGTGCTGGCCAGAACCACGTCATCGTGGTGGGACGGGTACGGGTACGCCCGCGCCTACCACCAGGAACACGGCAACCTCGACGTCCCGCACTCCTATATCACCGCCGGCGGGTTCCCGCTCGGGGCGTGGCTGTCAGCCCAGCGGGCCGGGCGCAACAGCGGCACCCTGAGCCCGGAGCGCATCCGGCTGCTGGACGCGCTCGGCATGATCTGGGACCCGCTCGACGACGCCTGGATGAGCACCTACGCCGAGCTGCGCGCGTTCGGTGACACCCACGGGCACCTCGAGGTCCCGCTGGACTACGTCACCGCCGGCGGCATCGGGCTCGCGCAGTGGCAAGACACCCAGCGGGACACCGCCCGCGCCGGGACGATGACACCCGCCCGCCGGGCGCTGCTGGAGGCAATCGGGTTCACCCTGAACCCCAGGAAAGCCCGGTGGATGCGCCGCTATGAGCAGCTCGCCGCCGCCCTCACCCGGCACGGCGGCCCCGGCCAGCTGCCCGCCGGCTCACCCGAGGCGACCTGGCTGGAAGGACAGCTGCTCGCCGGCCACCGCGGCAAGCTCGACGACGCCAAGACCGCCCTGCTGGAGAAGCTCGGGATCACCGCCCGCCGCCCCGGCCCGTGGGAGGCCGGCTACCAAGATCTCAAGGCATTCAAGGACAAGCACGGCCACCTGCGGGTCCCCGAGGGATACAAAGGCGCCAGCGGCATCGACCTCAGCGACTGGAAAGCCGGCCAGCGCATCCGGCGCAAAACCGGGCGCATGACCAAAGACCAGGAACGGCTGCTGAACGAGATCGGGTTCGACTGGGACCCCGGCGAAGACGCCTGGCAGGGCCGCTACGCCGAAGCCGCCGCCTGGAAACACGAGCACGGCAGCCTCCGCTTCCCCCGCGGCCACCCCACCGGGGGCTGGCTGTACCGCCAGCAGAAACTCCACCACCAGGGGCGGCTTCGAGAAGACCGCGCCCGGCTCCTGCGCGACCTGGGCGCCATCACCAGCACGGAAAAGCAAGACGCAGCCGACGCGGAACCGCAAGCAAAGGTCAGGCCATGACGATGACGACCAGCGGATACCTCGTAGTTGCGCGGCAAGTTCAGCACGGCGACTTGCCGGTTCGCCTTTTGTGGTGGACGGCTTCGGATAACCGGATCTGGTCGGCCAGGTCTGGCCTGTCATGTAGCGGTTCCAGCGGGCGGCGATATTCCACATGATGGCTGCGGAGACCAGCTCGAATATGTCACCGGCCACTTTCGCCTTGGCGCTGTCCTTCACGCCGTAGTCTCGGTCGAAGAACAGGTGGCGTAATCATCTCAGGGATTCCATCGGCCGGTGGGAAGGTGTAAGGCTGCTGTCAGCATGGTGTAGGGCGGCTGTCAGTTCTGACAGAGAGGGGCCGCCCAGTCCTGGTCGGCCAGAGGGATTACGACGTGCAGGCATCGGGTAATCGCTGCGGAGCGCGAGCACTACGAACCGGTTCGGGCCCAGTCAGCACGAGCTGCTCGCTACAGGGCAGGTGACCTGCGCTCAGCCATGGTCACCGCTTCTAGCGCCGAACATGGCAAGGGAAGGCTCGATGCCGATGACGGAGCAGGAGATGTCGTCGCGGTTCTTCTGCCAAGTCTGGCGGTCAAGCCGTAGCTGGAACTCCATCGTATGCCCGGTGTCGTCCCGGTGGGCTAGGTGCTGTCCGTTGTCGGCGTACCCGAGCTTACGGGAGACCTTGTCCGAGGCGTGGTTACCGGCGAGGTACTCGGTGCAGGCTTCCTCCACGCCGAGCTGGCCGAACGCTAGCTCCAGTACCGTGGCCCTGGCCTCGGTGCCGTTTCCGTGGCCTTGCTCGCTACGGGTAATCCAGGACCCGGTGCCAACCGAGCGGATCCGGGCGAAGTCGTTCGCCCTTCGGCTGCAAACACGACCGGTTCGGTGCCTGGCGTGTACATCCAGGTGACTTCGGTATGCGACAGGAACCGCTTGTCGTAACGAGTCACCACGTGGCCGTTCGGGGAGATTATGTAGAGGGAGTTGTGCGGGCGGTTCGGCGGGGTGAGCGGGTGGAGGGAACCGAAGGCAGTCCACAACCCAGTTCGCTGGCGGGGCCGGCGATCGCCTCTGCCTCGGCGCCCATGATGTCCCAGTCGGCTCGTGTCCGGTCTGCTTCCGCCAGCGTGGCCTGCCCGGCCGAGGACATCACGCACTTGCCCGGGTAGACGATTGCCCCTTTCCGGAAACTGGGCTAGCCGCGCGCCGGACGTGCGGGCGTCGCGCAAGAGGGTTCGGATCTCCGCGCCGCTCTCGCCCAGGATGCCCGCGTCGGTCGGATCCTCGGGCACAGTGGTCTGCGCGACCGCTTGCCGCAGGGCTCTCACCATGCCGTCAGGCTATTGCTCCCTCGATCGCAGCGCCCGCCGGACACGCGGTGGTGTGGGGTGAGACGGACGACGGCGAGCGCTTGGCGTTTGATTGAGGGAGGCGAGCTCGGCAGTGTCCGCTGAGGTCAGCCAGCCGCCATTCCCGCTGGTTCTGCCAGGCGCGGGCGCAGTTCTGTCCGGCCACACCGGCGAAGGCAGTGGGACCACGGCGAGGAGGCCCGTCCAGCTCAGTGGCCGCTGAGCTGGACGGTGATGGCGGGGTCAGCGAGGGGCCGGACGAATCCGACGAGGGCGGGGTTTCCGGTGTAGCTGGCGGTGGCGATGGGGCCGCAGGTGGTGCAGCTGGCGACAACCATCTGCCCGTTGCCGATGACGAGGCCCGCGTGGCCGGGGTGATCGAGGGCGGTTCCCGGGCCGGTGTTGAAGAACACGATGTCGCCGGGTTCGGCGTCACGTCCAGGGATGTGTGCTGGCAGGTCCCACATGCCGAACGTGGTGCGGGGGAGGATGATGCCGACGCTGCGGTAGGCGGCGTAGATGAGGCCGGAGCAGTCGAACCCGGCGGGGCCGGTTCCGCCCCATATGTACGGCTTGCCGATCTGCGTCATGGCGTAGCTGACGATCTGTGCGGCGATGGCGCTGGGCGCCTGGCGGACTGCGGCCATGGTGCAATCGGCCTGCTGGCTGGAGCTGACGGTGTAGCCCCCGGAAGCGTAGCTGTTCGCCCAGCTGAGGACTTCGCTGACGTAATCGGGGGAGTGGTTATAGGCGAAGATCGCGGCTGAGATGTCGGCCGGGGCTCCGGTAGCGAGCAGCAGCCTGGCGGCGGCCGGTATTGCGTCAGCGGGGTTCATGATGTCGCCGCCGTCGCCGTAGATCTGCCAGGTCGACGGGAGGAACTGCATGGGACCGAGCGCGCCCGCGCTGGAGGGGCCGTCGTTCGCGCCGTCGCCGCTTTCGACCTCGCCGATCCCGGCGAGCACGGGCCACGGGATGCCGTATTTGCGCCCCGCCTGCTCGAACAGGGCCAGGTAGCTGCCGGGGATTGACCGGGCCGCGGCAGACGGCTCGGGCTGCGCTGCGCCGACCGGGGTGCACGCCGCTGCCGCTGAGGACAGGCCGCCTGAGCCGGCGGAGATCATCAGCAGCGGGATCAGCAGCATCGCGGCGGTCGCCGCGATGACTACGGTGGCGCTTGCCGAGCCTTCTTGCCTCCGGCCGAGCCAGGGCAGCGGCATCATGAGATGCTCCCGGCCTGCCCGACGTCCGCGGGCTCGATGTCGTAGACCTGCCAGCCGCCTGACCCGCGAACAACGGTGACGGCGTACTCCTTGACGGTGACGATCGCCGGGTGCTGCGAGCGGATTACCTGGCGGGCGGTGACGACGAAGGTGACCGTGGTGCTGGCGATGTCCCGGACGGCCGTGACAGTGGCCGTGGTGGTGATCGAGACGCGGTTCCGGGCGCGCTGCTGGCGCAGGCCGGGCGCGGTGGCCGCCTGGGCGAGTTCGGCTTGCAGGCCCGGAGCGGTATAAGGCCGCAGCCTGGCCA
>Ga0335074_10004691_pt1 | contig 18860 bp, 15 predicted proteins | sample Lox_Sample_23_FD_206715 | JGI IMG/M metagenome (GOLD analysis project Ga0335074, IMG submission 206715) | Soil microbial communities from Loxahatchee National Wildlife Refuge, Florida, United States - Lox_Sample_2.3 | ecosystem: Environmental > Terrestrial > Soil > Wetlands | place: USA... | reverse complement strand
TCCTTCGGACTGTCACCGATGGTTCCGGAATTGCGCCGGATCGAACCGCCAGCGGCGGAACTCGCGGACTATGACCGCGCAGCACGGGCTCGCACCGTTTAAGCGAGCATACCGCCCGCGCCACAAAGAGAGCGTGACGCGGTCATTTCGTGAACCCCGCCGCTACCTGTCCCATCAGCGTCGCGAACGGCATGTCCAGGGCGGCATAGACGTCGTTGGCCTTGGGATCGGCGTTGTCGGCCGTGATCTCGACCATGAGCTCGGGAACCGCTCTTCAGGGAACTACCCGCTCTGACCGGGGTGCAACGACTGGGCACATTGCAGCGCTACCGGGTCTCAGAATCGCCCCAGAACATATGATTATGGACTCCAGGTCCGCCTCACGGCGGCCAGGCGCACTATTGTTGCTGGCTACCGGCGTGCTGGGACTGCCGGCCGAACAACGCCGCCCGCGGCCACACCGCATCCATGACGGCGGCGCGTACGACAGGCGTGGTGACAGACGGTGGCAGATCCGATCGTAGAGAGCCGCGGCGCGGTGACCGAGACACTGATGCCCGGCACGCCAGCCGGGTCCGGGCTAGCCGACGACCCGGTCCGGTGATGCCCATGTCCGCAGATGCTTCAGAGTCCGCAGCGCCCGAGACCCCAGGCGGCTGGCTGGCCCTGACGGCCTCGCACCGCGGCGCCGCGCACCAGATGAACGGCCTGCCCAACCAGGACGCGATCGCCGTGCGCCCGATCCAGCCGGACGGGCTGGTCGCGGCCGTCGCCGACGGGCATGGTCACCACCGTCATTTCCGGAGCGCCCGCGGGTCAGAGCTTGCGGTGGCGATTGCCAGCCAGGCCGCCGAGGAACTGGCCGCCCGGCTGGACGATTTTGAGGCAGCCGGCCAGATCGAAGCCGAGGTGCTCAGCACGCTCGTGCCCGCCATCACCGGCCCATGGCGCGCGGCCGTACGCGACGACCTCGCCGGAGAGCCGTTCACGATCGCGGAAGAGGAAGCGCGCGCATTTGGCGATGACCCCCTGATCGCCTATGGGACCACGCTGCTGCTCGCCATCACACGGCGGAACTGGCTGGTCCTGACTCAGATCGGGGACGGTGACATCGTGTGCGTCCGGCCCGACGGCCAGGCGCTGCTCCCGGTGCCCGGCGACCCGTCACTAGACGGCCGCCAGACGACAAGCCTGTGCGGGCCGCACGCCGAGCAGGAATTCCGCGCCGCCGCTGTGAACACCGCGATCACGCCGCTGCTCGGGGTGCTGCTGGCCACCGACGGGTACGGCAACGCTCAGATGGCCGATCCCTGGCCCGATGCGGTCAGCTCTGACCTGGCGGAACTGATCGGCGATCGCCAGCCAGAGTGGCTGGCCGAGCAATTGCCGCTGTGGGCCAGCCGCTGCGCATCGTCAGACGGGAGCGCTGACGACACCACCATCGCGCTCCTGATCGCGCCGTCGGCGTCGGCGCTGCGGCAGGAGGAGACCCGGCGGCAGCAGCAGGCGACCGTACCACCGGCCGGTGAGTTCCCGGCCGTCGCGACCCAGGCAACGGCCGAGCCGGCGGTACTGGCGGTCGCCGACACGCCCGCCGCGCCAGAAGACCGGCTGACGGAGCCGGCCGCGTCTGGCGACGTCGAGGCCGCGGAGCCGACCGCGGCGGGTGGCGACACCGACGCCCCCCGCCCCGCTCCGGCAGGCTGGCGACGCCGGTTTCCGGGTCTTCGTCCTGGTCGCCGTGGTGGCGGTGGTGACTAGGTGACGAGGCGCTGCGGCCACACCGATGCCCGGCCACCGCCGCTGCTCGCGCTGCCGGGAAGCAGAGTGGCGCTGCCCGAGGGCGGCGGGCGCCACGACTGGACGATGACGCCGGACGGGCGGCCAGCCACGGCGCGCGCCCGCTGACGCTGGGGGCAGAGGATGAACGAACTGCAGGTGACCTTCGGGGGCGAGAGCCATACCTTCGAACCCGGGCAGACAGTCCGGATCGGGCGGAGCACCGACAACGACATTGTCGTAACCGATCCGACCGTCTCGCGTCAGCATGCCCGGCTGACCTGGGGGCCATCCGGCTGGCTCTTCGAGAACCTTGGCCTCGCACGCACTTTCCGACACGGCCAGAACGTTACGCAAGTCCTGCTGAGCCAGCCGACAGAACTCTCCCTGGCCTCGCCGCGCGGGCCGGTCGTGCTGATCCAGCCGCCGGCCGCGGCTGGTGCCGAGGCCACCGGGCCGGATGACCCGCGGGCAACCCTGGTGGGTGCCCCGCCGGAGGCGCCGGCCGGCGACCACTCTGGCAGTCCCGGCCAGCACGGCGGTGCGGTACCGAGGGTCGACCACGCCGCCCCGGTGGCCGGCGAACTCGCGATGGCGTTCGAGATCCTGGTACCGGTAAAGAGCTGGCTGAAGGACGCCGGCTGGCGCCAGGGCCTGCGGTTGCTGGTCATCGTGTACGCCCTGCTGCCGCTGGTGTTCCTGGCCATTTTCTCGACATCGGGGAGCCTGAGCACGCCCGGCCTGGCCTACAGCCTCTACATCGCGCCGCTCTGGGCCATCTCGTTCTGGCTGCTGCTGCGTCCCGGCAAGCTCACGGCCGTCGAGATCGGGATCGGGATCGGGATCATCGCCTGGGTGACGGCATGGCTGAACCTCATCACGGTCAATGTCAACGACCATCTGGTGAGCGGCCTTCGCGATGGTAACTTCCTGGCCGCCCTGGCCGTCGGCTACAACGAGGAGATAACGAAAGCGCTCCCGGTCCTGCTGGCCGCGCTTATTCTCCTGAAATACCGGTCGACCAAGCTGGGCGTCAAAATGTGGATGCTCCTCGGCACCGTTGCGGGTCTCACCTTCGGCGTGCTGGAGGAGAGATCCTACACCGAGGTGGCCATCGCGCAGGTGGCGAGCTCGCACGCGGTCTCCCAGGCGGACGCGGGCGTGCTGGACTTCGCGTTCCGGGTCTTCGTCGACGGGTTCCAGCACGCCATCTGGACCGGAGTCTCCGCGTTCTTTATCGGGATGGCGGTCAACTACCCGAGACGGCGCTGGCAGCTCGTCCTGTTCGGCGTTTCCATCGCGGCAATACTGCATGCGCTCAATGACTGGAGCCTCAGCACCTTCAATTCATACTGGCCGTGGATCGTCATCCAGGCCATTTCGCTGCTGCTCTTCATCGGCTACACGATGTCGGCGACGTCCATTGAGCGGCAGGTCCGCCGGACTCCCTTGTTCCGGGGCGACTCCATACTCATGGACGTGGTCAGGCCGGACGACAGTGGCTCCTGGATCAGGTGAAGCTCAGATCGTGAGCCCGAGGCCGCCGTCAACCACGAGCGTCTGGCCGGTGGCGTAGCGAGCGCGGACCAGGGCCAGGCACGCTTCGGCGATGTCCTCTCCGGTGGCGACCCGGTGCAGCGGCGTGGTCTGCTCCACGCGTGCCTTGCGGTCATGCCACTGCTCGGTCCACGGGGTCGCGACCAGGCCGGGTGCGACAGCGTTGACACGGACGCCGTCGTCAGCGTACTTGGCCATGATCGCGGTCAGGTGACCGAGAGCGGCCTTGGACACCGCATACGGCAGCGAACTGCCCGTCTGCCGGATGCCGGCCAGCGAGGTTATGTTGATGATCCACCCGTCCTCGGCCCGGCGCAGCAGCGGGAGAGCGGCCTGGCTGACCAGGAAGGTCCCGACCACATTGGTGCGCAGAACCTTGTCCCAGTGATCGACGGTGAGCGCGCTGAAGTCCGGCAGCGGCACGTCCACGGTGACCCCGGCGTTGTTGACCAGGCCATCAAGACGCCCCCACCGTTGCTCGGCGGCAGAGACCAGGGCGGCCGCCGTGGCCGCATCGCCGACGTCGCCCTGGACGTACACCGCGTCGCCCAGTTCAGCGGCGATCCGCTGGCCCGCCTCGGCCGAGGACGCCGAGTTGACGACGATCCCAGCGCCGAGGCCAGAAAGACGGCGGGCGATTGCCGCGCCGATGCCGCTCGACGAGCCGGTGACGATGACCGCCTTATTGGCCAGATCCATGCTTGTTCCCTTCCGCTGGGCCGCAGTGCGCCGGCCGAGAACCTAGACGGTGACTCAGGGTATGGGAACGGGCACATACGTACCGCCCTGGCACCGGCACTCCGCCTTCCCGGTGGTGGCCGACGGCCAGACGGTGGGCCTGGTGACGCTGCACCGGATCAACCAGGTGCCCGCGGGCGAGCGCGGCCAGACCACCCTGCGCGAGACTGCCTGCCCGCTGTCCCAGGTCGCCCGCGCTACCCCCGACGAGCCGGTGGCCAACGTGCTGCCGCGTCTGTCCGCGTGCTCGGAGGGCCGGGCGCTGGTGTTCGCCGACGGCCAGCTGGTCGGGATCGTGTCGCCGACCGATATGAGCCGGGCGCTGCAGTGGCTCAGCACCGACTCCGGCCCGTTCGCGTCGTCCCGGCGCTGAGCTGGTTTTCGTTTCCTAGCGGGTGAGGGCGCTGTCGGCCGCGCGGCCGTAGATCTCGGCGGCCCGCCAGCAGTACCAGGCCACGACCGACCGGTAGGGCCGGTACGGGTCGCCGAGGGGCTCGAGTTCCTTCGCCGTTGGCGTCGGGATTCCCCAGGCCAGGCCGAACCCTTTCCTGACGCCCAGGTCACCGGTGGGCCACACGTCCAGGCGCCGCAGCTGGAACATCAGGAACATCTCCGCGGTCCATTTCCCGATACCGCGGACCGTCGACAGCCGGGCGACGACCTCAGCGTCGCTTTCGGCTCGCAGCCCGGCCGGGTCAAGTACCACCGTTCCATCCAGAATCTTGGCCGCCAGGTCCCGCAGCGAGGCCGTCTTGCTGGCGGACAGGCCAGCGGACCGCAGCGCCTCGTCGGGCCGGGACAGCAGCTGCTCCGGGGTGACCTGCCCGTCGAGCGCGGCGATCAGGCGTCCGTGGATGGCGGCTGCCGCCGCGCCGGCCAACTGCTGGTAGACGATCGCACGGACCAGGGCTTCGAAATGGGACTCGGCCGGCGGCCGTACCCGGGCTGGCCCAGCCTCAGCGACCAGCCGGCGCATGACGGGATCCTGCTCGGCCAGGATGGCGGCCGCCGTCGCATAACTGCGCGCTCGGCGAGGGCCCGGCCGGTCCGACATGGCCCAAGTCTGCCACGGCCAGCGCAGGCAGCCCGAGCCTGAGCGGCTAGACGAGCGTTACCGGGAGCTGGTCGAAGCCGCGGAGCAGGAGCGTATCCCGTCGTACCGGCTGGCCGGCAGGCGAGATCTTCGGGAACCGGCTCAGCAGCCGGGGGAAAGCCACGGTGGCCTCAAGCCTGGCCAGCGCGGCGCCGATGCAGAAATGCGCGCCGCCGCCGAAGCTGAGCGGTCCGCCGTCGGGGCGCAGCGGGTCGAACCTGGCCGGCTCGGTGAACCGGCGCGGATCCCGGTTGCCCGCCGCGAGCAGCGTGACCAGCCCGGCGCCCGGCCTGATGGTTACGCCACCCAGGTTCGTGTCATAGCCGATGCGGCTGGTGAGCTGGACGGGCGAGTCGAAGCGCAGCACTTCCTCCACAAAAGCGGAAGCCGGGACGGAGCCGTCCCGGACGGCCTGGCCCACCGGCGGGTCCTGCAAGATGATCTGAAGGCCGTTGCCCAGCAGGTTCGTCGTTGTCTCGAAGCCGGCCACCAGCAGCAGGGTCAGATTGTGCAGCAACTCGGCGTCGGTCAGCCTGCCGTCACCGGAATCGCTCACCGCGAGCAGGTCGCTGAGCAGGTCGTCGCGAGGGTCAGCGCGTCGGCTGGCCGCCAGCCCGGTGAAGTAGGCGAGCAACTCGACCGCCGCGGCGTTGATCGCAGGCAGGGTCTCGATGTCGCTGAGCTCAAAGACGCCGACCAGATCCCGCGCGAGGGGCCGGAATCCCTCCCGGTCGGCCTCGGGAATCCCGATCAGCTCGCAGATCACGGTGACCGGCAGCAAGTAGGCAAAGTCGTGCATGAACTCGACGGCCGACCCGTCGGCGCCCCGGTCAGCCATGGCGTCGAGCAGCTGGCTGGCCATCTTGGCGATCGCGGGCTCCAGCCCGGCGATGCGCCGGGCGGTGAAGGCGCGGGCTATCAGGCTCCTGATCCGCGAGTGGCGCGGCGCGTTCAGGTTCAAGATCCAGTCTGCGCTCTGGACGAAGACCGGATTCGCCCGCCAGCTAGGGAGACCCTTCTCGAAGATCGATTCATCGGTGACGCGGAAGCCGGGATCGCGCAGGACCGAGTTGATGGCGTCGTAACCAACCACGATGACGTCGTCCGGGCCGGCCTCGATCACCGGGCCTATCTCGTGCAACGCGGCGTAGAGCGGGTACGGATCGGCCTTGCCCTCTGGCATGCCGAGCGCGGTCAGGATCTCTATCGCGTTCATATACGGCTGACGGTAAGTACTATCGCGTTCAGAGTCAAGCTATATCGCGTTACCGGCTAAGCAGGCCGGCCCGTATGGTGCCGCCCCGCGCCGAGCGGCTAGCGTCTGCGGCTATGGACACCATCAGCAAAGACGTGGTCGTGATCGGCCTGGGCGGTTTCGGGTCGGCGGCGCTGTGGAGGCTCGCGCAGCGAGGCGTCGACGTCGCTGGTATTGAACGTCACGCGATCGGGCATCACCTCGGCTCTTCGCACGGCGCGACCCGGCTGTTCCGCATTGCCTGCCTGGAGCATCCGGGGCTGGCCCCGATCGCGCTGAAGTCGCTTGAGCTGTGGACCGGGCTCGGAAACCAGATCGGGCAGGAGCTGGTCCGCCAGAGTGGCTGCCTGACCACGGGATCGCCGGACAGCCGCCCGGTGCGCGGAGCGATCGCGGCCGCCGCCGCGGCCGGGGTGCCGGTCGTGCAGCTCAGCCACGCGGAGCTGGTGGCACGGCAGCCGCAGTACGCGGGCCTGGCCCCTACGGACATCGCGGTCTGGGACCCCGGCGCCGGGATCTGCTATCCCGAGCGCAACGTGCGGGCCCAGACGGCGGCCGCCCGGCAGCTGGGCGCCGACGTCTACCCGCACACGATGGTCACCGGCATAGAAGCTGACGGCGACGGTGTCACCGTGCGCACGCCGACCGCGCAGTGGCGGGCATCCCAGGTCGTCATCGCGGCCGGTGCGTGGCTGGGCAAGCTGGTGCCCAGCCTGCCGCTGGCTCCGCGCCGGACGCCGCTGTACTGGTTCCGGCCCCGCGATCTGCTCTCCGAAGAGTTCACCCTGGATAAGTTCCCGGCCTTCATCTGGGAGCGCCCCGACGGCCTGAGCCTGTGGGGCCACGGCTCCGCCGAGGATTACGGGATCAAGATCGGCCTGGACGGTGCGGGAACGTTTGACGGCGTGGGCATCGACCCGGAAGAGATGGACCGCTACATCCATCTGGACAGCGACATCGTCGAGCTGACCTCATGCGTGGCGCAGGCCCTGCCCGGCCTGGATCCCCGGCCGGAGAAGGTCATCCCGTGCCTGATCACAGACTCGCCCGACGGGCAGTTCCTGGTCGGACGGCTGGCCAGCCAGCCCCGTGTGGTGGTGGCGGGCGGGGACAGCGGTCACGGTTTCAAGCACGCGGCCGGCATCGGCGAACTGCTGGCGCAGATCGTCACCGGCGAGCCGGCCTACTGCGCGGCGGGCTTCATGGACCCGGCCAGAGTCGTCCCAGCGCGGTAAAGCCCCTGGGCCGCCAGAAACAGCTTGGCCAGCGATCATTCTCTCGAGGTCGCTGGTGACGGGCCCAGGTAATCGGCGGATCGGCCAGCCAGATGGTAAGCTACCGTGTGCTTTAATCTCCCATAAGGTCCCAGTGCGTAAGCAGCATTGTTTATACCGATACATAATAAAGTTGCAGCCAAAGGTTTCTCGCAAAAGGTCCAGGTGGTGGAACACAGGAGAATGCGGTGATGGTGTCTAAGGGTTCTGATACAGTCGCGAACCCAGCCGCCACATCATGGCCATATGTGATCGCCACCTGCTCAGCAATAGCCGCGATCGCGTACCTATCGGTTTGGGGCCGCCGGTATGGACTAGATCTGAGGGTCTACCGGGACTCGGTGAGCTTTTGGGCATCGGGGAAGAACCCATATCTCGTGACCTACACCCAGAAGGGGCTTCCTTTTACCTACCCGCCGTTTGCCCTCCTCGCGCTGGCGCCACTTAGCTGGCCAGCCTTTCCCGTCGCTCAGTGGCTGCTGTGGGTGGCCAGCATCGCGGCGGCAACAGGCTCGGTGGTGCTGGTGCTGCGGGACCGGGGCGTCGCGGTCACGAAGCGGTTGTGGTGCGAAGCCTTGGCCTGGTCGTGTGTTTCGGTCATCGTGCTCGAGCCGGCCAGGAGCGGATTCGATTACGGGCAAATTGAGTGCATCCTCATGTTCATCGTCGTGGCTGACCTTTTGCTGGTGCCGCCGCGTTACCGTGGCGTCCTCACCGGCTTCGCCGCGGCGGTGAAGCTTACGCCGCTGGTGTTTGTTCTGGTCTTTGCCGTCAGCCGGGACGTGAAGTCGGTGATACGCGCCGTGGTATCCTTCCTGGCCTGGACGGCTCTCTCATGGCTGTTCTGGCCGGGCTTGTCCCATCTCTATTGGTTCCACGATGTGAGAAAGCCAGCCCGAGATGGCAGCATCGCCTACAGCGGAAATCAGTCTTGGTATGCGATCGTGCACAGGCCGCCATTCCCGGCCAACGGCTCTGCGCTCGCCTGGATTCTGCTTTCACTCCTGACACTGGTCGTGAGTGCCTTTGTCGCCTGGCGTTGCCTGGGCGCCAGCCAGAAGGCTTTCGCCATGATCTCGGTTGCCCTGGCCGGGCTGCTGGTCAGCCCGATCTCCTGGACTCATCACTGGATTTGGGTCCTGCTTATCCCGCCTATGCTGGTCGGCGGTCGCAGCCCGGATGTGCCCCGGCCGGTCCGGACGCTGCTGTGGGGACTCATCGCGCTGACAATCGCCGGACCTTACTGGTGGTTTGGCAATGGAATTCCGGCGGATGTCTTCGATGCGGTGCTGCCACTTTGGGCCGCGGCCATTCTGATCGTTTGGGGTGCGATTGGACTGCGGGCCCGGCGGGGCAGGCCGGAACCGAGTGGCGTGCGTTCGGTGACTCCGGTCTGACCCATGACGACGGATACCGGCCGTTGCCGCCCGCGTCCGGGCACAGCTAAAACGCCTGCGGTTGCGGTGGCCGTATCGCCTGCCACGCGGAGGAGGAAGTGGTTGGCTAGCGGGGACTAGCCAGCCGGGGGGCTGGCCGCGATCGGGGGGTAGCACATGACCGTCACGACGGAACTGGCCGACCTGGACCGTCGCATCAGCGATCTGCGGCGCTTCGAGGAGGACTACCGCCTGCGCCTGCGCCTGTTCCACCAGCAGCAACTGAACGACCTGGACCCGGATTCTGGGACCGTCACCATCCCGCGGCTGCCTGCACCGCAGCGCAAGCTGCTGATCGAGTGGCTGGCTGCGCAGTTCATCGAGGAACGGGCCTGGGACTGGCCGGCCGGGACAGCCCCGCACCTGCTCTCGCTGTGGGGCAACGGCTCATTGCGCGGCATAGCCGTGGATCGCGCCTTTGCCGATTACGTGGACGCGGTGCGCCTGTGCCGCGAGATCGACGGCGGGCTGGTGTCCTGGAAGGACATCCTCCCCGACCTGACCGGCACCGATCCCCAGGACGAGGCGCGGAAGATCACCCGGGCCCGGGCTGAGCAGGCGCTGGCGGTGCTGGTTCACGGCGACCCGACCGGGGCCGGGGAAGGCGCCGGCCTGGCGCTGCATTGACCGGGCAAGCCGATGGGGCCCGTGACCCCCTGCCGGCGGTCACGGGCCCCATCGGGCGAGCGGTACTTCTAGTAGCTGTTCTTCCAGGTGTTGGTGAAGGCGTTGCCGCCGGTCAGCGCGGACGTGGCCACGATGTCATACGTGTCGGTGGAGTCCACGCAGGTGATGTCGTCGACGGTGCCGGAGTAGCCGGAGATGGTGGTCGTCTTGCCGCCGGCCGTCACCGACGCGGCGCTGAACGCGACGGCGGTCTTGAACTGCGCCTCGGGCACGATGCCCGTGGTGGAGTAGGCCGGACGCTCGGTGATCCACTCCGCGCTCTCGTCGAGGCAGGTGGCGAGCGCGCAGGTGGCCGTGTGGCTGAAGCTGTTGGCCGAGTGGGTGGAGTCGGTCAGCTTGAGCGTGTAGCTGGTGCTGTTGCGGGTCACTGAGGCGCTGATGCTGTCGCCTGCCGCGACCGTCGTGCCGACCTCAACGGTGCCGGCCGGGTACAGTTCGTACCAGCTGTAATAGATGGCCGTGCCCTCGAAGCACTGGCTGGATGTGCCGTCCTGCTCCACGGTGCTGGTGGTAGCGCCGTCAAGGCCCACCCACTCCGAAGTGACCCGGTCCTCGGACGTGCAGGTGACCGCCGGCACCTTCCACGCACCGCTTACCTTGGTGAACTTCTGGGCGGTGGTGGAGGTGTCCGCGTAGCCAGCCCAGTTGAAGGAGCCGACCGCGGTCGAGTCGGCGCGGGTGCCCGCGCGAGGCAGTCCGGACACGTACTGCGCGGTGTCGGGGCGGCGCAGGTCCTTGATCAGAGCGGCCCGCGCCTCGGACAGGAACTTCGCCGTGAGGTGTGCGTGCCCGGTCACTGCGTGGCCGGCCGGAACTGATCTCGGTGTTGCCACGGCCATCGAAATGGCCAATCCGCCGCCGAGAGCGACGGCTGATACACCCGCTAGCAAGGCGCGGGAAACCCGCATGTTACCCTCCCGTGAATGAAAAATTACTATTCCGACGGATAAGCTACACTGAGATAAATCGGGCCACAAGGGCTTCCAGCCGCCGAAATTTCTGCGGGTGCGACCGCTCCAGTATCAAGATCGGTTTTGACCCACAAAGGCTCGCCAATCCGGCACAGGTCAATAACGCTAATGGGCTCGAATCCCACGCTCTGTAATCGCCTCAAGCGTCGCTGTTAAGGCCCTGGTGCGCGCCTCTCGCGGTCAACCGGCAGTCAGCCGGCCCGCACCGGGGTGCGGGCCGGCTGACTGCCTGCAGGCGTCTCTAGGTGCGGAGCGCCTTGATGAAGGCGGGCTCGTTGGGCGTGCCCACCCCGCTCATGTTGTCGTAACCGCGCAGGGTCACCTGGCCGGTGTAGCCCGGCATGGACAGGCTCTGATCGTCGAAGGTGGTCAGGATCGGAGCACCACAGGTCTCGGTCGGGCAGAAGACGCCGAGGTACTGCGTGGTGTGATAGTCGCCGATCGGCAGGGTGTCAGAAAGTGCGCTGGTGCCGACCAGCTTGTAGATCGCCGGGTCGATGAACCCGTACGGCACCACCTGGCCCTGCTGGGCCGCGATCACCATCCCGGCCACCAACGGCGAGGCCTCGCTGGTCCCGCCGAAGGTCTCCTGGGTGTAGACCAGCTGGTTCTCCTTGTTTGGCACCAGCATGCCGACCGCGAAGCCGGTGTACGGGTCGGCGTCAGCGCTGATGTCCGGCGCGCTGCGGGCGGCGCCGTTGTCTCCGCCGGTGACGGTCAGCGCCTTGGGAACGACGCCCTTCTGGTAGGACGGCTCCTTCCACAGGGCGGCCGGGCCGCCACCGCTGGCGCCCTGCTCCTCGATGAACTCCCACTCGTACTTGCCGCTGACCTTCACCAGCAGCGAGAGTCCGGTCGACCAGCCGGTCTCGAACAGCCGCTGGTTGGTCTTGCTGATGCCGAGCGTGGTCCCGCCGACGCTGATGGCCCACGGGTCGGCCGACGGCTCTTCGACTCCCGAGCCGTCGCCGGCCGAGAAGTACATGCCGACGCCCTCGGCCGCGGCCTGCACCAGGTAGGCGTGCTCGATCTCGGAGGCCAGCGGAGGCTGGTCCTCGTCGGCGACCTCCCACGAGTTCGACGCGGCCGACGCCAGCGGGTGCTTCCCGGTGCCGCCCAGGACCGCGATGTCGGCGTCGAACAGGCCCTGATCGCCGAAGTCGCCGTCGTTGCAGCTGTCGCCTCCGACGACAAGCTGGTTCGCGCCCGGCGCCATGTCGTGAGACGCCTCGACGTCGAGCTGCTCCTCGATGTCGAAGTTGCCGCAGGTCGACCCCTCGCCCAGGGACAGCTCGGCATACCGCGAGGGAGACGGGGCGGGCAGTCCGTTGACCTTGGAGTAATCCTGCAGGGTCTGGAACATGTCGGGAACCAGGCCCAGCTCGACCAGGGCGATCGTCTGCCCGGAGCCATCGCTAGAGAAGCTGGCCCCATAGGCGCCGCGGAGCTGAGCCGCGTCATAGCCGCAGTTCTCGGTCGGGAACGTGGTCGTCCCGAACTGCTTCGGGTAACCGCTCACGGTCTTCTGGCCGTAGTAGACCGAGCACGGGGCCTTGGCGCCCAGCCCCGTGGTTGAGCCCGTGGCCGTGATCTTGGTGTCCTGGCGCAGCAGCGGCAGTACCGGCGCGGCATTGTCCAGGCCGGTCACCCCCATCGTGATGCCGGCCAGCGACCCGGGAACGGAAACGGCCTGGTCATTGGCGTACAGCTGGTACCCGTCGGCATTGACCCCGGCCGAGGACCGGTAATTCTCCAGCCGGGTGCGGAACGCCGCATCGATCTTCGAGACGTCCCCGGTAGCGCGCACGTAATTGCGCTGCGAACTGGCCGCGATCCGGGTGAAACCCTGCGACTTCAGCCAGGCCTTGACCTTGCCGACTGCGGCGCTGGTGGCCCCGTACCGGGCGGTATAGGCGTCCGGGCTCAGGTAATGGCGGTATGCCGACGTGCCAGGCGTGCTCGCGCCGGCTGCGTAACGCTGCGCCCCGGCCAGGTTCGGCTTCATCCACACCTGGATCGTCAGCTGCCGGGAACCGGCCACCGCCCCGGTCGCCTGGCTGTGGGCAGCAAACTGGGCGACGCTGCCCGGCAGCGACTGGTAGGCCGGCGCGGCCGACGCGCCAGCGGGGCCGCCCGCCGCCACAAAGCCGAGCCCGGCGAACGCTGATGTACCGACAATGGCTATTAAGCCTTTAAGTCTGGACATTGCTCCCCTCGAACGAGATTAAGTGCCACGCCCGCCTAGGCCCACCTAGCCCCAATTACGGGAAATGGGAACATGCTCGAACGCCCCGGGCATGTTCGCCGACCAATGGCACGACGGATGATATCCCGGACTTTAGGGTGTCAATCATGACGAGTCAAGGTAAAACTGGCTCTCATGACTCTCCGTTGTCAGCCCCGGACCGGGGCGGGCCACCAGTGGCTCAGGGCTTCGGCCATCTCCGCGCGGACCGGTGCCCCGGATATGATCGCGTCGGCCATGACCAGAGAGGTGTGAACGTGACCTCTGGCCCGGATCTCCCGCACCGGGACGCCAGCGGCGGTGAGCGCCTCGGCGTAGGCCTGGCCTTCGTCGCACAGGGGGTCGAACTCGGCCGTCACCACCACGGCCGGAGGCAGGCCGGCCAGCGTGCCGCGCAGCGGGGAGGCTATCGGCGCCGTCCGGTCGGCCTCGTCCGCGTAGTAGTCCCAGAACCACCGCATGAGGGCGGTGGTCAGGACGTAGCCTTCGCCGTTGCGGGAGTAGGAGGACCGGCCCAGGTCACAGTCGGTGACCGGGTTGAGCAGTAGCTGGCCGGCGATGTCCGGGCCGCCCGCGTCGCGGGCCAGCTGGCACGTGACCGCGGCCAGGTTGCCGCCGGCGCTCCAGCCGGCCACGCTGACCTGCCCCGGGATGCCCCCGAGCCGGCCGGCGTTGGCGGCAGTCCATTGGACAGCGGCGAACGCGTCGTCCACCGCCGCCGGAAAGCGGTCTTCGGGGGCGTGCCGGTAGTTCACTGACACGACGACCGCCCCGGTGCGCAGGCAAAGGTCCCGGCAGAACGGGTCGTCCGAGTCCTGGCTGCCCAGGACCCAGCCGCCGCCGTGGAAGTAGGTGATCAGCGGGTGCGGGCCGGCCGATGGCGGCCGGTAGAGCCGGTACGCGAGATCGCCGGCCGGGCCCGGCAGCACACCGTCGGCGATCTCGCCGACCTCTGGGCCTGGGGGCCGCGTGGCATCGATCGCTTCGAGGAAAGCCCGGGCGTCGGCGGCACTCATGGTCTCGATGGTTGGCAGCGCAGCCATCAGGTCCAGCAGGATCGCTACGTCCGGCTGGACCCGGCGGATCACGCCGTCGTTGCACCGTGACCCGGCCGGCCCGTCGAGCCGGAATCCGAACAGGCCCAGGCCAGCCACCTCGTCGCAGGCCCGGCGGTAGGCATCCACGCCGCCGATGTACGGCAGGAAGACCCTCGGCTTGCCGGGCACGTTGGCCCCCATGTACCAGGAGTTCGCTCGCTGGTAGAGCGTGATGTCGGCGCAGTCCTGGTTGTGCTGCACCCAGCCCGCCTCGGCCAGCGGAGTCGGCTCGATCCGCTCGAAGCCTTCCGTTCGCAGGCGTTGCAGGCAGTCAGCGATCCAGTCGACGTGCTGTTCGATGGACACGAGCATGTTCGACAGCACCGACGGGCTCTGCGGCCCGGTGATCATGAAGAAATTCGGGAACCCGGTCGTCATCAGGCCCAGGTAGCTGGCTGGCCCGCGTTCCCACTTGCCGGCGAGCGTCACGCCGTCCGTTCCGGTCACGTCCACCGACACCAGCGGGCCGGTCATGGCGTCGAAGCCGGTGGCGAAGACTATGGCGTCGAACTGCAGCGACTCCTCGGCCGTGTCGATGCCCGTCTCGGTGACCGTGACGATCGGGGTCTGGCGCAGGTCGACGAGGCGGACGTGAGGCAGGTTGAAGGTCTCGAAGTAGCTGGTGTCCAGGCACGGGCGCTTGGTGCCGAACGGGTAGTCCTTCGGGCACAGCGCCTCGGCGGTGTCCGGGTCCCTGACGGTCGCGCGTATCTTCTCGCGGATCATCTCGGCGACGAACCCGTTGGAAACCGGGTTGAAGCCCTGGTCGCTGAACACCCCGAGGATCGCGAACAGCTCGCCGGCCTGCCATGCGGCCTCGAAGCGCTGGCGGCGGAGTTCTTCGGGTGCGGTCACGCCGCTCACGTCGGTGACCTCGGCCGGCACCCCGCCGCGGGACCAGCGCGCGGCCTCACGGTAGCCCTCGCGATCTGCGGCCAGCCGGGCCAGGCGGTCCGGTGGCGGGGCGCCGTTGTGGGCCGGTGTGGAGAAGTTCGGTGTCCGCTGGAACACGGTGAGCGCCGCGGCCTGTCCGGCGATGAGCGGGATGCACTGGATCCCGGAGGAGCCGGTCCCCACGACCGCGACCCGCTTGCCGGTGAAGTCCACCCGGTCATGAGGCCACTTGGCGGTGAGGTAGACCTCACCGCGGTAGCGTCCGGCGCCCTCGATGTCGGGACCCTTGGGCAAGGACAGGCACCCGCAGGCCATCACGTAGTACCGGCAGCTCACCTCGTCGCCTTGGCTGGTGCGCAGCCGCCACCGCCCGGCGTTCTCGTCCCACGCGGCCGCGGTGATCCGGGTCCCGAACCGGATGTCCCGGCGCAGGTCGTAGCGCTCGGCGACATGCCGGAGGTAGGCCAGGATCTCCGGCTGGGTGGCGTACTTCTCCGACCAGGTCCAGTCCTGCTCGAGCTGAGGGTCGAAGCTGTAGGCGTAGTCGGTCGTGGGGATGTCACACCGGGCACCGGGATAGCGGTTCCAGTACCAGGTCCCCCCGACGTCGGCCGCCTCGTCGAAGGCCACGGCGGAAAACCCGAGTTCGCGCAGCCGGTAGAGCATGTACAGGCCCGAGAAGCCGGCGCCGACCACCACCACGTCGACCTCGGCCGGCACCGCCGCGAACCCGTTCCCTGACATCCGCGTGTCCTCCCGCCGCACTTTCGGTTACTTCACTATCGGCCCCTATGCGGCGGGCCGTCCAGATCTGCGGATCGTCATGCTGGCCCCATCAGCTCTATCTGGCAGATTTCTGCGGGAGTTGAATTTTCTTGAACGGGCACGCCCCGCGGCCAGCAGGCGGCCGCGGGGGCGACCCCGCCGCGCCAGGCAGGCCTGCTTTCATGATCTGGGTTCCTAGAGCGCAAATGGACCACTCCAGGAACCCAGATCATGGAACGGCGAGCCGTGCTGATCGGGGACCGTGAGGGTGGCCATCGGCCGACCCTGGCCGTTCAGCCAGACTTCGCCGCTTACCGCGACGTGTCGTGCGTTCGCTGTCACTAGCGGAGCCTCTTCCGTGACCACCACGCGACGGACACGCGCTCGCCGCAGTAACACGGGACACCGATCCTGAACGGTCCGGCATTGAACGACAGACGCGGGTGGGTATGACGAGTCTCATGCCGTCTGACCTCTATTCTTGACGATGACGTCGGAGTTCCGCTGACGACGTGGGGTCGGGCTTGCGTCACCTAGACCTGTTATGTGTGAGGTGAGTGACAACGAAGTCGCTGACTTGCTGCCGACGTGCCGTAGATCACAACTGCACCCGCGCGCGCCAGTCAACCTGCACGGGCCGCAGCCTGGCGATATGTTGCTCCCGGCGGGAGACGGGTAGTGGTGCGGTGTGCCAAACATTGCTCCCTCGCCGGCCGAGATCAGCCGCGCTTACCACGAGGAACTGGGACCCGGGCAGCGGTCCGCCCTGTTCAGCTGGCTCGCCTTCACCGGCACGTTTGCCGGCCTGCGGGCGCTGACGTACAGCATCCGGGCCGGAAAGGGGCCGTTCCGCAACGTCAGCGTCGGCGGCGAGCACCTGCACCACTACATGTGGGGCATCGCCATGCTGTCCGGGGTCGGCGCGGTCGCGGTGCGCGGCGAGGAGCGGCACCGCCGGCACCCGGCGGTCGCGGTCAGCTACGGCACCGGCCTGGCGCTGATCGTCGATGAGTTCGCGCTGCTGCTGGACCTGAAGGACGTCTACTGGGCCAGGCAGGGCCGGATCTCGATCGACATCGGAATCGGCGGGATCGCGCTGGCCGGGTCGTACTTCGCGGCGCTCCCGGTGCTGCGCAGGCTGCAGCGCGAGCACCGGCAGAAGATGGCCGCTCCCGGGACGCCCGCGGCGGAGACGCCCGCAGCCGGGGCGGCCGCCCCGGATGCGCGTCACTGACGCTGCAGGCGCACGTCCAGCGAGTCGCGGATGGCATCACCGATCATGTTGAACGCCACGACGGTGATGATCAGGATGAGCGCGGGCGGGTAGACCAGCCACCAGTAGCCATCGAAGAGGTAGTTCAGCCCGTTCGAGAGCATGGTGCCCCAGTCGGCGTGGGGCGGCGGCAGCCCGAGCCCGAGGAAGCTCAGCGCCGACAGGATGAGGATGGCGTCCGCGATGGTGAACGTGGCGTTCACCAGGATGACGCCGATCGAGTTCGGCACCAGGTGACGCACGATGATCCGCCATCCGCCCGCGCCCATCATCCGGGCCGCCTGCACGTACTCCCGGGTCCGCAGGGTCAGCACCTCGCCCCGCACCAGCCGGGCGCTGGTCAGCCAGGACAGCATCGTGATCAGCAGGATGATGATCCACAAGTTCGGCGTGAACAGGTTCACCAGGATCAGCAGGAACACCAGGCTGGGGATGGCCAGGAAGGTGTCGATCACCCGCATCATGATGGCGTCGACGATGCCGCCGGCCAGGCCGGCGATGGCGCCGTAGAGCGTGCCGACGATGGTGGTGGCCAGGCTCACGGCCAGCCCGAGCTCCAGCGATGACTGGCCGCCCAGCATCAGCCGTCCCAGCACGTCGTAGCCCGACGGGTCGGTGCCGAGCGGATGCCCGCCGCCGGGCGGGAGCGTGGCCAGGTTCAGGTTGACCGTGACCTGGTTGGTCCGGTAGAAGACCGGCCCGAGAAAACAGAACAGGGCAATGACAGCGACCATCGCCAGCCCGGTGACGGCCACCCGGTTGCGCGTGAACGAGGACAGGGCGGGCCGCCAGGAACCGCGCTGCGCCGGGTCCTGGCCCGCGCTGGGCGGGCCGGCCCCGGCCAGGCCGGTCTGCTCGGCTCCGCCCGGCCCGGCGTCAAGCGCGGCCATACCGGATCCGGGGGTCGAGGATTCCGTAGGCGACGTCGGCGGCCAGGTTGCCGATCACCGTGGCCACCCCGACGACCAGGGTGGAGCCGAGCAGCACGGGGAAGTCGTGGGTAGTGGCGGCCTGGTAGAACAGCAGTCCCATCCCCGGGTAGTTGAAGACCTCCTCGGCGATCACAGCGCCGCCCACGATCCAGGAGAATGACAGGCCGACCATGGTGACGACCGGCAGCAGCGAATTGCGCAGCACGTGCCGGAGCAGGATCAGCCGCCGCGGCACGCCCTTGGCCCGGGCCACCCGGATGTATTCCTGGGCCAGCACGTCGATCGCGGACGACCGCATGTACCGGCTGTAGCTGGCCACGGTGACCAGGGCCAGGGTCACGACCGGCAGGACCAGCGCCCGGGGCTCGGCCAGTATCCCGCCCACCGAGGCCGCCTGCGGTGCCTCCGGGGGCAGGATGTGCAGTTGCACCGAGAACAGCGCGATCAGCAGGATCGCGAACAGGAAGTCCGGCGTCGAGTACAGCGTGAACGACGCCCCGGTGAGCACGTGGTCGCTGATCCCGCCGCGCCGCACCGCCTGGTAGATGCCGAGTGGCACCGCGATCAGCAGGGCCAGCACAGTGGACAGCCCGAGCAGCAGCAGGTCCCGCGGCAGCCGCTCCGCGATCAGCGTCGACACCGGGATCTGCAGCGAGTACGAGGTGCCGAGGTTGCCGTGCACGACCTGGTCGATATAGGTGACGAACTGCCGGTACAGCGGCTGGTTCAGGCCGTAGGTGCTGTTGAAGATGGCGATCCGGCCGGGCGTGGCCCGGACCCCGAGCGTGGCCCGGGCCGCGCTGCCGGGCTCGAGATGGATCATGATGAACGTGAGGATCATGAGTCCGATCACGACCACGGCGG
>Ga0335074_10004690_pt1 | contig 18860 bp, 16 predicted proteins | sample Lox_Sample_23_FD_206715 | JGI IMG/M metagenome (GOLD analysis project Ga0335074, IMG submission 206715) | Soil microbial communities from Loxahatchee National Wildlife Refuge, Florida, United States - Lox_Sample_2.3 | ecosystem: Environmental > Terrestrial > Soil > Wetlands | place: USA... | reverse complement strand
CAGCTCATCCTGCTCGAAGTTGAACTGCATCGCGCCGTCGAAGACGCAGTGATAGCTGCCAACCGGCCCCATCTGGATGGCGACCGCAGCACAAGTGGCCTCACATTCACCATCGATAAGATCGGTTCCCGGCCTGCCGGACGCCTGCCGCATGAAGGCCACCTTTACGAAATGCTGCGCGCCGTCGATCGCCATCTCAACATCCGCACCGAGCCGCGCATCGCATCCACGGATGCCAACATCCCGCTATCCCGGGGTGTGCCCGCCGTCAGTCTCGGAGCAGGCGGCGAAGGGGGAGGAATCCACACTCGCGCCGAATGGTACGACGCGCGGGGACGCGAACTCGGTCTGCGCCGCATTCTTCTTCTGCTGCTGGCTCTGGCGACGCGCTGATACCCGCCGCAGACATGTGCCCATCTTTCGCGCAACGCAGCACCGAAGACACGATCCCTGTTCCCCGCCCAGTGACTTGATATCCTTCTGGCTGTGAATGCCCGCGCTCTTTCTTCGCTGTTGCTCTCCTGCCTCTGCGCAATGTCGCTCTTCGGACAAGCTCCCATCAAAGCCGACACGATCTACTACAACGGGAACATTCTTACCGGAGTAGATCTCACCGGGCCGCATCCGCAGCGCGCGTTAGCCATCGCCATCGCTGGAGGCGTGATCATCGGCGCGGCAGACACATCCTCCATCGAGGCGCAGTTCAAAGGCCCCTCTACTCGGCTCATCGACCTCCGCGGAGCCTTCGTTATGCCCGGCTTCAACGATGCTCACGTACATCTCGGCGCCGCTGGCCACATCAAGCTCTCCGTCGACCTCACCGGCTCCCAATCGCTCGCAGACATGCAGAGCCGCATCCGAAAGGCAGCGGAGAACGCGGCCCCGGGCGCATGGCTCTCCGGAGGAGGATGGGACCACACCCTCTGGGCCTCAAAGACACTGCCGACAAAGTCCGACATCGACTCCGTCACCGGCAATCATCCCGCCTTCTTCGTCCGCGTTGATGGACACATCGCCATCGCCAACTCCGCGGCCCTCGCCGCAGCCGGCATCACCCGCAGTACGCCCAACCCGCAGGGGGGCAAGATCGACCGCGACGCCGGTGGAGACGCCACCGGCATCATCCGCGAAACCGCCCAAGGCCTCGTCGAAAAGAAGATTCCTCCACCGACTGCCGACGAGCGCCTGAAAGGCGATCGACTCGCTCTTGAGGACGCCGTATCTCACGGCATCACCTCCGTCCAGGACAACTCCGAGTGGGAGGACTTTCTCGTCTATGAAAAACTCGAAACAGAAGGCAAGCTCCCGACACGCGTCAGCGAGTGGCTTCCCTTCGACGCACCGGTCGACAAACTAATCCAGATGCGGGATCACCATCCGGCCACAGATCGCATGCTTCACACGACGATGCTGAAGGGCTTCATGGACGGCTCGCTCGGTTCGCGCACCGCCGCGCTTAACGCGCCCTACGCCGACGACCCGGGGAACTCCGGCATACCACGCTATGAGCAGGACCGGCTCGACTCCATGGCCATCGAACGCCAGCGAGCTGGCTTTCAACTTGGTTTTCACGCCATCGGAGATCGCGCCGTCGGCATGGCCCTCAATGCATTCGCCGCGGCCGAGCAAACGCAACCGCCGAGTCTGCCCCCTGCACCACGGCGACGCCCCGGGCCGATCCAGAACGATGTGCGTCCGGCCCTGCACATCGGCTATCGTCCTCCGTCGCGCAACCGCATTGAGCACTCGCAGGTCGTCGATGCCGGCGACTTCTCCCGCTACCGGCAGCTCGGCGTCATCGCCTCCATGCAGCCCAGTCATCTGCTTACAGACATGGCGTGGGCCGAAAAGCGTCTCGGACCCGAGCGCGCGAAATACTCCTATGCCTGGAAGAGCTTTCTCGACGCCGGTGTAGTTCTAGCCTTCGGAACCGACTACCCTGTCGAGCCCATCACGCCGTTCCGCGGAGTCTACGCGGCGGTAACCCGAATGAACGAAGCCGGGACCCAAACCTACTTCCCCGAAGAGAAGATCACCATCTGGCAGGCCCTCTACGCCTACACCCAGGGCTCCGCCTATGCTGAGTTCGCCGAGCTGTGGAAGGGCAAGCTCGCCCCGGGTTACGTCGCCGACTTCGTCGTCCTCGACCGCGACTTGACCGCGATCCCAGCCCCGGAGATCCTGAAAACCCAGGTGCTGCGCACCGTCGTCGGCGGCAAGACGATCTACGAGCACGGGGGCGTTACGAAGAACTGAGGGTGGGTTGTCCCTCTTCCCTGCGCGTGACCGCCAGCGCCAGGGGTAGAGCCGACAACAGAATTGCCGACGCCAGCAGGAACGGCGCGCCCGGCAGGTGGAAATGCGTTCCTGGACGAAGCGCCGCAGCATAAGTGAAGGTAAACAGCGTCGGCCCGATCAGCGCCGTCAGCCCGCGGATGCACTGCACCGAGCCCTGAAGCTGGCCTTGCTCGGTGTGTCCCACATGCCGCGTCATCAATCCCTGCGCTGCCGGCCCGCACAACGACCACGCCGCCATCACCGGAATCCCCATAAGGAAAATCATCCCTGTCGGAGCCAGCCCGTAGATCGCGAATCCCATCCACCCGATCGCCAGGCCCACCAGTACCGTCTTCCGCTCGCCGATCCGCGCCACCACCGGCTTCACCAGGAATCCGCCCACAGCCGCTGAGCAGATGCCCACCATCGCCAGCGACAGTCCGACCGCGCGATCCGTCCAGTGATACCTGTAGTCGAGATACAGCACCCAGGTGTTCATCAGAGACTGCTGGGTCAGGTAGCTCAGGAACAGCACCGCCCCCAGGCCCAGCAGCTCGCGATGCCGCCGGAGCAGCTTCAGTGAACCCACCGGGTTGGCTCGCTTCCACGAAAATTTACCGCGCGACTCGAGCCCCAGCGACTCCGGCAGCACAAAGAGCCCATACATCGCATTCAGCAGGCTCATGCCGCCCGCCGCCCAGAACGGCAGCCGCGGATTCACACCCCCCAGCACGCCGCCCAGCGCCGGCCCCAGCACAAATCCCAGGCCGAAAGCGGCGCCCACCATCCCGAAGGCTGCAGCCCGCTTCTTCGGCGGAGTTACATCGGCGATATAAGCCATCGCCGTGGGAATACTGGCCGACGTTATCCCGGAAATCAGCCGCCCGACAAAGAGCCATCCCAGCGTGGGCGCAAGCGCCATTACCAGGTAATCCAGCCCCAGCCCGAAGTTCGACAGCAGGATCACCGGACGCCGACCGAAACGGTCGGACAACGAACCAAGCATCGGCGAGAAAAAGAACTGCATCACCGCCCAGACCGTACCGAAGATACCGAGGATCTGCGCCGATCGCGGCTCGTTCCCTCCCATGAAATAAGTGATCAATCGCGGCAGAACCGGTGCGATCATGCCCATCGCCAGCATGTCCAGGGCAATGGTCACAAAAATGAAAGCCACCGCCGCGTGCCGCGGGCCCCCGGGCTTCGCAATCTGGACTTCCGGAAGTGGCTCGCCCGGCTGGGTTACTTCAGGTGTGGCCATGAAATTCCATTGTCTCGCGAGCGCCGGGCGGCCCGCTTGTAAAAATCTGACCGCCCGTCACTAAATCCCCGGAAAACCTTCGCAATGCGCAAAGATTAAGCTTCTTAACTGAAGCCACCTGACCCTGGACGCGCAGTCGCTACACCTTGCCCCGCTCCCTTTACCCTGTCCCTATGTCCCGCTCCCTCAAAGCCCATCTTCTCCTGCTCGCCGTGGTCTTCGTCTGGGGAGCCACCTTCGCCCTCGTCAAGAGCGCCCTTACCGACATCTCGCCTCTTCTTTTCAATCTGTTCCGCATGTTGCTGGCCGCCCTTTCTCTCGCCCTCCTCTATCGCCGCCACATTGGCCACATCAATCGCCCCGCGCTCATCTCCGGAGCCATCACCGGCCTGTGCCTTGCCACGGGATATCAATTCCAGACCGCCGGGCTGCGCCTGACCACGCCATCAAAATCCGCCTTTATCACCGGCCTTGTCGTCGTCATTGTCCCCCTGCTCCTCGTCATTCCCTGGCTGCGTCCGGCCGGCACGCACGCGCCCCGCTGGAATGCCTATCTTGGTGCCCTTGTTGCCTTTGCCGGCATCCTGCTGCTCACCACCCCAGCGCACACCGGCTTCGATTTCACTTCCATGACCACCGGAGATCTCCTCACCCTCGGCTGCTCGATCGCATTTTCCTTTCACATGCTGGCCCTCGCCCATTTCTCCCCCCGCATCCGGTTCGAGCAGCTCGCTGTGTTGCAGGTCGCCTTTGCCACTGTCTTTATGGGGGTGAGCCTGCCGCTTTTCGAGCATCCGTTCGTTCACTGGACGCCACGCGTCCTCATTGCCCTGCTCATCGCTTCCCTGCTCGCGACCGCCGCCGCTTTCACCATCCAGAGCTGGGCGCAGCAGTTCATTCCCGCTACGCACACGGCGCTGCTTTTCACCCTGGAGCCGGTCTTCGCCTGGCTCACCTCCTTCATCTTCCTGGGTGAACGCCTCGGCCTGCGCTCCAGTCTCGGTGCCCTGCTCATTCTGGGCGGGATTGGCCTGTCCGAGTTGCTTCCCCAACGCATCCAACCTACTGCGCACGAGACAGCTCCGCTCGGCGAAGGTTAGTCCGGACCGGGTTGAACATTTATCCACGGATCACGTCTAATAATCCGCGGATCACGTCTAATAAATTAGTTGGAGTTACAGCCGAGCTCTGCGCAGCCGCCGGGCCGATTTATACTGGAAAGTGGGATAAGGCTTACGGCTTCGGCCGCAACAAAGCAGCGGCAGATTCGACACAGCTCACCAGAGATCACGAGGTAACACCCGACATGAAATCGCTTCTAGGACGGCTCCGCACGCGCCGTCTCGTTTCGACCTTCACCATTCTCGCCACGCTTTCAGCCGGGATTCTCATCGGTTCGTTCGTCACCCACGGAGTGCGCGGGCAGGAATCGGCAAAGGTTGACACCTCCGACGCTAGTCCGCTCAAGATTCCGCAGCCCCGCCAGCTCTCCACTGACTTCACCCGCATCGCTAAGGAAGTGGGGCCCGCCGTCGTCAACATCAACACCATCACGCTTCCGAAGGAAAGGCAGCAGGGCCGCCGCAATCCTCACTCGCGTCAATTCCAGCAGCAGCAGCCGCCCGACGACGACAACAACAACAACGATGACGACGATCAGGACGATGGACAGGGCAATTTCCAGGACTTTTTCAACCGCTTCTTCGGCGGCCAGGGCCAGATGCCTGATGAAGGCGGCCAGGAACGCGAATCGCTCGGTTCCGGCTTTATCGTCGATCCCCGCGGCTACATCCTGACCAACAATCACGTCGTCGACAAGGCCGACCGCATCTTCGTCCGCCTTTCCACCGATCCCGACGGCGGCAATATCCAGGCGCGTCCCGCCAAGGTCGTCGGCGTCGATAAGGACACCGATCTCGCCGTCATCAAGATCGACACCAACGAGCCCTTGCCCACCGTCAAGATGGGCAACTCCGACGGCGCCGAAGTGGGCGACTGGGTTATTGCCATCGGCAGCCCGTTTACGCTCTCGCAGACTGTCACCGCAGGCATCGTCTCGGCTCGCAATCGCACCATCGATCCCGGATTGCGCGGCCAGTTCCAACACTTCATCCAGACCGACGCAGCCATCAACCCCGGCAATTCCGGCGGACCGCTGCTCGATATGGCGGGCGAGGTCATCGGCATCAACACCGCCATCTACACCCAGTCCGGAACCTACGCGGGCGTCGGCTTTGCCATGCCCTCCAACACAGTCATCAACGTCTACAACCAGCTGATCAGCCCCGAACATAAGGTCATCCGCGGAAGCATCGGCATCACCTTCCAGGGCAACCTGCCCAGCGCCGTCAGCCGAGTCTATGGATTCAAGTCCGGCGTCCTCATCAGTAGCGTGCAGCCTGGCTTCTCCGCAGATAAGGCGGGTCTCAAGCCGGGAGACATCATCACCACCGTCGATGGCCGCCCGGTCAAGGATGGCGACGACCTGGTGTCTGACATCTCCGCTCGCAAACCCGGCTCGACCGCGAAGATCGGTTACATGCGTAACGGCCAGAGCCTGCAGACCACGGTTACTATCGGAGATCGCGCGAAGATGATCGCCGCCGCGGGAAGCGCGCAGGACCAGGAAGAAAACGCCACTCCCGAGTCACCCGATGCTTCTCAGTCCAAGCTCGGCCTCGGGGTCAGTGACCTTCCGCAGAATGCGCCTGCCGGACTTCACGGAGTCGTCGTTCAGTCCGTCAAGCCTGGATCCTTCGCCGACGAAATCAATCTCTCCAGTGCCCAGGGAATGGTGATCGTTTCAGTCAATCGCCATCCGGTCCGCAACGTGTCGGAGTTTCGTTCCATCGTCGCCGGCCTCAAGTCAGGCGACGACGTGGTCTTCGAACTCGTTGATCCTCAGGCTCCAAAGCGTGGCAGCAGCTACGTGGGAGGAACACTGCGATAGGAATCTAACCGAATACCGGCTTCCCGATAAGTAACGGGAGCCGGTAACTTTTCTATTGCATTCTTACGACGCCGCCTTTAGGCTGCTCCCATTGCCAGTCGGTGTTATTGCCTCACCTATTCCTGCCGATAAACTTAACTTGAGGTTTCTTGCATGATTTCAGCTCGAGCCTGGCAATCACTTCTGATGGTTGCCGTACTCTCAGCTACCCCAGCGTTCGCTAACCGCACTCATCGTGCCCCCACGGCTGGACACCCCAAATCCGCTCACAAGAAAAAGGCTTCGCATGCCCCACAGGGCCAGCGCGGCATCGACCCCGATCGCGCGACAGAGATTCAGAGCGCCCTCATACGCCAGGGATACATGACCGGTGCGCCCAGCGGCCAGTGGGACTCCGAGACAGAAGCCGCTATGCAGAAGTATCAAGCTGATCACGGTTGGCAGACCAAGCTCACGCCCGATTCGCGGGCCATCATCATGCTCGGCCTCGGACCCACCCACCAGACCGACGCCCTTTCCGGAGCAAAGCCGGCCACCGTGTTGCCCGCCAATCCGTCGATCAGCGAGAGCGATACTCTGGCCTCGACCCACTCCATCCAGAATTAGGATCCGAATCTAAGGAAGGGTTTTACCTGCAAAGGCTGCCTTCGCGCAGCCTTTTTCATGTGCCGCGGTTACACCCTACTTTTTGGCAAACGACCGTACCAACGTCACCATGTTCCAGATAGCATCCGGCTTCTGTCGATCGCCCTCGGCCGGCATGTTGTCTCCCTTGCCCTTCTGAATGATGTAGAAAATCTCCCCGTCGGTCAGATCCTTGAGCGCCGCCGGATCACGATAGTCCTTCATTGTGAACTTCGACTCAACCGCCATATCGCCCTTGCCGTCCCCATCCGCTCCATGGCACATCGCGCAATCGTAGCCCCAGAACTTCTTCGCTTGCGCCATTCCCTCAGGGGTCGGCTTCACCGGGTTGGTCTGGCTGGCAATCTCCGGTGGCACCTTGAAGGCGGTCGCGGGAGCTGGCGCAGCCTGCGGAGCCGGACTTCTGAGCAGATATGGAGCCGCCCATAGCAATAAAAGGGCAGGCAGAATCGCAACACTCTTAAGCACGACAGCCTCCTTGCGGAAGTAAAGGGAATGTCGGGCGCGATTCTACGCCTGCCTCAAAACGGCGGGAAAGAACTATTTCTGCCTTTGAACCAACTTCGTATCGAACGGATCAATTCGGATAATTCCTGTCTGAAAATGAGGCAATGGCTATAGTTCAGCCATGCAAGCCCTCGGCTCTCATACGACTCCGCACACCGGTGAGCAACACCAGCCGTGCAGCGAAGCCTTATAAACTCTGGAAAACGCCTGATCAGCGTGCCGGGACGGGGCAAACCGTCACCCAGCGCCAGATCCCCCTTCACACCTCTGCTCCATCAAAATAGAGCCGCACCCTCCACTCGCCAGCCGCATCAATCTCGTTGACAATACACTCATGCAAGCCCCATCCGCATTCACCGACGTCCCCGGAGCCCTGGAAGAGTTCCGCGCCGGACGCATGATCGTCGTCGTCGACGACGAAGACCGCGAGAACGAGGGCGACATCACCCTCGCCGCCGAATTCGTCACCCCCGAGGCCATCAACTTCATGGCCCGCTACGGCCGCGGTCTCATCTGCCTCACCCTCACCGAGGAGCGCGCCGACTACCTTCGCCTCGGCCCAATGACCCAGCAGAACTCCTCGCGTTTCGGCACCGCGTTCACTGAGACCATCGAAGCCCGCGAAGGCGTCACCACCGGCATCTCAGCCGCCGACCGGTCCCACACCATCAAAGTCGCCATCGACGCGCGCTCCACCGCGCACGACCTCGCCCGTCCCGGACACATCTTCCCTCTCCGCGCTCGCCGCGGCGGAGTCCTCGTCCGCGCCGGACAGACCGAAGCTTCTGTCGACCTCGCGCGTCTCGCCGGCCTCATCCCCGCTGGCGTCATCTGCGAAATCATGAACGACGACGGCACCATGGCCCGCGTTCCCGATCTGCTGAAGTTCTGCGCCGAGCACGGCCTCAAAATGCTCACCGTCGCCGAACTCATCCGCTACCGCCTGCAGAACGAGCGCTACATCTTCCGTGTCGCCGAAAGCACGCTCCCCACTCCTTACGGCGAGTTCCGCGCCATCGCCTACGAGAGCGAAGTCAACGGCGGCGAAAGCCATCTCGCGCTGGTTAAAGGCGACCTCGGAACCGGCAACCCCATCCTCGGCGGCGAGCCCGTCCTCGTCCGCGTCCACTCCCACTGCCTCGCGGGAGACATCTTCGCCGCCTCCACCTGCGACTGCCACAAACTGGTTCGGCAGTCCCTCCGCCTCATCGCCGAGGCCGGACGCGGAGCTCTCGTCTACCTCCACAACACCAGCCGCGGATTCGACATCGACCGTACCGTCGATCCGCATCGCATTCTTTTCCACCGGGAAGCCCGCGTCCCAGAGGACGACAAGCACCAGCGCATCCTCCGTCAAGTTGGACTCGGCGGCCAGATCCTCGCCGATCTCGGCATCCACAAGATCCGCCTCCTCTCCAATACGCCGACTCACGTTCCAGCGCTCCAGGGTTTCAACATCGAAATCGTCGAGCAAGTCCCGATTCCCTGCGAATCAGTACCCGCAGGCCGGTAATAATTCAGATTCCGCCACGGAACCCCATTCGGGGCGATCGCGTATTCTTTTGTCGAGAGCCAAAAGGCCGAGACTGGTCCGCCCTTTGGAGCAAGCCCCCGGAGCAAACTCGATGCGCCGTACCTTCCTAGCTGTCCTCGCGCTGTTTTTTGTCGCCGCAGCCGTTCCCCGCGCGCATGCCGACGACGACCGCGTGTCCTTCTTCAACAGCATCGACGTCCCGGAAGGCGAAGAAGCCCACGACCTCGTCTGTATCCTCTGCTCGATCCACCTCGAGGGCGCTGCCCACGGAGACGCCGTCGCCATCCTGGGCAGCATCCGCTCCAACGGTCCCATCGACGGAGACGCCGTCAGTATCCTCGGTAACATCAACCTCGGCCCCGATGCCCACGTGGGCGGCGACTGCGTTTCCGTCCTGGGAAGCGTCCGCCACTCCACCAGCAACCAGGTCGGCAAAGACCTCGTGCAGATTCCCTTCGCACTGCTCCTCATCCCGGTGCTCTTTTTTGCAGGCATCCTTTACCTGATTCGGACCCTGGTATACCGCTCTCGCATGCCGTACCCGATGCCGCCACCACCTCCGCCGCGCGCGCGCTAGACGCTCAACCACGGTCCTCTAAGGGCACCCGCTCATGCTTTGATTCCCGACTTTTCCGTGGGCCGACTATACTGTGCTGGCCATGAAAAAGCCCGCATTACCGCTCCTTCTGCTCATCATCTCTTGTGCCACTGCCGTCGCCCAGATGCCCGCCACGCATCCGTCTCTGCTCGTCGCCAACCAGAAGAGCCGCGACCTCAGCATCATCGATCCCGCGGCTGGAAAGCAGATCGCGGCTGTTCCCGAGAACGCAGTCACCGGTCACGAGGTCGCCGCCTCACCGGATGGCCGCACCGCCTATGTGCCCATCTATGGAGACTCCGGCGTAGGCAAGCCCGGCACCGACGGCAGCACGATGGTTGTCATCGACATCCCCTCGCGCAAGATCATCGGCAAAGTCGACTTCGGCCACGGCGTCCGCCCTCATTGCGCCATCTATGACACCAACACCGGATTGTTATATGTAACAACTGAACTCGATCAATCCGTGACCATCATCGATCCACATACGCTCAAGATCGTCGGCTCCGTCCCCACTAAGCAGGAGCAATCGCACATGCTCGTCCTCTCGCATGACGGGCGCCGCGGTTATACCGCTAATGTCGGACCCGGCACCGTCTCCGTCCTCGACATGAAGGCCCGCAAAACTATCGCAGTCATTCCCATTTCCGCGACGACGCAGCGCATCTCCATCTCCCGCGATGACAGCATGGTCTTTACCGCCGACCAGACCAAGCCGCAGCTCGCTGTCATCGACACCGCCACCAACAAAATCCGTACCTGGATACCTCTTCCCGCCATCGCCTACGGCACTGCATCTACAATCGATGGCCGCTGGCTCCTCGTCTGCATGGAGCCGACAAACCAAGTCGCTGTCGTCGACCTGAAGACACTGAAAGTCGTCCGCACCATCAACGTCCCCCACGCTCCGAACGAAATACTCCCCAGCCCGGACGGCAAAGTGGCGTACGTCTCCTGCCCCAACAGTAATCAGGTCGCAGTCATCGACCTGTCGCAGTGGAAAGTGCGGTCGCTGATCGACGCCGGAAAATACTCCGACGGCCTCGCCTGGGCGAAGTAAAAAATGATGAACGCCATTGCCACGTTTGTGGGCACGGCCGATGTCCGGGATCTCAGCGCGATCATAATCGGAGTGCTCGCGCTCACAGCGATCTTCGCTTGGATGGCTCTGAGGTTCATTCGAACATTGGAGAATCCAAGGAAGGTCCGCAGGCGCCTTTTCCTCCTCGGCATGGCTTATATTTTCGCGGCTATTTATGTAATTACGGAAGTTGCAAACGGAAGAGAGCCTCGATTTAGTCTCCTCGGCCTGCCAATCGGTTTGTTCTTTGCCTGGTATTACCTCCGAGCTGCAAGCAAAATTCAGCCTCCCTCGAACTAAGGGCCGACGGCGCTTTGCTCTGCCCGCCTTTAATCTGACTGAAAAAAGGAACTGTCCTGCCCTTCCTCGGCGGGTATATGATGCAGCGCCCCCCAAATACAACGCGACGGAATGATCTGGCTGAGCGGATTCCGCCATGCAAGGAGAAAGTACGTATGAAGAAAGCGATTCTACTCGCCGGCGCAGTCCTCTGCTTGTCACTCGCCATTTCCACGGCCACAGCCCAGGTCCCTTACAACGAAGGCCCGGTGTCGCGCGTGGTGCTGGTCCAGATTTTGCCGGGTCACTTCAACGCGTTCATGGATGACCTGAAGAAGAACATCGTTCCCATCTGGGAGGCGGAAAAGTCAGCCGGTCTCATTCAGAGCTACGACATGTGGCTCAACCTCACCAAGTCTGGTGCGGAGGACTGGGACTTCGGCTACTCGCTGACCTACAAGAACATGGCTGCGCTGGATGGTCTCCCCGATAAAGTCTTTGACCTTCGTATGAAGCAGTACGGCAGCAAAGACTCTGAGCAGAAGGTCATCGACAAGCGCGTGGAGAACGTTCGCGTGGTCGGCAGCATGCTTACTCGCGGTATTACTCTGCGATAAGACTCAGCTCAGTTTCTGATTAATATGAGTGCCCCAGGTCCGGATTCTCGGACCTGGGTTTCTTATGACCGGTCCGTGTCGCCCTGAACGAAACGGTCGTTTTTTCGGCCAGACTATGATGGTCCATGTCATGCCCCGTGCCGTGCCCCGTATCGCGAGTCGTCCCGCCGAGCCAAAACCCAGGCCGAAACAAAGACCTCCGCATGAGTTCGTTTTGGAAGCGCTCATGCCGTTGAAGCCCGAAGTTCGTCGGATGTTTTCCGGCTTTGGCGTGTACGTGGGCGACCGCATCGTGTTCATGCTGCGCGATCACGAGAAATCTCCGCGGGACAATGGAGTCTGGCTTGTTCTTTCGGACGGCACCGATCCCGAAGATCCGGGGCTCCGGCGCGAATTCCTTTCCCTCCGCCTGATTGAGCTATTGCGCAACAAGATCGGACACTGGCTCCTCATCCCGAGTGACAGCCCGAACTTCGAGACGGAAGCGCTTCATGCGTGCGATTTGCTCCTGCACCGCGATCCTCGCCTTGGACGAGTGCCGAAGTCGAGGCGGTAGTTCCCGGGCGGCTACATTCCGGAACGTCCTCACTCTAACCAACCGAAAGCTTGAATGCGGACCGGGTGCTGTTTCGAACAGGGCTAAATCTGCCGGCTTACTGCATTGAGGTAACACCACAACGGATCAAATATTGTGCTGTTGCCTCGAACTCGTCTGGAGAGTTGGTAGGATCGTTGACATCACCCTTCGGAACGAAAATAACCATACCCTTGCGCGCCCGGGTAAGCAATACGCGATACGCATTCCTTCGATAGGTCCGCTTTTCGCTGTTTTTGATCGTGTTCCATTTGCTTTCACTCCCAAGGCGCAAAATGCGAAGTTGCCATCCTAGCGAGCCGTGCCAGACAAAGTCCCCACCCCAGCAAAGGCCGATCCAATCCAACTCAAGGCCTTGAATCTCAAACTCGGTTGCAAACGCTTCGCACCGATAGCTTGATCGCACGTCCGTTGCTTCGGAAAGATACCAATGCTCCCAGGGGTATTCGGCGTGAAAGCTCGAGCTTGGCTCAAGTCCTTCGGCGCGCAAACGTGCCGCTCCCGAAGATCCGATCAATCCGTAACGATTGGCACCAATCCCTTGCTCGCGGAGCTTAAGCCGAGTTTCGTGCAAGTTCCGTGAGAGGAAAATGGGGAACCGTTGTGTGATTAATAGAGAAGCCGCCTCGTTGGAATCCCCGTCGATTACGCAATTCACCCATCTCGCCAGTTGGTCTGCCCTTAGGCTGCGATTCGATGTTCGCAGATGCAGCGCTGGAGTTGTTTCTATCTTTCGCTGAGTCGCAGGGTCATCAAACAGGCGATGGCCAGCTGTGGATGGTCCACCTTCCAAAACTTCAGGCGATGCATAGATGATCCAATCCTTGGCACTGCTGGCGAGAGCCCGTCCCCATTCTTCGAGGCCGGCTTCACCATCATTGATTTCTTGCCCACCTCCTACCAAGGCAACAACGACGGCCCAATCGCAGTGTCGCTCCATGATTCGCAAGAGCATCTCAGGCTCTGAGTAGTCTCGGTTGAACTTTTTCTTGTTCTGAGCGCGATTCCAAGCTCTCTGAGCCTCATCGAAGATGATCGCGTGATTTGATGGAGGACCTAGATTGTCTTCGGTGTGGTATTTAGCAAAGACATGAACATTCTCGATGAGGGTCTTGGCCTCCGCGCGAGCATTTATGGCGCGCGCGCCATTCCGCATACTCTCTTGTGTAAAGAGATGCTGAAGAACCTTAACGAGCGGACCATTTCCGCTCATGAAATGAATTGCATTTGTCTTGTTTTCACCTGAATGCGCCAGACTTAGACCGACCAGGGTCTTCCCTGAGCCTGGTACGCCGGTTAGAAAGCAAATAACATGGTGACTTTCCGCACGGGCTCGGTTTACACACGACTGAACGGTTTCTGTTACATCCTCGATTTCATGCTCCGACGCCTCGGAGTGGGCGATTTCCCGAATTGAAAGTCCACTCCTCAAAGCCAGAGCTGCTTCGATGATGCTCGGAATAGGGTTGTAGGGGCTGCCATCCCAGGTCTCGGCAAGGATTTGCCCCGAAGAATGCTTTTCGATTTCGATCAGCACATTCGGCAAATCATCCCAAGAACTCCGCACCACTTGTGCAACCCAGTATGTGGGCAATTGGGGAAAGAACTCGCGTTGATTCAGAGCGGTTAGGTTCAATCCGTAGGCTTCAGGAGAAACAATGATTGGAACGATACGGCGATCAAGCGATGCCTTATGGAAGTAATGCAAAAGCATCGCGTACTCCTCGATCTGGCGCTTCGCCTGTGACGCCGCGTGTCCAGTTTTTGCTTCCACAACAACGATCACATCTCTCACAAGCAAAACAATGTCGATGCGCACTTCTTTTCGAGGAATAGAGAACTCCAGAAGTAAGCCCCACGATTTTGCGGAATGTGACTTGGCAAGACACTGCTCTAAGGATCTTCGTAGAGCCCGGATATCTCGCTCCCACGTCAATGTCTGATCTGAATACTGGCTTGTGTAACCTCGATTTGCATACGCAATTCCCAAGCGCGAGAGAATGTGCTCATCGCTCTGGCCAAGGAATTCCTCGACAGTCGCCCGATAAAAAGATGCCATGTGTTTCCGCCAGGATATCAATCATCCGCGAGGCGCCTAACTCTCTTGCGGGGGAGTCTCCACCGGTGCCTTGGACGCCGGGATAACTTCGCCCTCGATCGGCGCTGAGGCTGCCACTTCTTCCCTGCTATTCGACTGCACTCCGCTGATCTGCACAATCTGCGGAGCCGCCGGCGTCTGCGGGCCGATTGCCGCTTCGTGCTGCCGGCGGGAGATAGCGTCGATATCGACGGGGATGCCTCCCGGAACGATGACCGGCTGAGCGTAGCGGTATTTCAGATCGCGCGTGGCGGAGATCAGCACGAAGATAAGGACCAGGATCACGATCGCGCAGACGAGGCTGCCTTCCGGACCGTAGTCGCCACCCGTGATCCACAGCGGCCCAACCGAGTTGGAAGCGATGACCGGCGAGAAGTTGGTAATGCCGCTGATGGGAAGCCCAAACAACACTCCCATGGTCGCGTTCCATGTAAAGTGAAATCCCCACGCCATCCAGAGCGCACGCGTGCGCAGATACGCGATCGACAGGAGCCATCCCGCGAAGATGGTGACGATTGTGCTGGCCAAGGTGGCTCCAGGATTTCCAAGATGGATGAAGCCGAAGAGAAGTGATATGGCGATGGTCGCGATGACCGGGTTCGTGGCATCGATGAGCCGCTGAAATGGATATCCACGGAAGGCTACTTCCTCGGCAAGCGCGGCGATGGCCAGGACAGCCAGATCGAGAAAGATCAGCCCGAACTGGCGCTGGGTTGTGTAGAGCGTGACGACCAGTCCGCCGGTAAGAGCGATAGGCAGAACACAGGCGACCATTCCGCCCCATCCAAGCGCAGAGCCGAGCGCAAACTCCTTGCCCCAGCCCGGGCGGCGCGCCAGGCCCATCGCTTTGAGCGGCTCGCGCTGGTGCTGTCCTGCATACCCCATGCCCGCGTATCCAACGACCAGAAGAAAGAGCAGGATGGTCCGGTTGGCGAGCTCCAGCCAGTCCCCGGAGGCAAGGCCCAGAGCGGCATGCTCGGCAAGCGACCTCGCGAGGATGAAATAGACCACCGCAACGATGAACCATGCGAATGCGCGGAGTCGGGCAGCGAAGGTCATGCCCGGCCCCCTGCGGTGATGGCGGCGATTTGGTACAGGTGGAGCAGAGTCATCCAGTGGTATAGAACTGTGCGATATTGCGGAACTTTTCGTAGCGTTGCGTCAGGAGGTCGTCAATTGAGAGCGCCTTAAGCTCGTTGAGATGCCAGCGGAGCTTTTCCGCGAGAAGTTTTGCCGCTTCCTCGGGGTTCTCGTGTGCTCCCTCACCCGGCTCGGGCACCACGTCGTCGACGCAGTTCAGCTCCCGGATATCGGCGGCTGTGGCCTTGAGCGCCGCCGCCGCCTGTGCGCGCTTCGAGGCATCGCGCCACATGATCGACGCGCACGCTTCGGGCGAGATAACCGAGTAGATGGCCTTCTCGAGGATAAGGACGCGGTCGGCGACGGCCAGGGCAAGCGCTCCGCCCGAGCCACCTTCTCCGGTTACGGTGGCGATGGTCGGCACTCGCAGGCGCGACATCTCGAGAAGATTGCGGGCGATGGCTTCCGCCTGCCCGCGTTCCTCGGCGCCGATGCCGGGATTGGCTCCCATGAGATCGATGAAGGTAAAGACAGGACGGCCGAACTTCTCCGCGAGCTTCATCGTGCGAAGGGCCTTGCGATATCCCTCCGGATCGGGCATGCCGAATTTGCGCAGCACCTTCTCTTTGGTTGACCGGCCCTTGAGATTGCCGATGACCATGACCTCGTCGCCATCGAAACGTGCCATGCCGCACAGCATCGCCGGATCGTCGCCAAAGGCTCGGTCTCCGTGGATCTCGCTGAAGTCGGTGAAGATGTTATCAATAAAACTCATCGGGTCGGGCCGCTGCGGGTGACGGGCCAGCTCTGTCTTGATCCATGCAAGCGGCTTGGTTTCTGTGGCTGCCGGGTTCGTGTCGGGAGCGCCTGGAGCTTGATCAGTCATAACACAAATGAGTCGCGGCTCCGCCTGCAAATCTCGGGGGAGTCCGGTCGCTCGTTTGATTGTACAGGGGTCAGAGAGAGCAGGCAGCCGCTCCGCAGTCTGTCCTCAATGAATCGAATTGCGGGCGTAGAGGCATAGGTGTGAGGATAGAAGGCAGACCCTCTACTCGTTTGACTCCTCTCAGGACGACAGCTTTCTATGGAGTGTTCTGTTCTCCCACCTAAGAGCTTCCCATGTCCGAGGCAATGAGGGTTTCGTCCGGACGGTCCGAGTCCTCTCTCAGATAATGTGCGATGATCAGCGTCGTCAGAATTGCCGCAGAGACAAATGGGCTGGCAACGACTATCAGCGTGGCCATTCCCATGCCTAAAGCCCTATTAAGCTGATACTGCAAAATCGTACCCACATACCAAACAGCCAGCGCAAGTATTGTCGGGAAGACAACCAAAATCCTGACGGCTCTCCGGCGCTGCTCGCGAGGTATGGCAGGCTGCCAGCCCGCATACTGAATCAGACCAAAAAGGACCAGCGAAACCACGATCCCAATTATCGGCATCAGGGTGCGAAAGCCGACGTCCTCTTTGCTGACCCGATCAGTCGATGCAACCGAAAAGGCAAACACGAAGAATGCTACAAGCCAGGCAACCACATTGAACAGGAATGCGGGCCATATCGGAAGCCACCGGCGGATTGCAATCAGGTAAGCAACCAGCGCGCCCCAAGGCAAGAGGCCACCAATCAATGCGAGGCACACGATAAGTTTGACGTCGCCGGTGCTGCCGCCCTTCATTGAGCGTTGAAAAAGCTGCCACAGAATCAGGAGCACAATAAAGACGACGATCAGCGAGGACAGGACCAAGAAAAATGACCTTAGCTCAGCTGCTCTTGTCTCCTTATTCTGGAGTTCCGGATTCTCGAGTTCCGGCATCTTGTCCGCGCCATGAAGGAAAGTGACGCTTGGAGAGTACAGCGGGGAACAGGCCAAGGCAAGTTATTTAGTCCAGCGCCTGCACCATCCCGCGCCCGAGCAGCAGGTCAACTTTGTCGATGAAGGCACGATCCGCGGCGATTGCCGTGCCGGAAGGCTCAAGAACAACGCAGTACTCACCCGCCTGCTCGAGGTTGAGCATGAACTTGCCCGTCCCCGGAGCTGCAGCAATGATCTTCTGCAATTCGAAAAGCGTGGCTTCGCTGGTGCGCTCAAGAGGCACGCGGATACGGACGTTCTGCGGCAGCCGCACCTTCACATCCTCAAGAGCCTGAACGGAAGAGACGGCGAGCTTCGGCGCAGCGTCTTCCTCGGCACGAAGCTGTCCGCGCACCAGCACTGGAACTTCAATGCGGAGGCTGGGAGCAAGGCGCTCGTAGTCTTTCGGGAAACAGATCAGCTCGATTTTGCCAACGGTATCTTCGAGCGCGGCCTGCGCGTAGAGCTCGCCGGAGCGCTTGGACTTCGCCACCTTGAGGCCAACAATCACTCCGGCTATAGCAACCTCGTTTTCGGGAGCCTGACCGCGCCGCCCGTTCGATGGCGCGGGCTTCATCTCCAGCGCCGTTGCCGTGTCGACCACCCCCGGAAGATTGCGCAGCTTTTCCGAATACTTGTCGAGCGGATGACCGGAGACGAAGAAGCCGAGCACCTCTTTCTCCGACTGCAGGCGCTGATTTTCGTCCCAGTCAGGCACGCTGGGCAGTGCATCGGCCTTCGACGCCGCCGGCAGGTCATCAAAGATGCCGAATAGTCCATGCTGTCCGGCGGCTTCGTCGCGTTGTGTCTTCTGTGCGCGTTCTATTGCCTTGTCGGCGGCGGCGATAAGCTGCGAACGGCGTCCAAAGGAGTCGAGGGCTCCGGCCTTGATGAGCGACTCGAGCACGCGCTTGTTCATCAGACGCAGATCTACCTTCTCGCAGAACTCCCAGTAGGATGCAAAGCTGCGTCCCTGCTCGGCAAGCTCCTTGCGTGCGGCGAGGATGGAGTCGATGGCGTTACGGCCGACGTTCTTGATGGCGGTGAGTCCAAAACGGATGGCATTGCCGTGCGGCGTGAAGTCAGCATCTGAGAACAGCACATCCGGGGGCTCGACCGGGATGTTCATCTCGCGGCATTCCTTAATGTACTTGACGACGTTCTCCGGCTTCGAGATTTCGGACGTGAGCAGCGCGGCCATGAATTCGATGGGATAGTGCGTCTTGAGCCACGCGGTCTGATAGGCCACAAGGGCATACGCCGCGGAATGCGATTTGTTGAAGCCGTATCCCGAGAACTTCGCCATCAGATCGAAGATCTCGCCGACTGCGGCTTTGGGATGTCCAAGAGCCGCGGCGCCGCTCATGAAGCGGTCGCGCTGCTTAGCCATAGCGTCGGGATCCTTCTTCCCCATCGCCCGCCGCAGCAGATCTGCCTCGCCCAGGGAATAGCTGGCGAGGACGTTGGCGATCCGCATCACCTGTT
>Ga0335074_10004689_pt1 | contig 18862 bp, 19 predicted proteins | sample Lox_Sample_23_FD_206715 | JGI IMG/M metagenome (GOLD analysis project Ga0335074, IMG submission 206715) | Soil microbial communities from Loxahatchee National Wildlife Refuge, Florida, United States - Lox_Sample_2.3 | ecosystem: Environmental > Terrestrial > Soil > Wetlands | place: USA... | reverse complement strand
CTCGCCGACCGGGCCGATGCGGTCCTCGTCACCGATCCGCACGTCGGTCAGGAACACCTCGTTGAACTCGGCCTCACCGGTGATCTGCCGCAGCGGGCGGACCTCCACGCCGGGCGCGGTCATGTCCACCGCGAAATAGCTGAGGCCCTGGTGCTTGGGCACGTCGGGGTCGGTGCGGGCGAGCAGCAGCCCGCGCTTGGCCAGGTGCGCCTGCGAGGTCCACACCTTCTGCCCGGACGCCACCCACCCCCCACCCACCTCCCCTTCCCCCTTCTCTCGGACGGCGCGGGTGGCCAGCGAGGCCAGGTCGCTGCCCGCGCCGGGCTCGCTGAACAGCTGGCACCAGATCTCCCGGCCCGTCCACAGCTCGCGCAGCCAGCGTCGCTGCTGCTCGTCGTTCCCGTAGGCCAGGATGGTCGGCGCGGCCATGCCCAGGCCGATCGCGTTGCGGTCCGCGTTGTGGCCCGGGGAGCCGGCCGCCGCGAACTCGGTGTCGACGATCTGCTGCAGCGAGCGTGACAGGCCCAGCCCGCCGAGCCCCTCCGGGTAGTGCACCCAGGCCAGGCCCGCGTCGAATCGCGCGTTCAGGAAGTCTTGCTTGGGCGTCTCGTGCGGGTCATGTTCCGCCAGGAACGCGCGGACCCGGCCGCGGAGGTCTTCGGGGGTCAGCACGGTGTTGTCCTCAGCACAGTGTCTTCCTTAGCACAGTTTCCCGGCGTTTAGCAGAGGGGCCCGCCGGCCACGTAGATGACCTGCCCGGAGACGAAGCCCGCGCCCTCGCTGACCAGGAAGGAGATCACGTTGGCCACGTCGGCGGGCTGCCCCACCCGGCGTACCGGGATGTGCTCGGCCCGGGCCTTGGCGAAGTCCTCGAACGGCACGCCGATCCGGGCCGCCGTGGCCGCCGTCATGTCGGTGGCGATGAAGCCGGGCGCGACCGCGTTCGCGGTGACCCCGAACGGCCCGAGCTCGATGGCCAGCGTCTTGGTGAAGCCCTGCATGCCGGCCTTGGCGGCGGAGTAGTTGACCTGGCCGCGGTTACCGAGCGCGGACGACGAGGACAGGTTGACGATCCGCCCGTAATGTTGATCAACCATGTACTTCTGCACCGCGCGGCTCATCAGGAACGCCCCTCGCAGGTGCACCCCGAGCACCGTGTCCCAGTCGTCGTCGGTCATCTTGAACAGCAGGTTGTCGCGGATCACACCGGCGTTGTTGACCAGCACCGTGGGCGCGCCGAGCTCACTGGCCACCCGCTCGACGGCCGCGTCGACCTGGTCCCGCTGGCTGACGTCGGCGCCCAGCGCGACCGCGCGACCGCCGGCGTCGGCGATCTCCTTGACGGTCCCGGCACAGCCGGCCTCGTCCAGGTCGAGGACCCCGACGGCCATCCCGTCCGCGGCCAGCTTGCGCGCCGTGGCGGCGCCGATACCACGGGCCGCACCCGTCACGATCGCGACTATCTGTGTCACTGATTGTCTCCTTCTCCCGGGGTTCCGGGGGTCGTCCCCCCGGGCTAGCACGGTTATTCCGAACGGGCTGTGGTGCTTGCTGCCGCCGTCTTCCTCAGCTCGCGCCGGGCGAGCGACCTCTTATGTACCTCGTCGGGTCCGTCGGCGAACCTGAGCGACCGCGCGCTCGCCCACAGGTGAGCCAGCGGGAAGTCCTGGCTCACCCCGCCCGCGCCGTGAGCCTGGATGGCCCGGTCGATGACCCACTCGGCCATGATCGGGGTCACGATCTTGATGGCCTGGATCTCGGTGTGCGCGCCCTTGTTGCCCACGGTGTCCATCAGCCACGCGGTCTTGAGCACGAGCAGCCGGGCCTGCTCGATCCGGACCCGGGACTCGGCGATCCACTCCTGGACGACCCCCTGGTCGGCCAGCGGCTTGCCGAACGCGGTACGGTCCAGCGCGCGCTGGCACATGAGCTCAAGGGCGCGTTCGGCCGCGCCGATCTGCCGCATGCAGTGGTGGATGCGGCCGGGTCCCAGCCGCGCCTGCGCGATCGCGAACCCCTCGCCCTCGCCGGCGATCAGGTTCTCGGCCGGGACGTGCACGTCGGTGAACACGATCTCGGCGTGGCCGCCGTGCGTGCCGTCGGTGTAGCCGAACACCCGCATGCCGCGCTTGACGTCGATGCCTGGAGTGTCGCGGGGCACCAGGATCATGGAGTGCCGCCCGTGACCGTCTGCGGTTTCGCCGGTCACGCCCATCACGATGAAGATCTTGCAGTCCGAACTCAGGGCGCCCGAGGACCACCACTTGCGGCCGTTGATCGCGTAACCGTCGCTGGTCTTGCTGATCGTGGTCGCGATGTTGGACGCGTCGCTGGAGGCGACGGCGGGCTCGGTCATGCAGAACGCCGACCTGATCGTCCCTTCGAGCAGCGGCCGGAGCCAGCGTTCCTGCTGTTCCGGCGAGCCGAACTCGGCCAGGACCTCCATGTTCCCGGTGTCCGGCGCGGCGCAGTTCAGCGCCTCCGGGGCCAGCGCAGGGCTCCAGCCGGTGATTTCGGCCAGCGGCGCGTACTGCAGGTTGGTCAGCGGCGGGTCCGGCAGCAGCGACTCGGTCCGGCCGGCAGCGGCCTCCCACTTGCGGACCGCCTCGGCCGACTTGCCGGTCAGGAACAGGTTCCACAGCCCGCGACGGCGTGCCTCGGCCTTGAGTTCCGCGGTGACGGGCAGCCGCTCCCAGATCCGGCCCGCCTCCTCGGCGGCCTCTTCTTGCTCCCGGAAGATCGGCTCGGCGGGGTACACCCGTTCGGCCATGAACGCGAGCAGGCGTTCCCTGAGGTCTTGCGTCCGGTCATCGTAAGCGAAATCCATGGAGCACAACCTCCCGTTGGGTCGCGCACCAGCCTATCTACTGGCCAGTAAGCCCACCACAGCGCCTACCGCCGCCCCGGGTGCCCCGTTCCCGGCGTCTCAGATGAGACGCGTGTCCCCCCGGGCCCATCTTGCGGGGCCTGTGTGGCCCCGGGCCCAAACGTTGGCACCTGCCGGCTGGGGTGCGGGTGGCACCGGGCCCGATAGATGGGGCCGGGGCCACACAGGGCCCATTCCGCGCCGGCGAGCCGGTCAGGAGTGAGTGAGGCGGAAGACGTAGACGTCGCCGGATTCGAAGATCTGGGTGTAGGTGTGGGGTGGGTACAGGCCCGCGATGAAGGCCGGGACGTTCTTGATCGCGGGGCTGTAGTCGCTGTCGATGCCGTCGAACACGATGTACTGGGCCTGCGGGTTGCCGCTGTTGCCGATCCAGAAGGTGTCGGTCCGGGCGGCCAGCGGAGCCAGCAGGTCCAGCGTGGTCAGGACGGTGGCGCCGTCGGGCACCTGGGCCATGGCCGCCTCGGCCGAGGCGACGTGCGGGCTGATCCGGTAGGTCTGCGCGTTCCACAGCTGGCTGAGCGGGAACTGGAAGGCTAGCGGGACCGCGATGGCGACCATCATGGCGGCGCCGTAGCGGCGGGCTCCGGCCAGCGCCGCGGGCCAGAGTCCACGCTGTCCGCTGGCCCAGCCCGCGGGACCGCTCGCGGTCGGATCGGCGTCCATCGCGGCCCCAATCCGGGCCATCGCGTCGATGGCGGCGATGAACAAGATCGGCATCACGGTGGCGTTGTAGTGCCAGTACGTGCCCCAGTAGCTGCTGTCGGTGGAGATGAAGCGCAGCAGCAGGCTCGGCACGGCGATCAGGGCGATCGGCGAGCGCAGGGCGATGAACGCGGTCGGCAGCAGCAGCATGACCACGGTCAGCAGCTTGTCCGGCCAGGCGTGCAGGAGCTGGCGGATCAGGCCGAAGACCGACGGGTGCCCGCCGGGAGCCAGGACCCCGCCATCGGTCCAGTACTGGTAGACGTGTCCCGGGTTGAAGTGCGGGATGATCACCCCGATGGCCACGAACGACCAGGCGAAGCCCCAGATCAGGAGGACCTGCCCGGCTATCATCCGGCCGCGTCCTTCTGGGTCGGCCGGGTCCCAGGGGTCGGGGATCTTGGCGCGCAGCCCGGCCACGATCAGGTAGATCCCAATGGCCGCCACGGTGAAACCCTGGTCCTCCTTGACGAAGACCAGGGGCAGCGCCCACCACACCGCGGTCTTGATCTGCCCGCGGGCCAGCGCGGACAGCGAGAAGGCCAGCAACGGCACGGCGAACGCGATCTCGTGGAAGTCGAACTGGGACAGCTGCTGCAGCCCCCAGGAGAACCCGTACGCGACCGCGATGGCCCGGGCCGGACCGGTGCCCAGCTTCTCGCGGCCGAGCTGAGCGACCGGGAAGACCGACGCCGCGGCCAGCAGCGCCTGGCCGATGACCAGCGTGGCCGAGGAGGGAAAGACGCGGAAGAACGGGGCCAGGAGCGCCACGATCGGCTGGAAGTGATCGCCGAGCAGGTTGAAGCCGGGGGCCCTGATGTCCACGATCGGGGCGCTGAGATGGGCGTACTGCTTCACGTACTCGGTGTAGATGCCCAGATCCCAAGAGGACGGGTTGAGCTGCATCAGCCGGAACAGCGAGATGGCGGAGTACGCGCCGAACATGGCCACCGCGATCGTCCAGATGACCGGATCAGCGTAGGCGCCGGAGACCCGCAGCCGTGATGTGGTGCGCAGCCGCGCCGGCTGCACAACAGGGGGCGGCGCCTCGGCCGTCTGTTTCAGGGCCGATTCGACGCTGGATCTTGCGGGCTGCTCGTCCCCCATCGCGCGCAGGATACCTGTTCCGGCGGGCACCGGAAACGGGTCAAACGAGCAGGAGTTTTCCGATCCGGCGGCCGGAGCCGTACAGGCCCGCGACGCCCAGCGCGGCCAGGTAAGCGGCCCGCCACAGCAGACTCGTCGGGTCGGCGCCGACGACGCCGACGGTGAGGTCGCGGAGCAGCACGACCCCCTGGTACAGGGGCGTCCACTCGATCACCACCTGAGCCGCCCGCGGGTAGACGCTCAGCGGGTAGAACGTGGCGGAGAACAGGAACAGCGGCATGCTGGCCAGGATCACGTAGTCGAAGTCCTGCCAGCTCTTCATGAATGTGGTGCCGAACATGCCGAGGGCCGCGAAGCCGAAGCCGATCAGCACCGCCACCGGGACGTCCAGCACCGCCCACGGGGAGTGCACCAGGTCCAGCGCCAGCATGACCCCGATGAACGCGATCGCGTAGATCGTGCCGCGGATCAGGGCCCAGCCGATCTCGCCCAGCGCGACCTGGGCCGGCCGCATCGGGGTGGCGAGGACGGCGTCGTACAGCTTGTCGTACTTGAGCCGGAAGAACACGTTGAACGTCGAGTCGTACATCGCGCCGTTCATCGAGGACACCGCGAGCAGGCCGGGCGCGACGAACTCCCGGTACGGGATGAGCTGCCCGCCGGGGCCGGGTACCTTCCCGACCAGCACACCCAGCCCCAGGCCCACGGACAGCAGGTAGAACAGCGGCTCGAAGACCCCGGAAATGAACACCAGCCAGGCGTTCCGGTAGGCGCGAGCGTGCCGCTCGATCAGCCGCAGGCTGCCGGTGTCGGTGCCCGCCCGCCGCAGCCGGGCCAGCAGCCCGGCCGGCGGGAGGACCCGGAGGGTAAGCCCTTCAGACATACAGGCGCCTCCGGTAGGTACGCGCTCCGGCCCAGATCCCGACGGCGGCCAGAACGGCCAGGTAGGCGGCGTGGCCGAGCATCCCGACCGGGTCACGGGGCCCGGTGCCGAGGCTGAACGCCCGGCACAGGGCGACGCCATGCCACAGCGGCGTGGCGTAGGCCACCGCGCGCAGCCCGGCGGGCAGCTGGGACAGCGGGAAGAACGTGCCGGAGAACAGCATCAGCGGCATCATGACGAACCGGAACAGGTAGTTGAAGGCGTTCGCCACCTTCACCGTGATTGCCCAGGCCGCGATGGGGGCAGCGAAAGCCAGCCCGGTGAGCACCGCGGCCGGGTAGGCCAGCACCACCCAGGCGGACCTGATCGCGCCGAACGCCCACATGACCACGATGACGACCGCGCAGTTCATCGCGAGCCGCATGGCCATGAACATCAGGTGGCCGCGGAAGATGTCGGCGGGCCGCAGCGGGGAAGCCAGCGCGCCGATGTAGATCCGGTTCCATTTGATCGAGCCGAACACCGGGTAGGCCGCCTCGCTCATCGCGGTGTTCATCGCGCCGGTGGCCAGCAGAGCCGGGGCCACGAAAGCCAGGTAGGGCACCCCGCCCAGGCTGGCCGTGCTGTGCTTGTCGACCAGCGTGCCGAGCCCGAAGCCCAGCGCGCCCAGGTAGCAGATGGGTCCGAGCACGCTGGACCAGATGCTCGAGCGCCAGATCCACCGGTAGCGGGTCAGCCAGCAGTGGAACATGCGGAACGCCACTAGTCCTCCAGCCTGCGGCCGGTCAGACGCAGGAAGACATCCTCGAGCGTGCCGCGGCGGACCAGCGAGGTGAGCGGCTCCAGGCCGCTGGCGCGCACCGCGGTCAGGGCGTCGTCCCCGTCGGTCACATACAGGAGGATCCGGTCGGCAAGCACCTCGGTCCGTTCGGCAGAAAAGTCTTTAAGCTTGTCAGCCGCGGCGTCGTGCACCTCAGGGTCAAAGCGCAGCTCCAGGACCTCCGGCGAGCAGTAGCGGGCGATCAGGTCCCGGGGCGATCCTTCCGCGGCGAAGCGGCCGCGGTCCATCACCACCAGGCGGTCGCACAGCTGCTCCGCCTCGTCCATGTAGTGCGTGGTCAGGATCAGCGTGACGCCGCGCTGCTTGAGCCGGAACAGCCGGTCCCACACCACGTGCCGGGCCTGCGGGTCCAGGCCGGTAGTGGGCTCGTCGAGGATCAGGATCTCCGGCTCGTTGATGAGCGAGCGGGCGATGGTCAGGCGGCGCTTCAGGCCGCCGGACAGCGGGTCGACCTTACTTTTGGCGCGGTCCGCGAGTTGCACGAACTCCAGCAGGGCGGCAGTGCGCTCCTTGATGACCCGGCGGGGCAGGCCGAAGTACCGCCCATAGACCAGCAGGTTCTCCCGGACGCTCAGCTCGACGTCGAGAGTGTCTTCCTGCGGCACCACGCCGAGCCGGGCCCTGATCGCGGACCCATCCTTCACCGGATCGCGGCCGAGGATGCTCAGCTTTCCGCTGGTCGGCGGCGACACGCAGCCGATCATTCGCATCGTGGAGGACTTGCCCGCCCCGTTCGGCCCGAGGAAGCCGAACGCCTCGCCGCGGTACAGATCGAAGTCGATCCCGTCGACCGCCGTGAAGCTGCCGAACTTCTTGGTCAGGCCGCGTGCCCGGACGAGGACCTCGGTTTCGGGACGTTCCAGCACCTAATCCAGGCTAGCCGGGGGTTATGACATTCCTCGAACGGTTTTGCCGCCCAGCCCGGTAGCACACCAGGGGGCACGATAGTGTCGGTTCTATACGGGATGGACCAAGTAAAGGGACGACACCACGGTGAATCTCTTTCGCGACGTATACGCGCGTTTCCGGATACTGATCCACGAAGTCGCCAAGTTCGGCGTCGTCGGCGGGCTGGCGTTCGTGCTCACCGTCGTCCTGTTCAACGCGTTCCACTCCGGCGCCGGGATGGACGCGATCCTCGCCACGACGCTGGCCAACGCGCTGGCCACGATTTTCGCGTTCGTTGGCAACAAGTTCTGGGCGTTCCGGCACCGCAAGGGCAGCCACTGGCGCCGCGAGACCGTCCTGTTCTTCGTCTTCAACGGCATCGGGATCCTGATCACCGACGGGGTCGTGGCGATAGCGCAGCACGGGCTCGGGCTCACGGACAACTTCTCCCTCAACGTGGCGAACATCGTCGGCGTCGGCCTGGCCACGCTGTTCCGGCTGTACTGCTACCGCCGGTGGGTCTTCCTCTACGCCGACGGTGAGGCCCCCGCCGCCGAGCAGCTCGAGCCGGAGACCTCCGGGACCTTATTTCCTACCGCCCTTCGCTGATCCATACCCCCAGGTGGGTGGGTTCCAGCGCGGTCTGCACCACCCCGGCCAGGTCGTGGCGCACCGCATCCAGGTCCACGGCGTCCTTCAGCCGGATCGCGAACGCCTGGACGGTCTGTTCGGCGTTATAGCGGGCCCGGTTGAACCGGCGGTCCACCGCCCGCTGGACCCGCCGGCGCAGCGGGCTGAACAGCGCCGCCGCGGCCAGGGTGGAGACGGCCACCGCGATGGGCGATTTGATCGTCAGCACCTGGGTGGACAGCAGGACCAGCCCGGCGTAGACGCCGACCAGCAGGCCGGTGACGATCGCGTAGGCCAGGGTGCGGCTGATGATGCGGTCGATGTCGTACAGCCGGTACTTCAGGATCCCCACGCCGATGGCGATCGGCATCGCGGTTACACCGACCTCCAGCAGGCGGGACGCGGCGACGGCCGAGCTGAGCGTGCTCCCCAGCAGGCCGACACACAGGGTGATTGCGGCGCCGCAGGCAAGCCATTTGAGCTGCTGACGGCGCTCGCCCGTCGCTCGGCGCCAGCTGAGCACCTGGTGGCCCACGAACGACAGCCAGCACACGCCGATCGCCACGTAAGCAATGGCGTTCAGCGCCTGGAGCGCCGGCGCCAGGTGGTAGGTGTAGGTGACGTCGCCCGAGGAGTTGACGTAGATGTCGCGACCCACCCTCCCGGCCAGCGCCGGAATTAGGTTGATCGCCACCACGTAGCCGACGGCCACCGCGTAGCCGCGCAGCAGCCACACCCAGCGGCGTGAGGTGAGCCGCCCGTCCGGGAACAGCAGGATCACCAGCGGGAACAACGCGAACGCGAGCGGCCACAGCGTGACGGCCGCCAGCGCGGCCTGGCCGAGCGGGAGATGATGATAGCCGAGGTGATAGCGCAGCGTCGCGTAGTAGCCGGCGTCGACCGTGATCAGGAACAGCAGCACGAACAGGATCAGGATCCAGCCCACCGGATTCCGCGGCTGGTGGCGCGCGACGATGACGCCCACGGTGGCGTAGACCAGCGGGATGGGAATCCCGGTCGCGACGTTGAGGAACGTCGCCTGGTGGATGAGGGCGGCCAGCGCCGCGGTGATGCCCAGCAGGACGAGCGCCAGGATGCCGAGGGCCGTAGCCGTCGGCGGCGAGGCCAGCCGGAAACGGGCGGTGGGCGGTTGCACCTCGTGCACGGCGCTCACGCTACGCCATGATCGTTCCGGGAACGTTACCGCTCGCGGCGTTCGCGGGCGGGCCTACTGGCAGCGTCCTACTGGCAGCGTCCTACTGGCAGCCGCGGACGGCGGACAGGTCGAGGGGCGCCTTGAGCGCGGCATCCTGCTGGGCCTCGGTCAGGTAACCGACCGCGGCCATCCGGTCGATGACATGCACCAGCCGTGCCCGGGCCTGGGCCGGGTAGACCAGCGGGTCATCGTAGGTCGGCGCGTTCACCGCCCCGGCCAGCATGGCGGCCTGGACCACGCTCAGCTGAGCGGGAGGCCGCCCGAAGTAGCCGCAGCTGGCCGCCTGCAGGCCGTAGTAGCCGTGGCCGTAGTAGGCGACCTCGGCGTACAGGCGCAGGATCTCGGCCCGGCTGTAGGCCCGGTTCAGCTTTACCGCCAGCGTCACCTGCTCGATGATCTGCGGGAAGCTACTGTCGCCCGAGGTGTACAGGTTCTTGGCGAGCTGCTGGTCGATGGTGCTGCCGCCGCCGTCGGTGTGCCCGGTGATCCAGGACGCCGTCACCCGGACCAGCGCGAGCGGGTCCACGCCCGGATCGGTGTAGAAGCGGTGGTCTTCGGTGGCCACCAGGGCCTCCGCGAAGTACTGCGGCACCGGCGGGCCGGGGTAGGCGATGTGGCGCTCGTTGGCCTGGGCCTGGGCCAGGGAGGTGGCCTGGGCGGCCGAGGGAGTGAACGCGTACAGCAGCGCGACCGCGGCCAGGACCAGGACGATCAGAATCAGGACGACCTTGACGACCCCCAGGGCCAGCCTGCGCCGCCAGCCGCGCCGGGACAGCGGGCGCGTCGGCTCGTAGCCGTCCTCGTATCCGACGTCCTGGTCGCCTCCGGCGGAAGCCAGGCGGCGAGTCCCGAGTACCCTCAACGGCCCAGCTCCTCCGTCCCCGTGCACGTGGCTTCCTGTCGCTTCAACGAGCGAGACCTCTTCGCCATGCCCGGCACATCGTAACTTTCTTACCCAGCCCTGATCACGTATGCCTGACGGCCGGGCGCGGCGGGTACGGCGTTGGTTTCCGGGCGGCGCCACGGTTGCGCTAAGCTGACGGGGCTTGCCGGACGTGGCGGGCAGGTGTCACGGGACGTGGCCCAGCTTGGTTAAGGCGCCTGACTGGGGGTCAGGAGAGCAGGAGTTCAAATCTCCTCGTCCCGACAAAGAGAGTTCGTCGCGGGAAATGTCAGTGCCAGAAGATATGGTGCTGGCATGGGCGAATGTTCACGAAATGCGTCCTGCTGGTCCGATGCCGACCTGGAAAACGCGGTGGCGGCATCCAGATCCTGGCGCGGCGTGCTCCGGAAGCTGGGCCTGTGCGCGACCTCGGCTGGATCTATCCGGGTGGTTAAACGTCATGTTGCCCTTCTCGGGCTTGATACCTCGCACTTCACCGGTCAGCGCACATGGTCAGACGCGGCGCTTATACGCGCTGCCGCCGAAGCATATTCCTGGAACGAGCTACTTGACGCGATTGGAATCAAATCCCGCTCTGGAGACGAGCGTATAAGGGTCAGGGCCCACGCGGTGCGCCTCGGGCTTGACCTGAGTCACCTTGGTGACAGGCCCCGGGATACCGGCAGCAGCCAGCCAGTGCCGACGCCAGAGCTCAGGAACTTGCGAGAGGCAGCGACGCCGCTAGCCGCGTGCTGGTTCTCGCTTCGCGGGTTTGGTGCGGCCATCCCGATAGAGCCAACGATATATGACCTCCTGGTATCGACCCCGGAGGGAATCAAGCGAGTTCAAGTCAAGACAACAACGTATAAGAGCAAGGTTGGCTGGCAAGCCGGGGTGGGACGAAGGCCCTACTCGGCCGGAAACCGGGAACCACTGCGGCCTTACGATCCAGAATTGATCGACTGGTTCTTCATTGTTGATGGCGACCTCAATATCTACCTCATTCCCAGTCGGGTGATCGGCGGGCGAGTCGGCATCCTGTTGCGTACATACAGTGAGTACATCGTCGGCAGCGCCGCTGGACTGATGACGCCTTCACCTCATGCCGCGTAACTGAGCGGGCGCACGGCTCTTCTGACGGCGTTAATCGTCGCCGGCGATCTGGATCGTGCTGAGCATGGCGGAGATCTGGGCTGCTTGGTGGGGGAGGTTCGGGGGGCGGAGGCAGGCGTCCATCTCGTACCAGTTGCCGGGGACAGGGCGCGGGATCATGACCCGGATCGTCTCGGTGCCGTCCAGGGCCTGACACCAGCCGTCGTCGCTGGTGCTGGTCTCGACGGCCGGGTGACCGGCGATGGTGGTGTTCGGCTTGGGTGTATGGAAGCCCGGCGAGCCATTGGCGGCCCATCTGACCAGGACTCCCCCGGGCGGCACCTCGGTCAGCGGGTAGGGGCAGTACGGGGTACGGAGGGCGGGATCGGCCATCCAGGCGCACGGGGCGCGCAGCCGGCTGGGGCTCAGGTAGACGATCAGCGCGGAGAAGCTCGACACTTCGTCGCTCGAGGTGTCGCGATGCCAGGTGGCCGGATAGCGGAAGGACAGGCCCAGGGCGGCGAAGTTCGCGGTGGGCGCCGCGGGTCCGGGCGGGGTGCGGGCCGGGGTGCGGGCGAAGGGCAGGGCGACGGAAACAGCCACTACCGCGAGCGCGGCCGCCAGGCGGGTCCGGGACGTCACAACCATGAGACGGGTGCCGGGCGGCCGGGGTTGCACGCGCCTGGTGTTGAATATCTGCATGCCTGTTGAGGGAGAATACGAGCCGAGCACGGCGGCGTGGGTGCGCGACCAGGTTGAGCTGTACGAGAGTTCCGGCGGGACGCAGGGGACGACGCTGCGCGACACCGGGCTGCCGGTGGTGATCGTGACCAACCGCGGCGCCAAGAGCGGCAAGGTGCACAAGACGCCGGTCATGCGGGTGGAGCACGACGGCCGTTACGCCATGGTGGCGTCGAAGGGCGGCGCGCCGGCGCATCCCCTCTGGTACTACAACGTCCGCGCCAACCCGCTGGTCGAGGTGCAGGACGGAGCGCATAAGCAGGACATGACCGCCCGCGAAATCAGCGGCCAGGAGCGCGCTGACTGGTGGGAGCGGGCGGTCGCGGCGTATCCGCCCTACGCCGAGTACCAGCAGAAGACCACGCGGCAGATCCCGGTGTTCGTGCTGGAGCCCGTGACTTAGCCGTAGATCGTACCGACGCCCGGGATGATCGGCTCGGTGATGCTCATGTAGACCGGGCCGGGGCGCGAGCACGCGGGGACGACGAAGTCGGCGTCGGTCGCGCTGCGCTGGCCGGGCGGGTAGACACGCACGTCCACCGCCTGCTTGACCGGGGCGCAATTAGCTTCGGTGGTCACCGCGACGTCGTGGTAGCCCAGTATGGTGTGCGCCGTGGCGCCGGGCGCGAGGTTCACGATGCGCGCGCCGGCCAGGGGGCCCCAGCCCGCTGGGGCGCCGAGCTGGTTCCCGTTGCTGTCCAGCGCGGAAACCCCCGGGTAGCCATACAGGTAGCACGTGTGCTGGCTCAGGTTGGTGAACTCAAGCGGGTAGTAGATCGTGCCGGCGGCGCCGTTGCCCTGGTCGACCGCCACCCAGACGCCAAGGTCACTGGCGGTGCATCTGGGGATAGCGGCCGCCGGCGTGCGCGCCCCGCCCGGCGAGGAGGTGGCCGCGTAGGCGGCGGTCGAAAGGGCCAGGCCGGCGACGGCCGCGGCGGCGACCGCGGCGACGCGACGGGCGGTGATGGGACCAAGCTTCATGACAATCCGTCCTTTAGGCATCCGATCCGCGCTGTGCGGACCGTTCTGCCCCTTAAGACGGAGATGGCCGGTCCCCGGTTGGGGGCACGCTGGAGATGGCCGGTCCCCGGTTGGGGGCACACTAGTGCGGTGACAGGACGGGCAGAACTCATCCGCCGGGCCGAGGCGCACGGCGTGGCGGTGGCGTACCACGACTGGCGGGGCCGTTTCGTCGAGGTTTCCGACGAGACGCTGGCCGCGGTGCTGGACGCGCTGGATGACGAGCGGCGCCCGGCGGCCGCGGGCGCGCCGGTGGCGGGGGTCGTCGGGTCGGTGGCCCCGTGGCCGGCCCGCAGGTCATGGGGTTTCGCGGTGCAGCTGTACTCGGTGCGCTCGCGCGGCTCCTGGGGGCACGGCGACCTGCGTGACCTGGCCGACCTCGCGGCCTGGAGCGGGCGCGAACTCGGCGCGGACTTCGTGCTGGTCAACCCGCTGCACGCGGCTGAGCCGACCGCACCGATCAGCCCATCCCCCTACCTGGCCATGACCAGGCGCCACCTCAGCCCGCTCTACCTGCGGGTCGAGGACATCCCGGAGTTCACCCGGCTCGGTCCCGACGACCGGGCCCGGATCGAGGCGCTGGGCGCGCCGCTGCGCGCGGCGAGCCAGACGGCGGCGCTGATCGACCGGGACGCGGTGTGGACGGCCAAGCGGGCGGCGCTGGAGATCATCCGCGCGGCCGGGCTCAGCCCCGAGCGGGAGGCGGAGTTCGCCGCCTTCCGGGCCCGCGATCTCGAGGCGGTGCAGGACTGGGCGACCTGGTGCGCGATCGCGGAGGTGCACGGCCCGGACTGGCGGGCCTGGCCTGCCGCGCTCACCGATCCGCGCTCGGCCGAGGTGACGGCGCTCCGGCGGGCCAGGGCCGACCGGGTGGACTTCCACGCCTGGCTGCAGTGGCTCACGGCGGAACAGGCCGTCGCGGCGCAGCGCGCGGCCCGGCAGGCCGGCATGACCATCGGCATCATCGCCGACCTGGCGGTGGGCGCGCACCCGGGCGGCGCCGACGCCTGGGCCAGGCAGGACGTGATCGTCACCGGCGTCAGCGTCGGCGCCCCGCCGGACGAGTTCAACCAGCGGGGCCAGGACTGGACGCTGCCGCCGTGGCACCCGGGCTGGCTGGCCGCCCAGGCCGGCCGGCCGCTGGGAGAGCTCATCGCGGCCACCATGCGCAACGCCGGCGGTGTGCGCATCGATCACGTCATGGGCCTGGCCCGGCTGTGGTGGATACCCACCGGGATGGGCCCCGGCCAGGGCACGTACGTCCGCTACGACCACGAGCTGATCGGGGACGTGCTGTGCGCCGAAGCGGCGCACGCGCAGGCGGTGGCCATCGGGGAGGACCTCGGCACGGTCGAGCCGTGGCTGCGCGGCTTCCTGGCCGGGCGCCAGGTACTGGGCACGTCCATGCTCTGGTTCGAGCGCCACCCGGACGGCACGCCGCGGCGGCCGGACGAGTGGCGCCGCGGCTGCCTGGCCATGGTCGGCACGCACGACATGCCCCCGGCGGCGGCGTTCCTGACCGGGGAGCAGGTCACCATCCGGGCCGAGCTCGGCCTGCTCACCGAGCCGGAGCCGGACGAACGGGCCGCCGCCCGGCGGGAGGTGGACGGCTGGCTCGGGATGCTGGCCCGCGAAGGTCTGCTGGACCGCCCGGACGCGGCCAGCGCGGAGGAGTTCACGGCCGCCCTGTACGGGTACCTGGCACGGACTCCGGCCGTGCTGGTCGGCGTGTCGCTGGCCGAGGCCGCGGGTGAGCGCCGGCCGCAGAACCTGCCGGGGACGGTGAATGAGTACCCGAACTGGCGGATCCCGCTGACCGGCGCGGACGGAACGCCGGTCATGCTCGAGGACCTGCCCGCGCACCAGGGCGTCCGGGCCGTCGCCGCCGCCGTGTCCGGCGGCTGGCGCGCTGGCCGGGGCGGCGAGGAGATAGAGTCCACGCGTGACGCGCGATGAACTAGAGGCCCTGTCCTCCCGCGAACTACACCACCTGGCCGTGAAGCGGGCGCTGGAGCACGTCGACGTGGAGTTCTTCTGGCGGCTGCTGCGCGACATCCCGGCGGCGGAGGCCTCGGAGGGACACGACGCCGAGGCCGGGCGGGACATCACGCATCTGAGCGTGCTGCTCGACGACGCGATCGGCTCCGGCGAGGGCGACGTGGCCGAGGCGCTGCGGCCCGTCTACCTCGACTACCTCGAGAAGCACCGAGCAGGCGACTGAGCGTGCACGCCGGTCCGTTCGGCTTAAAAATGCGGCCGCGCCCGGGTGAGCCGGGCGCGGCCGGACAGCCGATACAGGGCGAATTACTCGCCCTTGTTCAGGACCGCTTCGATCTCCAGGTTGACCGTGACCTTCTCGCTGAGGACTACGGCGTTGTTGGAGCCCGGGATGACGCCGTTGAAGCTGACCTCCCAGTCGTTCCGGTTGATCTCGGTGATCGCGGAGAAGCCGGCGCGGGTGCCGCCGTAAGCGTCCGGGCCGAAGCCGTTCACCTCGAGGCGGAAGGTCACCGGCTTGGTCACGCCGCGGAGGGTGAGGTCGCCGTCGAGCAGGAAGTTGTCGCCGTCGGGCCGCACGCCGGTGGAGCGGAAGCTCATCGTGGGGTGCTTCTCCACGTGGAAGAAGTCCTCGCTGCGGACGTGGTTGTCCCTGGTCTCGTTCCCGGTGTTCACCGAGCTGAGGTCGACATCGGCCGTTACGGTCGAGGCCAGCGGGTCGGCGGCGGTCACGATGGTGCCCTCGAACTTGTCGAAACGACCGCGGACCTTGCTCACCATCATGTGCCGGACGACGAACGACACCTCGGAGTGAACGGGGTCGATGGCCCAGGTCCCGGTTACGTAGCCGGGGATCTGCACGGCAGCCGTGCTCATGGCTCCTCCTATTAGTACTCTCTTGTATGCAAGTTCGCTTGCGTGCCTTGCTTCCTTATAGTAACCCGCTATACTTGAACCGTCAAGCGTTTTAGGTTGAAGCGTCAAGAACTTCACCGTCGGGACCTGGCGAAGTACTCTGGTGGGGTATGGAGGAGGGGATTTTCGTGGATTCCGGGCACGTCGACCCGGTTTGCGAGCCGTTCGAGGCGGGGGGCGAACCGTCAGGGTCAGTGGGCGGGCTGTCGCCGTGCCGCGCCCGCGCGATCCTGCAGCGCGTCGGCGACAAGTGGTCGATGTCGGTGATCGACCTGCTCGGCCAGGGCACTATGCGGTTCAGCGAACTGCACCGTTCGATCGACGGCATCACCGCCCGGATGCTGACCGTCACGCTGCGCGGGCTGGAGCGCGACGGCATCGTGACGCGCACCATCCATCCTGTCATCCCGCCCCGGGTCGAGTACGAGCTGACCCCGATGGGGCTGACCCTGCTCGATCCCATCGGCCAGCTGGTGGCCTGGGCCGACGTTCACCTGCCGGAGATCAGCCACGCTCAGGCCGCCTACGACGCCAAGCATCCAGCCGATTAGGCTGGCTGGAGTGAGTGAGACTGCGGACGAGCGGGAGGAACGGCTGCGGCACGGGTCGTCGTTTGGGGCCGCGGCGGCCGCCTACGCCGAGCACCGCCCCGACTATGCCGATGACGCCGTGCGGTGGGCTGTGGAACCGGTGCTTCGCCGTGAGCCGCTTCGGGTATTGGACCTGGGGGCCGGGACCGGCAAGCTGACCGCGGCCCTGGTCCGCCTGGGGGCCGACGTCACGGCGGTGGAGCCCGATCCGGCCATGCTGGCCGAGCTGCGGAGCTCGCTCGAGTCGGTGCGGGCGCTGCCGGGCAGCGCGGAGGAGATCCCGCTGCCCGACGCGAGCGTGGACGCCGTCCTGGTCGGCCAGGCCATGCACTGGTTCGACCTCAGCCGGGCCATACCGGAGATCGCCCGGGTGCTGGTCCCGGGCGGCGTGCTGGCCGGGCTGTGGAACGTCGACGACGACCAGGTGAGCTGGGTGGCCGGCCTGGCCCAGATCAGCAAGGGCAAGGCGAACGTCACGCGGCAGCAGTGGCGGGACCGGGTCGGCCGGGCCCGGCAGGAACGCCTGGCCGCGGTCGGCTCCGGTCTGTTCGAGACGCCTGAAGTGGGCGAGTTCGCGCACGGGCAGCCGCGCACGGCCGACTCGCTGGTGGCGACCATCGCGACCCATTCCAACGTCCTGGTGCTGGACGAGCCCGACCGCGCCCGGCTGCTGGCCGAGGTGCGCGAGTTCCTGGACGCGCAGCCTGAGACCGCCTCCGGCGAGTTCGTCCTGCCGATGGTCACGGCCGTGCTGCGAGCGACGCGGCAGTAAATGCGCGAGGCCACCCGTCGGCGCGTCCTGGTAATGGCGCGGACCGACCGGACCAGGCTCGCCTTCCTCACCTCGACCCACGTGGTCGACGACCTGTACCAGGGTGCCGTCCCCGCCCTGCTGCCGTTCCTGGCCATCGAGCGGCACTACAGCTACACCGGGCTGACCGGCATCACGCTGGCGGCGACGTTCCTGGCCAGCGTGGTCCAGCCGGGGTTCGGCGCGCTGACCGACCGGTACCGCAACCTCGGCTGGCTGGTCGCGGCCGGACTGCTCGTGGCCGGGCTCGGCATCGGCGTGTCCGGGCTCGGCGACAGCTACCTGATCACCTGGTTCGCCGTGGCCGCCTCCGGCGTGGGCGTCGCCGCCTACCACCCCGAGGCGACCAGGACCGCCCGCGGCATGGCGGGTGATTCGACCCAGGCCATGAGCTGGTTCTCGGTCGGCGGCAATCTTGGCATCGCGCTCGGCCCGATCGTGGTGACGCCGGTGCTGCTGGCCACCCGGCTGCACGGGACGCCGCTGCTGGCGCTGCCGGCCGTGGTGATGGCCGGGGTGCTCGCGGTGCGCCGCCCGTGGCGGGCCCGGTCCTCGCCTTCGCCTGCGCCTTCGCCTGTGCCCTCGCCTGTGCCCTCGCCTGTGCCCTCGGGGCCTGGCGGCGCTCGGGCTCCGGGCGGCTCGCCGGCCGTGGTTAGCCGAGCCGACGACTGGCGGGGCTTCGGGCGGCTCACTGTGGTGGTGGTGCTGCGGTCGATCGCGTACTTCGGCCTGGCGTCACTGCTGGCCCTGTTCGCGATCCGCCACTTTCACACCAGCGCCGCGGTGGGCTCGGTCATCCTGACCGTGTTCGTCGGGTCGGGGGTGATCGGCACGCTGAGCGGCGGCTGGCTGGCCGATCACTGGCAGCGCGTGGGCGTGCTGCGGATCGGCTACGGCCTCGGGGCGGCCGCGGTGCTGCTGGTGGTGGCCGCGCCGGACGTGGCTGTGCTGTTCCTCGCGGCCTTCCTGCTCGGCATCGTGCTGTTCGCGCCGTTCGCCGTCCAGGTCACGCTGGGCCAGGACTTCCTGCCGAACCGGATCGGCATCGCCAGCGGCGTCACCCTGGGCCTGGCCACCTCGGCCGGGGGCGTGGCGGCACCGCTGTTCGGCTGGCTGGCCGACAAGTACGGCCTGCCGGTGGCGCTGGGCACCATCGCGGTGTTCCCGGCGGTGGCGTGCGCCCTCACCTTCCTGCTTCGCGACCCGCGGCCGCGTCCGGCGCTCGTGGCGCCGTGACCTCGGCGCCGCTGCTGGCGCGGACCACGAGCTCGGGCGTGAAGACAATGCGGCGGTGCTCGTGCTCGGCGGCGCGGTCGGCCTCGTCGAGGAGAAGTTCGGCCGCCGCGCGCCCGAGCTGGTACTTCGGCTGGCGGACCGACGTGAGTGGCACGGCGGCGTCCGCGGCGAACTCGATATCGTCGTAGCCGACGACCGCGAGATCTCCCGGCACGCTCACTCCCGCCTGGCTCAGTCCGCGCAGCAGGCCCAGGGCCAGCATGTCGTTGGCGCAGAACACCGCGGTGGGCTTCCGGCGCGCACCGCTGAGCAGGTCGTCGGCGGCGGCCGCACCGCCGCGCGGGTTCATCGCCGGGACTGGTACCTCGTTGAGGATTTCGCTCGGGTTGAGCCCGGCCTGCTCCACCGCCCGGTAGGCGCCC
>Ga0335074_10004688_pt1 | contig 18863 bp, 17 predicted proteins | sample Lox_Sample_23_FD_206715 | JGI IMG/M metagenome (GOLD analysis project Ga0335074, IMG submission 206715) | Soil microbial communities from Loxahatchee National Wildlife Refuge, Florida, United States - Lox_Sample_2.3 | ecosystem: Environmental > Terrestrial > Soil > Wetlands | place: USA... | reverse complement strand
CGTGACGCTGAACTGGGCCGTGGTCGAACCCGCACCTGGGCAGTTCAACTTCTCGGCCACGGACGCGCTGTATCAGGCGATGGCCCAGCGCGGGATCAAGGTGCTCTGGATCCCGATGTTCGCCCCGGGCTGGGCGACCGGTCTCGAATGCCTGGGGATCGTCCCGCCCTGCCACGCGCCCCCGACCACGGCGCACGATCGCGACTGGGAGCAGCTGATCGCCGATATCGCGCAGCGCTACCCGGACTCGGCCGGCATCGAGGTCTGGAACGAGCCCAACTACGTCCAGTTCTGGCAGCCACGCCCCGACCCGTCGCGCTATGTGCAGCTGCTGGCCGAGGCCTACCAGACGGTCAAGCGGGTTGATCCATCGATGCCGGTCGTCTCCGCCGGCATCGGCGATGTTCCACCTTCGCAGCCGGGGGACATCGGACTCCTCCCCTATCTCCAGGACATGTTCGCCGACGGCGCCGGCGCCGATATGGACGCGGTGGCCGTGCACCCCTACCCCTACGGCGCCGACCAGGCTCCCTTCACGGCGGCGATGGACGATGTGCAGTCGGTCCTGGCCGACCACGGGCTCTCACGGTTGCCGGTGTGGATCACCGAGATGGGGGTCTCGACCACCGGTCCATCCGCCGTCACCCCGTCGGAGCAGGCTACCGAGCTCGACGATCTCTACCGGCGGGCCGAAGCCATCCCGGACGTGCAGGCCGTATTCCTGCACACCCTGCTCGATCCGCCGGGCCTCCCGGACAATCCCGAGGTCGGCTTCGGCATCTTCAGCGCGCCGAACCACCCGAAGCCCGCCGCCCGCCTGGTCAAGCGCCTGTTCGCCGCCAACGCGCGAGCTCCCTCCGGCGGGTGACCCTCTCGCCCTGACGCGAGTGTCCCTAGACCCAGGTCACGTTCTCGCGGCGGACCGTGGCCGGGTTGCCGGCCACCAGCGTCCCCGGCGGCACGTCGCGGCTGACCACGCTGCCCGCCGCCACGACGGCCCCATTCCCGATCGTCACGCCCTTGAGGATGATGGCCTGGGCACCGATCAGTACGTGCTCACCGATCGTCACCGGCCGGACGGCCTGCTGGCCGTCGATCACGTGGAAGTCGCTGTCGATGATCGACACGTTCCAGGAGATCGAGCAGCGGGGGCCGATCGAGATCCGCTCGGCGGCGACGAGCTTGGTGTCGAAGTTGATGAATACGCTGTCACCGAGCTCGATCACCGCCTCCGGCTGCTGGAGGAGCAGGAGCACGCCGCGCCAGATCTGTACGCCGTCTCCAACCCGGAGCGTGCCGCCGCCGAAGTGCCGGTGCACGCGCACTCCGTCCTGTACGTCCAGGTTGCGCGGACGCGTCTCGCACTCCGCCTCGAAGCGCGCCTTCGCCCGTCGCCGCAGGATCCGGCGGTAGCGGCCCGAGAGGCTCACAGCACGAGGCGCCGCGCCGTCAGCCCAGCCCGGAAGCAGCCGGCGACGACGGCCGAGTCATACAACACCGTCTGCACGAGACCCTTGGGATCCCGCCAGTGCCGCAGCCTTTCGGCTGCGTAGGGGGCGACCCCGGCCGTCGCGAGCGGCCGCCGGCTCCTCACCGCATAGGTCAAGGCCACCGCAGCCAGCACCAGCTTGGCGTCTCGCCGATGCAGAAACACGCCTCTCCAGAGCAGATCGTGCGCAATCTCGGGATAGCGCGCCAGCACTGGACCGAGGTTGCGCGCCTTCATCGCCCGCTTCAGGTGCCAGGCGAAGCCGGGGTAGGTGACGTCGTGGTAGATCACCGCATCTCCTACGAAGCCGGCACGCCAGCCGTGGCGCAGCAACGCGTAGCCGGCCGCCGTGTCCTCCCAGAAATGGCCGACGTGTTCGTCGAAGCCATCGGACTCGAGGAACGCGTTGGTCCGGAAGGCGACGTTGCAGGACTCGAAGCGCCCCGTCCAGCGTTCGACCTCGATCGTGGCCGGCCAACCTCGCACAATCGGATCCTGCGGCCGGGTTGCTCCGCAGACCACACCGAGCCCGGGATCATCGCGCAGCGCCCGCGCTACGGCGCTCAGCCAGCCCGGCGCGGCGACGCAGTCAGAATCGGTGAAGGCCAGGAATTCGCCACGGGCCACACATCCGGCCTGGTTGCGAACTGCGCCCACGGTTCCCGGCACGACATCGATCCGAACCGGGACGCCGGAATCGGCCGCAAATTCGCGGCAGGCCTCCGCCGTGCCGTCGCTGGACTGATTGTCGAGGACCAGGACCTCGTAACTGGGATGGTCCTGCTCCAGCAGTGAGCGCAGGCAACGGAGCATCTGCTCCCGCCGGTCCTTCACGGGGACAGCCACGGTGATCTCCACCGGTTCCTCGTGCACGGGGCCGAAGGATGCCAGACAGGTACGGAGGTGCCGTCCCCGGGGGGCGCAACCGTGCGAGGCGTCGGCGCCTTATAGTTCCGCCCGCCCGGCCATGTTCCGCACGTGAGTCACCCCGAGACTTCCTATGGCGCCAACGGCGGTGACGGCCGCGGCGGCTACGACGTGTCCGTCGTCGGGCTGGGACGGGTGGGGTTGCCGCTGGCGCTGTGCTTCGCCGACCGCGGTCTGTCCGTCCTGGGGGTCGACCACAACCAGGACGTGCTGGAACCGCTGCGGGCCGGCCGCATGCCCTTCGACGAGCCCGGGATGCAGGCGATCCTCGATCGCGTCGCACCGGCCGGCCGCCTCGGCTTGGCCGAGCGCGCGGCCGACGCCTCGCAGGCCGACTCGATCGTGCTCACGCTCGGGACACCGTCCTTCTCCCACATCGAAAGCGACCTGCGCCAGATCCGCGCCGCCGTCGACGACCTGCTACCGCACCTGCGCAGCGGCCATTCGCTGATCCTGCGCTCGACGATCGCGCCCGGCACGACCGAATTCGTGGCCGGCTACCTGGAGAAACAGCGCGGCCTGCGGGTGGGCGAGGACGTGTTCGTCGCCCATGCGCCCGAGCGCATCGCCGCTGGGCGCTTCCTCAAGGAGATCTCGACGCTTCCTTGTATCGTGGCCGGGGTCGGAGACGCCTCGACCGAGCGGGCCGCCGAGGTGTTCTCGGCTCTGGGAGCGCCGATCGTGCGCACGACTCCGGTGCAGGCCGAGCTGGCCAAGATCTGGACGAACATCCTTCGCTACACGATGTTCGCGCTCCCCAATCTGCTGATGATGGATTGCGAGCGCTACGGGGCGAACGTGTTCGATGTGATCGAGATGATCAACCACGATTATCCCCGGGGCGGCATGAAGCTACCTGGGCTGACTGCCGGTACCTGCCTGCGCAAGGATTTCGCTTTCTCCGAGGAGCGCTCGAACGCTCCCGGCATGCTCCTGGCCGTCTCCCGGGTCAACGAAGCCGTCCCCCTGTTCCTGGTCGAGGGCGTCAAGCGCCGCCTGGGCAAGCTCACCAACCGCAAGGTCGCGGTCCTCGGATTGACCTTCAAGCGGGACACCGACGACGAGCGGGACTCGCTCTCGCCGAAGCTGATCCGGTTGCTCGAACGGGAACTGGCCGATGTCATGGTGTGCGATCCGCACGCGCCGACCCCCACTCACCCGCTCGGCGAAACCGTCGACGGTGCCGATGCGGTCATCGTCCCGACCAACCACTCCGAGTTCGAGCGGCCCGAGGTGTTGCAGGAGATCCTGGCCCGCGCGTCGGGCGACTGCCTGCTCGTCGATCCGTGGAACTGCTTTGGCACCTCGCAGGTGTTCTGTTACGCCGGCGAGGCGGCGGCTCTGCTCGGCGCCGACGCCGAGATCGCAATCGCGGCCGACGACAGCCCCGCTCGATGAGCCGGGTTCTCGTCACCGGAGGCGCCGGAACGATCGGCACAGCCGTCGTGCGACGGCTGCTCGCCGACCCTCGGTTCGAGGTGCGCGTGTCCGATCACCGCGAGGCCCCGATGTGGATGCGTGAGGCGTGCGAGATCCACACGGCAGACCTCCGGGACCTCGATTCCGCGCGCGAGGCGATCGACGGCTGCCCTCACGTGATCCACCTAGCCGCCATCGTCGGCGGCATCGCAAACTTCCACAAGCTCCCCCACACCCTCACGATGGTGAACAACGCGCTGACCGGCGCGATGACCCAGGCGGCGCTCGACGCCAATGTCGAGCGCTTCGTCTACGTCTCCTCGTCGATGGTGTTCGAGCGCGCGACCGAATTCCCCACCACCGAGGCCTACCTCGACGATTGCCCGACCCCGCGCTCCGCGTATGGCTTCTCCAAGCTGTCGGGCGAGGTCTATACCCGGGCCGCGAACGACCAGCACGGGCTGCGCTACACGATCTGCCGGCCGTTCAACGCCTACGGGCCCGGCGAGATGCCGGAGCGCGACGAGCCGGGCATTGCCCACGCCGTCCCCGACCTGATCTCGAAGGTGCTCTCCGGACAACACCCCCTGGAGATCTTCGGCTCCGGTGAGCAGACCCGCACCCTCACACATGTCGACGACATCGCCGACGGGGTCGTCACCGCGATGGCCTCTCCGGCCGGCGAGAACCAGGACTTCAACATCTCGGCCCGCGAGGAGCTGACCGTGGCGGAGATCGCCCGGCGGATCTGGATCGCATGCAGTCGCGACCCCGAGGAATTCGCGCTGACTCACCTCCCCACCTTCGAGGTCGACGTGCAGCGACGCTGGCCGTCCGTCGACAAGGCCCGGGAGGTCCTCGGTTGGGAGGCCAAGGTGGCCCTGGACGACGGCCTGGCTCAGACCGTGGCGTGGCTGCGAGAGCAGGGTGAAGGACGGCGAGAGCCGACCATTACCCATCCCGCCGGATCACCCGGCGCTGCTGGCTAGCCGGTCACGCCACTCCGTGGCCTGGCCCGCGTGCGCCTCGATCAGCCGCTCGAGGTACTCGGAATCGATCGAGTCGAGGACGCTGTGCTTCTGGGGCGAGCGGTAACTGTGACTTCGCTCGGTCGCCACCGCCTCCGCCGACACCCCGACGAAGCTGGCTATCCGGGGCACGGCGGCACCGAGGTCCTCTGTGCGCAGCGCGAGGACGCTACCCGGCGGCAGGCCGCGCATGATCGCCTGCGGTTCCTCGCACCAGTACCGGATGTAATGAGCGAGCGGATAGAGATCGAGGTCTTCGAGGATGCGCTCCTGCGGCGGGAACAACCGGCCGTCGCGAACCATGTACTCGTCGTAGACGACATGCCAGCGCTGGTACCCGTCCCAGGTCCGGAGGTTGAGCTGGTCGCTGATCATCGAGTCGATCCAGTCGTGACAGCCGCGGACCAGCACGACGAACCGAGCCCGGGGAAAGGCGTCCAGCAGGTGGGGCACGAAGCTGGCCAGGAGGTGGTTGGACTCGAGGTCAAGCGCAAGACGGCGGTCGCGGGACCGGAAGAACGACCGCAGCTCTCCGACGGGCAGGCTCCCCGAGCGGGCCTGTGCCAGCAGGGGAAGCAGCGGCTCGGCGTCAGGCTCGTGCGCAGCCCGGCAGGCGCCGGCGAACATGGCGGCCAGCGAGTGCGTCCCGCACTTCGGCAGCCCGACGCAGTACACGCGGCGAGGACCGGAGCGCCCGATCCTCATGGGCTCGACGGTCCCGCGCTGCCGTCGTGCCGGAACATGCGCCGCCCGAGCCGGCGGGCCATCCGCGTAGCGAGCAGCGGCCCCGCCCTGCGCTGGGCCCCCAGCGCCCAGCGCCAGCTGGGCAGGAGCAACCTGGCCTCCGTCTCCGACAGGGCGTCGGGATTCAGGCACCACGTGTCGAGGCCGTACTCGAGCGTCTCGTAGCCAAACCCGGCGAGGTGCGCCGCGCAGGCCGGCTTGTCCCCCTCGCCCAGATGCCAGCTCTCGTAGATGATGAGCTTGGGGCGGAACCGATCGAAATCGATGCGCTTCAGGATCTCGTAGTCGTAGCCCTCGGTGTCGGTGAGCAGCAGATCGATCTCCTGCACGCCGTTGCGCTCACACAGCGCGTCGAAGGTGACGCACGGCACCAGCGTCTCCACGAGCCGCTCCTCGATGTCGGGGATGAACTCCCGGTGGGCTGTGAGGACATCGCGCCGCAGCGAGCCGAGCGCGTCGAACCAGCTGGGTAGTCCCGGGCGACCGGCGTCCTCGGTGTCGGGCAGGTGGTAGAAGGGCACGACGCCGTCCTGCGCCCCGACGGCCAGGTTCTCCAGCCTGATCCGCGGCAGATGCCCGTAGTTGCGCCGCAGCCGCTCGAACACATAGGGCACGGGCTCGACCATGATTCCCGCCCAGTCGTGGCCCAGGACGAGATCGCGCAGCGGATCCTGCTGCTCTCCGTCGTTGGCTCCGATCTGGACGAAGAACGCGTCTTCTCGCAGCCCGGCGAACGTCTCGAGCAGCGGCATCATGCGGTGGCGCGGCCCCGGCCTGTATCTGATGACGGCGGCATCGACCCGGTCCGCCCAGGCCTCCCGCGGGGCCCATTTCCGGGCCACGGAGGCGGCGAGACCGAGCGCGTCGGCTCTGGCCCGGTCCCACAGCTCCAGCCCGCGAGCCCGCGCCAGAGGTGAGAGTCGTGGGCTCACGACCTGGAGGCGGACGCCGTCCCGGCGCGCGCCATGGGGTTGTGCTCGAAGGTTCCGTCCGAAGTCATCAGTGCCGCAACGGCCTGAGCGACCGCCCGCCATGAGCGGGAGCGGATTCTAAGTCCTGACTCGCTACGATGCCGCCCGCCCCCGGACGAGCCGAAGGCGGGAAGACCTTGCGAACGTTCGACATCGTTGTGACGACCATCTTCGAGCCCGACTGGCTAGGCGGGTACCTCGACAACATAAGAGCCCACGGCCACACCGACGCGGTGACGATCCGGATCATCGGCGACCGCAAGACTCCCGCCTCTGTATATGAGGCAGCCGCTGCGGCCGCCCGCGATGGTTTCTCGATCGACTGTCCGGACCTGGACGAGCAGGAGCGCTATCTGCGCCGCCTCGGGCTCCCCGATGGGTTCATCCCATGGAACACCGACAACCGGCGCAACATCGGCTACCTGCGCGCATGGGAGCACGGGGCCGACGTGCTCATCTCGATCGACGACGACAACTACTGCCGTCCGGAGAGTGACTTCATCGCCTGCCACAGCGTGGTCAGCGGACCCGCCGGGGGTGGACGCACAGCCAAGCTGGTCAGCGGGGGAGCTTGGTTCAACATCTGCGACCTCCTGCACGACGACACGGCGCAGACCATCTACGCCAGAGGCTTTCCCTACAACGAGCGCCGCGCCGGTCAAGACGCAAGCATCGGGTCACTTCCCGATGAGCTGGCGCAGACGCCCGTGGCTGTAAACGCCGGCCTCTGGCTCGATGACCCCGACGTCGATGCGGTCAGCCGGCTCGCCCTTCGACCCCTCGTCGACTCCGCGCAGGACAGCGACCTGATCCTTGCCCCCGGGACGTGGTCGCCGATCAACACGCAGAACACGGCCCTGCATCGAGACGCCATCCCGACGTACTACTACGTGCGCATGGGCTTCCCGGTCCAGGGCATGCTCGTCGACCGGTTCGGCGACATCTGGTCCGGATACTTCCTGCAGCGCTGCGCCCAGCACCTGGGTGAGGTCGCCCGGGTGGGATCCCCCGTCGCCGACCACCGGCGCACGACCCACAACCTGTTCAAGGACCTCTACCAGGAGCTGGCCGGGATCGTGCTGACCGAGGATCTGGTGCCGTGGCTGCGAGAGACCCCCCTGTCCGGCTCCACATACGCCGAGGCTTATGCCTCGCTCGCCGATGCGCTGGCGCAGCAGGCCGACAAGTTCAGCGGATTCATGTGGGACGAAGGCGGGCGCGACTTCATCAAGGCCACCGCCGGGCACATGCAGACCTGGCTCGGGGCCATCCGGGTCCTGACCGGGACCTGAGTAGGGCACCAGCTAAGGGTGACTCGTGCTCGACGTTGCCTTCGCCGCCGATGAGGCCTATGCCCCGCACGCCGCGACGCTCCTGCACTCCGTGCTGAGCAGCGACGATCCAGCGACGATTCAGGCGCACTTCCTCCACCCGCCGGACCTGAGCGCCGACACGGTGCAGCGCGTGGGCGCCATGGTCCGGGGTCTGGGCGGCTCGATCAGGTTCCACGAGATTCCCCCCGAATCGGTGCTCGGCCTGCCCTCGATGGGACGGATCACTCAGGTGATGTGGTACCGCCTGCTGCTCCCGGAGCTCCTGCCGGAGGTCGAGCGTGTCCTGTATCTCGACTGCGACACGCTGGTCGTGGACACGATCGGCCCGCTGTGGGAGATGGAGATGAAGGGCTGCCTCGTCGGCGCGGTTGGAAACGTCTTCCCTCCCGATCTTCTGAACCGCCCCGAGCAGCTCGGCATCGAGCGGTATGGATACTTCAACAGCGGAATGCTGCTGATGGACCTCCACGCTTGGCGCACTACAGGCTGCGCCGGCACGATCGCCACCCTGGCCCGCGAGGATTCGACCCGTCTCATCTTCCCCGATCAGGATGCGCTGAACATCGCGCTGGCCGATCGTCGCCTGCCCCTACATCCGAGGTGGAACTGCCAGAACAGCGTCTTCTACTACGCATGGGCCGAGGACGTGTTCGGAGCCTCGGCGGTTACGGAGGCGCGCGCCGATCCAGCGATCATCCACTTCGAGGGTCCGGAGCACGCCAAGCCGTGGCACCATCGCTCGACGCACCCTTACCAGCAGGCATATCTGGAGCACCGGGCCGGCACTCCGTGGCCTCGGGTGCGGTTCGAGGGCGAGCCGTTGCGCGCGCGGCTGAGGCGAAGGCTGCTCGGGAGTGCGCGATGACGGCGGCTGACAACAAAGGGCCGCTGGTGTCGATCATCGTGCCGAGCTACAACATGGGCGCGTTCCTTGCCGACACGCTCGACTCGATCTTCGAGCAGGACTACCGGCCGCTCGACGTCGTCGTCGTCGACGGTGGATCGAAGGACGAGACCGTCGAGATCCTGCGAAAGTACTCCGAGGTGCATCCCGAGCTGCGCTGGGTGTCGGAACCGGATGACGGCCCGGCCCACGCGGTGAACAAGGGACTGGCGATGGTCAAGGGGGACGTCGCCGGTATCCAGAGCGCAGATGACATCTACTACCCTGGCGCTGTCCGCGCCGCGGTTGAAGGGTTCGCCGCCCATCCGGACGCAGCCATCATCTACGGCGATGCCGAGATCGTCGATGCCGCCGGCAACTACCAGTGGGGTCCGTCGCAGTACCTTCCCTTCACGCTCACCCGCTACCTGTGTGGCAGCACGTTCATTTCCCAGAGCAGCTCGTTCTTCCGGCCCGAACTGGCTCGTGACGTCGGTGGCTGCCGGGCCGAGTACTTCGTCTTCGACATCGATCTCTGGCTCCGCATTCTCTTCCGGGCTCCGGCTTACAAGATCGATCGAGTTCTCTCGGCCTACCGGCGCCACGAGGCCCAGAGAGACAAGGAGACCACGCAGATCCTGTCGAGCTACCGGCAGATGATCGAGAACTCGGACGAGATCAAGCGGGCGCCGTGGCGCGTGCGGCTGGCGGCCAAGGCCGGGACGCACATGCTCGTCCAGCACTACAACCCGACCGGGTCGGCCCGGTACCAGAGCGGACAGATGTGGCTCGCGATGCTCATGTACCCCCCGACGGTCCGGGCCGTATGGAAGCGCAAGGCGCTCGTACCGCCACCCCCCTCGGCAAAGGGCGTCGTGCGGCGTCTGCGCCGCCCGGTTGGAGAGCCCCGTCCGGGCGGATGATGAGCTCGCCGCAGATCAGCGTTGTGCTCCCCACGCACAACCGCGCGGGCATCCTCGGCCGCGCAGTGACGAGCGTTCTGGACCAGACCTTCTCCGACCTCGAACTGATCGTCGTCGACGACGGCTCCACCGATGACACGCATGCGGTCCTGAACACGATCCAGGACCCTCGGTTGGTGTACGTCCGACTCGAGGAACGGCGCGGCGCCGCCCGGGCTCGCAACGCGGGCATCCGGCGAGCTCGCGGCGCATTCATCGCCTTCCAGGACAGTGACGACGAGTGGCTGCCATCCAAGGTCGAGGATCAGCTCGCCCTACTGGCCGAGCACGCCCCCAGCGTGGGGGCCGTCGGTGGGCGCTACTGCATCGATGGTGGCCAGATGTCCAATCAGGTCATCGCGCCGCACCTGGAAGCCGGGGAGGATTACGAGCGGGAGCTCCTGGAGGGCCCGTGCTGCATCACCCCGGTGTGGCTGATCCGTCGCACGTTGCTCGATGAGCTGCAGCTGTTCGACGAGCAGATGCCGTGCCTGGAGGACTGGGACCTGATGCTCCGCCTGTCCCAGCGCACTTCGATGCGGGCCGTCCCTCGAGACGTGCTGATCAAGCGAGGCGCGGCCGACAGCCTCGGGGCCGACGTCGAACGCCGCGCCCCCGCCATGGCGGAGCTGTTGCGCCGGCATGGCACACGCTTTCTGGCCTATCCGCGACGTCACGCGAGCTATTGCCTGGAGCTCGCCTACCTCTACCTCCTACTCGGACAGCCGGCGCGAAGCCTCAGGTTCGCGCTCCGGGCGCTGCGCCGTCGCGGCGCCACCCGCAAGATGCTCGTGGCCTTTGCGCGCGCATGCATCCATTTCCAGAGGCACGGCCACCGAGCCTGGCCGATCCCCGGGCTCGCCGACGAGTAGGAGCAGATGCCGGATCGGCTGCACGTCGCGTGCTCGACGGACGCTCGGTTCGCAGCCGATTGCGCGGTCATGCTGAGCTCGCTGGTGGCCACGAACGCTCCCGAGCGACTCCATGTGCACCTCCTCCACGACGACTCGCTCACGGCCTCGGAGGTGGCTTCCCTGCGCGCCATCGTCACCGAGTCCGGAGCGGGCTTCACTTCCCTCACCGAACTGGAGGAACGAGCCACCGGACTGTCGCGCTCGGACCGATTCCCGGTCAGGGCCTGGTATCGGGTGTGGCTGCCCGAGCTGCTCCCGGAGCTCGAGCGCATCCTCTACCTGGACGCGGACATCCTCGTCACGGCTGCGCTACACCCGCTGTGGGAGACGGACCTGCGCGGCCACCTGCTGGCCGCCGTGACCAATCCGCTGTACGCCAGCATGGTCCCGCGAGTCCAGACCGAGCTCGGACTCCCGGATGGCGCCAGCTACTTCAACAGCGGCGTCCTCTTGATCGATCTCGACGCGTGGCGCGCCGCCGGCACCACCGATGCAGTCCTCGACTTCGCCGCCCGGCACCCCGACCTGATATGGCCCGACCAGGACGCGCTCAACGGCGTGCTGCACGCCGATCGCCTCCACCTGCACCCGCGCTGGAACGCGATGCCGGGCCTGTGGGAGCTGCCTCGGCGCTTCCTTCCGTACACACACAGCCAGGCGCAGGAGGCGGCCGCCGCCCCGGTGGTCGTGCACTTCGTCGGGCCCCACAAGCCATGGCACTACCGGTCACGCCACCCCTACCGGGCCCAGTTCTTCGCATATCTGGCCCAGACGCCGTGGCGAGAGCGGCCGATCGAAGGCCGCTCGGCCTGGCAGGCGCTGCTGCGCGCGCTCCCGGCCTACTGGGCCTACCGGGTCGAGGTGGCGGTGGACCGGTGGCCGCGCGGGAGCCAGGAGGCATGGTGGCGGCTGCGCGCCTCGCTCGGGCGACTGCGGCGGATGGGGCGCCGGGCAGGGTGGCGATGAGCCAGATCCATATCGCCTGCCAGAGCGATACGCGGTTCGTGCCCGACTGCGCGGTCATGCTCCGGTCGCTGCTCAGCGAGAACCCGGGCGAGCGCTTCGTCGTGCACTTCCTGCACGACGGGAGCCTGTCGAGCGCGGACCGCGACGCCCTCGACGAGATCGTCCGCAGCTTCGAAGCCCAATGGTCCCCACTCCTGGTCTCGAGCGAACTGGCCGCCGGGTTTCCCGTCCTCGAGCGCTACGGCGGGGTCACGGCGTGGTTTCGCCTCCTGCTGCCCCGTCTGCTCGACGGCGTGGAGCGCGTCCTCTATCTCGACGCCGATCTGCTGATTGTGGCGCCGATCGCGGAGCTGTGGCGGACCGACCTTGCCGGGAATTGCCTGGCGGCAGCGACCAACCCGGTGCTCGGTGAGGACCGCCGCCGCGTGGTCAGGGATCTCGGCCTGCCCAGCCCTGAGCGCTACTTCAACAGCGGAGTCATGGTCATGGACCTCGACCGCCTGCGGTCCACCGGCCTGATGCTCGAGGCCGAGCGGATCGCGCGCGAGCGAATCGTGCCCACGCCATGGGCCGATCAGGAGCCCCTCAACGCTGCGCTCTGGGCGCACCGGCTTGACCTTCACCCCCGTTGGAACATGATGAATCCCTGCTTCGACCTGTCCCCGCGGCAGCTGCCATGGCCGCCGGCAGAGGTCGCCGAGGCCCGGCGCAGTCCCGCGATTATCCACTTCATCGGCCCGTACAAGCCGTGGCACTACCGGCTGCGCCACCGTTACTCGGCGCGCTACTTCGAACACCTCGAGCAGACGCCGTGGCGGGGCCGGCCGCAGGAGGGCGCCGGCACCCGCAACCTGATCCTGCGCGGGCTGCCTCCCCGCGTGGCCTTGCGCTACGAGTTCACCGAGTACAAGCTGGGGCTCGCCCGCAGGGCCGCGGTTCCTGCCGCCTTCCACCTCGCTCGCCGGATCCTGGCCTCCAACCGCTCCGTGTATGCCTGGGCGCGTGGCCTGTATCGCGCCCTCAGGCCGGCCGCCGCCCCGCCAGCGCTCACCGATGTCCTCGACGCGGTGTCCGACAGCCGGTCCGTGGCGTGCTTCGTCCAGGTCGGCTCAAACGACGCCGGTTACGGCGACCCGCTGCGGCCCTACGTGGAGAGCGGTGGCTGGCGGGGCGTGCTCGTGGAGCCGGTGCCGTACGTGTTCGAGCGCCTGCGCGCGAAGTACGGCGGCAACGGGCGCATCGTCCTGGTCAACGCCGCGATCGCCTCCGAGGATGGCCACCTCCCCTTCTACTACCTCCCCGAGAGCGACGATCCCGATCTACCCGAGTGGTACGACCAGCTCGGATCGTTCGTGCTGGAGAACATCCTTCACCCCTACCACCTCGAGAACATCCCCGATCTACGGGATCGCGTGGTCTGCGAGGAGGTTCCCTGCCTGACCTTCGAGAGCCTCTGGCAGGCGCACCAGATGCCCCGGCTCGACATCGTCCACATCGATGCCGAGGGCTACGACGACGTGATCCTGGGGCAGATCGATCTGGACCGTCTGCAGCCGATGGTCCTGATCTACGAGCACAAGCACCTCACCGAGGACCGCCGGGGTGCGGTGCTCGACCGCTTGCACGCTGCCGGTTACGAGGTCCTCGATGCGGGACCGGACGCGCTCGCCGTGAGACGGGATGCTCCGCCCCTCGTTCGGCTGGCCGCCCGCCGGCACCGGCATGGCTAGCCGGTGCCGGCGCCAGTTGGTGGTCACTCCTCGCGCAGGGGAAGCTCCGTGCGCGTGTTGGTCCCGTCCACGACGTTGTAGGACGGATGGTCGAACAGGTGGAACATGTACATCATGTCCGTCCACCACTTGTCCTGGACGAGGACGTAGCGCAGGCCGTAGAGCTTCGAGATCTTCCGGGCCTCGTAGCGCCGGTTGAAGTCGGTGATGGCCAGCCGTTCGCCGCTGAAGTCGCCGTGAGAGAAGCCGATGATGTCGTCGAAGTAGCAGACGACCCGGGGCAGCAACCGATCCGGACTAGCGTCGAAGATCTGGAACGCATCCATGGTGGACGAGTACAGGTCGAGATCGAACGACACGTATCCGATCGGAGCGGGCGGGCCCTCCAGGAACCCGGGCACCGTCTCGGCCACCGGCCCCAGCACCAGCCTCGCGCGGTTGAGGCGAGCCTGCAGCCGCTCCGGGTCCATCGGGAAGTAGCCCTCGCTCCACAGGTTAGGCAGGTCACGGTAGTCCTGGGGCTGCGGCAGCCCCGACCCGGTGTCGAACCCGTAGACGTCGATGCCCACGCCGGAGCGCTGCTCGACCCACTGCGCCACTCGCTCCAGCTCCACCAGGCCGTTGCCGCCGGCCACCCCGAACTCGATCACGCTCGTGCGCTTCTGGCCGAGCGCGCTGGCCAGGGATGCCGCGCACATCGTTCCCCACAGGTAGTGGGGATAGGTGCAGCCATGATGCTTGAGGATCTGCCAGAACGGATACTCGAAGGGGTCGTCGTCAGGGGACGCCGGCGGCGAGATCCAGCCTCGTCCCTGCGCCGCGCGGCGCACGGCCGGCTCGAAACGAGACGGGATCAGCTCGCGTGCCAGCCGCCGGAGCGAGGTCATGTCGCCGCCAGCTTGACGACGACGTACAACCCGCTGAACTGCGAGAAGAACCCGAAGCAGTCGGTCCGGCCGTCGAAGAACTCGTGGACCGCGACCCGGCAGCCGAGCAGTGCCGGGTGGCCATAGTCCTCGAACACCATCGCGCCACCCGGGCTCAGCCGCTTGTCGAACAACGACTCTGCGAGGTACTTGACGGCGCGATAGGAGTCGCAGTCCACGAACGCCAGCGCCAGCTGGTCGAGCCCGCTCTCAGGCACGGTGCGCTCGAACTCCCCCGGCACCAGGCGCACTGCGGGTAGCTCGGCCATCTTGCTGCGCACCTCTTGGAGGTGAACCTGGTGGGTGCCGGTCCAGAAGTAGTCGATCCCGGTTGACTCGGCCGGAAAGCTCTCGAACATGTCGAACAGGTACACGGGCTTGGCGCTGCCCAGACCCTCCAGCGTCTTGCCGATCAGCCAGCCGCTATGCCCCTTGTATGAGCCAAACTCGGCGATGTCCCCTGGCACTTCGCGTTCGACCACTGAGGCCAGGCACTGGTACAGGTCGAGGTAGTCCCGCAGGGCGCACTTCTGCTCGAATCGCTGTAGCGACTGGTCGTAGAGCTCGTAGGGTGAGGGCTTCGCCAGCAGCAGCGGTGAGACGAAGTCGTGACCCGCGTCCTCGTCCTGGCGCCGGAACTGCCGCTTCTCGGGCTCGAGCCCGGTGGCGTATTCGAGCGGCATCCCCGCGAGCCTCGGGTCGGACAGTGCGTGACGCGCGAGCGCCGTGATCCTGTCGGCCTCGACATCGGCAGACACGATGCATGCGAGCGTCGCGGCGTCCCTGTCGCTGATGAGAAGCTCATCTGGCGTTCGAAACCACCGGTGCCTGTGGTCGCGGCGACGAAGCTGTCGCAGCAGCGAGCGACGGAGCGCGCGGTCGTTGCCGACGACCAGGATCCAGGCATCGCTCGACCCGAGCAGGCGACCGGCGTGCGTCGCGAGCGCCCGGCTCGCTTCTCCGATGGTTCTGGCGCCGAACCACCGAACACGCTCCTCGGGAGGGATCCAGCCGAGACGGCGAGCCAGCCGATACGTTCGGCGATCGCGCACCACCAAGCGTGAAAAAGCGCGTGCGGCGAAGGCGCTCAGGGACGTTTCGGCTGACATGCGCTGGGGCGCGAGGCTACCATCGCGGACGCGCGCATATGGACGAGCCTCGGCTTCCTATCCCCACCGGGCTCCCCCGATTCAATCAGGATTCACGGGCCTGGCTGCGGTCACCGAAGGCTTGGGACCGGCTCGCCTACATAAACCGCACGCTTCCCGCCGCGATCGAGCGCGGTGCCGCGGAGCTGAAGCTCGGACCAGGCGACCGGGTGCTGGACTACGGCTGCGCAGACGCGCCGTACAGCGGAGTGTTCGGCGCCGGCGTCACCTACGTCGGTGCCGACATCGCCGGCAACTCGGCAGCGGACGTCGAAGTCTCCGGCGACGGAACCCTGCCCGTTGGGGACGAGACCTTCGACGCCGTCATCTCAACCCAGGTTCTCGAGCACGTGATCGATCCGCAGGCTTACCTGCGTGAGTGCGAGCGGGTACTTCGTCCGGGCGGCCGGCTGCTCCTCTCCACCCACGGGATCATGGTCCTGCATCCCGACCCGATCGACCTCTGGCGTTGGACCTCCGACGGTCTGCGGTTCGAGATCGAACGCAGCGGCCTGCAAGTACTCAGCTTCGAAGGGGTGATGGGCCTCGCGGCGACGGGACTCCAGCTGTTCCAGGACGCAACCTGGGGCAACCTTCCGTCCGCCCTCCGGGCGCCGTACGCGTGGATCCTCCAGACCTTGATCGCGATTTGCGACCGCTTGCAGTCAGGCCGCAGCCGCACCTACAACGCGCTCGTTTACCTGGTGATTGCCGAAAAGCCGAGGAAGCCTTGACGGCGGCGCTCACCCGCACCCCGGTCGCGCTGCTCGTGTTCAACCGGCCCGCGCTGACCGAGAGGGTGTTTGCGGCGGTCGCGCAGGCGCGACCTTCACAGCTGCTGGTCGTCGCCGACGGGCCTCGCGCAGATCATCCCGACGACGAGCGCCTCGTGGCCGAGACACGTCGTGTGATCGAACAGGTGAGTTGGCCGTGTGAGGTTCTGACCAGCTACGCGGCTGAGAACCTTGGCTGCCGGCAGCGGATCTCGAGCGGGCTCGACTGGGTCTTCTCGCAGGTCGATGAGGCGATCATCCTCGAGGACGACTGTCTCCCTGACCCGAGCTTCTTTGCCTTCTGCGAGGACCTCCTGGAGCGTTACGGCGAAGACGAGCGGGTCCAAATGGTGAGCGGCTCGAGCTTGCTCGCCGGGCGCCAGTTCACGCAGGACAGCTATTACTTCTCGCGCTGGTACCACATCTGGGGCTGGGCGACCTGGGCGCGCGCGTGGCAGGGCTACGACGTCGACATGCGGCGCTGGAGCGAACTGCGTGACACGCGCTGGTTGGAGGAACGCCTGCCGGAGACCGAGGCGAGCGTGGTCCGGGCGATGTTCGACGGCGCCTACGACGGGACGGTGAACACGTGGGATTTCCAGTGGGTGCTTCATGGTTGGCTGCGTGACGGCGTCTGCGCCAAGCCGGTCGTCAACCTTGTGAGCAACATCGGCTACGGCGAGATGGCATCGCACGAGCGCAACGCCGACCACCCGGTTGCCAACCTACCGACGACTTCGATCCGGTTTCCGCTGCGCCATCCGAACGCAGTGGAAGTCCTGGGCCCGGCCGACCGGGCTGAGTTTGCCTACGTGCATCCGCAACTGCGCTCTGGCGAGCGCCACGACACTGCCATCTCAGGGGATCTGGTGATGGGGGCGGCGATCGGGCTGCACCACGAGCAGGTCACGCCCTTCCTCCGCAGCCTGCGTCGGACCGGCTACCGCGGCGATGTGGTCCTGTTCGTCGACCGCCGCCTGCAGCGCTCGCTGGCGAACGATCCCGTTGCACGCGGTGTCACACTGCTCCGGGCTCGCCAGTGGCTGCCGTTCAAGCTCGGGCTCCTCCAGCGACCGCGGCTGATGCGATGGTTGTGGAAGCCATTGCGGTCCGTGCTGTGGACGGCGCTCGAACTGGTCCAGCGTCTCCCTGTCAGGCACGGCATGCAGCTCCGACTCCAGATTCCACTGGCGATGGCGCTCTACACGCCGATGGAAACGCGCTTCCTCCGCTACCGGCGATACCTACGCTCCGATCCGCATTCGCGAGTGCTACTGACGGATGTACGTGACGTGCTGTTCCAGAGCGACCCGTTCGCCTCACTGCCGGCAGAAGGTCTCGGCGTCAGCATCGAGGCCGACAGCTACACCGTGGCGACCGAGCCACACAACGCAGCCTGGATCGCTCGTGCGTACGGCTCAGGGATGCTCCAGCGGATCGGCCACAACCGGGTGTCCTGCGTCGGCGTCACGTGCGGTGACGCAGCGGCGATCGCGTCCTACCTGAACCAGTTCGCCGAGGAGCTTCTCGCGCTCTCGCCGGAGGCGGCCGGGATCGGCGGGGCAGACACGGCGATCCATAACGTGCTCGTATGGACCGAGCGGCTCGGCGTCGTGCATCGACTCGAGCCGCTGGCCAGCGCCGTGGCGACGCTGAACGCAATCCCATCGGAGGAGGTTTGCCTGAGCGACGCTGGGCGCGTGCTCAACCGGGATGGCTCCAAGCCAAGTGTGCTCCACCAGTACGATCGGATCCCGGCGATTCGCGACGGGCTCTTGCGAATGCTTGCGTCATAGCCGCTGCGCTCAAGCCATGGGCAAACGCGCAGCGACTGTAGGGTTTGCCTCCGCATGAGACCAAGATGGTTTGCCCTGCGTCAGCGATCGCCGTCGGGCGCTGAGATGTTTGCCGCTGAATGCGTTGGGCAACCTCGGAACCTGCAAGTACTCGGAGATGTCCGCGTGTACCGCTCTCCGGGCGCCCGACTGGAGATTGCTGATGACGTTCGCATACACGGCGGCGCGCTCTTTCTCCTCCAAACGCAAGACAGTGTCATCAAATTGGGAAGGGGCGCGTTCATCAACTTCGATACGAAGGTCATGGCGCATCAGCGCATAACGATTGGCCCACGCTGTTCGATCTCGTGGAATGTGTCGATCATGGACAGCGACTTCCATAAGATCGATGGAGTTGGGAGCCCCGAACCCGTCGAGATTGGTGAGCACGTCTGGATCGGCGCGCATGCCCTCGTGTTGAAGGGCGTCAAGATCGGCGATGGGGCGGTGGTCGCCGCGGGCAGCCTGGTAACGCGTGACGTCCCGGCACGAGCAGTCGTGGCCGGAGCGCCAGCCACGGTGCGCCGGACCAATATCGACTGGGAGCTCTGACTGGAGCTCATCGGGCGGCGTGTGCGACCATAGAGAGGAGAACGTACTGGCATGAGGGCTCGGACCAAGCAGATCCTCCAACGCACGACGCGGCGACGCCACGCCGAATCCGAGGTCGTCTCGACGCGTGACGATCTCCCCCCATGCTGGGGGATCGGCCTGCCGAGAACCGGCACGAAGTCTCTGGCTCAGGCCCTCGAGATCCTCGGCTATCAGGACGTGAGACACAACCCGCAATTCGAGGAGCTCGCGACGATCCGGG
>Ga0335074_10004687_pt1 | contig 18864 bp, 19 predicted proteins | sample Lox_Sample_23_FD_206715 | JGI IMG/M metagenome (GOLD analysis project Ga0335074, IMG submission 206715) | Soil microbial communities from Loxahatchee National Wildlife Refuge, Florida, United States - Lox_Sample_2.3 | ecosystem: Environmental > Terrestrial > Soil > Wetlands | place: USA... | reverse complement strand
CGCAAGAGGCGCGGGTTGACTTCGCGCGGGCGATCGCGCCGTGCCCAATCTTCCATTTCGAACGTATCGGCGGCGTACCCGGCGAGATGGCCGGATTCGATGGCATCCGCGATGGCATTTTCGTCGACCACCGACCCGCGGCTGACGTTGATCAAATACGCGCCGGGCTTCATGCGGGCGAGAGCGTCGCGGCCGAGCAGGTGGAAGGTTTGTTTCGTGAGCGGGAGCAGGGGTAGAACAAAATCGCTTGAGGCGAGAAGGGAATCGAGCGGCGTCGAGCCTTCGGCGTTGGGATCGTGATATTGAACATGGCACGAAAAGCCTTGCAGCATACGCGCGAGAGCGCGGCCGACGGCGCCGTATCCGATCATGCCGACGGTGCTTCCGGCAAGCCCCGTTCCATATAAGATTGGCCGCCAGCCTTGAAATTCACCGCTTCGAATGAACCGGTCGCCGGCCAGAACATTGCGTGCGAGGCCAAGCGTCAGACCCAGTGCGAGTTCGGCCGTTGGTTCGGTGAGCAGATCGGGAACGATGGTGAACCAGATGCCGAAGCGTGTGCAGGCGTCGACGTCGAAATTGTCGCAGCCCTTGAGCGCGGCCGCGACGATTTTGAGATTCGGGCAACCGCGCAGGAATGTTTCGTCGAGCGCATCCGGCATGAAGACCATCAACGCGTCGGCGTCCTGCGATGCCGGGCCGATAATCACATCCGCGCGAGGCGAGAGCAACGCGACGGTCTCCGGAAAGGCGCGCTGTGTGATCACCACGCGCGGACGATGGCTCACGCGTAGCGCTCCATCAAACCCATGTCGGATCGAACGCGGCTGCTCGCGTAGTCCACCGCCGCGACGATGACCCAGGTGATGGCGATGTACGCGGCCATCTGCCGGTAGAAGAAGAGCTGCTGCGCGTTGTAGAGCGCTTCGCCGATGCCGCCCGCGCCGATCACGCCGATGATAGTTGCGGCGCGCACGTTCCATTCGAGGCGAAACAAGGTATGCACCGCGAGCGGCGCGACGGCCAGCGGAACAACTGCAAAGCCGGCGATCGCGATTGGGCGCGCGCCGGTGGATGCGATGGAGTGCACGGGCGCGGTTCGAATGTTTTCGAAAGATTCCGAATAGAGCCTGCCGAGCGAACCGGTTCCATGCAGAGCGAGTGCGATGATGCCCGCTTCCGGTCCAGTCCCGATAATGCTCACCAACACCAATCCCCAGACAATTTCGGGAACCGCGCGCAAGGCTTCGAGTATCCGGCGGATCGGCAGGGAGATCCAGGGCGGAACAAAGTTTCGGGCGGCAAGCAATCCCATGGGCAGCGCGCCCAGCACGGCGAAGAATGTGCCACCGAGCGCGATTTCCGCGGTTTCGAGCAGCAGCTTGGGCAGCTTGGCGACGGCATCGCGCGGCAAGGTTGGCGGAAGCATTCCGGCGAAGGTGGACATGGAGTGGGAGAAGGCCAGCATGGCAGGGCGATCCTGCCAGAACGCCAGCGCGGCGAGCGGAAACGCCAAAAACAGAAGGCTCGGCTTTTGTTTGATCCAGCGTGCGAGCACATCGATGGCGGCAATGAGCACGATCAGCATCAGGATGATCGTGGTCGCGCGGCGATAGTCGAGGGCATTGATGGTTCCGACCAGCTCCGTTCCGATGCCGCCACCGCCTACTGCGCCGACGATTACCGAACATCGGATGGCGCTCTCGAATTCATAGGTGCCGTAGCTCAAGACATCCTTCGAGCGCAAGGGCAGCAGCCCGAAAAGAGCTACGGAAAGCCGGCTCGCACCGGTGGCGCGCAGGGCATACAGCGGTTCGCGGTCGGCGGCGCGAAACAGGTCGGCGAAAATCTTGCCGATAGCCGCGCTGTAGAAAATCGCAAGCGCGAGCATGCCGGCGGCAGGGCCGATTCCAACCACCACGACGCACAAGATACCCAGCGTCAGGTCGGGAATGGAGCGGACGCTGGCCAAACCCGCGTAAATGGCGCGATGGCCGGGCAGACCCGCGCCGACCCAGAGGCCGGCGGCCATTCCGATCAGCACCGCGATCAGCATTCCACCGGCCGCCATCTCGATAGTTTGTTCGAGCGGTGTGAGCGCGGCTTTCAGGTAATGGAGCGAGAGCTCGGGCGGGAAAAATTGGCTGAGCAAGTGGAGCGCGGCGTCGAAGCCCATCAAATGCCCTCCAGCACCTTAAATTCCCTCCCCCAAGGCCGGAAACAATTCCGGCGAATCGAGGCGCCCTTCGCCACGCCGTTCGCCCACGATCTCGCCGTCGCGCAGTTCGATGATGCGCTCAAAATAATGTTCCGCCAAATGCGGCTGGTGCAGCGAGCACAGCAGCGTGACGTGGCTCTCTTCGGCCAACCGGCAGAGCAGCTCCAGAATCTGCTGACTCAACGCGGGATCGAGCGATGCGACGGGTTCATCGGCCAGCATCAGGATGGGCTGCTGCACGAGCGCACGCGCGATGGCCACACGTTGATGTTCGCCGCCGGATAGCGCTGACGTTCGCGAGCGCAGCTTTTTGTCGAGGCCCACGCGAGCCAACGCTTCACGAGCGGTTTCCAGTTCCTCGCGCGAGGGCCAGGCAAGAAACCGCAGCGCATGCAGTGAGGACCAGCGGCCCAGCGCGCCCGCCATGACGTTTTGATGCACCGAAAGATTATCCACCAGGTCGTGCCGCTGGGAGATTACGGCGATGCGGCTACGCAGCTCGCGAAGCGCTCTCCCGCGCAGTTTGGTAACGTCCACTCCGTCGACCACAATGCAGCCCTCCGCGGCCGGTGCAAAACCGTTGATCGCGCGGAACAGCGTTGTTTTCCCCGCGCCACTCGCTCCGAGGACAGCGACGCGCTCGCCGCGGCGCACCGCGCACGATACGCCATTCAGCACGGTGTGCGAACCGTAACGGACCACGAGGCCGCGAATTTCGAGCGAAGGTTCTCCGCGAGACAAGATAGCGACTAGCCTAAAGCATCTTCAGATCGCGGGCAATTTTGCGGATGTTGGCGTATTCAGCGTCGTTGGCGTGCACGAAATCCTTGCCGCGCAGAATGTTCAAAATCGCATCGTCCTTACCTTCCTTGAGCGAAAGGAACGCGTTCGCGAAACGCTCGCGCTGCGACGCGCCGATATCCTTGCGCGCCACCCAGACATAATCGACGAACGGCGGCGAAGTGAAAAAGATGCGAACCTTGCTGCCATCCACTTTGCCTTCGGAAACCATGGAGCGGTACACGGTTTCATCCAGCGCGCCGGCATCCGACGCGGCGCCTTCCACGGCTTTGGCGGTAGCGGCGTGGCTTCCGGTGTAGCGAATCTGCATGTCCCGATCGGGGTTGACGCCGGCCTTTTTCAATTCATCGTAGGGAATCAAGTGGCCGCTGGTGGAGTTGATGTCGCCGAATGCGAAGCGCTTGCCCTTGCAATCTGCCAGCTTGTGAATCGCCGATCCCGATTGCGTGATAAACAGCGAATGGAAATTCTTGTCGGCGCTGCGCTGCACCAGCGGCAGCACGCCATAACGATCGTGCGCCTTCACGTAGGTGAGTGCGCCGAGATAGGCGAAATCGAGCGAACCGTTGCCGAGGGCTTCCACGGTGGCGTTGTAGTTGGTGGGAATGATCAAGTCGACCTGGGCGCCGATGGCTTTGGAAAGATAATTCCGCAACGGGGCTTTTTCTTCGATCGAGACTTGAGTTGCACCAGCGTCGGGAATCATGCCGACTTTGATGCCGCCGCCGGCCCGGAGCGACAAGGCGGAAGCCGCTGAAATGGCGCCCGTGGCGGCCGTCAAGAAGGTTCGGCGGGAGCTGATCAGTTTCGTCATGGGGGCACTTTCCACTATACCCATCGAGATGGGTCTGGAAATTACAATCGCGTGACGGGCGGGCTAGTTCGCCGATGGCATCTCCACGTGATCGATCACCAAAACGTCAACCGGGGCTTTGGTGGATTCGAGCTTCAATCCGAGCTGCTGCTGGATTGCGGTGAACAGATCGGGCTCGGTGGCGTTCTCAGGCGGCGCGGGCGGGCGCACGCCAAGGCCGGCGAACTGCGTTTCATCGGGAGTCCAATTCAGAGTGAAGTCGAATCTGCCTTGCAGGCCGGTCTGATCCACCACTGGCCGGTCGAGTGCAACGGTTTCCATAACGTTTGCGAAGTCGGTCAGGGTGGCGTTGTGCGCGACAAAGGCGCCGAGTCCGCGAAAACCGAGGCCGGGAAGGCTGTTGGGATCGGACGCGCTCTTGGTGAGCTTCGGTCCGTTCTTCGCCACCACGATGGTATAGGCGGACAATTCCTTTTTGTCGTGGTGGAACGCGAGCTTGAATCGATCGGCCAGCAGCTTCTGAAGCATCCCCTTCAACTGCTTGTCGTTGGGCGTTCCTTCGGCGTCGGGCTCGCCCTCCAGATCGTACTTTTGGGTTGCCATCCACTCCGGACCACCGATGATCTGCTTTTCCTGTAATCCGTAGGCGAAGGTCATCAGGTCTGTGACGGACGTATTGATGGTGGTAAAGCGGCGGCCGTTGACTCGAAATCCTTTGCCTATCGTTCCCGGCTTGCTCGGCTTGATGGTGGCTACTTCAAACGATGGATTCGCATCCGCCGCCATTCGTTTGGGAGGCTCGGGAATGGTCCAGGCGGTCTCGGCATTCGCGCGCGCCAGGTTCAACGGCATCGGCTTCGGCCCCTGGGTCCAGGTGCCGGTGATCGTATTGCCGTCGGCGTTGAGCTTTCCATCGTATGTACCGCCGATTCCACCAACGACCAACTTCACGTCGGGACCCTGCCGGGTGAACTGAGTAACGGCGATGCCCTGGCCGCCTTGGTCGATGCTATACATGACGGCCTTCAGTTTGTCGTTGTCGGTGGTGGAGATTTTGATGACGATGCGCAGTTGTTTGCCGTTCTGGGGGAGCTCCAGTGCGCCTTGCCAGGCGCCGACGATATTTTGAGCGAAGAGCGCGCTTCCTTGCAGGAGTGCAAGAGCGAGGAGGCAGAGCATCGTTTTCATGGGAGCCTCCGGGAGATTTGCCGATTTCTCCAGCGAATTTGCCGCTATTTTACTCCCTTTTTCTTGCGGCAGCGAGGGTCGGGTGGCGAAAAAGAAGCGCGATCGACGTGGATTACATGAGAGGAGGGTCGGGATCGGGCGAGGGGGATTCGAGCTTGGGTTCGTTTGGTAATTTCGGGTCGGGCTGAGCGGGGGCGGCGGAGCGGGTGGATTGGATCTGAAGCAGCGCTTTCAGGATGCGGTGATATTCGTGATGGAGGCGGGATTGATAGCGATTGAGCAGCGCGAGGGAGCTGTTGGCGCCGGAGAGGGCGTCGAAAGCCATGGCGAGGCGGTGATGCGGGGGCAGGCCGGCGAGGTCGTCGCCCAAGCGCTCCTCTTGATGCTGCATGCGCTGTTCGAGGAGCCCGGACTCGACGCCGGCGTAACGGGCGAGACGCCAATGGGCGGCGGCGAGTTCGTGGACGAGATCAGATTCCGGCTTGGTCTGGGGCTGGAAATGGTCGAGGTAGTCGCGGAGTTGGGCGTCGAAATCGGCGGGGGATTCGTTGAAGAGGACGACGGTGCGGGCGGTGAGGGCATGCGTGATGGCGTTGCGGGCGGAGGCTTGTTTGCCGGCGGCGGTGGCGGGTCCGTGGGATTTAGCGCCGTTGGCGCGGGCGGCTGCGATTTTGCGGGGGGAGGACATGGCTGTTTTCAGCCCCGAGTATAAAGGCGGGGGCGTGATTGGCTGCGCTTTGACGTTGCTAAGTGATTGGGTGGGAAGGGGAGGACGGTGAGGGAGACGGGTGAACGGGTTCAGGCGAGTCCCAGCTTTCTGGCGTGGCGGATTTCCAAGGATACCGGGTGAATGGAACTGGCGCCGGTGCGCGTCATTTCATCGATTGCGTCTTCGATGGAGCTTGATTTGAGATGAAGATCGTGCGCGAGGAATAGCTTCAGGCCGTCGATGGTGGAGAAACGGCGAGCAGGCAGCGCGCCGCCTGGGCCGGCAATTGGGGCGAATATCAAGGAATATTGATCGCCATTTTTCGGGCGGGACTGCTTGAGGATGTGGACGAAGCCATCGCGCGGTTCGCGCACTCTCGGTTGCGGGACTTTTGCCAACGGGTTGTCGGGACTGGTGACCCGGACGCGCCCGATCGGAATTTTCCTGTAAATTCCCGCACGTTCGAGCGCGTCTATGACTGCCTGGAAGGTTTTGAGCGGACCTTTTGTGTCATACCAGGGACTAGCAATGACGAGGTGCCAATCGTCAAGCTCCGGCAAATAGATCCACCTGCAGAGGGTAATCGGTATCTTCGTGCGGCTGAGCGCATCCATGACAAGGGCGCCGGCCGTAAGATCACGATTCACCAATGTAGTTTGATCCATTGCAGCAGTCCGTCCGGCGAATTTACGGCGAGAGTCATCTCTTTGCCGCCCAACCCTGATGATTCGTATCGGCAGCCTACGTTCCAGTCTCGCACTATGTTCCAGTTGTTGGCGAGTTGCGGCCGCGTTTTCATGTCCTCATAAAGCTGAGCCTCGAGATGAGCGAGTTTGAGCAACTGATCCAGATTGTGGGTGTAGACTTTGGTGGCGTAGTCCTTGTCGGCGGGGAAATCGTGACGCCGCGTCTTCTTGGCGATGCAAGCCTTCAGAGCACACTCAATGGAAAATCCTGCGAGATAATAGGCACCTTGCTGGTTGCCTGTCTTGGCGAGGGTAGCAGCCTCTTTGGCGCGGATTTCCGCTAGGCGCTGGAAATCCTTGCGCGTTTTTCGTGGAGGAGGCGTCGTCGGAGCCATGTTACTTGAGTCGACATCTGACTTCGCCATCCCATGATAACGAGGTTAGATGAATAAAGGATGCCCGGTTTATTGCTCGGCATTTAGAGATTGCGATCAGCTCGCGATGCTTGCTGCGAATCCGGGTTTGCGCCGTGCGTTGGTCTGTTGCTCCCAGGCGTAGGCGAGTTTGAACAGAGTCGGTTCGCTCCAGGCGGCGCCGAAGAAGGAGAGGCCGATGGGCAGGCCGCTATAGTAACCGGCGGGGACGGTGATGTGCGGGTAGCCGGCAACGGCCGCGGGGGTGGTGCAGCCGCCGGTGTCGCGATCGCCATTGACGTGGTCGGTGGGCCAGGCGGGGCCGGAGGTAAGGGTGACGATCGCGTCGAGCTTGTATTGGGCGAGCAAGGCGTCGATGCCGTTGGTGCGCGCGAGCAGGATGCAATCGGCGCGGGCTTTGCTGTAGGCGGGGTCGGTCAGCGGGCCTTTGGCTTCCGATTGCAGGAACAGCTCCTGGTCGAAGAACGGCATTTCGCGGTCGCGATTCTGTTCGTTGAAGGCGATCAGGTCCTTGAGCGTGCGGGCAGGGCTGCCGGCGGGGAGGCGCGTGAGATAGCGATTGACGCCATCCTTGAATTCATAGGACAACACCACGCCTTCGGGCGCTTCGATCTGTCCGTAGGTGGCGAGATCGGCGGGGTCAACCACTTCGGCGCCGGCTTTCTTCAGCGCGTCGACACAGCTGCTCAGGAACGAATCCATCTCCACGTTGTTCGCGAAAAATTTGCGGGCGATGCCGAGACGCGCGCCGTGCAGGCCGTTAGCGTCGAGGAAGCCGGCGTAATTCATGCGGGCTTTGCCTTGGGATGCGGCGGTGGCGGGATCCTGGGGATCGACGCCGGTCATCGCGCTTAGCAGGATTGCGACGTCGCGGACGGTGCGCGCCATGGGTCCGGCGGTGTCCTGGCTGGCTGAAATCGGAATGATGCCGGAGCGGCTGACGAGTCCGACGGTGGGCTTGATGCCGCAGATGCCGTTGATGGAAGAAGGGCCGGTGACCGATCCATCGGTTTCGCTGCCGATCGCGCCGCCGCAGAGACTGGCGGAGGCGCCCGCGCCGGAGCCCGAGCTGGAGCCCGAAGGATTGCGGTCCAGCGCGTAAGGATTTTTGGTCTGGCCGCCAACGCCGCTCCATCCGCTGGAGGAGTGCGTGGAGCGGTAATTGGCCCATTCGCTCAGGTTGGATTTGCCGAGGATAATGGCGCCGGCGGCGCGCAGGCGGGCGGCGACGAACGCGTCCTGGGGAGCATGCCAATCGGCGAGAGCGAGCGATCCGGCGGTGGTGGCGATGGGGTCGCGCGTTTCGATATTGTCCTTCACCAGGATCGGAATGCCGTGCAGCGGACCGCGCAGGCGGCCGGCTTTGCGTTCCTGATCGAGCTGGCGGGCGATGGAGGCGGCGTCAGGATTAAGGGCGAGTACGCAGCCGAGCTTGGGTCCGTTGCGATCGATCGCGTTGATGCGGGCGAGATAGAGTTCGACGAGGCGGGCGGAGGTCCACTTGCCTTGCGCGAGGCCGGAGCCGAGATCGACGAGGCTGACTTCATCGAGCTCAAAACTGCCGGGAGCACCGGAGGCTTGCGCGGAGGAAGGGATGTACTGACAAGCGGTTTGTGAGGCGATGGCGCTGCCGGCTGCAGCGGCGAGGAAGGAACGCCGGGTCATCAGTAAATCTCCGGGGACGAGGAAAGCGGCCACTTCATGGCGAGTATGGTAGCATCCGGGGCCAACCGGTTTCGCCGCGAACGGCTACCACGCGATGTTCGAGACCAGGCCGGAGCCGATGGTCCGGCGGGGCGTTCTTAGGCCGCGTCCGCCGAGATGTTCAGCTCCTGGAGGAACTCAAGATCGTCGGCGGTCAACTCGATGTCGCCGGACAAAGCGAGGCGAGGTTCGGGGACCGCGTCGGCAGGTTGCGTTTCTTCGATGGGGCTGATGGCGACGCTGGATTCGAGGATCAGGCACAGATCGTAGCCGGACCTTTTCATTTCCGCGACGATGGCATCGATGCGGCTGGATTCCGCGATGGCGTCGTCGATTGCTTCCTGGAGCTTTTCGAGGAGGATATTCATTTCCGATGTCATGCCCTTCCTATGGCAGTTGGAGGGCCAATGCATCGGCGAAGATATTTCAATTATTTAGTGCAAGAGCCGGGACACAATGTCGCCGCGGCCTCGACAACGTGACGTGGAACTGGTGCACGCGACGTTCTAGTCCTTGCGATCTAGTGCGAAAGTGAGGGCTGGCGTTCGCCGCGCTTGGGGCGCCGCATGATGAACGGCAGCGGGCTGAGGCAGAGGATGATGAGCGACATCACATAGAAGCTGTTCTTGAAGCTGAGCGCATTGGCCTGGCTTTCGAAATTGAAGTACGCCATGGCGAGCGCTTTCTTGGCGGCGGTGACGGCATCGAACCCTTGCGAAACGAACAGGGCTTTGAGGCCGTTCAAAAATTGGGTGAAATTGGGATTGCCATTGTTGGCGTGCGCGGCGAAGCTCACCAGATGCGTCTGGTTCTGGCGCGTGAGAAAGACGGTGAGGCCGGAGGTGCCGATGCTGCCGCCGATGTTGCGCATGAAGCTGGATATCCCTGAGACCTGGTTATTCTTCTCGCGCGGAACGCCGACGTAGTTGAGCGTAGTGATGGGGATGAAAATCAGGGGCATGAAAAGGACCTGGAAGCAGCGCAACAGAACAATGGTGCCGAAGGCGATCTGCAGATAAATATTGGTCATCAGGTGCAAGGCGAACGAAGTGCCGAGGAATCCAATGCAGATCAGGAGACGCGGATCTATTTTGGACGAGACGAGGCGGCCGGCCACCAGCATCATGAACATGAGCACGAAACCGGCGGGGGAAAGCGCGAGGCCGGCGCGCTCGGCGGTGTAGCCGAGGCTGCTTTGGAGAAACTCCGGGATCAAAACGGTGGATCCGAACAAGACCATGCCTAAGACGAACGAGAAGGCGACCGCAGTACCAAAGTTCCGGTTTTTGAGCAGACGCACGTCGACTATGGGATCGGGATGATACCACTCCCAAAGGAAGAAAGCGATGAGCGCGGGAACTCCGATCATGGTTAGCGTGGTAATTAAGTGGGAAGAGAACCAGTCGGATTCCTGGCCTTTGTCGAGCACAAATTGGAAGCAGGCGATGCCGCTGACCAGAAGCGAGAGGCCGATGTAATCGATCTTGATGCCGCCGCGATTTTCTTCGCTCAGCCAGGGCGGATCTTCCACGAGACGGCTGGTGAAGAACAGCGACAGCAGGCCGATGGGGATGTTGATGAAGAAGATCCAGTGCCAATTGATGTTGTCGGTGATCCAGCCACCGAGCGTAGGACCGATGGCCGGCGCGAAAACCACCGCCATACCATAAACCGCGAACGCCTGGCCGCGTTTTTCGGTGGGGAAGCTGTCGGCGAGGATCGCTTGTTCGGATGGCTGCAGGCCGCCGCCGCCCGCACCTTGCAAAATGCGGGTGACGATGAGGAATGGAAGATTGGGCGCGATGCCGCACAGGAACGACGACACGGTGAATAACGCGACGCACGTCATGTAGAAACGCTTGCGTCCGAAAACGGTGGACAGCCAGCCGGATACGGGAAGCACGATGGCGGCGGACACCAAATAACTGGTGAGAATCCACACGGCTTCGTCATAGGTGGCGCCAAGCGATCCGGCGATGTGGGGCAGCGACACGTTGGCGATGGAAGAATCGAGCACTTCCATGAACGTCGCCATGGTGACGGTGAGCGCGACGGCCCAGGGATTGTGCGACGGCACCCAATCGTGATGGGATTGCTTGGGGTTCATCTTAATTGGCGACGCGGACGTCCGGTTCCACGGACATGCCGGGGCGCAGGCGATCGAGGCCCTTCTGATTGGGCTTGAAGCGCAGACGGATGGGGATGCGCTGCACCACTTTTACGTAATTGCCGGTGGCGTTTTCGGGGGGCAGCACGCTTGCGACGGCGCCGGTGCTTCCGCCGATGGTGTCGACATAGCCCTCAAAATCCTGGCCCAGCGCGTCGACGTGAATTTTCGCGGATTGGCCGGGATGGATATTGTGCAGTTGCGTTTCCTTGAAATTGGCTGTGACCCAGATGTCGCCGAGCTGCGCGATCATCAGCAGTTGCTGGCCGGCGTTGATGCGTTCGCCGACTTCGGCTGATCGGCGGAGAACGACGCCCGCGGCTGGCGCGACGATTTTCGTATAGCTGAGTTTGAGCTGGGCTTGTTCCACCATGGTCTGGGCGGTCTGCACGTTGGCCTGCTGCGATTGCACGTTAGCCTGGCGGATGGCCAATTGCGCGGGCGCGTTGCGCTGCACCTGGGCCAAGCGGGCTTTGGCCTGCGCGAGCTGGGCCTGCCGTTGTTCCACGGTGCGTCCGGCCGCTTCCACCGCTGCGCGGTTGGCGGCTACGGTGGCGTCCTGAGCCTTGGCGGTGGCGGCAACCTGATCAAACTCCTGTTGCGACACCTCTTCGTTCTTAATGAGAAGCGTGTAGCGCGCGAGATCGGCTTGTGCCTTCGCAGCGTTGGCCTGGGCTTCCGCAAGACGCGCGACGGCGGACTCACGATCGCGTTGAGCCACCCCGACAACCGCTTCCGCATTCGCTACATCCGCCTCACCACCGGTGATGTTGGTGCTGGATTCCACCTGCGTGATGGGAACATTGGGCCGCAAAGCGCTGACCTGGCTGCGGGCTTGCGCGACCTGCGCGTTCGCTTGATCGAGAGCTACCTGAAAATCGCGCGGATCGAGATCCACCAACGGGTCACCAGCCTTGACGAAGTGATTGTTGTCCGTGTAGACGGCGATGATGGTGCCGTCCACGCGCGAGCTGATGGAATTCAAGTGCGCTTCCACTTCAGCGTCGTCGGTCGATTCGAAATCACGCGATTGGAGCCAATAGTAAATTCCCGCACCGCCGGCGACCAGGAGGAAGAAGAAAAAAATGAGGAACGCGCGGCTGCGTCCCCGAGTGACCGGGGGCGCAGGTTTCTTGTCCGATAGCTGGTACGGAGGCGCCGGGGGCGTCGCGGTAGACGGTGGGTTGGTTGTCGTGCTCATGGATGAACTCCGCTCAAAAGAGTGGGAAGGTCGGCCTCGGCCTCTCCGGTGGCGCGAGCCAAAGTGATGCGGGCTAAATCGAAAGCGAACAGTGCGGAAATGTAGTCGCTCTCGGCGCTCGCGACCTGTTCCTGCGCCTGCACCACTTCGACGGTGGTGGCGACGCCGGCATTGAATCGATCGCGCGCTTCACGCAGCGTCTCGGCGGCGAACCCGCGATTGTTTTCGGCCAACCGGACTTCGCCGATGGCGGTCTGGAGCTCGATGAGGGCGGTTCGGACGTCCTGCTCAACCTGGCCGCGCTGATCGGCGAGTTCGGCCTGGCGCTGATGGAGCGTGGACTCGGCTTGTTCGACGTCGGCCTTGACGCGGCCGCCTTGATACACCGGCACATTGAGCGATCCGACCACCGAATAGACGCCGTGGTTCGCGACTGGACTCGATCCCAGCACGCCATAATCGGCGGTGAGAGTGGCCGAAGGAAGACGTTCGGCGCGCGCGGCGGACACCACGATTTCAGCGGCGCGGACCTGGCTTTCGGCGGCCTTCAGATCCCAGCGCTTCTGGAACGCCTGTTGCACGGCGGCGGCGGCCTCGGGCACGGGTGGAGGATTGAACGTCAACTTCTCGCTCAAGAGCAATTCGCGGTCGAGCGGGAGGCCGATCAGCCGTTCCAGTGCGAGCTTTTGTTTGAGCACATCGGATTGCAGGGCGGCCAGGCGTTGCTGCTGGCCTTGCAGCTCAACCAAGGTGCGCGTGACATCGATGCGGGCGTTGGTTCCGGCCTCTTTGCGAACCTGCGCCTGATGATAGACGGCCTGCGCGTTGTCGACTTGCGCGCGCTGAGAGACGACACGGGCCTCAGTGGCGATGGTCTGCAAATACGCGCCGGCGACGGCCAGTACGACCAGTTCCCGGGCGTCGCGCGCTGATAGATTGGCGGCGCGTTCGCCTTCCTGCGCGGCATGCCAGTTGCGGCGCTCCACCGGATCCCAAACGGTTTGCGAGAGGTTGCCGAGCAGCTGCGAATACTGAAACGGACCGACGACGGTGGGGATGGAAAAGCCGATACCGGGAGGGACGTTGAACTTGAATCCGAAGGCCGCGAGATTGATTTGGGTGCTGGTTTCGCTGGCGTCGATCGAAAGGGCGGGCAAAAGATTACTGAGGGCGCGCAAGCGTTCCGCGCGATTGGCGCGAGTTGTGTCGTCGGCAGTGAGGACGCCGAGGTTGGCGACGAGCCCGAGCTTCACCGCATTGGCGAGGGTAAGCGTGACGGATCCGGGCGGAATTTTGCCGCTTTGCACGCTGCCCTGGAAATCGCCGCCGATCTGGATGGAGCTATTGACGACGTTCCCGCCCGGGCTGGGCTCGGCTTGTTGTTGCGTGCTCACGGAGCCGGGCGCGAGGCGTCCGGACGAAGGCAATTGAGCCGCCGGGGTGGAGCGCTGCGCACCCGCGCCTCCGAATTGGGCCCACATCAGGGAAGGGGCCAGTACGGCGGCACAAGCCACAGCAATAGAGCGAAAGAAGCCAGGCACGTTTCTCAATTTATCATACCTGTGCTTCTATCATATACATACTTGCATGTATATAATGTAGGAGCCATGGGCGTCACCGCCGCTATGCCGCGCGAACAGACCAAACACCAGCAGAGAACCGAGGCCACTCGACGGGCGCTATTGGATGCGGCGAAGCGGATCTTCGCACGGGATGGCTTCGAAGCGGCCCGCATTGAAGATATCGCCGGGGCCACCGGCCACACGCGCGGGGCCTTTTACGCCCACTTCAATACCAAAGAGGATTTATTCTTCGCATTGTTCGAGCAGGAGGCGGGCGACCGCCTGCGAGACCTGCGCGCCGTGCTAGAACGCTGCGCCGATACTAGCGGCCGGATGCAGGCGTTGCGGAAGTTCTACATCTCACGGGCGTCGGACCGGCAGTGGGTGATGCTGGCGCTGGAGTTCAAGCTATTCGCCTTGCGCCATCCCAAGCTGCGCGCCCGGCTGGCGCGAACGCACCGCCGCATTCGGGAATCGTTGAAGATCGAGACCGTGAGCAGGTTGATTCCGGAGCTGATGCGAGGCCGCCGGGAATCCCGCGAGGTGCGGCGCGTGGCGCTGGAAGCGGCGTTGAACGGGCTGGTACTCGAACATGCCTACGATCCCGAGACGATTTCGCAAACGCAGGCTACTGCAGCGCTCGGCCGCATGTTCGACGTCCTGATGACCACCAAGCAGCACAGAGCGAATGGATCGCTATAGGTTGGTGGTTCGGGCCACCTCGTACCACACGATGCCGTCGGAAATAAATTGCAGCGTCGCGGTCTTGCCGGGAGAACCGGTCAACGGGCCCGCGCTCTTGAAATTGCTTCCAAAGGTCACCGTTTTGGCGCTGAGCTGATCGTTCGCGATGATGATCCACATGTGTTGGCCGGGCAGGCCCGGAGTGGCGGCGTTGATGGTGGCGTTGCCAACGCCGTTACTCGTCGTGGTCTTGTGCAAATCGCCGGCCGTGGTTTCGAGCATCACGGACTTCGCGTAGGTCATGGTTTCCATGGAAGCGATGAAGCGGCGAGCGATGGAATCGCGCGCATCACCAGGGGCTGCTCTGGCGTATGCGGTGACAGGCGCCGGCGCACCTCCGCCCCCGCCGTTGCCCATGAGGCGAAATACGTTGCCATCGTAGAAAACCCATTGCGGTTCTCCGGCCGCCAGGGCGGGACCCGGATCGGTTTTGCCATCGCTGCGCTTAATGCTCACAGCGCCTACAGAGTCGATGTTCAGGGAACAAGACGCGGTGCATGGCGCATCGGTGTCCAGGACAAAGGTCATGCCAGTTTGGTAGGAGGTGAGCGCCTTGTAGGGCAGGTGACAGGTGTATTGCGTGGTGCCGTTTGTGGAGGTGCAGAAATTCTCATTCGTGTGAACGGTGTCGTGCGTGGAGATGATTGAGGAATTAAAGGAAGGCGTGCAGGTGATCCGATTCGCCGTTGCGCCATCGTCGGTACACGCCTCCAGTACACCAGCGCCCGGGTTCAAATTCAGCGCGGCGCGCGGGTTTCCGACCGGCCTGCCGCCGACCTGTACGATAATGCTTTGCGCAGAGGCGGCGCACGCCAGCAAGACAAGCAGAACGAGCATTTTCATTGGAACTGGCTCCTGAATAAATCCTTTTTGGTAGCGCGGAGAATTTCGATTATGGCCCGGCGATCGGCCTGAGTCAGGCGCGCGTATTTGGGGTCGCGGTCCTGGCCGGATAGAACCTGCCACAAGCGCTGAGCGACGGAATCTCTGGCTTCGGCGGGGAGCGCGTCGAAGGCGGGCGAGTAAATCATGTAGCTGCAGGGATAGCGCATGAGGCGCGCCTGCAAATCGAATTGCCGCAACGACCGGCCCTGCCGATCGAATGGCCCTTCCGCCGCGAACGTCTCTGCAAAACCCGAAGAGCCCTGGACTTTGCCATCGAGCGGCGCCTCATCCACGAACAGCATGTAGTCCACGATTTCGGCCGCAGTTTCACGGAGACGGCGTTCGACAAAATCGTTGCTCACGGCTTTCTGCTGCTCTTCGTACTTGGCGTAGCGGATCTCCCAGCCCACGCGCGTGAGCAGGTTGATCATGCGCATCTGATGTTCGAAGACCATCAACGCGACGATGTCGCTATAGGGGGAAAGATAGCCGGTGGTGTCGAAGCGGCCTTCGACGGAGTGGGGATTGCGCGAGAGCTTGGGGGTCACGGGATTCGGATTTTGCGGATCGGCAAAAAGCGCGTTGCCGAGATGACGCGTGGAACCGAGGTCGCCCGTGACGAACCAGCCGCCCCAGCGCTGTTCGATCGGACTGCGATGATCCGTTTCGTAGGTGCCGGCTGCGTACATCGGCGTGCCGTCGGACGCGGGATAGACACTGCGCAGCAGCATGCCGGGAACGCCCACGGTGCTGTAGGATTCGTGGCACTGCAGGCAATGGTCGTTGCGCTGGAATTGCGGTTTCGCTGCCGGGGCGTTGTCGAGCACGTAAAAAATCACACCCTGGCGCGGGTCTTCGGATGCGACTTCCAGGATGTCGCCGCCGCGCACCCATCCCAGCGCGACGGTATCGTTGAAAAACAGGCTGCGGGGGTTATGCGGATTAATGCGGCGCGCTTGAAAACTGGTCTTGGAGAAGACCAGCATCTGCGATTCGACGGGGATGTGCAGCGCTTCGAGCACCGAGCGCAGGTAGCCGGAAGGGCGGCTGAATTTGAGCTCCACCTGGCCCGCGAGAATCCGCTGGTTCAATGCGGCGATGGCGTCCGTGGGAGCGCGCGTGGGGTAATCGATGGGCGGTTGTTCGAGCTGGCCGGTGAATGTTCCCGACAAATCGGCCAGCGCGATGGCGGCGGCGAAAAGAAAGCCGGCGGCGATCCATCCCGGAATGGCCACAGAGGCGAAGCGGAACACGTGCTTTTAGTATGGCAAGAGGCCGTGGGCGCCATTGCGCCTGCATGTTAGCGAATGAGCTGGGCTCCGCCGCGCGACTCCCAGATGACGCGGCCAAAGCGATCGAACATGCGCAGCCGGGGCTGGTCGGAGGAATCGACGGTCCACTCGCCGCGCTTGCGGCCCGCGCTATCGAACAGCATAAAACCGCGGCTCCGGAGAACCTCCGCGCCGGGGCCTTGCGCGTGAACTTCTTCGAGGCGAGATGCCGCCGTCCCGCCGGCAAATCCGGCTACCGCAGCCAGGATCAGGGTTACAGTTCGCATAGATGAGCACTCCTGAAGAGGGAATGCCGCGAAGCTCGGAGTCCTTTCAGAGGTGGTATTTTGGGTACGCTTATGCCTGAAACCGCGACAACCGAATTCTGGAAAGATCTGAAGCCCATCAGCCGGGTCTTTCAATTGGACGCTCTGCCCGAGGTGTACACGCACGACGCGCCGCACGGCGACGAGCGCCTGTTCGTGCCGTTCACCGACACCGTTTCATCCAAGCCGCTCTGGATTTCGCCGGGCCAGAACAAATGGTGCGACATCCTGATGGCGAAAAGCGCGGGCCTGGTGAATCGCCACTATCATCCGCATGAAGTGTTTGCTTATACGATCTCGGGTAAATGGGGTTATCTGGAGCACGACTGGACCGCGACCGCGGGCGACTTCATTTACGAGACGCCGGGCGAGGCGCACACGCTGGTGGCCTACGAGCACAAAGATCCGATGAAGGTGTTTTTTGTCGTGCAGGGTCCGCTGATCTGGCTGGATGAAGACGGCGAATCGGCGGGACACTTCGACGTGCACGATTACATCAAGCTCTGCCGCGCGCATTACGAGAAGGTGGGGCTGGGCGTGGATTATGTGAAGAAGCTGTTCCGCTGACATTTTTCCACAAATGATCCTGCACGCCACGTCTGTTCCCATGGATTATTTTGCCTGGCGGCTTTCCATGGTTTTGGACAGGCCGGTGGTGGACCGCACGAATCTCACGGGGGATTATGATTTCGATCTCTCGTTCCCGCGCCTCCCGGAATCGCCCCCGGCGCGCCTCCGCGGTTGATTTCCTCTAAGCATTACCGTATAGTAATGTATTACCCGACGGTAATGCATGGGAGGATTTTATGCCACAGGTCATCCGTTCGATCGAGATCAATGCCCCGCCCGCAGCGGTCTGGCAGTGGTTGGCCAGCCAGGAAGCGCTGCGCCGCTGGATCAGCTCAAATTTGACCATCGACTTGCGAGTCGGCGGTTCCTACCGTTTTCTGGGACCTGATGATCAGACATGGGTCAGCGGGAATGTGGTGGAACTGGAGCCGGAGAAAAGCCTGATCCTTTCCTGGCTGGAAGAGGGCAGTGGGTGGGTAAACCCGGCGCGGTTCGTCATCACGCTGGTTCCCACCGCTACCGGTACGCGCGTCACGCTCATTCACGATGGATTTGAAGGCATAGGCCGTTCGGACTGGGCAGAGACGGTACAGGATTATGAGCGCGGCGCCGACCTGCACCGAATTCTCGATCACCTGGGAGATCTTGTGAGCGCTGGATTTGTCGGGCGATAGCGACGCGCTGTTCAGGATTCTGGCCGACCCGACGCGTCGGCTTATCCTCGATCTGCTTGCAGAACGCGGTCCCCTGACGGTTGGGCAACTGGCCGCTGAGTTCCCCGATCTGGTGACGTCGGGCATTTCCAAACACCTGATGAGCCTGCGGGCCGCGGGTCTGGTGTGCGCAACGCGCCGAGGGCGACAGCAGATTTATAACCTGGAATCGGATGCGTTCGCCGACGCATTGAGTCCGTGGATTGCGAAGTACGAGCGGTATTGGTCGGGCGCCCTGGAGCGTCTGCGCGCCCTTGCCGAAAAAGGGCACGCAAAAGATCAACGCCGCTCTAAGAAAAATGTCCGAAAAAGGCGGCGGAAATGAACTTCATCGAACTCCTCAGAGCGCAAGGACTGCTTAACCGGGGATGGCGCCACTTTCGCGATACAGGATGCCCAGCGATGCGGAGCTTGCGCACCGGGCGGCGCCGCCATCGATCTCAGGGGATGTCGAGATTCTCGCTCTTACCGAAAGTCGTTAGGGGATGGCGGTGAAGGACACAAACGCCTTTGTCTGCGTGGTCGCAAGCTCCTGGTCTGCCAGTTATGAGGAACCTGACTTCTGGGATGGGAAATTCTAGGGCACCGGATGCCAAATAGGTGGTTCTTTCGGCTTCAGAATTGAACCCGCCGCTAACGACTGGTTGAGCCATCCAAACTCGCAAGGCTGGCGCTGGCGCGGTGATGGTCTTTCGCCTCGCTACCAGGCAAGATGTGGTACCATCCCGCGATATCGCCATGATGCAAGATTCTCCCGAGTCCAGGAAAGCGGTCTTTCGAAAACTAGTGGATCTATATGCCGCCGGGGACGTTTCGGCGCTGGATCAAGTCATTGCGCCCAATTATGTCGGGCACCCGTCAGCGGGTGACC
>Ga0335074_10004686_pt1 | contig 18872 bp, 20 predicted proteins | sample Lox_Sample_23_FD_206715 | JGI IMG/M metagenome (GOLD analysis project Ga0335074, IMG submission 206715) | Soil microbial communities from Loxahatchee National Wildlife Refuge, Florida, United States - Lox_Sample_2.3 | ecosystem: Environmental > Terrestrial > Soil > Wetlands | place: USA... | reverse complement strand
GCATTGCTGGCCATGCTCCTGGGTGAGCCGGGCGGTGAGAAGGTGAAGGCGGCCCTCGACGGAGCTTTGCTCTGTGCGGTGAACCTGGCGGAAATCGTCAGCCACTACGCCAAGCTCGGTGCATCGCGACCGGACATCGAGGCGATGTTGCGACCCCTGCCGATCCGGGTTGTGCCGGTCGATGCGGCCCTATCCTACGAAGCCGGCATGCTTCGGCCGCTCACGCTTCCTGGCGGGCTGTCGCTCGGCGATCGATACTGCCTGGCGCTGGCCAAGCGCGAGGGCATCCCAGCGTTGACGGCCGAACGCCGCTGGCCAGACATTGCGGTCGCGGCCGGCGTCACGGTCGATCTGATCCGTTAGCTGCTCGCAATCATCGGTAACCGTGCTCGCAAACGGTGTCACAGTCCCTGGGATCGCGTCACGACCTGGCCAAGTACACGGTCGGTCGATTTTCGGCCAAATTATTGAACATTGCACGAACATGCCTGCATTTGACGTGTTGCCGCCGCCGGATGACAACCTGAGCCGCCCGGTTCGGTTGCAACGGAAATATCCGGCGCTGGTCAGCGGGCTGCCGCGCGCGGCTCCCCCATGCCGAGCACGACGGCCACCCGCCCGGTGATCGCCTCCAGCGTGACCGGATCGAGCTGGCCAACGACCTCGCCCATGTGCTCGGCGCGGATGGTTTGCGGCCAATCGACCATCACGAATGACGGTTGCTGCAAGCCATTGTCGGGGGTTGGTGCAACCGGCAGGCGGAGGTCCGGTTCGGCATGCGCCGTGGTCGTGAAGGCGACCACCGTGGCGTAAGGCAACCGTGCCAACGCATCGGACCGCAGCACCACGGCGGGCCGTGCCTTGTCGCCGGGCAGGCGTACCAGCACGACCATGCCGCGGCGCAGCCGCCCCGGCTCTACTGCCATCCCGCGGTGTGCTTGAAGGCATCAGCCAGCCCGGCCGCCGCGTCGGCATCGGCCTCGGCGGGCGCGAGAGCGGCTAATTCGCGACAGGCCGCGTCCAGACGCGCCCGGTAGGCCGGATCACGGATATCCGGGATCCAGATCGTCGCCGGCCGGAGACCCTTGGCACGCTGGCGATCACGGAAGCGCGCGGCGCGGACGAGAGCTGCATTGGTGTCGGTCATAGCGTTATAGGTAACGCTTGGCTCCACCCAGTCAAGTCGAGGGAGAGGGCGCCAGGCGGCCGTTGGACAAGACGACAGGGCAACCCCTGCCGCCTGGCTTCAGCGGGTCCTGCCGCGGCAGACTGACGACACCTGCTTAGCTTAGCTTTCCTCCCCCCAAACTTGCGCCCCGGCCTGCCAAGTGCCGGGGTTTTTCTCGGCCGCCATCGTTCGGCAACTTGGCCGCATCGCAGCCGGCACCAAGGGTGCAATGGTCTGTCGCGGCCATCGCCTCATTGCAGCCGGCCGGATGGCACGATCTCGTCTCGGATCATGTCTCGAAGGGATGCCGGATGGAGGTCGAATCCAGCGCGATGCTGTCGCGGATATCGAGCCTGGCAAGTGCCGAACGGCTGCCGGACATGGGCCGCTTGATTGGCGATTGGGCCTGGCGCCACTGTAGCCGCGTGGTGTCGGGAGGCGTGTCAGGACGGCAGCGGGTGGTCTTCTACAGACCAAGGCACCCTTGGTGCGGCTGGCCGGTGTTTGACCGGCGCGGCCCCTATGCCAAGGGTGACGCGCCGCGTACGCAGTCCGTTATGCGCTCCGGTCGCGGGCGGACGCGTTCCGTTGTCAGCATGGTCGGGAAAGACAATTGCACCCAAAGGATGCCGATCGTCCGAGTCTCATGGATAGAGACACCAGGAGCGACCGCCCGCGAGAGGGCAGAGGGGGGAGAGCCACGGACGACGGGGACGCGCGGATGACACCGACGGCGTTCATCTGGATGCGGGAGGCGCTGGTCGAGGAGCGCCGGCCGGCATGGGTTCCGGCTGGATCGCTGCCTGCAAGGCCGCAAGCTGCTCGGCCGCATGTAGGCGATGGCCTTCCTCCACCTCGCCGGCGTCGCTGCCGTCGAGATTGACCCGTCGCGAGGCTGGGGCTGCCATCGCTTGGAGGTAGACGACGCGGTTGACCCATCTCGCCAGCACCGCCTTGGCCGACGGCATCGGCAGGCCGAGCGCCTCGGCGAGCAGGGGGGCGATGCCGATCGCGAGCGGCTTGGGCGCATGAAAATCGCAGGAGGCGGGGAAGGCCGCGGCCAGGCGGTCGATCAGGTCGGGGATGGCGGGGCGCGTCTTCTGCTTGGGAGGGGCAGGCTGCCTGGCCGGGCCGGATGCCGGCTCCGGCGTCAGGCTGGCCGCGCTTGTCGGCGGGGGCTGGCTTGGTGGCTGGACGGATTGTGGTGTCGCTGCGGCCTGCCGCGGCTTGGTTCGCTCGGGGGCGGCCTGGGGCGGGCGAGGGCGCGGCTGGGCTGTGTCGCCGGCTGCCGGCTGCGGCGCCGCGCCCTGCGGCACCGTGTGCCGCCCGGCGATCGCCGGACCCGCTGGCGTGGCTGGGGGGCCTCCCTTGCCGGGCGGTGGTGCTGGTGGTGGCGCTGGCTGGCTGGGCTGCGGCGGGCGATGCCGGTGCGTCGCCAGCCGCTCAAGGACACGCGTGCTGACTCTGGCCATGGCCGATCAACCCCCCTTACAGACGTTGCCGTGGGAAAACCAACGCGCTCGATTGGGACAGACCTACCCGGGCGCCGGTTTGGCGCAAGCCCGTCGCTCCTGACACCCCAGCCTCTGCTCGGCCGTGCGCCGAAAACACACGGGCACGGTTTTGACTGTTGCAATTGCGTGCCAGATCATGCCGCTGCACTTTTAGTGCGTTAGTCTGTGAAAATTCCCGCCGCCTTCTTGCGATTTGTCATCTCGAATTCCGTGCCCGGCACGAGGCACGCTTTTGGGCACGTTTTTCGGTACGATTTTGGGCACGGTTTTGAGGCATGATTTTAGGCACGCTCATCCTCATCTGGCATGGTTTTGCCGGTTGTGGCGATCGAACATCGGCCGCGATCGCAACCAACAGCAGCGCGGAACGAGAGCCGGTTGACGTAGATCAGTGCGAGGCCTGCCCGCGCTGCGGCAGACTGACCACACCTTAATTTTTCCTCCCCCAAACTTGCGCCCCGGCCTGCCAAGTACCGGGGCTTTTCTTATCCTGCCATAGCGACAGCGACTTGGCCGGATCATCGCCGGCACCACAAGTGCATCGATTTGTGACCAACGAGCTCCCTCGGTCGCGCGATATGCCGAGACAGCGACGATCTGCTGTGCGAGCCTCGGGGAGACAGATGGCGATCTTTCATTTCAATGCGTCGCTGGTGAAACGCTCCGCCGGCCGTAGCGTGGTTGCGGCAGCGGCCTGGCAGCGGGGGATCGATCTCCGCGATGAGCGGCTTGGTCGCTGGCATGCCTTCGCCCGCCGCGGTGGCGGTTGGTGGAGCGCAATCCTGCTGCCCGACACGGCGGACACGGCCTGGCTTGACCCGGAGCGTCTGTGGAATGCCGTCGAGGCCCGTGAACGGCGCGTCGATGCTCAACTGGCAAGATGCATAAAGGTGGTCTTGCCGCACGAGCTGGCACCCGATCAAAACGTTGAGTTGGTGCGCGGCTTCGCCCAGCGGCAATTGGTGGATACCGGCATGGCCGTTGATGTCACGGTGCGGTTGGTGACGGACAAGGGCGGGCCGCAAGCCTTCGCCAGCATGCTGACAACAACGCGTGCAATTGTCGCTGTCGATGGGGTTCCGGGCTTCGGCAACAAGGTCACAGTCTGGAATAGCCGCGCAACGCTGATGGCATGGCGCATGGCATGGGCCGATGCCGTGAACATCAGCTTGGAGTCGAATGGCTGCACAGTACGCGTTGACCATCGGTCGATGGCCACGCGCGCCTTGGGCGTGGAACCGCAGATTCACGTTGGCATTGTTGCCAAGCGCCGTCACGAGCGAGGGCTGCGGTCCGACCGCGTGATCGAAAACGAGGCGATTATCCGCCGCAGGGTGTGCTGACTCGCGTGCGGCGGCGGTCGCCGTGTTCAAGCCTTCCGTGCGCGGTTCGAGGCAGCATTTTCGGTGCCGACCGGTTTAGCGGAGCAGTTTTGCCGCGGCGCGTACGACGCAGCGTTCGAAGGCAGAGAGTGCTGTGTAGCGCTTGGCGTGGGGCGCCTGTTCGGCGATGAGGCAACCGCCGGAACTGACGATGCCGCCGGCGAGCATGAGGTTGTCGTGCAGCACGAAAGGCTCAATCGCCATGCCGTCGGGATCTTCGTACTCCCCTGTCGGGCGCCGGCGCAGTGCCTCGCCACAGCAAGCGGCGACGCGATCGAGGAAGGGGCGCGCATCGTTGGAGTAGGCGAAGACTGGGCGGCCGAGCGCACGCATGAAGCCCATCTCGTAGGCCGATCCGACATCGGCACTGGGGCCGCGGAATGGTGTGAGGTTGACGATCATGACGTGACAGCGCCGCATGGCGCGCTCCATCGCCTGGATGATGGCGAGACGTTGCTCCGAGGGTGGCAGGGTTGGATCGAGGAGGCATTCTTCATCGGCCGGGTAGACGCCGACCAGGCCGTGTCGGGCGCAGATTGCGCGCTTGCGCGCGCCGATTTCGTGAGTGTCGGCGAGGAAGACTTCCGGCCCAGCCAGATAGATGCGCTTGGTCATGGTGCTGGCGCGAAGCGTTTTCCGGGGCAACCCACCGTTGAAAAGCTTCGGACGGCCATCGGCCCGACTGTCACTCGGCGGCGGTTTGCAGCTGGGGGGCAGGGGGCGTTGCGGCGATGCGCTGGACGATGCCGCCATTTGCCGTGGCGAGTTGCTGCGCGTCGTCGGGCCGGGCGATGCCTTCCCAATGCTGCAGCACCTTGTTGAAGCGGAAGCCGGCGGCGCGCAGTGCGGTCGTGACCTCGCGATCGAGCGGGGCAGGGAAGGTCAGGAGGATAGCTTCCTTGCCTTCGTCGCGCAGACGGGCCTCCCGGTCGAAGGCGCGTCCGCCGCGCGTCGTCCATTGTTCGGCCTGTTTCTTGTCGGCGGTCCCGTCGCGCAGTGAGAGCAGGGCGCCGTAGAGCGCATTCGGTTCGAGATCGAGCAAGCCGGCCTTGTCCACCAGGCCGCCGGCCTCGATGAGGCGGCGGGTGCGCTGCTTGCGCTCTGCGGTCTTGAGCTTGGCTTCCTGCTCGGCGAGGCGGGCTTTCTGTTGTTCGTGCGCATGCAAGCGCTCGGCCAGAGTACGGGCCATGCGGTCCCCCGGTTGTGGCAGACGATCCGGCGCCGCGACGAAACGCGGGCCGACGATTTTTCCTAGCGTTCGATCAAGCGATGAAGCGTGCACTGCGGACGGCGCGTGATTCATCGCGTATGGTTCGGCGCTGATACTCCCTTGCGTATCGTGGTGGTGTTGATCACCTGGGTAGGCGGATCGTGTGTACTGCGCCAATGCACGAAACGGAGATTCCGCCACCGGGCCGATGGTGGTGTATCGTGAAAGCGCCGGCTCCACCTGCGGAAGATCAAAACCGCGCAGCGGGTTCTGCACCAGCGAGCGGATGCGAGCGGCGAGCGTGCAGACGCGATATGCATCGCACGGCGATGCGACTTGCGCAGCGGACTCACGGCGCGATACCCATCAGGCGTGGCCATCCAGTTTGCCCGCGCGCGCTACATCGCCCGCAGTTCCGGCGGCAGCGCCGTGCGCTCGGCCGCCTACAACGAACGGACGGCCATCACCGCGGACCGCACCGGCGTACTCTATTACTTCAAGCACCGCGACGCGCCGGAGTACCATGCGGTGCTGTTGCCGGAGGTTGCGGCGGCGAAGTTTGCCGACAGCGCGGTGCTGTGGAACGCCGCGGAAGCGGCCGAGAGACGCAAGGACGCGCAGGTCGCCCGCGAGATTGTCCTCGCCCTGCCGGCCGACGCCGGCATCACCAGCGAGGACCGAATCGACCTGGCGAAATCGTTCGCCGAGCAGCACTTCGTGGCGAAGGGTCTCGCGGTGCAGCTCGACGTGCACGCGCCGCACGAGGGCGAATCCGAGTCGGAGCGGGCGAATTGGCATGCGCATCTGCTGATCACCACGCGGCGGATCGAGGGCGAGGCTTTCTCCGCCAAGAAGGCGCGCGATCTCGACCCGGAGGTGCGGCGTGCCGGCGGGCGCGCCGTGGTCGCCGACGGCGAGGCCTGGGGTGCGCTGTGGCGCGACCACCAGAACCGCTACTTCGTGGAACACGGGCTGGGCATCCGGGTGGACCCGACCGCGACGCATGTTGGCCAGCACATCGGCCCGGTGCGGATGCGCAAGGCCGGCGCGGCGATCGTCGAACGGGGGGAAAGCCTTCGCCAGGCCAATGAGGCCGCGGCGCGCGATCCCGACCAGGTGCTCGCCACCCTGACGCGGCACAGCGCGACGTTCTCCGAGCGGGATCTCGACCGGCACCTGGCCAAGCACATTTCTGACCCCGGCGACCGCGCAGCCACCAAGGCCGCGGTGTTGGGGCACGCCGAGACGGTACCACTGTATGACCGCACGAGCGGGGAATCGGCGGAGCGCTACACCACGCGGACGGCGCGCCGGCAGGAGCGCGACGCGCTGGCCGAGGCGGGCCGCCTGGCCCGACAGCGGCGACCGCGGGTGGAGCTGCCGGCGGCGCACTGGGCGCTGAAGGGGCGGACGCTCCGGCCGGATCAGCAGGCCGCCTTCGAGCACGCCAGGGCGGGCACCGGCCTTGTGCTGATCGAAGGCCGCGCCGGCACCGGCAAGAGTTTTACCCTCGCGGCGATCCGCGACGCGCACGCCGCCTTCGGCCGGCAGCGGGTGATCGGCCTGGCGCCGACCAATGCCGTCGCCCAGGACCTCAAGGCGGACGGATTCGCCGAGGCCGGCACGGTGCACGCCGAACTCTTCAGGCTGAAGAACGGCCGCACGCGCTGGGACCATGACACCGTCGTCATCGTGGACGAGGCGGCGATGCTCGACACGCGGATCACCGGCGAGCTACTGACCGAGGCCCGGAAAGCCGGCGCCAAGCTGATCCTCGCCGGCGACGATCGCCAGCTCGCCAGCATCGAGCGCGGCGGGCTGTTCACCGAACTGAAGCAGCGCCACGGCGCGGCGGAGATTTCCGAAGTCGTCCGCCAGCGCTCGGACTGGCAGCGGCAGGCGGCGCGCGACCTGGCGGAGGGCCGGTTCGCCGAGGCCGTCACCGCGTTCAACCAAGCCGGGGCGATCACCTGGACCAACGACCAGGTGGACGCGCGCGCCGCCCTGGTGGACGCGTGGAAGCGGGACACGGCGGCCGATCGCGCGGCGACGCGGTTCGTGTTCGCCTACACCAACCGCGACGTGGACGCGCTGAACGCCGAACTGCGCCAGGTGCGGCGCGAGCGCGGCGAACTGGCCGGCCCGGACGTGCGGTTCGAGACGAAGCATGGGCCGGCGGATTTTGCCCCCGGCGATCGGGTGCAGTTCACCGATACCGACAAGCGGCTGCACATCTACAACGGCAACGCCGGCACCATCACGGCGATCGACCGGAGCACGGGCCAGCTCACCGCGACGCTCGACGGCGGGCGCGCGGTGTCGTGGTCGGCGGACGACTTCCAGGGCTTCCGGCACGGCTATGCCGGGACGATCTACAAGGGCCAGGGCAAGACCCTGGACCACACCTACCTCTATCACACGCGGCACTGGCGGGCGGCGGCGAGCTACGTGGCGCTGACCCGGCAGCGGGAGTCGGCACAGGTGTTTGTCGCGCGGGAAACCGCGCGCGATGCCGGGCAGCTCGCCTGGCAGATGGCGCGCGGCGAGATGAAAGCCGCCTCCGTCGCCTGGGCCACGCGCGAGGAGCTGGCACCCGAACTGCGGCAGCGGGCGCAGCCGGACAGGGCGACCGAGTCGGTCCGCCAGACGCAAGCTGCCCCGGCACACAGCACACCTGAGGAGGCGTACTGGCAGCGCATGATCACGCGGCCATCACTGGCCGGTCTGATCCCGCCGCTGCATCTGCAGCCCGCCGTGGCGGAAGACCTGGCCGCATCGGCCGATCTCATTCCCGCCCACCGTGATGCCGAGCGGGACAGCCTCGGCCGCGGGCTGGACCCGGCCAGCATCGCCGTCGTCGTGGCGAAAGATTACGCCGTGCAGCAGGAGCGCGCGTCCCTGGTGCAGTACCTGCGCGGCGCCTACCGCGATCCCGCGGCGGCCAAGGAGCAGCTCGACGAGATGGTGAAAAGCCAGGGTTTCACCAGCACTGCGACCCGCCTCGCGCAGGATCCGGAACAGATCGGCCCGCTGCGCGGCAAGCTCGGGTTCTTTGCCGGTGCCCGGGCGCGGGCCGAACGCGCCACAGCCGAGCGGGTCGCCAAGGCGGCGGTCTCCGCCCTCGATTACATCGCCACGGCCGAGAGCAAGGCCGCGCAGGCCTATCGCGGCAGCGTCGCAGCGCAGCGCCGGGCCGATTCCGTTGCCATCCCGCGGCTCAGCGAACGGGCGGAGGCCGTCGTGACCAGGCTCACCAAGGCGCCGGATGAGGCCGCGCGCGCAGCGGTGTGGCTCGGGATGACGGCGGACGTGGGTGTTGCGCAGGAGGTCGCGGGTTTCCGGGAGGCGGTGCGGCAGCGCTTCGGCGACGACGCCGTGCGCGCCATGGTGCGCAACCAGGGCTGGCCGATCGAGGCCGCCTCTGTACGGCCCGAGCACCGCGTGGCCCTCAGTACGGTCAGCCGAACCATGTACGTCCTGGAGGAGGGGGCATTCGCCCGCGAGAGCCAGGTGCGGGCCGAACGCCTCGCCCAGCGCCAGGCGCTCGGTCGCGGGCTCGGCCTGGGGCGGTAGTCCAACTGTCCCTCGGATGCGCGCGGGCGGGACGGCGGTGGATTTCAGGCGCGGCCGGTCCGCCGCCAACGGCGGAGGATGCGGTCATCGGCTTGAACTCGGGCTGTCACGGCCCGCGGCGGGGATGGGATTTCGGTATCTTCCGCAATTGCACCGGTGGGCGGGGTGGCAGTTTCAGCGGCTTCCATCCCGCGATGGCCTTGGCGTATTGCCGCGCCTGCGCATTGTCGCCGATGCCCGGGAACAGCCGGCGCAGCTCGATCGCTGCGGCGAACTCACCGCCCTGATCGAGCGCAGCACGGATCGCAGCAGCCTCTTCTTCAGACACAACGAACATCATCCAAGCATGGAAGCGTGAGCCAGCCGCTGCAAGTGCCCCGTTGGCACCGTTGGCAAACGACGGCGATGTCTGGAAAAGGACCGTTGGCCGGAACGGCTTCGCCGTGAGATTCGTGTAGCTGGTGTGGCCAGGGTAGCTGACAGGCAGGTGTATCCTTTTGGGTCGGTGGGCGCGAGGCGGCCTGCCGGAACATCAACTCCTGGAGGGTGGCGAGGCGCCAGCTTTCAGGATAGGTCCGGCGCCGCATAAACTTGTTATCCCTGTGTCTCTTCGCTTAGATGGGGTAGGGTGTGCCCGCCTATGCAGGAGACGGGCGCATGACGAAAACCATCAGCATTTTCAATAACAAAGGCGGCGTTGGCAAGACAACGTACATGTACCACGTCGCTCATATGCTCTCTCGCCGGAACCTGACGGTCCTGATGGTGGATTGCGACAGCCAATGCAATCTGACCGCCTATTCCATGCAAGATGCAGAGGTCAAGCGGGCGTGGCGAGATGACGGCAACAGCATATTCCAGGTCATTGAACCTGTGTATCGCACGATCGGCGATATTCGCCAGCGTTCCCCGACACACGTGTCCGACCTAGGTGACCTGTGGCTCGTTCCTGGAGACCTGCGGCTCAGCAACTTCGAAGATCTGCTAGGAGACACTTGGAGCAGTGCCAGAGGGGGAAACGAGCCGGCGCTTCGCGCACAATCTGCAATCCACCGTTACATCAGATTCGCAGCGGACAAGATTAAGGCTGATTTAGTTCTTATTGATCTCGGGCCAAATCTTGGAGCACTGAATCGGGCAGTTCTCGCTACAAGTGATTATTTCATCACCCCCGTCGCGCCGGACCTGTTTTCGCTGCAAGGAACCGAGAATCTCGGCAACAAACTGGTGGCCTGGCGGAAGGAGTGGGATCAGTGCAACGCGGCGTGGAGTGGGGGCGCGCTCTCCATCCCAAAAGGAAGGCCGTCCTATCTGGGGTATGTCGTGCAGATGCACAACATTCGCGCCAACGCTTCTGAGGGCATGACAGCCGGATGGGCGATTTATGGGGAACAGCTTGAGCCGGCTATACACGAAAATATCGTCAAAAAGCTTCAGAGCCTAGGGCAGGTTGTTCAGTGGGATGAAGGGGATCACAAGCTGGGCCAGATTCCCAACCTTCATAGTCTCATCCCATATTCCCTTGAGGCAAAGAAGCCAGTTTTTGATTGCACTTCTGCTGATGGCCTACGGGGTGCCCACATCAGCCGCGCTGCAGAATCGGTCAAGCACTTCGAGGCAATTGTAAGCACATTGCAGATGGTAGCCAAATGGGATGATTGCTGATGGTTACTCTACACACGCGACACCGCAAGGCCGCGGGCGTTTCATCACCTTCCCATCGCCCATCTCGGCGGCCGTTGCAGGGCAGCGCGCAGCAGCCTCTGGACCATCGCGGCCCGCTGCGTGTCGAACCGACTGCGTCCCGGCACGCCGACGTGGGCAGCCTGCGTGGGCTTGGCAAGACCCCCCTATGCATAAATCAAGCAGACCGTGTGAAAACTCCATGCCGTAATGGCAACAAGCAATCTTATTGTGCTGCCGCATTCAGTCAGGAATCATTCGTGCGCGCGGGGCTTGCCCGGCGGCCGGGTGTTTCGCAGCCCCTCGCCGCAGTCGCGTTTTCGCACAATCCGCAAGAATTTCGTAGCAAAACTATGACGCTGAAAAGATCGGGCTTTTTGCTGTGCAAGTCCGCTGCATAATGGCGGCACGAAATACGGCTATGACCGCCTTACGCCTCTCGGTTCCAGAGTTCCGTTGCCCTACCGCAGGGGACGGACACTTTCCACTGGGGGTAACGGTACGAGCGGCCAATATAGGTCCTGCTCGCCAACACGTGGATCGTTCTGCAGTGCTTTTTCTATGCTTGCTGAACTGGCATGAACAGTATCTTGGGAATTGCTGCATTTCTGGGCATGAGCTAGGCCGAGATACAGTACCGCTGCAAAATGCTTGTCGGTACCCACGTCGCTTAGTGCCCAAGTGTAATCCGCAATTGCTTTGTCACACTCTTTAGAAAGCAGTTCGGCCGTTGCGAATTCACCGACTACATGGTGAAGATAATTGGCAGTCAAGTACGAGAATCCGTTCTCGCTTTGGAGCTTTCCCATAGCAGTCTTGTACTCGTATAGTGCCGACGCAAAGGAGCGGAGCGCGATGTAAGATGCTCCCATTATCCTATTTGCCTCCGCCGACATGGTTGGCGGCAATTCGAGTCATACCAGGCGGCATTTTCTATAGCGCAATCGAACTCCTTAGCATGGTAACAGGTCGTTGAGCCAGGCGATATACCACCAAGGCCCCAGCAAGGCGTCCTACAAGTTTGCTGGCGCCTTGTCAGTTTGCTAAGCGATGCACCATGCGGACAACCCGCTCGTCATCCTTCACGATGTGTTCAATCGCGTGGCCTATTCCACGCGCGAGTTTAGAGAAAGCTTCTTTCGAATCTTGCTTGAGGTGATCAAGTGCATCCCTGCCGACTTCAATCGCGATTGCCGGATGACGATGCAACACTCGCAACGCGCGAAGAACGCGGGCGTTCACGCCAGGTGGCGGCGGCGTCTCGGCGCTATCGCGATGCTCATGCCCTTTGGAAAGTGTTTCGAACTCGGCCTTTATTTTATCTAAGGCCTGGGCAAACTCTCGATCCGCTTCTGCTCCCGCTTTTTGCACAGTTACCAAGTCTGCTTTGACGATAGCAACGACACGGCGATAGTGTCCCAGTTGTCGAGAGATGTCGTTCTGTGTTCCGGCTTTCCGTGCACCTTCAAGACGTCCCTCCGTTATGGATAGAACTCGCCGAGCCTCCGTGACTCTAAGCCCACAGTTTAACAACTCCCGTAAGCTTCTTGTCTCGGGATCAAACCGCCCACCTACCAGCCTCGGTTGGAACCGCTCAACGCGATCAAATGCCAAACTAGGTTCGGGTGGATCTTCGGCAGCATCCGATTCGCCTTGAGCAAGCGCCTGAGCAGCGAGTGCAAGCACGCCGAGAACCACAGTTCCGATGCCGAAAGTCCAAAATCCGGAGGCGGCCGCGGCAATTCCTAGGATAACGCTGTTGTCGAAGGCAGTCTGTGCAATAAAGTCGTCAGTCACCTTTTGTTCGGAGACAGATACCTGGACGATCAAAGTCGGTGGTGTGACGTTAAGCGTATTTCCGTTGCCATCGGTGATCGAGATTGAGAGGGAATAGGAGACGAATTGTGACTCTGGACCAGTCGGAACTCCAGTTTCCTGCTCAAACCATTGCCAGTCTTGCGAAAATATGCCCAACGCTACAGGGACAGAGGCGCCAGGTGCGACAGAGACGCTTTGCGTCGCTACTACAGAGGATGCAGCCCCGTTGGGCGACGCGGTCCATGGCCCAGTTTGGGTGAGCGCGAGTTCAGCCGTTAACGTCGCGATTTGGTCAGAACTCTGGAGTGCGCCCCCAACAACATAGTTCGACTTCCAATCGACAGTTGCCTCGACCCCCGGTATCGGGCTGGCATTCGTAACAAAAGGAGTTGGGCTAGTCCATGTCCAAACGCCAAGTGGTGATAGAATGGCGTGTAAGGGCATTTCGGGGTTGTTGCCTTCAGCATAAATTCCGGCACCAATATTGGGGACAACGACATCCGAACCGTATCCCGGCGCTGACACAGTGATCGTCGTTCCCGGCTGGACGCCCATCATCCAACTTTCACCACCAGGTACAGTCAGTTGGGGAGGGTTGCCAATCTGGTTGCCCTCAAAGTTGATGGAAACAAACGGCAAGGATGGAGAGAATGTGGGGTTCTGTATCCACTGGTCATTCTCATCTACAACGATGACGTATACAATTGCGTTAGGCATCTCGTATTGCTCCCACAGCGATTATTCGGGTCGGGCCGACCGGGTCTTTGAAAATGACGTGGCGGGTCCGCCCTTGAGTTCCCGCGATCTGCGGTTGACCAGACTTTGCGCTTTGTCCTCGGTGTGCGAACTAGCTCACACGAATCAGCCCCGCCGCGACCGAGAAGTCTCTAACGACCGATACCCGGTCCGTTACTCGACTCTCAGTGTGAACTGGGAATCTGCCGCCCCTACCAAGCGGCGGACGAATATGACCTGGCCCGCGAGTTTGTGGGTATCAATGATCGTCAGAAATTGAAACCCCGGACCGCCAGAGTCCGACAGTTGGGTTCCCCCGGTTCCCGCAGTGAATTGTGCTTCTGTGCCCGCGAAAAGGCTGAGATTGGTGCCAGCAGTATTGTTCTCGAACACGATCTTGAGTACGCTACGAGCCTCAGTGTCGACAGGAATGCCCGTAACGAGATAGCTGCCACTGTTTCCGACTGTGCCAGTTATTGTGATCATGGAGCCCTCCTGTTGAGAACCGAATCTATCAGCCGAGGCCAAGTGGATAAGGCTCACAGAGCATCACTGCTTCTGCGCCTAGAGAGTAAGTTGGGACGACGTTCTACGTTCCGTTTGATATCACCCCGGTCGGCGGCCCAGGATGCGTCGAATGCAGGCGCTGGATGCCACTACGCAGATCCGGATGAATCGCAGGGTTGTCAGTTGCAATACCGGAGCACGACCGGCACGCGGCAACGCCTTCCTCCCGCCACCATCGGCAACGCGACCTTATGCCGCAGGACGGCAGGGCGCCCGGTTGAGCGGATCCGTCCACTGGTGGGGACAGGCGAGCGATTAGCTCGGAAATGCGACAGCGCGTGCCGTCGAACTGCAGGCACCGATTTTCTTGGCAGGGCGCCGCGAACCGGAATACCTCAGTCGGCGTGACCGGTGCCGCGCAGGCGAGCAAATCAGGGGAAACAGGCCGCGGGCCCGTATACACCACGCTTGGTCGGTCGACCGTACCGCCCACCACCCCAATCAGCCGAGCCCCGGGCCAGTCACACGGAGAACTCGGGCACAGGAGCCCAGGTCCGTCTGGGTCGATCGCGTGATCTGGCGGGGGCATGTTGGTCGATCAGCCTATTTTGGCCTGCGGCGACGGATCCCCGCCTCCATATTGGGGCCAAGGCGGGTAGCCACCGCAGCGGATCGTGAGGTCGACGCGGAATCCGGCGGCGACTAGATCGCGCGTTTCAGGCTTTTCGCCTGCTCGTCGTGCCTCAAGAGCACGCAATACCCCTTGCGCGGCCGCTTCCATGATGTCGGCCACCAAGACCTTACTTTGCGAATCGCTCATGCTGCGCCTCCCGTCACTTCTTCTATGGCTCCCTGGGTGATCTTCGATTCTGCTCAAACTCATCCATTCGCCTGGCAGAAAGAAAAATACGAGCCTAAGCCTTTGCCGCGCTGTCCAACGCTCGTTGGAAAGACTCAATTTGGTCGGATAGTGTCAGCGTAAGGTTATCTGCCACCGAAGTTAGAGCTGCCTTTACCGCTGAAATTTCAGCGACTTGCGCAAACTGGCGCAAGGTGGCAATAGCGCTGACCGACACAGCGCCAGGGAATTTTCCATCTCCCCATTGGCTGCCTTCCCAGTCACCAATGAGGCTTTGCTTAGGAATAATGTGCGTGTCGCCGACTGTGACAAATTGCGCACTATGCAACGTGATTATCGCAATCGAGGTGGACATATCGAGCCTCCGAGCAAGTGTGACTGCCCGCTGCGTTCGTTAGTCCGGTGGTTATGCGCCGCGCATCTTGGCAAAGCGTAAAGCGCAGCGCTGTGACCTACCTCACAGCGTTACAATTTTCTTTGTGCTAAAACCCTCGAATCTCACGCATGATAACGTGCTGTATCATTCCTGAGACATCGCTTTTCGTGTCGTTATGCCTGGCGCCGGGCCGGGCTGAACCAGGCGAGCCAATCCTCCGATTGGTCAGGGTTGCCCGAGAAATCCCTTCACATGGGCAGCAACATCCGCTGCGGCCTCGGCGACGGTGGCATGCTGCGGCACTACATCCTGAGCGGACCGCAGACGCTGAATGTGCGTGGCGGTGTCCGCGCCAGCCGTCGGCAAGTGGAAAGCTGCCGCGGCCAGGCTCTGCTGAAGACTGTTTGGTGGCTTGGCGGCGGCGCGCGCTACCTGTGCCGCCGGGGGTGGGACGGCGGGTGCGACGATGGACGACGGGCCGTCGTTGTCTGCTCCTGTCTGGAATGCTTCCAGAGCGTCCACTAGGTCAGGCGCCGCCTCATCGCGCTTCGTCAGTGGCTGGATGCCGAACAGCTTGCGCAGGGTCGCAATGATGGAGGTGTGGTCGAAGGGCGTGAGACCGAGCGGCCGGATGACGCGGCCGGCCGGTACGTAGGGCGAGATGATCACCGCGGGTACCCGGACGCCGAAATAGCCGAAGTCGAAGCCGTCCGGCGACACGGCCGCCGGCGGCACCACGTGGTCATAGCAGCCGCCGTGTTCGTCGTAGGTGATCACCAGCAGGGTCTGCTTCCAGCCCGGGCCACCGCGGACGGCGTTGTAGACGGAGGCGATCAGCTGCTCGCCGTAGGCGACGTTATGCGGTGGGTGTTCGTCATTTGGGATGGAGAACAGGTCGGTGAAGTACCGCGGTTCGATGAAGCTGTAGGCTGGCAGGTTCCCAGCGGCGGCGGCCTGGATGAAGTCGGTGCTAAAGTCCAGGAAGTGCGATGTAAACATGTCGCCCCAGATCTTCGCCAGGGTCGTGGTCTGAGAGTCCGACTCGAATCTCACCCCGAACGAGCCAGTCTGCGTGCCAGCAGCATGGCGGAGGCGGCGTAAAGGAAGGCAGTGGCGGAGGGGAAGCCGAGGCCAGCCAACCCAACGCCCAATAGAACCAGAGTCGACGGCTCCGTAACAGGCACGCCGTTGATGCTCAGTATCGTAATCCCGCCACTTCCGCTGCCCGGATCAACTGGTAACCCGTTGGATAATGTACTAAATACCACCTGACGTTCCATTGTAGTCATCGCTCCAACCGATGTTCCATAGCGGAGTCGCCACTGCTGTGCCATCAGGCTCTACGGTCACGCCATCTAGCGTCGTTAGGAAAACGAGCGGATCTTTTGTTACCTGCGTCTCACCGCCGCAGTCTTTCCCCGTGCCGCCAAACAGACAATCATCGGTGGGGTTGTCCGTATAAGTCGCACTACCGATAGGAGATACTATAGGCAGAGCAAACGGGTAATTGAGGCAGGCGGGGAATCTATTATCATAGCTTTTCGATGATGGGTTGCAATAACTCCATCCATATTGAGGGGCATCGGGCACTGTTTGATTTGCTATATTAATGGTAGATGAACAGCTAAGGTCCGAGCATTCGTAATACGGGCTCGGGCCAGAAGGAATCGCGACTTCTTGGGAAATATCGAAAGTCGTAAAGCCAAGATCCTGCGCGGCCTGAGCCAATGTCGCGTCGCTAGGCGGGAGCGCAGTATTCGGAACCAAATAACTTTGGCCAGGTGGCGGCGACGTCGCCACCGAGAGTGCCAGTTCTATTTGTGTGCCGTTGTTCGGAAGTGTCACGGTCTCATAAAGGGACGGCGGTAGTGGTGGTGGACCACCACCACCACCACTAACAGTCAATGTCCCCGCTGCGTAGCTTCCGGGGACCGTGCTATATGTGCCACCAGCAAGGAGAGCGTTATTTGGAAATGTGAAGGTGGCCATCGTAGGAAGCTGCAATCCCAAAAACGACTCATCATAGGAAATGATTACTGAACTTCCAATGAGACTCGCCTCACACGGTCCACCGGCTGAGTCGGTGCAAGATGTAGAAGCTGACGCAGCTATATACGACGGTGCATCGCACGTGAAAGTCGTGTCGCCAGAAAGAGGCAGTGTCCCGTCAAATGTGTAAACGACATCCGCTCGCGACCATCCCATCCCTGCCAAGAAGACAAAGGGGACGATGGCCGCAAGCCGACAATGCCAACGCGTTCCAAGTTCAAACATGGCGATGCCCTTTGCGCCGACGACTGGACATAAGGCCAGCAAGCCCGATACCGAGCAGTGCGAGCGATGCGGGCTCCGGAAGTGCATCTGCTTTGGCGGATGGCGCCAGATCCATCGCAACAAGTGCGCCGACTTCAACCAACGCAGAACCAGCAATAACGGTCTTATGCAGCGTCGCGGCACGAACCTCCCCTGAACGATGATGGAGCATTTTGATCGCGCCGCACGGCTCCGTTGTATCTGGGCGTACTTCTACGGCGATATTTGAAAAACCCGAGCGCCACCAATGCGCTTCCCAGCATCGACGACGACAAAGGTTCAGGAGCACTTTGGACAGTTTGGACAATGTCTCCGCTAATAAGCTGACCAATGGACGCATAATCTAAGAAACTGCCGTTGTTCCAGTCTTCTTCATATATTAACGATTCCTGTACCGTGGGCGTTGTCACGAGCAAGGGAATAGTGGATGGCCCCTCGCCAGGGGGGAACATATCGCTGAGATTCGCCGTGAGCTCAAAGCCGATAGCACTAGTCTCATTTGCGTTGAACGCTGAGAGAAGTAATGCCGCCTGAACTGGTGTCGTCTCATAATATGCCGTTTGCACGCACGTTCCAAAGCCACCGGCACATCCAGTCCCCGAAACATTCTGGGGATAATTTGAAGGAACACCGCTGAACGTTATGCTATAGGAAAGCACCGGGTAGAAACCGCTCACTGCTACCGAATCTACCTGGATCGTCCCGGAAGCAGTTTGTCCGTTCGAGAACGCCACGTTTTGCAGGGTCCAAGTGATAACGTCGGCTCGCGCTTGTGGGATCGTGGCAACGAATGCCAATGCTAAGGCACTCATCGCGATCTTTCGTTGGTTCGTCGTCCAGAGTTTCATGTTTCTCTCCGGATTGGCAATTTTCCGCTGCGTAAGGTCGGTTGCAAAACGGCGGTCATGGCTCCCGAGGGACAAGCCGCAGAGCAAGTCTGCCAGTGGACATCGCTGCGATGGCAGCGAACCATTCAATCCCAGACCGCTTTTACGCATTCCCCATCTTTGCCATCTATCGATTGTGGCTAGCGAGGGTCGTGTGGAGACGTAAGCAATTATCGGGCCACTAGAAAAGGCTGAGATTGTACCTTAGCTGTATCTTTTATAAGACCGCTGTTGAAAGGATGTTGTAAAGTATTCCGACAGCGGCAAGTAACAGACCATATATGATAATGTGCTTTATCATATATACAAAGCAGGCCGAATCGGGTAGAATCCCCCCGTGTCCGACGCCCGACCGCCCGAACCGTTTTTCCTGATCGTCGCCGACCATGCCCGCGGCTTCTTGTCGGTCGAGGGCCCGATGACTGATGATCAGCCCTGGCAGTCCGCCGCGCGCCGCGCGCGGGACAACCAGCGGCACGTCGAGTGCGGTCCAGGGGGCCTAGATCGCGCGACGCTCGCCGCGGAATACCAACGCGCCCATAAGCTGGCCGGCGTTCCGCCGGGAAGTATCGTAAGGCCACGGTCATGAGCGGTGCGGCAAGCGAGCCGCAATGGCTATGGGCGTGGAACGGGCAATCCTGCCGCGCCGCCGCCGCCTGCCCGGTTACATCATGCCTACGGGCTTCGAGGATTTTCCGATGCCGGAGAGACTGCCGTGATCGAACAGCTTCCCGCCGTCGCCGAGCGGGTCACTATCGTGGCCGGCGACGATCGCTCGCGCGTCGTGCCGGCGCTGATCGCCGCGGCGGGGCCGCGCGCGCGGTTTCGCTTTCTGGAATTCTTCGTC
>Ga0335074_10004685_pt1 | contig 18874 bp, 18 predicted proteins | sample Lox_Sample_23_FD_206715 | JGI IMG/M metagenome (GOLD analysis project Ga0335074, IMG submission 206715) | Soil microbial communities from Loxahatchee National Wildlife Refuge, Florida, United States - Lox_Sample_2.3 | ecosystem: Environmental > Terrestrial > Soil > Wetlands | place: USA... | reverse complement strand
ATGTACATATGTCCAGGGTAGATAATCCAGTTGCCGTCCGGGTCACGCAGCCGCCTATGCTGAGGGGCAACGCGCTGACGGAGACAAGTAGCGCCGGTCCACGTGAGCATCCAGAGAGCTGCCGGGAGCTGAGAAGGCAGCCTCACGTCCGGTCGCAAAGACCCTCCTGAGTGCGGGGAGGAACGGCGGCTGCCGCCAGCAGCCAGCCTGATGCCCCGCCGGCTCGCCCCCGTCACCGGGCTCACGAGGCTGTCCCGGCCGCCAATTCGGCGCCGCGGGTGGCGAAAGTGCGGTGGCACCGCGAGTTCCCTTATCGCCCGCACTCCCAAGGGGTCGCACACATCCCTCAGGGAGCTGTGATGATCTCACGAGTACTCGCCGCCGACGTGCCGCAGCACGTCGGCGAGCGCATCAGCATTGCCGGCTGGCTGCACCGCCGCCGGGAGCTGAAGTCCGTTGCCTTTCTCATCATCCGCGACCGGTCTGGCCTGGCTCAGGTCGTCCTGCCGCCCGGCACCGTCGCCCCCGGTGGGGAGGAGACCGTGCTGCAGGTGGAGGGCCTGGTGGTCGCGAACGCGCAGGCCCCGGGCGGCGCTGAGCTCACTGACCCGGTCCTGACGGCACTGTCCGGCCCGGCGCAGCCGCCGCCGTTCGACCTGTACCGGCCAGGGGTCGCCGCGACGCTGCCCACGATCCTCGACCACGCTCCGACGACGCTCCGCCACGCGCAGCTCCGGGCCGGCTTCGAGGTGGCGGCGGCCAGCGCGGCAGGCTTCCGGGCGGCGCTGGACGAGCTCGGCTTCACCGAGATCTTCACGCCGAAGATCGTGGAGTCGGCTACCGAGGGCGGCGCGAACGTCTTCGCGATCGACTACTTCGGCCGTCCCGCTTACCTGGCGCAGTCGCCGCAGTTCTACAAGCAGGCCATGGTTGGCGTGTTCGAGCGGGTGTACGAGGTCGGGCCGGTGTTCCGCGCTGAGCCGCACGACACCGCCCGGCATCTCGCGCAGTACACCAGCCTGGACGCCGAACTGGGGTTCATCGGCGACCACTTCGACGTCATGCCGGTGTGCCGGGATGCGGTCGCCGGGATGGTCGAGTCAGTACGGAAACGAGGCAGCGACGCCATGCAGCAGCTCAGCGCCACGCTGCCCGAGGTGCCGGCCGAGATCCCGCACGTCCACTTCGCCGAGGCAATGGCGCTCTTCTCCTCGGCGACCAGCGAGGACGTCAGCGGGGAAGACGACCTGTCGCCCGCGCACGAGCGGTGGCTGGGCGAGTGGGCGCAGCGCGAGCACGGCAGCGATTTCCTGTTCGTCACCGGGTACCCGCAGAGCGCGAAGCCGTTCTACACCTACCCGGACCGGTCGCGGCCCGGCTACACCAACGGGTTCGACCTGCTGTTCCGCGGCAGCGAGATCGTCACCGGCGGCCAGCGGCTGCACCGCCACGAGGACTACCTCGCGGCGCTGGCGGAGCGCGGTCTCGACCCAGCGCCGTTCGCGGGCTACCTGCAGGTGTTCGAACACGGCATGCCGCCGCACGGTGGCTTCGCCGTCGGGCTCGAGCGATTCACGGCACGTCTCACCGGAGCCACCAACGTCCGCCAGGTCACCTTGTTCCCGCGCGACCTGCACCGGCTAAGCCCCTGATCCGATGGCCGGGTCCGGGGTCAGGCGGACTCTGACTGGAGGACCTCGGCGGGCGCCTGCCGGCCGCCGAGCCTGGCCGGCACCGCAGTCAGAGCCGCGATCATCAGCAGCGTCGCCAGCACCGCAGCCGCGACGCCGACGGCCGGCGGCGCGGCGGATCCGCCTCCGTGGCTCAGACCGGCCACCAGGGCGAGCCCGGCCGGGATTCCGGCCAGAGCGCCGAACGCGGCCGGGATGAGCAGCGAGGCGAGCAAGCCCGCGGTCACCTGATCACAGGTCGCGCCGAGGGCGCGGACAAGTGCCGCCGAGTGCCGGGTCTCAAGCACGGTGGCCCACGTGATGAAGACGGCGTTCGCGGCGGCCAGTGCGACCAGCACGATGGTGATGATCAGCAGGACCTGGTCCACCCGCTGATAGCGCGGATCGGTGAGCGCGGACAAGCCCGCCGGGGACTGCGCCTCCTGGTGCGCGTGCACCGCGAGCACAGCCACGATCGTCGCGATCGTGATGGTCATGCTGACGGCACCCAGGACCATCCGGCGCGGCCGCCGGGCGGCGATCCGCAGTCCGAGCAGCATCGCCACCGGCAGCCGCCGGGACAGCCGCACGAGCCAGCCGCGACGGCGCGGCGGCCGGGCCGCGTCGGCCAGCGCCGCCACCGTGCTGACCCGGGCCGCCCGGATCGCCGGGACGAATGTCGACAGCAAGGCGATGGCTACCGCGAGGGCGGTCACTGCCAGCACGGTGGTACCGGTCACCGAGGGCGCCCCGGCGGTGCCGACGAGCCCGGAACTGGGCCCGGTCAGCAGCGGCGCGCACAGCCAGCCCAGGCCAAGCCCGAGAGCCGCGGCAGCGAGTGCGACGATCATGTTCTGCGTCAGCAGCACCGCGGCCACCAGTTTCGGCGTGCCGCCCGTTGCCTTGAGCAGCCCGACCCGGCGGCTCTGCCCGATCATCCGCGCGCCGACCAGCACGGTCACGCTGGCCAGCGCCAGCAGGGTCAGCATGGTGCTGCCGACCGCCAGCGCCCGCTGCTCGTTCAGCACGGCATTGCCGTCCTCGCGCTGGATGTCCTGCCAGGACGACAGGCCCAGGGCCGAGAACTGACCGCCGGAATGCGCGTACTCGAAGGACTCGGCAGCAGCCGGATCGGCCAGCCGCAGGTTCATGAGGTAGGACAGCGGCAGCGCAGGCGTCGCCAGTGCCCGGGCATCGGCCTCAGTCAGCCACATGGTGCCGACCTGTCCGGTCGGATAGGGCGCGCCGTAAGTGGCGAAGCTGGCATTTGGGAACGGCGCGTTGGCGGCACTGACCGCAATGCCTGCCACGCGGAACGGCCGGGCGTCGAGGGTCAGCCGCTCGCCGACCCGCAGCCGGAGTGCCGTCGCGAACGCGCGCTCGACGACCACGGCGCCCGGCCGGACCCACGTTCCCCGGGTCACCTGCGGCTCGTCGATCGCAGCCGGGGATGCGCTGCGGCCCTCGGCAAGTACCCCGGCGCGCAGGCCGTTCACCCGGACGACCGGTTAGGCCACCGGGTAGGGGCCGGAGCTGCGGGCGACGCCAGGCTGGTGCGCTAGCGCGTGCATCGCCGCCAGGCCGGTCGCGTCCGTGACACCGCGCGGCTGGCCCTGGCGCTGGAACGAGGCGACCACGTCCGGTCCCCTGGTGGCGGCCCTGGTCTGCGCGTAGGGGTGACTGGTCGCGCCGGTCAGGGCAAGCCCGAGGCTCAGCGTGGTTGTCGCCGCGGCGATGACGATCAGCATGAGTACCGCTTGTGCCGGACGGCATCGCAGGTCGCGCAGTACGAGACGCGCGATGAGTCGCAAGCGTCCCACCGGTCAGGCTTCCTGTCCGAGGACCGCGGCGACCGCCCGGCGAGTGTCGATGCGAGCCGGGATGGTGGTCAGTGCGGCCACGGTCACCAGTGTGCCCAGCACGATGACGGCCAGCCACCACACTGGCGGCACGACCACCCTCCCGCTGCTGCTGGCAGCGGCGAACAGCCCGATGCCGAGCGGGATGCCGAGGATCGCGCCGGGCAGCGCCGGGATTACCTGGGTGAACGCGAGGCCGGCACTCACCTGCCGCGGGCTGGCGCCGAGCGCACGGGCCAGCGCCGTAGAGTGCCGGGCATCCAGGACCGTAGCCCAGGCGGTGACGATCGCGTTCAGGACCGCCAGGGTGACCAGCGCCACCGTGAGGACCAGCAGCATCTGCTCGTCCCGGCTGGCGATCGGATTGCCAAGTCCGGCTGCGGCCCCGAGGCGCTTCTGCCCGGCCACGTCATGAAAAGCGACGACGGCGACGAGCCCGGTCACCGTGACCGCGATGCTGGCCGCTCCGAGGACGGCCCGCCGAGGCCTGCGGGCGACCAGCCGCAACCCGAACAGCAGCGGCACCGGCAGCCGGGCGGCGAGCCTGATCAGCATGCCCCGGCGCCTGGGCGGACGGGCCGCGTCAGCGAGGGCGCCGACGGTGCTGGACTGGGCGGCCCGGATGGCGGGCACGAGCGTGGCGGCCAGAGCGACGACGAGGGCTACCGCAATGACCTGGCCGGCAATGGACAGCGTCAGCGACGGGGCGCCGGGGGTACCCACCAGCCCGGAGCCGGGACTGGTGATGAGCGGCGCACACAGTCGCCCGATCAGCAGCCCGGCGACGGCAGCGGCGAGGGCCAGGATGACGTTCTCGGCCAGCAGCGCGACGGCGACCAGTCCGGGCGTGCCGCCGACTGCCTTCAGCAAGCCGACCCGCCGGGTCCGCTCGGACATCCGGCCGCCGACCAGGACCGCCACGCTGGCCAGCGCCAGCAGCCCGAGCAGCCACGCCCCCGGTGTCAGCACCTGCTGCTCGTCGGTGACCAGCAGCGCGTCCCCGGTGGCGATGGCCTGCCAGGACAGCAAACTCACCGGGCTGTTCTGCGAGAGCACGCGGTTTCGGTGATAGAAGGCGCTGATGAAAGCCGGCGCGCTGGCCGGGTCGCTGAGCTTGAGGTTGAGAACATAGGCCGCTGATCCCGGCCCGTCGGCCGCGGCCAGGACCCGGACGTCCGACTGGGTAGCCCAGCCCAGGCCCGCTCCGTGTCCCTCCAGCTGCCCGTTGCCGGGAGTCCCGGTGTTGCAGCCGCCCGTGAAACAGAGGTTCGGGTAAGGGGTCTCGGCGGCGGTGACGGCAAGCCCGGCCACCGTGAACGGCCGGCCATTGAGCGTGATCCGGTCGCCGACACCTACACCGAGAGCGTCCGCGAAAGCCCGCTCGAGCACGATCCCGCCGGGACGCACCCAGCTGCCGGCTGTCAGCTTCGGCTGATCGACGGCGACCGCGGTCTGGCCGCGGCCTTCCACCTGGATCGCGACCGAGAGCCCCCGGACCTTCACTACGGCCCCGGCCTCCTGGAACGGGCCGCTATGAGCGGTGACGCCCGGGGCGTGGATGAGCGCGGCGGCCTGTGCCGCGATCCGCGCCGGCGCAGTCTTCGGAGTCGGTAGCCCGTGGCCCGGGGGTGCTCCCTTCGGGCCGACACTGACGCCAACAGCGCCGAGCAGCGCCACCACGTCCGGGCCCCTGGTCGCAGTCCGGGTCTGCTCGTACGGGTGGCTGGTGACTCCGTGCAGGACCAGTGCCATCGTCAGAATGCCTGAGGCCGCCGTGATGGCGAGCAGGAGCAGGAGTGCCTGGGCCGGGCGGCGCCGCACGTCACGTACGGCGAGCCGGACCGCCAGGAGCAGCTTGCTGAGCATCACGCCTCCGCTTGCAGGATCTCGGCGACCGGCTGCCGGGCTGCGGCCCTGGCCGGACCAGCGCTGATGGCCGTCAGCCCGGCCAGTGCCAGGAGGACCACCGCCAGCAGTCCCCAGACGGACGGGACGACGGACGAGCCGTTCCTGGTGGACGCGGCAATGAGCGCGATGCCCGCCGGAAGACCCAGCACGGCGCCGGGCACCGCGGCGGTCAGTTGCGATGCCGTTACTCCGGCCCTGATCTGGTCAGGACTGGCACCCAGCGACCGGGCCACGGCGATCGGGCGCCGCGAGTCCCGTACGGTGGTCAGCGCCACGAAAGCCGCGTTCACCGCCGCCAGGAGGATCAGGACCACGGTGATGACGAGCAGCACCTGGCTCACCGCCGTGTGCACGGGGTTCACCAGCCCGCCCGGCACCCGGCGCACGCGGCCCTGCGCCAGCATGTTCAGCACGCCGGTCATGGTGGCGACCACGATGGCGACGCTGAGCGCGCTGAACACCAGTCGCCGTGGCCGCCGGCCCGCCAGCCGCAGCCCGAGCAAGAGCGGGGTCGGCAGCCGCCGGGACAGCGCGATCAGCAGGCGGCTGCGGCGCGGCGCGCGGGCGGCGTTCGCGAGCGCGGCGACCGTGCTCGTGCGGCTCGCGCGGAGGGCGGGGCCGAGCGTGGCCAGCAGTGCCACGGCCAGCGCCGCGAGCGTGACGATGCCTGCTGTCGCGAAAGTCAGGGAGGGCGCGCCGGGCGCGCCGACGAGTCCGTCAGCCGGGCCGGACAGCAGCGGCGCGGCAAGCCAGCCGGCCGCGAGTCCGGCAGCAGCGCCTGCGACGGCGATCGTAAGGTGCTCGGCCAGCAGGACGCCGGCGACCAGGCGCGGCGGGCTGCCGACTGCCTTGAGCAGGCCAACCCGCCGGGACTGCTCGGCGACGCGGCCGCCAGCCAGCACAGCCAGGCTGGCGATCGCGAGCAACCCGAGCAGCGAGCTGCCGACCCCCAGCGCGGCCTGCTCGATCTGGAGCTGCCGGGCGTCATGGCTGGCGATCTGCTGCCAGGACTGCAAGTACACCCCGCCGGTGCTGCGGGCGTCGGCGAAGGCCGTCGCCCGGGCCGGATCCGCCAGCTTCAGGTTCAGCTCGTAGTACACCGGGTCCGAACGGCTGATGAGGCTGCGCGCGTCGGCTTCAGTGAGCCAGATCTGACCAGGTGCGTTCACTGACGGCTCGGCGGCCGTCACCGCAAGGCCTGCGATCCGGAACGGCCGCCCGTCCAGTGTCACGCGGTCGCCGACGGCGAGATGAGCCTCGGCCGCGTACGTGGGTTCGACCACGATGCCGCCTGGCCGCACCCAGGTACCCCTGGTCACCTTCGGCTGGTCGATCGCCGCGGGCGCCATGCTGCGGCCTTCGGCATTAAAGCCAGTCGGTATCATCCGGCCGGCTGTCCGGAGCACGGGACCCACGACCGGGTACGGGCCGCTGAAGCCGGTGACCCCGGGCGCGTGCTCAAGTACGGTTAGGGCGGCGGGCGGGCCGCCGTCCCGTGCAGCGCCGGCTGTACCGGCTACTACGTCGGGCCCGTGCGTGACCGCCCTCGTGTGCTGATACGGACTGGCCGTCACGCCGGTAAGCACCAGCCCGAGCGTCAGGGTCGCCGTCGCCGCCGTTACGACGATCAGCATGAGCGCGGCCTCGGCCCGCCGCAGGCGCAGGTCGCGCCACGCGAGCCTGCCGATGATCAGCAGTCTGGTCATGCCGTCAGCCGCCTAGGCCGGCCAGCTGGCCGAGGCTTCCGGTGCTGCCGCCAGTCAGCCTGGTCTCGTCGACGAAAGCGCCGTCGCGCATCGAGATCAGCCGGTCCGCGGTGGCCGCGATCCGCGCGTCATGGGTCACGATGACGAGCGTCTGACCGGCTTCGTGCAGCTCCTCGAAAAGCCGCAGCACCTCCAGCGTCGCCTCGCTATCCAGGTTGCCAGTCGGCTCGTCGGCCAGCACGATCAGCGGCTCGTTCGCCAGTGCGCGGGCGATCGCCACCCGTTGCCGCTGACCGCCGGACAGCTGGGACGGCAGGTGCCGGGCCCGGTCGGCGAGCCCGACCTGGTCAAGGAGGGCGATCGCCCGGCGGCGGGCCGCCCGCGCTGACCGGCCGGCGAGCAGGGCCGGCAGCTCGATGTTCTCCACCGCCGTGAGCTCGTCCATCAGATGGAACGCCTGGAACACGAAGCCGACGGCGTCGCGGCGGATGGCGGCCATGCCCCGCTCGCTCATCTGGTCGATCCGCTGCCCGGCCAGCCACAGTTCGCCGGCCGACGGCCGGTCAAGCCCGCCCACCAGGTGCAGCAGCGTCGACTTGCCGCAGCCGCTCGGGCCCATCACCGCCAGAGTCTCGCCCGGACTCACCGCCAGATCGACATGATCCACGGCTCGTATCAGGCTGTCGTCCTTGCCGTACTGCTTACAGAGCCCGCGCGTGCGCACAAGGTACCTGTTGCCGGCGCTGTCCGCGGCGCCCGTGCTGGTCGAACCCGTGCTGGTCGAACCCGTGCTGGTCGAACCCGTGCTGGTCGAACCCGTGCTGGTCGAACCCACAGTGCCGCTCACAGCTCTCCCCTCGTTGTCATGCGGGCTGCCTTTCATCCCCGGGCCCGACGGCCCGTCCAGTTTCGTTCGCACGCCTCGAGCCAGCGCAGGTCGGCTTGCAGCCGGAGCACGATGCCCTCGAGGAGTAGCCCCGCGTCCGATCCGCCGGGCTCGGCCATGGCGGCCCGCTCCGCGTCGCGGAGGCGGCGCAGCAATTCCCGGCGCTGCGCGTCCACGATCGCGATCGGGTCGGCCAGCCGCGCCGCCGCGGCGGCGATGAGCTTGAGGTGGAATTCGGCGAGGTCAGGTCGCGGCCAGCTGACCTCGGAGAACCAGTCGGCGACCCGCTGGTGGCCGGCGGCGGTGAGCGCATAGACCTTGCGATCGGGCTTGTCCGGCGGGCTCACAGCCTGCTCAGCCGTTACCTGACCAGCCTTCTCCAGCCGGGCCAGCGTCACGTAGACCTGACCGTCGTTCATGGCGTCGCCCAGCGGACCAAGAGCCTGGCGCAGTCGCGCGCGCAGCTCGTAGCCATGCGACGGTTCCTTAGCCAGCAGCGCGAGCACGACTTCCTGCTGCATCGGGCGCCTACCTCTAACGGCTAGCTGGATAACGGTTAGCTGGAGGATAACCGTTATCTAGCCGGTTGCCAACCGACTTGCCCGTACTGGAAATTTTCCCGGAGCAGCTGTCCGGGATCAGCTCACGGCAGCTCGATGACGACCTTGCCGACGGCGCCCGCTTCCACAGCTTCCTGCGCCTGCACTACCTGGTCGAGCGGGAACGCGATGATCGGCAGCGCCGTCAGCGCGCCACTGCCGAGCGCCCGCTCGATGTCGGCGGCCGCCGCGTCGAGCGCCGTCGCCGGCATGCTGTACAGCAAGACGAATCGCAGCGCGAGGTTGGCGGTCATGCACCTGCGCACCGGAAGGACCGGGTCAGACGGCTCGGCAGCGTAGTCCGCGATGTGCGTGCGCGGCCCGGACACGGCAAGGTCAAGCTCGAGGTTCGCGCCCAGCGCCACCTCGACGATGCGGTCCATCTCCGGCGCGAACGCGCGAATCTGATCAGCGGCGTCCGGGTCCTTGTAGTTCACGACCTGATCGGCCCCCGCCTGCCGTGCCAGTTCTGCTTTGCGCGGCCCGCTGACCGTCGTCACCACCCGGGCACCGGAGAACTTCGCGAGCTCGATTGCGTAATGGCCCACCGCTCCAGCACCTCCGGCTACCAGCACCATGGCGCCGTCGACCGGGCCGTCCGCCAGCAGGCAGCGGTGCGCGGTGACAGCCGGCACACCGAGGCAGGCGCCCAGTTCGTCGGACGCGCCGCGCGGAAGCGGCACCGCGCGCCCGGCCGGCAGGACGCACCACTGCGCGGCCGTGCCGAAGCGGTTGCCCGCGGCCGCCAGCAGGGTCCACACCCGCTCGCCGATCCGGCTGTCGTCGACGCCGGCGCCGACTGCGTCGATCACTCCGGCACCGTCATGGTGCGGGATCTGGAAGCCGTCGATCGGTCGCGGCGTCGCGCCGGACCGGGACTTCCAGTCGGTCGGATTAATCCCGGACAGTCGCATCCGGACCCGGACCTCGCCGGGCCCGGGCTCTGGCCGGTCGATCTCGGTGACCCGGAGCACGTCGGCAGCCGGGCCATGGTTCTCGTACAGTGCTGCTTTCATCGTGCCCACTACCGATCATCAGCCCCTCAGCGAGCCTGCGGCGCGATCTTGTTGATCTCGGCTAGCTCGGCCTCGGCCGGCTCCCACTCCCCTGCGGCGACGTTGGCCTGCACCTGCTCCGGCGACGTGGCGCCCGCGATCACCGAGGAACAGCCGGGCAGCGCGGCGAGGCCGCCGATGGCGACTTCCAGCAGCGACCTGCCGTGCTGCTCCGCCCACTGCGCAAGCTCTTCTACGACGTCGAGCCGGGCGTCCGTGATGTAGTCGGCGCGGTCGGCCAGGCGAGTCCCGGCCGCAGGACCCACTCCCCGGCGGATCTTGCCGGTGAGCAGCCCGTTCGCGAGCGGGACGTACGGCAGCACGCCGAGGCCGTACTGCAGCGCGGCCGGGACGACATCGAGCTCAGCCTGCCGCTCGAGCAGCGACCACCGGTTCTGCGCGGAGATAAACGGGACCGCAGGCAGTTCGCGCGCGGCTGCTGCTGCGCCAGCGATCTGGATGGCGGAGAAATTGGAGTGCCCGATGTATCGCACCAGGCCCGCCTGGACCAGCTCCGTCAGCGCGGCGAGCGTCTCCTCGATCGGCGTCACCGGGTCGGGAACGTGGAGCTGGTAAAGGTCGATGTAGTCGGTCCGCAGCCGGCGCAGGGAGTGCTCCACAGCGCGCCGGATGTAGGCGCGCCCTCCTTTCGCGCCCGCGGCCGGCCCGTAGCCCATGTCACCGTGGGACCCGAACTTCGTCGCGAGCACCACCTGATCCCGGCGGCCCGCCAGCACTTCGCCGAGCAGTTCCTCCGACCGGCCCGTGCCGCCGTAGCTCTCGGCAGTGTCGAGCAGCGTCACGCCGCAGTCGATTGCCGCGTTTACGACGGCTCGGGTCTGCTCGAGCTCCAGCCGACGGCCGAAGTTGTTACACCCGAGCCCGACGACGGAGACGAGAAGCCCGGAGTTGCCCAGCGGCCTGTAACGCATGGAACCTGCCTTCACCGAGATCATTAGGGTCTGTCGGGATCGTACCGGCCTGCCTGCGTGACGGTGGAGCATGCCTCGGACGTCAGGCTGCTCTATGACGCGGGTCCGGATTTGTGCGTCGTTTTGGTGAATGATGTGTCACGACGTACTGGCGGAGGGAAAGGCAGGTTTCATGAGCCTGGACACACCACAGCTCACTGCGGAGCTCATTGTGGACGGCGCGGAGCCGCACGAGCCGGCGGTGTCCCCGGACGGGCGCTGGGTCGCCTATGCCGTCGCGCCAGCCGGCCGGCTCGGGGAGCGCCGTCTCAGCGCCTTGTGGATAGCCGCCGCGGACGGCAGCGCGCCGCCACGCCAGCTGACCGCCGGCACAGCGGCTGACTCCAGCCCGCGCTGGGCGCCGGACTCGGCGTCGGTGGTCTTTCTGTCCGACCGCACCGGGTCTGCTCAGGTGCACCGGATCCGGGTCGATGGCGGCGAGGCCGAGAGCCTGACCGACTGGAAGGGCGACATCTACGACGCCTGCCCGCTGGCGGACGGCCGGGTCATCGTCGTAGCCGCGGACGAGCCAACCGAAGAGGACGAGCGCCGCCGCGCCGAGCGCGACGATGCGATCGTCTGGAGCGAGCAGGCGGGTCACGGCAGGCTGCGATTGCTGGACGCGGCCACGCGCGAGCTGCACGCGGCCGGTGACCTCGGCGGCCGGCACGTCGTCGAAGTGACGCAGCGACCAGACGGCGGTCCGCTGGCAGTGATCAGCTGGGTGAGCCAGGAGATCGATCCGGGGGCCATCACCAATGAGCTCCACGTGGTCAATCCGGCTACGGGCGTTGTCCAAGAAGACCTCGGCCGGGTCGCTGGCCATGCACGGTCGCCGGTCTGGTGGGCCGACAACGGCATCTGGCACCTGGCTTACCTGGCAGAACCCAGTCCGTTTGGCGGATTCGCCGTCTACGACATCGTGCCCGGAGCTTCCGACTCGCCGCGCGACCTGACGACGGGTATGGACGTCTGCCCGGCTGAACTGGTACAGGTCGCCGATGGCGCGCCGCTGGCCCTGTTCGAGAGCGGGCTCGACACCGAGATCCGCAGCCTCGATCCCGGCACGTTGCGATTCCGGTGCCTGTCCACCACGGCCGGCCTGATCAGCTCACTGACTGCCAGCCGTTCCGGCGAGGTAGTCGCTGTGCTCGCGACCACCTCCCGCGAGCCAGCGGATGTCCACGCCGGGCCCGCCGGCGGCCCGCTCGGCCGGATCAGCGATACTCGGCCGGAGCTGCGCGGGATTGACTGGGGATCCCAGGAACGTCTGTCCTATCAGGCATCCGACGGCCTCGCTCTCGACGGCTTGCTCATCCTGCCGGCCGGCCGCAGCCGGGCGGAAGGCCCGTTCCCGCTTGTCACCTGGGTGCACGGCGGACCCGACGCCCGGTACGCCGACGAATTCATGCTCGCGCCGCACTCTCCCGGCCAGTGGCTTGCGACCACGGGTTACGCCGTGTTCCTGCCCAATCCGCGCGGCGGCACCGGGCACGGCCGTGACTTCGCGGCGTCCGTCGTCGGCGCGGTCGGCGGAGCTGAGTGGAGCGACATCCTCGCGGGCATCGACATGCTGATCGCCGCAGGTGTGGCCGACCCGGACCGGCTCGGGATTGGCGGCCCCAGTCACGGCGGGTTCATGGCCGCCTGGGCGGTCGGACAGACCGACCGCTTTAGGGCCGCGATCATGATGGCCGGGATCTGCGACTGGGGCATGCTTGTCGGCACCGGCGAGTTCGGGACGACGGACGCGGCCCTGGCCGGCAGCTGCGGCTGGGAGGGCACCGGTCCGCACGCGCATGACCGGGTCAGCCCGATCTCGTTCGCCTCGAAGGTCCGCACCCCGGTGCTGATCGTGCACGGCGAGGACGACACCAACGTGCCGCTCGGCCAGGCGACCTACTTCCACCGCGCCCTCAGCCGATACGGCGCGGAGCACGAGCTAGTCGTCTACCCGCGGGAGCGACACGGGCTCTCGGAGCGTAATCACCAGCGCGACCTGCTGCTCCGGACCCGTGCCTGGTTTGACCGGTGGCTGACCGATTCTGGCAGTCGATGATGGCTGGGGCGGCGCACCTTACCGCCCGCAAATAGCACTAGCGTGAAATCTCATCTGCGATATCATGAGGTAAGCGGCGTTTGCGAAGAAGTGCACTACGCACTTGCGCTAGGAAATGTCGTGGGAAAAAGGGCATCACGCCTCGTACCGTTATGGCGACTGCGCATGACCGTGACACGATAGTAAGATCCATGCGGCGCATCGGAGGGAGCGCGGCTGATGTCTGATGACACGACGCTCGGCGGCGCGGGAATCAGCAGGGGGAGCACCGATGGGACCGGTGCACCCACTGTCCTGCGCATCATGCTCGGAACACAGTTAAGGCGCCTCCGCGAATCACGGGGGGTCTCTGCGCAGGAGGCCGCGCGCGCAATCCGCGGCTCGGAATCCAAAATCAGCAGGATCGAGCTTGGCCGTAATGCGGTGCGCGAAGTCGACATCGCTGACCTGCTCAGACTGTACGGCATTACCGATACCGCCGAGCGGGAGCAGCTCCTGACTTTAGCGAGTCAGGCGAACCAGCAGGGCTGGTGGCATCGCTACCAGGACGTGCTGCCGACATGGTTTCAGTCCTACATCGGGCTGGAGGAGTCTGCGGAGTGCATCCGGAGCTTCGACAGTCAGTTCGTACCCGGGCTGCTGCAGACCGAGGACTACTCGACTGCGGTCATCCAGCTGGGCTCGTACCCGCCTGACGAGACTGACCGCCTGGTGTACTTGCGCAAAGAGCGGCAGCGCCGGTTCGCCGCGGGCGGCCTCAGGCTGTGGGCCATCATCGACGAAGTCGCGCTGCGCCGGCCGGTCGGCTCGGCCGACCTGATGCGCGGTCAGCTCGAGCACCTGCTGGATATTGCGCGGCGGCCGGGGCTGACGATTCAGGTTTCCCCGTTCCTGACCGGTGCCTCGTATGCAGCACCGGGCAGCTTCAGCATCCTGTCCTTCGAGACCGACGATCTGCCTGACGTGGTGTACGTCGAGCAGCTCACCAGTGCCATGTACCTGGACAAGCGCGTGGACGTCGAGCGGTACACCGACGCGATGAACCACATCAGCGCCGCCAGCACGACGCCAGAGCAGACCATCGATCTCATTCATTCCATGCTCAGGGATGTGGAGGGAACCCAGTGACCAGCAGTATCAGCGGGATGTCCGCCCGCGACATCACCACGCAGTGGATCAAGAGCAGCTACAGCGGCCCTACCGGCGGTAATTGCGTCGAAGTCGCCTTCCTGGCCGACGGCGACGTGGCCATGCGCAACTCACGGCATCCTGACGGCCCGGCCCTCGTCTTCAGCCGGGCCGAGTGGGACGCGTTCCTGGGTGGCGCCCGAGACGGCGAATTCAGCCTGCCAGGCTGATCCCGCGGCGTCTCCTGCCGCCGGTTCAGATTGCTCTCGACGGTTTGGCTGCGCGAGGATAGGACCGTGCACGACCTCACCAGCTTCCTAGGCAGCTACTGGTGGCTTATATTCATCGCCGGCCCGATGGCCGGCGGAGCGGTACAGCGACATCACAGTCGCAGGCTGCGGATCCTGGCCGCAAAGGGCGAGCTAGCCGAGAAACGCAACGCCGCTCTACTGCCGCCGCCGGATCCGCAGCCGTTCTGCGGCTGCGGTCACCACCTGAGCTTCCACAACCCGCGCACCGGATCGTGTGCGGAAGAGGACTGCCGCTGTCAGCAGTATGTCGGCCCCGAGCCGCTTGGCCACATTTTCGCGCAGCCGCTCATCGATCCGGACGGCATCGAGCCACAACAGTCGTAACCATTCTTCGAACATACATACGACCCCCGGAGCGACCATGTCGCTCCGGGGGTCGTATTACTCTGCCCCTCCCGGGCTAGCTCACCGGCACGTCGAAGTCCCCGGCCCGCACGCCGATAAGGAATGCGGACCATTCTTCGCTGTCGAAGACGTGAGCAGGCTTAGCAGTGTCCTTGGAGTCCCGGATGGCTACCATGCCACCCGGGAGGTGGGCAACCTGAACGCAGGCGGAGTTGTTGCAGGCGCGGCTGGTGATCCACGCTGCGCTTGATGTGTCGTATTCGGACATGCGGATTCCTTTCAAGTGGTTTCTTCCTCTGATCCCTCAGAAATGGACCGGATGAGAAGTGCTGAATCGGCCGGCGGAAGCGCTGTCGCGCGGAGCAGGTCGAATGCCTCCGAACGCGCGCGCACTTCGCGGTCACGTTCTTCGATATACGCCTGGCCGGTCACGCCCTCGGTGTAGACGACGTCGGGATCGAAGCGCTCGGGGAACTCGATAATGGCGAACGAGCCGCCGAGACCAGGATGCAGGCCGCTGCCGAATGTCAGCACCTGCAGCGTGATGCTCGGCCACTGACTGGCTTCGTAAAGGTGCTCGAGCTGTTCCCGCATCACGTGCGACGGGCCGACCATCCTCCGCAGCACGGCCTCGTCGAGGATGATCCAGAGCTCGAGCGGATCGGTGCGCTCGAGCACGTCCTGGCGCTGCATGCGCAGCTTCACCAGGCGGTCGATTTCGTCGGGAGTCTGTCGACGGCGAACCGTCGACATAACCGCGCGGGCGTAGTCCTCGGTCTGCAGCAGCCCGTGTACCACTTGGGACTCGTAGACGCGAAGTGACGATGCTTCCGCCTCGAGACCGACGTAGATACCGAACCCAGTCGGCAGGATGCCGTCCCAGACTGCCCACCAGCCCTTGCGGTGGCCTTCGCGGGCCATCTCCAGCAGGACCTGGCGCTGACCGGGATCGTCGACCCCGTACAGTTCGAACATGGAATTGAGATAGGCCGTCCGCGTCGGCGCTTTCCCGGTCTCAATCCGGGAGAGCGTCGACGGCGCGAGGCCCAGACGCTCGGCAACTTCCTCGAGCTTGATGGACTGCGACTCGCGCAGCCGCCTTAACTCACTGCCAAGGCGACGGCGACGAACCGTTGGGCCGACCGACACTGGCACTCGCCCCCTCTACGGGAAGCTCGCAGTGCTCGCCAGCGCTCGCAGCACATCCTTCGCCAGAGAATGGCTACGTGCAGCACTGACTTACGGCACTGACTTCTGGCACTGACTTACCGACGACGATACACGAATCCGGCACCCGTCGTGAGATCGCATGTGAGATTTCGTGGCTGTGATTTGTGCCATGCACTTGCGTGGCGCGCAAGCTCACCCCATCATTGAAACAGAAGCCAAATGGACGACACACCGTTCTCGAGGTCAGTATTCTCGGGTTTCGCGCGGGAGGGAGCGACCAGGATGGCATCCACGGCCACTCGGGCCAGCAACGCTCCCGAGGACCTCGCAGTGATGGCCGGCGCCGCTATTCTGGGCAGCCTGACGGTCCCCGGACGACCCGAGCACGTCCGCGAGGCGCGCGCATTCGTCGCCAAGGCGCTCGGCGAATTACATCCGGCTCTCGAGAACGCAGTATTGCTGACCTCGGAGCTTGTCACCAATGCAGTCACGCACTCCAGCTCGCGCTGCCCGGGCGGCAGTGTCAGCGTCGTGATTCTGGAGTCCGCAGGCGGCCTGCGGGTCGAAGTCGCCGACGAAGGCTCCGATCTGAGCTCCCCGATCGTCCGCGGCGATGTCTACGCCTCAGACGGGCACGGCCTGTTCCTCGTGCAGACGCTGTCGGATCAGTGGGGCTACCTGCGTAACGACACCGGCACCACAGTCTGGTTCTGGCTCGCGCCCGCTTAATCCGCGTGGCGTGATCTGCCGGAGCCGTCCGGGCTAACTCCGCCCAGGTCCGCGGGCCGCCCGGCCCGCCGGACCAGATCGCTTCTCCCGCAGGCGCATGGTGACGTGCACCGGCGTCCCGGCGAACCCGAACTCGTCCCGGAGCTTGCGCTCGATGAAGCGGCGATAGCCCGCCTGCAGGAAGCCGCTGGTGAACAGCACGAAGCGCGGCGGCCGGGTGTCAGCCTGCGTGGCGAACATGATCTTCGGCTGCTTTCCGCCGCGTACCGGCGGCGGCGTTGCCGCGATCAGGGCAGTCAGCCAGGCGTTGAGACGGCCGGTCTGCACCCTGGTCTCCCAGCTTTCCAGTGCCAGCTCCAGCGCCGGCACCAGCCGGTCGACGTGCCAGCCGGTACGCGCCGAGATGTTGACCCGCGGCGCCCACCGCGCGTTGTGGAGCTGCCGGTCGATCTCCTTGTCCAGCGACTCACGCCGGTCGGCGTCCACGAGGTCCCACTTGTTGTAGGCAATAACGAGCGCGCGGCCCGCGTCGATGACCATGCTGATGATGCGCAGGTCTTGCTCGGCCAGCGGTTCGCCGGCGTCGACGAGCACGACAGCCACCTCGGCTCGCTCCAGCGCGCGCTCGGTGCGGAGGGCCGCGAAGTAGTCGGCGCCCTGCGCGTGATGCGCTCGCCTCCGGATGCCCGCGGTGTCGACGAAGCGCCAGGTCTTGCCGCCGAGCTCGATCAGCTCGTCAACCGGGTCCCGGGTGGTGCCTGCGACCGAGTCGACGAGCGCCCGCTCCTCCCCCGCCAGCTTGTTGAGCAGGCTCGACTTGCCCACGTTCGGGCGGCCGATAAGCGCGACGCGTCGCGGACCGCCCGCCTCGTCGTACCGCTCTGCGGGCGCTTCGGGCAGCGCGCCGAGCACCACGTCCAGCAGGTCACCGCTGCCGCGACCGTGCAGGGCGCTGACCGGCATCGGCTCACCGAGGCCGAGCGACCAGAGCGAGTGAACCTCCAGCTCCCCGGGCGCGTCGTCGACCTTGTTAGCCGCCAGCACGACGGGTTTCTTCGACCGCCGCAGCACAGCCGCGACCGCCGCGTCGGCATCGGTAACGCCGACCACGGCGTCGACCACGAACAGCACCGCGTCGGCAGCGTCCACGGCGATTCGCGCCTGAGCCGCGACCCTGGCTGCCAGCGCCGGCGTGCCCTCGACGGACGGCTCCCAGCCGCCGGTGTCCACCAGGGTGAAGGCGCGCCCGCGCCAGGTCGCGTCGTAGCTGACCCGGTCCCGGGTGACGCCGGGGGTGTCCTCGACCACAGCCTGCCGGCTGCCGAGGATCCGGTTCACCAGTGTGGACTTGCCGACGTTCGGCCGACCGACTACCGCGAGGACCGGCGCCGGAGCCTCCGGTCCGGCCTGCTCGTCCGCCAGCTCATCCACGCGAGACCGCCGGGAGCGAACGGGCCAGTCTGACCACCCGGGCGACGACATCGTCGAGGCCCAGGCTGCTGGTGTCGATCTGCACGGCGTCCGCGGCCACGGCCGACTGAGCCGCGTCCAGCCGGTCACGTCGCGCCTGCTCAACCTTCGTGGTGTCGATCGTCGCCGCCGGGTCCTGCGCCAAATCGGCGCTCCGGCGCCGCGCTCGGACATCCTCGCTGGCGGTGATGTAGACCTTGACGGCCGCATCCGGCGCTACGACCGTGCCGATGTCCCGGCCCTCTGCCACGATCCCCGGACTGCCAGCCGCCGCCGCGGCGATGATCTCCCGCTGCAGATCGATCAGTCGTTCCCGGACCTGCGGGATCGCCGCCACGAGGCTGACGGCGTTGGAGATCTCGCGCGTCCGGATCGGGCCGGCGACGTCACGCCCGTCTACTGCGATCCGCGGAGCCTCCGGATCAGTGCCCACCGTGATCTGCGGCTCCGCGAGGCGGGCGATCACGGCAGCGCGGTCGCTCAGATCCACCTGCTGCTCGGTCAGCCACCAGGTCAGTGCGCGGTACATCGCACCAGTGTCCAGATAACGCAGCCCCAGCTCGGCCGCGACACGGCGCGCCGCCGTGGACTTACCCGAGCCGGACGGGCCGTCCATCGCGACTACCAGGCCGGGCTGGCTGGCATAACGCTGCATTTCGTCCACGCCGGTAGATACCATCCAGGCAGCTGATTCGGTCACTAGGCGATGTTACCGGCGCCGGCGTTCCCGGCGGACCCGTGCTGGTCCGCGGCCGCCTGACGGCGCACGGGCCAGCCTCCGGCCGCCAGCGCATCCGACAGCCGGGCTACCTCCTCCGGCCGCACCCACAGCTCCGCCACACCGACGGGCAGGCCGGGCGAGTGCTCGATCGTGATGTCCTCGATGTTGATGCCCGCTTCGCCCGCGGCGTGGAACAACCGGGCCAGTTCCCCGGGCCGGTCCGGGATGACGACCTGGACAGCGGCGAAGCCGCGGGCCGGCCCGCCGTGCTTGCCGGGGATCCGGCC
>Ga0335074_10004684_pt1 | contig 18878 bp, 9 predicted proteins | sample Lox_Sample_23_FD_206715 | JGI IMG/M metagenome (GOLD analysis project Ga0335074, IMG submission 206715) | Soil microbial communities from Loxahatchee National Wildlife Refuge, Florida, United States - Lox_Sample_2.3 | ecosystem: Environmental > Terrestrial > Soil > Wetlands | place: USA: Florida... | reverse complement strand
CGTTGACCATCCCTGGCGATCCGCCGGCGCCGCTTACTGCTGGCAACAGCTCGAGTCGGGCGACCTGCCTGGCGACGCGCACGTGCTCAGAGAGATCCTTGTCTTCCTCGAGCATGTCCCGGACCGGTCCCGGGCCGAGCAGCATGCCGCCGCGCTCGCGTCCAACCTGGCCGGCATCCCCCTGTTCCATCTCGACCCCGACACTCCCGGCTACGGCTTGTCGCCACTCGACGTCGCGCCGCAGGCCAGCTCCCGGTGGCGGACGCTGTTCACCGACTCGCAGATCAGCGACCATCTCGACCGGCTGCAAAAGGTCCAGCAGGCCGATGGCGGCTGGCCCATCACCTGGGAGCCACCCAGCCAGGCCGCCAATTCCGAATGGCGGGGGATCGTGACCCTGGGAGCCCTGCGCACGCTCACGTCCTACGGACGGCTGACCGCAGAGGCATAAGGGCGCCGGGCACCTATTCGGTGTTACCTCGGTCGATGAGCAGGGCGAGCGTGAGCGGGACTCGATGGTGATCCTGGGTGAGGTCACCGTCGTCACGTCGGCCATCCCCGGCGTCTTCGGTGCCTCCGAGGACGGCGGCGATGACCTCGCGGATGCTGGTGTCATAGGCCGGCATGAATTTGTCCTGCTCGGCCTGGCCTAGCGGCGAGTACCGGCCCAGCGACTCCCGTGCCCAGCGGGCACCGCCTCGCTCCGGATCGGGGTCGCACAGCAGCGGGTACAGATGTTCCAGCGACGGCAGCGCGGCGCTGGCTCCGCAGCGTCGAAGCGATGTCGCCGCCTCGACCTGATGAGAATCGTCCGGGTTCCGCGCGATCCGGCGCAGGTCCTCGAGGATCACGCTGGTCACCGCGTCCAGTCTGACCGCTAGTCCGAGTGCCGCCGGCTGCTTCTCGTCAGCTTCGGCCCTTATGCCAGCCAGCAGAGACAGTGCCGTGGGGGTGAGGCTACCCAGTCCCTCTATGGCCTGACCGCGAACGTCCTGGTCAGGATCGCCCACCATACGCCCTAGGTATTCGAGTGGTCGCAGGATGCCATCTTCCAGCGTGCTGATGACCTCGGTCGGCTGGCCGTTGGTCGGCTGGCTGTCGGTCGGCCGGCTGAGCAGGTGCCGGAGGCGGGCGTCGGCGGCCGTGACAGAAGCCGATGTCCTGGCGAGCGCTTGCACGGACTGGATGCGCACCTTGGGGTCAGGATCCCGCAAGGCCTCGATCAGGTCTGTGCGCAGCGACAGGTTGCCTTGCTCTGCCGTGGCTATCGCCTGGACGATGATCGTCCGCAGGTCTTCCCCGGCCCCCTGCATCTGCTGGCGAAGCAGCGCGGTTCCTTCCGCGGCGCGGTCATGGCTCGCCAGCGTGCCGAGGGCCAGAATGGCTTCGCCCCGGACTCTTCCGGACTCAGCTGTCGCGATGCGAGCCAGCGCGTCCCAGGCGAGCAGTGCTGCCTGGCCAAGGGCGGCCAGCGCGCGGCAGGCGCTCACCCGCACGAAGACTTCCGGGTCATCAAGCGCGTGGACTAGATCATCGCAGGCGTCGGCCGCCGCTGGGCCCAGGGAACCGACGGTCCTCGCCGCAGACCAGCGGACCTCGGTGTCGGTGTCACGCAGAGCCTGACGCAGATCGGTGAGCAGGGGCAGTTTCACTGGCCCCATCTGCTCCAGCAGGAACAGGACGTCCCGGCGCGTCCGCACGCTGGAACTCCGCAGGTCCTCACAAAGGTCCCCGAGGATGGCCGCGGATTCGTAGCCAAGTTCGCGGATGGCCCAGATGGCTGCCCAGTGAACACCGTGCGGGCCGCCGTCATCTGTATTCGTCTCGCGCATCACGCGCAGCAGCTGCGTGGCCGCCGGAGCGGCGGCGGGCCCCAGGCATCCCAGCGCGCTCACCGCGTTAAAGCGGACCTCGGGGTCATCATCGTGCACGTAGGCCTCGAACACGGGCAGCGATACCGCGGCGTCGGCCCATAGACTCCCCAGGACCCGGATCGCCAGTCCCCGGCCGTAGGCGTTGAGCGCGGGCAGGATCTCGCGCAGCTTGTCCTGCGCACGCGCGGACACGCGCCCTAGCTGCATGAGCGCGTTGGCCGCGCAAGCAGGCGGATTCTCCAGGCTCGGCGGGCGGTTGAGCATGCCCATCATGATCGTGCGGCCGGTATCGGCGTCGATATTGGCCGGGCCAACCGTGGCTCTGAAGGCTGACGTGGAATCGTCGGTGATGGCGGGATCGTCAAGGGTCCGGCATAGGTCGTCCAGGGCGGCTTCGGCCGCCTCGCCGAGCCCGCCCAGCGCGAGCGCCGCCGCCGACCGGACAGTTTTCTCCGGGTCGCTCAGTCTCCGGCGGAACTCTTCTGCCACCGGCGCGGCTGCCGCCCCGGTGGCGCTCAGCGCACGAAGGGCGAAATTGTACACGGAGCTGACGGGCTGGTTGAGTACCTGTGCCCCCAGCCGCTGGATGAGCGGGTTGCCGAGCTGGCCGAGCGCGCGAAACGCCTCTTCCGCGGAAGGCACGACGTACGACAGACGGTAATCGGTTATCCCCTGGGCCCAGATGTGCCACCATGCGGTAAGCAGATGCACCGATAGGTCGGTCCTGACGTGCTCTAGAGCCCGGCCGCCTTGACAGCGGGCGGCGCGGACCAGGGCTAGGCGAAGCGGGTCACGCCAGGAATACGGGGAGACAGGTTGCGCATCGGCGTGGATCAGCTGCCAGACAACTTCGTTGGCATCTTCGGGACGCCGCAGGCGGTCGAGTTCGCTCACGCAGAACTGCGTGACCTCTTCCCACGGCGCGTACAGCCGTCTGCGCGTCAGCAACTCCAGGCGGTCATCTTGCGGAAGTGCGGCTACAAGCGTCGCCGCCAGGTACTCCTGGAGCGTCGGGTGCTGGAAGGCAAACAGCCCGGCGCCCAGGCGGGTGATGACGCCATCCTGCCCGGTCAGCTCGTCGAGCAGGACATCCGTCCCCGGGGACTCGTCGTCCAGGTGGTATTCGCGGTCGACTAGGCCGATAGCTTCTCCGAGGTCTTCAGGCGTTATCACCTCGCCGTGTCCTTGCAGGACGTTTCGCCGCGCGAGCTCAAGCATGACCAGTTCCTTCAGCCAGATGTGCCGGCCGAGAGCGCGCAGGTTCAGCGCACCCCACCTGGTGAGCATGAGCCGGAGCACACGGCGGTACAGCATGGCTTTTGTGGTGGGCAGTTCCGCCTGTTCGCCAGGGGCATCGGAAAGAGCGGCCAGGAATGTCATGAGGAGCGGCACGCGTGCCCATTCCGCGACTTGCGGCTCCCTGTCGAGCCAGCTCATGAGCCGTCGCGCCCGCTCTAGCGACACCGCAGCCGCGTCCGGCTGCCCGCCGTGAGCGGCCAGGAACCACTTCTCCGCCAGCTGCCGCTGCTGATCGCGATGCAGCGGCTGGACCTGCGTGACGACGAACCGGGGTCCGAGCTTCGCGGAAAGGCCCGCTACCCGGGTCGTCACGACAATCCGCGTTGCCCCGTTCAACTGGGCGGCTAGGTCGTCGATCTCGCCGGCAATCTGCTGCTGTAGGTGCATGGGCACTTCGTCCAGGGCGTCCAGGAGCAGTCTCGCGGCGCCCGTTCGCAGCGCCCCCAGCCACGCTGACGGCATTTCCGGCGATGAAAGGATCAGCCGTCGCTCTTCCCGGTGCACATAATCGAGCAGACCCGCGACCTCGCCTTTCTGGAGTGCGGCAGCATAGCCAGCCAGCCGGACAAATATCGGAGTAACATCGGGGGGCGCGTTGATAGCCCACCGGCGGAGGGTGATGGACTTTCCCGCCCCGGGATCGCCGCGCAGTACCAGGCGTGTGTACTGACGCAGGGCATCATCGACCTCGATGGGGACGATGGTGAGCAGTGAGTAGCTGGACGGGTCGCCGTGCCCTTCGGAAAACGCCAGACGCGGATCTGCCGCACCGGGCTCTTCCTGCGCGAGAACCTGGAGTGAGACAAAGGTATCTTCGAGCGGCATGCCCCCTGGTTGCGTCAAGTGCGGGATCTTTCCCAGCCAGCGCACTATCTGTCGCTGATACCAATCATGAGCTTGCCGCGCGGAGATCTCCGCGGCCGGCGCGACCGGGACAAGGCCGGCTTCGAACCGGGTGAGATGGTGGTCCACCAGCTGCGAAAACTCCTCGGAATTGGTGAACTCAACGACGTTTTCCTCCGGGAGCAGTGCCCGGGCCCGCTGGACGAACTGCAGCTGATCCGGGTCGGAGGTGTCCTTGGCGTCTTGGCCCACGAACGCGATAACCGGCCTGCCCGCCCCCCACGCGGTCACGAATTCGAGCTCGGTGGCCCCCAGCCCGTCCACTGGCGAGACGTACCCGTAGCGACGTCCGAGGATGAGCAAGAGCAGGCGGCATTCCCTGGCCCAGGTGGTCACCAGGTCGACAGGAGGAACATCCTGGCTAGGCTCGGCCAGGTAGTCGATGACCGGGATTTTCCGGGCCATCAGGGCGGCGGTCGCGAGGGCACGTCTCGCCCGCATCGTCTGGTCGCCGGTCGTCTCATCGTCGGCGGTCGTCTCATCGTCGGCGGGCCGCTCGTCGTCGGCTGAGCTGATCATGACCGAATCGGCGGGAGCGGGGGACGCGGAGGATACTGACGGCGGCTGGGCCGGCTGCCAGCCGGCCAGGGCCTGGTCCAGCTGTGGCAGCAGTTCTCCGGGTGTGCTCACCGGTGCGGCCCTGAACTCTCCCAGCATGAAATTGCTCATCCGGTCGACGAACTCTCGCTGCTCGGGGACGGGGGTCCGGTCGGCGGCCCGTTCGGCGAAGACCAGCATCCGTGTCCGCGGATGGTCCCGCGCCGCAGATGCCTCGAGTTCGGTGTCGGAGAAGGAAGAAAGCGGATCACGCGGGCCGAGTTCGGGCCCGAGAAGGAGCACGCACAGGTGAGATTTCCTGGCCGCCTCGAGTTTCCAGGGCAGCGGATCGGCCGAGGCGGCGGCGAGAACAAAACCATGCGCCCGCAATGCGGCTCGCAGCACCGTCTCGTAGCCCTCTTGCCGCTGCCTGTCCGTCAGCGTGCATATGTGAGCACAGAGAGCAGGCCGACCTGCCGCCATGGACGAGAACTCGATGCTATCCATTTGATCCTCATGCCATCAGCTAATCAGATGAGTTCTTCCCATGGCTTTTATCACATGCTCGCACCTGATAGCGGCTGGAATCTGTCACAATCCCTTCATGGGGCGTGGGAGCGTTCCTGGCCGTGTTCAGGTGGCCATATGAATGAAACCACCGAACTGGGAGGGAAGATGGCGGAGAGACCTATGTTTCCCGTGGTCTGGTTGCGCCAGGTAAGGAGACATGATGCATTGGATCCGGCCTTATCTGTTTCTGATCGTCATAGCGATCATCGTCGGCGCGGTCGTCGGTACGGCACCCGCCATCTGGACAGCGGTCGCGGGCGCGGCCTGTATGGTTCTCAACAGCTCAGCAAGCTACATAGATCCGGATCAGACCAAGGCAATGCGGCGCATGCGGGAGAAACTCGCGCAGGGCGCCAGCCTGGAGAATGCGGTGTCCGGCGGCACGACCTCGGTTCTCATCCACGTATGCGAGCTCGGCAGCATACTGCTCGCCATAGCCAGTTCGATTGCCCTTGGCGTAATCTACGGCTGGCTGCCCGCGCTCGGCGTCATCGTCGCCTTCGTGGGGTACTCCCTGCTGCGGGATTCAGACGATGCCAAAACGCGGCGCCTTGCCCTGAAGACGCGAAGTACGCTCTGCGGCTTGGTAGCGGACTATCAGCAGGGCCGGATCACGCGGGAGCAGCTGATCACCCGTTCGTACCTGGCTCTGGATAAAGGGCTGCCGCCAATAGTGTGCGGCGTGGCCGCCTATTACAAGCTCGTTATCGGAACCAGCGGTCTCTCAGCGTCCGCGCACCGCACGCTGCTCGGTGTCCTCGGAGCCTATCTCGGTAGACGGGAAGGCGCGGCGCCCAGGCATTCCGAGATGCATCGTGCTGTCCGTGAACTGCTCGGCCCGCAGCAGAACCTATAGCCGGAGAAAGGCGCCTTGTGTCCAGGCTCGCGGGGTGGCTTCGCCAGGCGAACGCGCAAGGCTGGGTACTGGCTCTGGAGCGAGCCAGTGATCCGTCCGCCTACTTGCTTGCCCGGCAGAAGAACATCGATCATCACGTCGTTACGGCGCTGACCGACGTCAGCTATGGCTATGCCAGGCTCGGCGAGCTGGAGAATGCCGTGAAATGGGCCGACCTGGCGGAAGAGGCAAGCCTTCTCGGGGGGACCGCGCAGAGCCAGGCGGATGTCTTCGTGTGCCGGGGCAGCGTCTTGCTGAGCATGGCGGATACTCGGCCGCGGGAAGCCGCATCCCTCTTGCCTGATGCGCTCGAATCGGCGGAGCACGCCCTGATGCTTTACCAGGAGGCGGATCTTCTCAGCGGCATCCCGGTAGCACTGAACCTGATCGCCGCGATTCACGATGCCAGGGGCGAGCGCATTCCCGCTCTCAGGAATCAGATCCAATGCGCGATTTCCTGGTCACGGGTACCGCGGACCACGCAGGCCGCCACGCCACCCGCAGAAGTACTGGCACACATCGCGGGCCGCTACTGGACACTTGAAGACACAGAGCTGGAAGCGGGCGCGGAGTTGCTCGAGGAACACAGCCAGGCGCTGCTGGCCGAGGCGGCCTCGTGGGACGGGCAACCGGAGCTGGCCGACATGCTCGATGCCATAGGCGACGCTCTCGAGACGACGGGTCGGCCCGAGGACGCGCTTGACCATTGGCAGCGGGCCGCTTCCATCTACCGTCACATGGGACGAGCCGAGGACGAGTACATGGTCTGCCGGCGCATGCAGGTCGCGACCTTTGTGATGGGCGGCTACGAGGACGCGAGGCAGCACGGGGAACGGTGCGCCGCCCTTGAGCATGCCATTACTGACCAGGCGGACATTGCGGAATCCCTGCATCAACTAGCGGCCACGTACTATCAGCTCACGCTGATTGACCTGTCCATCAGCACATACCGGGAGGCCATCGAGCGTTGCCGGCAGAGCGAGGAATCCCTCGTCGACGCGGCCGGCTGCCTCCTGGAACTCGGGGTCATCGAGATGGAACACGGGTACTTCAGCCAGGCGAAGGCTGACCTGGAGCAGGTCAGCGGGCTGCCGCTGACCCAACCGCATGCCTGGATAGCGAAAAGCCTCCTAGCCGAACTGTGCTGGCATAAACTCGGCGACCCGGGTACGGCAATCAGGTACGCGGAGGAAGCGGTCAGCTACTCGGAAGCCGGCATGAGCCCGGTGGTACGTGCCAGATCGCTACTGCTATGCGGGGCCGCCCATCTCCTGGCCGGCACCGCCGATGTCGCCTTTGACCGGCTCCGGCGGACATGCCAGCTTCTCCAGGAGACCGTGACACCTGAGCAACTGGACGCCGGCGCGTTCTACCGTCATTTCGTTACGCCGCCAGCGCTTTCCCAGGCCGCGCTTCTCGCCTCCAAGGCGGCCCGGATCGCCGGCCTGCGAACGGAATCAACGGAATATTTCTTGATCTATTCTCAAGCATGCGACCAGGACGAGCAGCCCTCTGGAAATGAGGGATCGGTAAGCACGGCGGCGGCGGCACGAAGGCTTGTGGCCGCCGAGACCGAGCAGGAGCAGCGCCAGGTGCTCGAGAACGATCAGGCGCTCCTTATCACCCCAGATGCCGACCACGTCTTCGGCCAGCTAGCCGTCCGCGCCAGCCAGGCGGAAGACAGCAGCCTGGCCGGCTGGCTCCAGGTTCTTCGCGGGCTGCTCTTCGAGGCGCGGATTATCGGCATCCCTTCAGCCTGGACCAAGTTTCAGGCCAGCAGGGAACGGGCGGCCGCAGCCGCGCGGGAGGCGGACAGGCTACGTCGGGAAGCCGCGCAAAGCAGCCAAGGAAACACTGCTGAAGAACCAGTAAGAGAAATGGATGAGAGCGAAAGGCAAGCCTTGTGGAAGAAGTATTCCACACCTAATCTCAAGGTCTTCTACGACACCGGGGCGCATGCGATGGGCGGCCTGTCGTGGGGAGTGACGTCGTCGAGCGAGAGACCGAAGTTCCGCACGACTTCGCTGGAGTCATGGCTGACCCTGACATCCTTCCGCGATCAGCGCCGTTTTCTAGAGAAACACCTTGAGCTGCTCGGCCCGGAGAGTACCCGGAATATCGACCAGCTGCGTATTACCTTGCAGAGGAACGCCGGCACCCTGCTGAGCATTGCCAGGCGGTCGCCTGACGACATCGCCGAGGCGCTACGTGACCTGCGGGCGCACGCGGAACTGCTGGACAATGTCCGGGCACGAGGAGGAAATGTCCAGGCGGTCCGCGACGCATACGTTGATGCCCATGGCGGGTTCACCGCTGACCTGCCGCAGTGGGCGGAGGATGTGCTGGCGCGGCTCACGCACCTTGCCGGCGCCCAAGCCGGGACCGGACCGCGGGACACGCGGGCCGGCCTGCTGCGCGAAGCGGTGACCCGGGCCGGGCAGGACCCGGCTGTCGCCGCGGAAACACTCGCCGAGTTCCGTAACGAACTCGGCCGCACGCTGGCCCGGTGCTCCGCTGACCCGCGTCAGATTTCCGCGGCCCGATCACTCCACCAGCAGGCCCAGCTGGCGTTCGGAGCAGAGCGCTATCCGCGGCAGTGGCTCCGGACGGGCCTGCTGGAGGCCGAGGTGGAAGATGAGCTGATCAGCCTGGAACCAGCCGCATCCCGCCGGGGGCACGCCGAGCGTATCGAGGAGCTGATGACCGCGGGCGCGAGGCACCTGGAGGCGGAGACCTGGCCGCCCGCTGCGCTCTGCTTCGCGCGCGTGACCAGGCTGGCGCCGGATCACGTGGACGCCTGGCTAGGGCTGGCCCGGGCCTGCCAGCAGCTGAAGTTCTTCGCAGACGCCCTTGCCGCGTGTGAGGCGGTCATCGAACGCGCGCCAGATCGCGCGGACGCATGGGCGGTCATGGGAATGCTCCATGTTCAGCAAGGACAGCCCGCCGACTCGCTGCCTGCTTACCAGCGCGCGGCAGCCCTCGACCCAGACGACGCCAACCTCTGGTTCCAGCTAGCGGGAACCCTGAAGTCGCTGGGCCGCCATGAAGAAGCTCTCGACGCCTACGAGCGGGCGCTCTCCTGCCAGCCCGGTCATATTCCCGCGTTGCACAACAAGGGTGATCTGCTGGCGCAGCTGTCGCGTCACGACGAGGCTCTCGCGGCCTATGATCATGCCCTTTCCCTGGCGCCGTCCATGTTTCCCACCCTGGCCAACAAGGGCAACGTGCTCCTGAGACTGAACCGTCACGAGGAGGCCCTCGACTGCTTTAACGAGGCACTCAACCAAGCCCCGCAGTTCTATCCCGCCTGGTTCGGGCGGGGGACAGCGCTGCTGTTCCTCGGGCGCAACCATGAGGCGTTGCTGGCCCTGGAAGGTGCGGTCACGCTTAACCCTGACGAGGCGAGCATCTTCGCTAACCTTGCTGTGGCCCTAGCCGCGCTGGGGCGCGAAAGCGAGGCAGCCGGTGCCAGGCGCCGCGCCCAAGCACAGGGCGAAGATCCGCGGTGAACGCGCTCCTTAGCTCTCCGTCGGCGTCGCCTCATCGGTCTTGCGGTTCCCGGTCCAGCGGAGGGTCACATCGAGGTGTCCGCCCGCTGAGCTGCTCGCGATCACCATGCCGACGGTGGCGTCGAAGCTGACGCCCAGCTGGATCTCCACCTCGTCTGGGCCGCTGACCATCGACTTGAAGCCCGCCAGCACGTCGGATGCCGCCGCGGTGACGCCGGCGAGCGCCTCGCGCAACGGCACGGTGGCGTCGGCTATCGCCTTCCGGCCCCGGCCCGCGTCCACGACCCGCCCCGGATCCTGGGTTTGCACGATCACCGTGCCCCCGTCGCCGAGCGCGAAGCGTGTCAGTTCTGCCATCGCTGTCTCCTTCGTTACGAACCCGGACCGCAACTGAAATCCGGGTGCCCGCCGGGGAACGCCCTGTATGTCGCCAGCCGAACCTGGTCGAGTCGCTTCAGGATGCCGGTGAGCTGGCTGGTGTCCTGGAGGTATTCCATGACCGCCTGGTAGAAGGCGCTCTGCAGCGTCGCCGGCATGGCGTCGGAAGCGTTGAAGCAGAGCACGCTGCTCGGGTTGGTGATGATCCGCGCTACGGCCTGGCCGACCTGGTCGGGATAGGCGGACGGCGGTACCTGGCTGTCCGCCGAGGACGCCCCGCCGCCTGGGATCTGCGGCCAGATCCGCTGCGCCTGCTCGCTCGCCAGGAACTCGACCAGGCGCTCTGTATCGGGAAGGTCGGCGGCGGGTGTACTGCGGAACATGGCGAGCAGATCCGCGGACACCTCCCACGCATCGTTCACCGCATTGGGCGGCTCGTCGGGCAGTCCGGCGGACGGGAACGGGAAGAAGTCGTACCCCTTCCCGGGACGCTGGGCATTGGGCGTTTGCTGATATTCCAGGGTGATGAACGACGCCGCGTTCTGCAGGTAGCAGCCTGGCGCCGGGGTGAACAGCGGGTTCTCGTCGTTGGCCGCCCCCGGACCGGGCCAGGGGCTGATCAGCGCGGCGGTGCTCCCGCCGTACAGCTGTCCCTGTCCGGCCACGAGCCTTCCCCAGGTCTGCCATGCCTGTTTGACCTGGGGAGACTCCCAGGACAGGTTGCCGTTGGCCCAGCTCTCGTAGACGGACGTGCCCGACTGGGCCAGCAGGATGTTCCCGATCCAGTCGGTAGCAGGCCACCCTGAGCTGGGAGGCGAGTCCAGCCCCAGGCACCACGCGGCACTGCCCCCGGCGGCGGCTCGCTGCTCCAGCGCGACCAGCTGAGACCATGACGTCGGCGCGGTCCGGCCGGGCATGCTGCCCGCGGGCCAGTCTTGCGGGTCGTACCAGACCAGGTTCTGGAGGTCCGTCTTGACGGGCAGCGTGTACAGCTGGCCGGTGCCGAGTTCCATGATCCTCAACCACTGCGGTCCGTAGGCGGCGGCGACCTTCCGTTCGTTGAGCACCTTGCCGAGCGGGTACAGGTAGCCTTGGCGCTCAAGCTGGAGGAGTTCCCCCGGGCTGGGCAAGATGGCCAGGTCGGGCGGGCTGCCCTGCTGAATGTCGGACTGGAGCAGCTGGTCAAGAGCCCGTGTCCCGGTGTAGCGCACGGCGATGCCTGTGGTGTCTGTGAACCGGCTGAGGACTTGCTGGAAGTCGTATCCCTCTGTGCCTGGGTTAGTGCCGGTCCAGGATGCTATGACCGTGACCGCCCCGGCGGACGACGCCTGGGCGCCTGGCGCGGCGCCGGAAGCGCCGCTGAAGAGGACGACGGCGGCGATCAGGGCGCCCGCCGCCACAAGGCGGACCGCGACGCCGAACGGCGTGCTCGCCATGGCTGTCTGTATCAGTGTTTTCATGCCTGCCGGTATTCGTCTAGGTAGCGCCGCAGCCCGAGGGGGATCAGCAGCAGGAGCAGCACGGTAAGCACGGCGATGAAGGCCATAGACGTGCCGTAGCCGGACTGGGCACGAGCGGCGTCGGCGCTGTAGCTCCGTTCCTGGTCGGTGATGCAGCCGGGGATATCCCCCTGCGCTCCGCACGTCCGCTGGACCGTGGCCTCAGCCATCTGGACTTGGTTGCCGTCAGCATCGACTATCATGTCGGCGACCGCTTGCTCGGCTGAGCACTGGGCGCACGTACTCCCGATGAGGTGAACGAGCATCGTCTGTCCGTGTTCGTCGGTGCTGTAGGTCTGCCAGTCCTGAAGCGTTAGCACCGTCGCGAGCGGGCCGGACGTCACGCTGAACGCGTGCTCGGAGACGATCACGTGGCTCGTCGTGACGCACAGCGCGATTACCGCGGCGGCCGTCAGCGTCAGGTACTTGCTGAGCAGGCGCCGCATCCGGCGGTAGAGGAAGCGCTGGGTCGCGGCCAGCATGCCGAGCAAGGCGAGGGCGGGAATGATCCAGAGCGCGTTCAGCCATGGGCTCACCCAGGGCGAGGACCGCTGGCTATCGAGCGTGTCCTGTTCCGAGGTCCGCAGGCTTGCCAGGCTGTTCTGTCCGGCCAGGATCTCCTGGTGCATCAGTTCCGATGCCGACCACAGGTCCTCGACGCCGACACCGTTCCCGGTGCCAGCCTGCACAGAGAAGCGGGTGTCCGCCTGCTCCACCAGCCCGGTGTAGGCGGGGATCAGCCCTTCGATGAGCTGGAGCGACTGGGTGCCGGACGCGCCCGCTGTGTTGTTCTCGGCCACCTGCTCCAGGCTCTGCTCGCCCGCGGCGATATCGGCCTGATACTGCCCGGGTGGACCCGCTCCCTGCGGGACGTTTTGCACTGCCTGGCTGTCCGCGTCGGTCAGCGCCTGGGCGGCGGCATAAGTCTGGATGACGGCGGTCGCGGTGTGCGTCCCGGCCGCCACGACGTCCGCGTGCTCTTCCCAGCTCACCAGCAGCGCCATCCCGCCGGCCAGGATTGCCAGCGCCGCCAGGACCGCACGCAGCTGGCGCAGCTGCGCGAGGGTCGCCGACGGGGCGCGCTCCAGTGCCGTCGCGAGGACGCTCATCGCCCCTCCGCGCCCTGGCCGGGGCCGTCCGTGTCCAGCGGACGGCCGCATCGCTCGCAGAACCGTGCGCCAGGCGGCGGCATGCGTCCGCACGCCGGACATGCGCGCGGTTCCCTGGCACGGACCCCGGCGTCGCCGGGCCGTCGCGAGTCCCGGTCCGGCCCCTGGTCAGCCGCCTGGGCGGGTATGTGGCTGGCCCCCTGGCCGGCCCACTGGCTGGGCATGAAGGTCGAGCTGGCGGCACGCATCTCCGCCCGCATTACGACTTCACGCGAAAGGTCGTCTCGCCGTCGTATCCGTCCCGCGGCCGCGTCCACGATATGCACCAGCGACTCCAGCACCCGCAGCCGTTCGGTGTCGTGCGCCGCGCTGGCAAGCCGGGCCGCTTCGCCCCATTCCGCGTCCGCTCGCTCGAAGTCGCCGGCGTACCAGGCGTGACAGCCCTCAGTGAGGTGATCGTCGGCGGCCTGCTGGGTGACGTAGCCGTCTATCGGCAGCAAGGTCCGCATCGGCGGATCATCGGATGCCCAGCACGCGACGATGAAACCTGGCTGTGCCAGCGACGCGGTGCCGCCCTCCGGGCCGGGCACCGTTACGTCGACTCCCGCCAGCCGGGGTTTCTCCTCATCGGCGAAGTCTTCCGGGTTAACGCCGAGTTTAACGATGTAGTCGCGCATCTCCTCGCCCCACGAGCCGATCCAGTAGTCGGCCACGTTCGGGCCCGCGGGGATCCCGTGTCCGGTGAGGTCGGCGATCGTCGGGTAAAGCTGGTGCATTTCGCGGACGACGACCCCGTCGCGCGTCCGGATCCGCAGTGCGACACTGGGCACGGTCTTGCGCATCGCCTCGCGCATCAAGGCACGGAAGTCGTCCTCCAGGCCGGCGACGTCGGGAAGGCCGTCGGCTCGTCCGTGCAGCGCGGAGACGATTTTGCGCAGGTCCCTGGGATCCCATTGGTCGCCGATTCCGCGGGCGTCGCACGTGAAGACGCCCCGGCAGGCGTCGAGTTCCCGGTCCAGCGTGCCATCCCGGGACTCATGCTGGTTCTTGCCGTCGGTGAGCAGCGTCGCGTGCCGGACGTGACCGGGGTACGGCTCCAGCAGTTCGCGGGCCGCGCGGAGCCAGCTGCTGATCTTGGTTCCGTCAGCCGGGTAAAGCTGGTCGATGGCGTCCGAGGCGCCGTCGCGTGTGCGCGGCGCCGTCCGGGCCAGCCCGCGGTCGCGCGGGTAGACGACCTCCGCCTCGCTCCGGCCGCTGACGACCGCGAACTCGGTGCCGTCGGGCATGGCCTCAAGCGCCGCGTGTGCCGCGCGTTTGGCCGCGCGCATCTTGGCCTGCGGGTTTCCCATGGAACCAGAACAATCGATGACAATAACGTCGGCCGCTCCCGCGGCGATCAGCCCCCGGCCCGGCTCGGCGCCCGGCCTGGCCGATACCCGGATCATGGCCTGGATCTCGGTCGCGCCAGCCCGCCAGCGGTCATGCTGGATGATCTCCAGGGTGAAGGCGCCTATGTCGCTCACAAGGTTTCCCGCGCCCTTTCTCTGAACTCTAAATCAAGCGTCCGTGTCCGTACCTGGTTGGCGAGGTCGATGAGGATCGTGTGCTGATCGTTGCTGTCCGCGTGCCTGGCCAGGCCGCGGTAACAGTGCTCGAGCTCCCCTCGCAATCGCACGACAGCCGCCGCCGGCCGGCCGCGGTGCTGGGCGCACGCATGCCATAGACGCGCGTCAAGCAGCACCGCCCTGAGCCGGTCACGGGCTTCGCCGAGATCATCGTCGGCCAGCGGCGACTCGCTGAGCCGTTTTTCGGCGGCGTCCAGTTCTTCCGCTGCCGGGCTATCCGGCGCGCCAGTGCTACCGGTCAGGACGCGGAAGGCCGCTATCCGTGCCCGGCGCGCATACCTCGACGTGTCGGGCACCTGATCGACGGCGGTCACGGCCGCCGCACGATCGCCGAGCCGCATCCGGGTCCGCGCGAGACCGAAGGCCGCGCTCACGTGGGAGCGGTCGGCCTGCCACGCCATCCCGTACCATCGCTCCGCCTCGCGGAAATCATCCAGGTACTCGGCGCACAAGCCGAGGCCGAGCTTGGGTACGACCTCACCGGGGAGAGCCCGCCGGACCGCGCTGAATCCGGCGAAGGCCTCCTGCTGATTCCCGGCCGCCAGGTCCACCAGCGCCTTGTGCCACTTGATGCGGAGGTCGGTGTCACCGCATTGGTCCCGTGCCTGAGTCCAGGCACCCCGCGCGGCACCGGCGTCTTCCCGCGTCAGTTCGGCACGGCACCGCAGCAAGCTGGCCTCGGGCGAGTCGTGTCCGGCGGCCTGCTCGATGGCGGCCACGGGATCCGTACCGCTGAGCGAGAGGACCAGTTCGGCGGCCGGATCTTCCGGATCGGGCCGGAGCGGGGGCAGCAGCCCGGCGGCGATGGCGGACGGCGGCAGCAGACCCGGCAACGGCCGGCCGCTTCCGTCGCTGGCCGCGCGGAACGCATCCTCGGTTATCCACCACGCCAGCTGCGGGATGGTGCCCAGCGTGTCGTCGGGCAGCCCGGTTTCCGGACCGAAACGGGACACGGGTGCGGCGCTGGGCCGCCCGGTTCGCAGCGCCACGAAGTCCCTGAGCACCCCGCTGAGCTGGCTGGCCATCTCGGCCGCGGTCTGGAAGCGGTCCGCCGGGTCCTGCGCGGTGGCGCGCCTGACCAGATCTTCCAGTGACTCGACCGCAGGGCTGGACTGCCCGGCGGCGCCGCGTCCGGAGCGCCCGGGGCCCCCGCGGGCCGCGGCGAATTCCGGCGTCCAGCGGAACATCGCCCGCAGGGTCATCCCGGCCGAGTACAGGTCGCTCGGCACGGTCCGCGCGTGGTATTTCTCCGCGGCTTCGGGAGCGCGGTAGCCGCGGGTTCCCCAGGTGTGCTCCGTGGCGCCGACCCGGCAGCCGGCGCCGAGGTCGATCACCACGACCCTGGTCCCGGCGACCATGAGGTTGCGGGGCGTGATGTCGCAGTGCAGCCAGCCGCGGCCGTGCAGGTGATCGAGCGCGGCGAGCATTTGCAGGCCGTACGCCAGCACATGCTCGGCGCAATAGCCATCAGCGCGGCCCGCCACGTCTTCGATCGTGGGCCCGTTGACATAGTCCATCACGATGTAGTCGTCGCGTTTCCCTACGTCAGTGGACTGCGAGACGAAGTCGCGGACGCGCACGACGTTCTCGTGCGTCACCTCGGTCAGGAACTTCAGCTCGCGCTTCGCGGCCCCGGCCGCATCCGGGTTGCCCGGGTCGATGAGGCTCTTAAGCACGACGTGCTGCTCTTGCAGATGGGTATCCTCCGCGAGGAAAACCCAGCCGACACCGCCGTGTCCGATGCATCCGACGATCCGGTACCTGTCGTCGACCATGGCGCCGGGTGCCAGCCGCGGCGCGAACGAGTAGGGTGTCCCGCACCGGTGGCACACGCCCGTCAGCAGTGCCTCCTGACCGTGATGGCTCTGCCCGACCCTGGTCGGCTGTGAGCAGGCTCGGCAGATGCGCTGGTCGGCTGAAACCGTGGGGTTCAACTGGACCGCGGCCATCGGGTCGACGGGAGGAATCACCGGCAGATGGATAAGCGCGCCTGCCCACCACGCCGCGTCCGTCGTGCGCCCGGTCGCGGGCGGGTGCACCGCAGGACCGGCGGCGGGTCCACTCGCGGGCGGCTCGCTCATGCCCACGGCGGGTTTCCCGGTATACGGCTCCAGGCACCTGCGGCAGTAGCCTGCCTCGTCGATTGCTCCCCCGCAGCCAGGTCTGTTGCAGGACGTCATCGCGGCACCTGCCGCCGCATGATCGCGGCGTAGTAGTCGCCGACGGCGCGATCGGCGCGGTCGAGGGAGCACGGCGCGCGCCGCAGCATCTCGTAAGCGGCCTGGTAGTAGCGGCTCAGCCGTTCGTCCTCCTCCAGTCCGTACCGAGCCGCGAGCTGGCTGAAGATGGCCAGGCGGTCCCGCAGGTCGTCCCGGCGGGCGAGCAGCCTGCCCAGTTCCGCCGTTGCCTCCGTGACGCGGTCGCGGCGGTCGCGAAGCGCGCGTTCGCACGCCTCAAGCTCCGTCGGCCACTCGGCACCGGGGTCTCGCTGTGTCGCCCGCAGGATGGCCAGCCGTACCCCGAGCGCCGCGGTCGCGGTGACGTCAGGACGTGGCACGTCCGTGATCCGGACCGCGACGTGCGCGTGCTTACGGCAGGCGTCATCCTCGGCGGCGGCCAGCTCCGCGAGGAGATCCGCCGCCGCGGCCAGGCGCTGGTCCGCGTCGCCGGCCAGGCGCTGGTCCGCGTCGCCGGCCAGGCGCCCGGAAGCCCGGCGCCCATCATGTCCCCTGCCTAGTCGCGCTGCCGGAAGTTCCGCGACCAGCGCGCCGCGCAGGCGCTCGGGCACCCGGCCGCTGAACCCGAGCAGCAACCGGACCGGCGGCCTGGGAAAGCTCGTCGCCAGTTCAGCGAGGGTATCCAGAAGAATCTCCGGCTGCCCGGCGGCGTCCGGCTCGTCGACGACGACACCTGCCGGGGAACCAAGGTCCGCGGCCAGGCTCCTGACGTCGGTTCCCGCCTCCGCCCCGCCGCCGAGCCCGACGACTAGCTCACGGCAGACCTGGTCGGCAGTCTTCCCCGCAGCGTGCACCGCAATGTCGATTCCGCGGGGACCGGAGGCTGTTCCCGAATCAGCTTCGGCTGGGTTGACTACCCCGCGCAGCAAGGTTTCCCGTGCGGAATCCAGGTCGCCCGCGACGACACAGATGCCGCCCGGCCCTTCGGAGCGCAGCCAGTGATTGAGCGCTCGCAGCAATGCGGTCGCGGCGGCACCAGTCGCCGTCTTGCCCCTGCCCTCGCTGAATACGGGATCCGACGACGCGGCGAAAAGGTACCGGGTGACGAGCGGCACGTTCTCGACGATTGCGTTGACCGGGATCATCCAGCAAGCGCTGCCGGGAGCCTGCTCGCACTTGCTCAACATGCCGATGGGGTCCCCGGTGTCGTGGTCGATGACGGCCGTGCCGCTGAAACCAGGCTCTATCCGCGGGCCGCCGGGGTGAACGTTCAGCTGCACGAGCTGACTCTGCAGGGCTGACCGGCCCGCGATCTTCGCCTCTGCCCACATGCCGTGTGGCACGTTCCGCGGGTAGCCGAACACACGTACCAGCTGCCCCACCCGCCACGCACGCCGCAGCAATGTGCGCGGCTGACCGCGCAACGGTTTCCGCAGTCTGAGCAGCGCTATATCTCCCCGCCCAGTTTCGTCGTCCGCCGGGCGGAAACACTCCGCAACGATCTCGGCCTGGCCGTACGAAAGCGTCCCGCGGTTGTCGAAACGCACCCGCAAAATCGGCTTCTCCGGTCCCTGCCCGGGGGCCACGACATGCGCGCACGTCAGGATGTATTCGTCATCGAGCATGATCCCGGCGCCGATACCTTCGCCGCTGTCGTCCTCAAGGCACACTTGCCAGGGATAGTCCGCATTACCAGCTTTTTCTGCCCCTTGTGCCATTTGCACGACTTCTACCGTACACGGCGCCGTGTCATCGATGACGACGTCCCGGAAACTGTGGCAGAGCCGTTTAACGGTTTCTGGTGCACTTTATGGGACGCTGCTGACCAGCTGTGCGCTCCCGGCGGGTGGCGTACGGGCAAGGGGCTGGTGGCGTCCGGGCAAAGGGCTGGTGGCGTACGGCCAAGGAAGTTGCTTACGTGCCGCAAGGTGTCCTCGTGACTTACGGGATGTCCCGGCTCTCCATTTAACGTGGAGTTCTACCGCATCGTGGAAGGTTAACCGTCGTATACGTATGACAGACGGGCACGAAGCGGTAAACCTCCACGTTATTTTCACCTCGCGCCACCTGGGCCAGCACGAGCCGCATCTGCTCACGCCACCAAACACAAACCGTCCTCATAAACTGCATCAGAACCATTTAACGTGGAGTTCTACCGCATCGTGGAAGGTTAACCGTCGTATACGTATGACAGACGGGCACGAAGCGGTAAACCTCCACGTTGTTTGGCTTTGATGCACTTCATGGGAAGCTGCTGACCAGCTGTGCGCTCCCGGCTGGTGACGTACAGGCAAGGAAGTTGCTTGCGTTCCGCAAGGTGCCCTTGTGACTTACGGGATGGGCCCGGTTCTCCATTTAACGTGGAACTCTGCCGCATCGTGGAAGGTTAACCGTCGTATACGTATGACAGACGGGCACGAAGCGGTAAAGTTCCACGTTGTTTTCACGCTGCGCCACCCTGGGCCAGCACGAGCCGCACCGGGTCGCGCCGCCGAACGCAAAC
>Ga0335074_10004683_pt1 | contig 18880 bp, 18 predicted proteins | sample Lox_Sample_23_FD_206715 | JGI IMG/M metagenome (GOLD analysis project Ga0335074, IMG submission 206715) | Soil microbial communities from Loxahatchee National Wildlife Refuge, Florida, United States - Lox_Sample_2.3 | ecosystem: Environmental > Terrestrial > Soil > Wetlands | place: USA... | reverse complement strand
GCCGACCGGGTCCGGCACCGGGACGAGCAGAACAAGCGCGCCGGCAACGTCTCGGTCGTGACCGCCGCCCGCCACCAGCCGACCGGCGAGCTGGTCGCGTTCACCGGCCTGGTCTACCCGGCTGCTGCCGACGGCCGCGCTGTCGGCCAGGGCTACACGATGGTCCTGCGCGGGCACCGCGGTCACAATCTCGGCCTGAAAATCAAGATCAACAACCTTGGGCTGCTCAACGCGGCCGATCATGGCGCCCGGCGCGTCGTCACGGGCAACGCCGGGGAGAATGCGGCGATGCTGTCGATCAACCGCGCGCTCGGGTTCCGCCCCTTCGTGCTCAACGGGTCCTGGGAGAAGAAACTCTGACCTGGCCCGTCGTGGTGACGGTTCTGCTCATCGGATCTCACCGGCTGCTGCGCGCCGCTCGTCTAGTCGCTGCGGGTCCTCGATCGGACAGGGGCCGAAGGTACCGCTGGTGACAGTGAACTAGGTGCCATACAGTTGCGGCTGCCCGGCGTGGACCCGCACCCTGTCCTCGGGGTAGGCCAGGTGTGCCGGCGGGGCCTCGTCCTGGGCGACCGCGGCGCGGAGGGCATCCAGAAATGCCTGTTGCAGTACAGGAACGTGGTCGGCGTGCTGGGCGAGCAGCCACGCAGCCTGGGCTCCGTCCTCGCCGGCCAGTGTCCGGCCCGGCGAGCCCCGCGCGGTCAGCACGTCAGCTAGCCAGCGGGCGTTGTCCTCGTCGACCCGCTGCCTCTCCGCGGCAACCTCGTCAGGCAGCCGGACCATGTGCTGCCCGTTCTTGGGAGATACCAGATGGCGAACCCGCTGGTCCTCATCACGCCGGCTGAGCAGTTCCCGGCGAAGTTCCTCATCCAGGCAACACTTTCCAGCCCGCAGCGGCGGACCGCGGAAGGCCGAGTGAGCCAACACCCGCAGGCTTCGCCGACACTCCCTGCGCGGCAGATGCGGAAAAGTGCTCAGCCGGTGTCTGGCTGGGGCAGGAATAATCGGTGCGGTGTGGTGCAGGCGGGTAAGCGGCGCGGTGGCCAGGGAGGAACGCCGGTGGCAGCGAGGGGGATGACGCAGCTGAAGGTCGGCCTGCGGGTCGGCGACCTGGAAGCATCCTGCGCGCTGTACCTGAAACTCGGGTTCCGGCAGATCCCACGGCCAGATGAGCCCCGGCTTCGCTACCTGACGTTCGGCCCTACCTGGCTGATCTTGTCGGACAGGTTTTTGCACGGCTACCACAGCGCGCAGCGCCGGGACGCGGCCATCAGCGGGCCGCTGGGATCGGGGTTCGTGCTAGCCATCCCGACGCCGGACCTGGATGCCACCTATGACCTGTGGCGCGCCGAGGGACTGCCGGTCACACTCGAGCCGGAAGACGCGTACTGGGCGCGCATCTTCTACGGCCTCGACCCGGACGCCTACGAGCTCATGTTCGAGCAGCATCACGTCCTCAAGACGCCACTAGCGACACATCGCGCGCCGCCGCCAGTGCGGGCAAACCGCCGTATCGATCATGGCGCAGGCGTCAGAATGAGCACGCCCGAACTGTCGGCGGCCCATACTACGGTGAGCACATGCCAGACGCACACACCAGGATTGACAGCCTGAAAGAAGACATCCAGGCGATCGGCTACTCGATCCTGGACCTTCAGGCCAAGGTCGACGCTCATGACTCCAAGCTTGAGCAGGTTCTTGCGACGCAACTCGTTCATGCTGCTCGCTTCGACGGCATCGACGCCCGGCTTGACGCGCACGACGGCCGGTTCGACAGCATCGACGCCCGGCTTGACGCGCACGACGGCCGGTTCGACAGCATCGACGCCCGGCTTGACGCGCACGACGGCCGGTTCGACAGCATCGACGCCGGGCTCGCCGCCCACGACGGCCGGTTCGACAGCATCGACGCCCGGCTCGGCACGGTCGACGGCCGGTTCGACAGCATCGACGCGCTGCTTACCGAAGTCCTGGCACGGCTGCCGCGGCGTCCGGAGTAGAGCGCCGGCCGGAAGCCGGCAGCGCGCTTCGCTCAGGCGATCAGCCCTCTTCTGGGACCGCACGTCGGCGACTTCGGACCGTAATAGTGTTCAGTCATGCCGGATTCCCGAGGGGACATCGAGCATCACAACGCCGACGTGGCCGCGCCGAGTGACGACATCGAGGTCCTGATCAGCCTAACCCGCAAACATGACAAGCGGCTAAGCCGCGTCGCCGCTCGGCTGGACGTGCACGACCGGCGCTTCGAGCGAATCGACCAGCGTTTCGATGAGCTGGGCGGTTTCTTCCGCCAGACCGGCAGGCGGCTCGACCAGCTGGACGACCGCTTCGTTCAGGTCGAGCAGCGGCTGGACTTTATCGGCAGCCAGCTTGCCGAGCTGGCCAGACGGACGGCTGGCTAGCACATGTCCGCCGACGAAGAGCTAGCGGGCGGAGCCGAAGCGCCCGCGAGCGACCGGCCCGGTTCGACACCGGCGTTGCGCACAAGCACGCGGGTACATGACTACTGGCTCGGCGGCAAGGAGAGTTACGCCGCTGACCGGGCGGCCGGCAACGCGGTAACTCTGGCCAGCGAGTGTCTCAGGCCACCTCTGCCATCGCCTGGGCGAACTGAGCCTGGTACAACCGCGCGTACGCGCCGCCGGCCGCGAGGAGTTCAGTGTGCGTTCCCTGCTCGACGATTTTGCCGTCTTCCATCACCAGGATCACGTCCGCGTCCCTGATCGTCGACAACCGGTGTGCGATCACGAAGCTGGTGCGGCCCTCCCGCAGCGATGCCATCGCGCGCTGGATCAGCACTTCGGTCCGAGTGTCCACCGAGCTGGTGGCCTCGTCCAGGATCAGTACCGCCGGCCGCGCCAGGAACGCGCGGGCGATGGTGATCAGCTGCCGCTCCCCCGCGCTCACATTGGTGCCGTCGTCGTCCAGCACCGTGTCGTAACCGTCCGGCAGCGTCCGCACGAACCGGTCGACGTAAGTCGCCCTGGCTGCCTCCAGAACCCGCTCGTGGCTGGCACCGAATGAGCCGTAGGCGATGTTCTCCTCAATCGTGCCGCCGAAGAGCCAAGCGTCCTGCAGCACCATTCCGGTGAGGCCGCGCAGTTCCGCGCGGCTCATAGCGGCGGTGTTGACGCCGTCCAGCAAGATCTTGCCCGAGTCGATCTCGTAGAACCGCATGAGCAAGTTGACCAGCGTCGTCTTGCCGGCCCCGGTCGGGCCGACAATCGCGACGGTCTGGCCGGGCTCGACGGTCAGCGAGACGTGCTCGATCAGCGGCTGATCCGGCGCGTAGCGGAACGACACGTCCGCGAACTCCACTCGCCCGCGCACTACCGCACCTCCGGCCGGACGGGCCGGCTCGGCAGCGTCAGCCTCCTGTTCCGGGGCATCCAGCAGTGCGAAGACGCGCTCCGCCGAGGCAACGCTGGACTGCAGCAAGTTGGCCATGCTCGCGACCTGGGTGAGCGGCTGACTGAACTGGCGGGAGTACTGGATGAAGGCGGTGACCGCACCGAGCGTGAGCGAGCCCCGGGAGATCAGCAGGCCGCCGACGACGGCGACCAGCACGTAGTTCAGGTTGGACATGAACATCATCACCGGCTGGATGGTGCCGGAGATGAACTGCGCCCGGTAGCTAGCGTTGTACAGCGCCTCGTTCTGCTCGGTGAAGGTCTCCATGGCCTTCTCCCGCTGGCCGAACGCCGTCACCAGCGCGTGCCCGGTGTACATCTCCTCGATGTGGCCGTTCAGCCCGCCGGTGAACTTCCACTGCTTGATGAACTGCGGCTGGGCGCGCTGGGCAATCTTCCGCATCGCGACGGCGGACGCCGGAACCGTTACCAGCGCGATCAGGGCCAGCTCCCAGGACACAATGAACATCAGCGTCAGCACGCCGACGATCGTGAGCAACGAGGTAACCAGCTGGCTCAGCGTCTGCTGGACCGATTGCTGCAGGTTGTCGATGTCGTTGGTAACGCGGCTGAGGATCTCGCCGCGCGGCTGCCGGTCGAAATAGCGCAGCGGCAGCCGGGAGAGCTTGGCCTGGACCTGCTCGCGCAGCGAGAACACCGCCCGTGCCACGATCGTGGCGACCAGCCGGCCCTGGAACAGCGCGCAGATGGCACTGCCGACGGTCAGCGCGACCACGACTGCGAGGATCTGCCCGACATGGTTGAAGTCGGTGCCGCGGTGGTCGACGACTCCGTAAAAGACGAGGTTGATCGCCTCGCCGAGCATCCGCGGGCCGAGAACTGCCAGCGTGACGCTGCCGATGGCCAGTGCCAGCGCGAGACCGGCCAGCAGCCGGTACGGGCGGAGCAGGCCAAGCAGGCGCCTGCTCGAGCCCTTGAAGTCCAGCGCCTTCTCCGTGGACATGCCGCCCATGAAGCGGGCAGGGCCGCCCATCGTCGCTGCCGGACCCGGCCCGCGCTTGGGTGTCGCCCGCTCCCCCGTGCCCGCTACCTGGCTGGCACCGCCGTCGTCCGCCGGCGCTGGCGCCAACACCGGCTCAGGTGCCTCCGGTGCCGGAACCGGCAACGCTGCCGACGGCTGCTCGTCCGCTTGGTCGGAATTCTCTCGGGCGCTCACGCCGCGGCCTCCTGCTCGGTCAGCTGGGAAAGGACAATCTCCCGGTAGGTCTCGCTCGAGTCCATTAGCTCCGCGTGCGTGCCGCGCGCGACTATCCGGCCAGCATCCAGGACAAGGATCTGGTCAGCGTGCCTGATCGTGCTGACCCGTTGCGCCACGATGATCATGGTCGCGTTGGTGACCTCAGTGGCCAGGGCCGACCGGAGCCGGGCATCGGTGGCATAGTCCAGAGCGGAAAATGAGTCATCGAACAAGTAGATCTGCGGCTGATGGACCAGTGCCCTGGCAATGGCCAGGCGCTGCCGCTGCCCGCCGGACACGTTCGTGCCGCCCTGGGCGATCCTGGCATTCAGACCGTCCGGCATCCGCTCGACGAAATCCCGGGCCTGCGCGATCTCGAGAGCGCGCCACAGTTCTTGGTCGGTCGCCTGCTGATTCCCGTAGCGCAGGTTGGTCGCGACGGTGCCGGAAAACAGGTACGGCTTCTGCGGCACCAGCCCGACCGCGGCTGACAGCGCCGCCAGATCGAGCTCCCGCACGTCGACTCCGCCGATTAGCACCGCTCCGGCGGACACATCGATGAGCCGCGGGATCAGGTTCACCAGGGTGGTCTTGCCGCTGCCGGTGCCGCCGATGATCGCCGTCGTCTGGCCGGGCGGGGACGTGAACGTGATGTCGTGCAGAACCGGCTGCTCCGCGCCAGGGTACCGGAACTCGGCCGCCCGGAACTCCAGCTCCCCGGCCGGGCCAGCCGCGGGCACCGGCCGGGCCGGCGGCGACAAGGCCGGCTCGGTGTCGATGACCTCCATGATCCGCTCCGCGCTGACCTCTGCCCGCGGCACCAGCATGAACATGAACGTCGCCATCATCACCGACATCAGGATCTGGGCCAGGTAGGTGATGAACGCGGTCAGCGACCCGATCTGCATGGTCCCGCCGGCGATGAGGTGACCGCCGAACCAGATCACCGCGACCGTCGACAGGTTCAGCACCAGCATCACCGACGGGAACATCAGCGCCATCAGCTTGCCGGCCCCGAGCGCGGACTCGAACAGCTGGGTACTCGCCCCGGCGAACCGGTCTCGCTCCTGGGGGTCTCGCACGAACGCCCGGATCACCCGGACACCGGTGATCTGCTCGCGCAGCACGCGGTTGATGTTGTCCAGCCGTTCCTGCATCTGCCGGAACAGCGGGCGCATCCGGGAGATGATCAGCATCACGATCACGCCCAGCAGCGGGACGGCCACCACCAGCAACGATGACAGCCGCACATCCTGATTGAGCGCGAGGATGATGCCGCCGATGCACATGATCGGCGCCGACAGCAGGAGCGTGAACGTCATGATCGCCAGCATCTGGACCTGCTGCACGTCGTTAGTCGTCCGGGTGATGAGCGACGGGGTGCCGAGGTGACTCACCTCGCGGTCGGAGAACCTGAGCACCTGGCTGAAGATCCCGTGCCGCACATCCCGGCCGAGCGCCATCGCCGTTCGCGCGCCGAAGTACACCGCGCCGACGGCGCACGCTATCTGCACGAGGGTGATCGCGAGCATCACCCCGCCGATGGACAGGATGTAATGCGTGTTGTGCACGATCACGCCCTTGTCGATGATGTCGGCATTGAGCGTGGGCAGGTAGAGCGTCGCCAGGGTCTGCGCGAGCTGCAGCAGCAGCACGAGCGACAACGGCTTGCGATACGGGCGCAGGTACTCGCGCAGCAGACGGATCAGCACCGGGACTCTCTCGGAAAGATCGGGGACGGAGTAGGCGGGTCGTAAAGATCGAGGCGGGAACGAGGTAGTCGCAGTCGCACGGCCTTGCGGGCCGCGGGTGTCTAGCCGGAATCGGTGCGGCCTGCCGCAGCCGGCAGGACGCGCAGCATTCCCGCCGCAAGCTGGCGCAGCGACTCCCGCATCAGCGGCGCGACCGGCACTGGCGGCTCGGAGTGCAGCCAGCGCTGAACGGCAGCCTGCATAGCCGCCGAGACGGAGGCGGCCATGATCTGCGGGAACATGTCGGTCTCGAGGCTGGTGCCGAGACGCTCGGCGATCGCGGCGGCGAGGTGGTACTGCGCGATGCCATGAACCTTCAGGTACTCGCCAACGAGGGCAGGTGAGGAGACCACCAGCCGCACCCCGGCGATCCACTCCTTCGGCGGCTCCCCGGCAGGTTCGCCGTTCTCCGGGCTGAACTGCGACAGCACGGCGTGCTGCACTGACTCCCAGAGGGGCTCGCCAGCTGGCCGGGAGCGCAGTGCTTCACCGATCCGCATGGCCCGGTCCTGCTGGAGCGCGCAGATGGCCTCGTACTTGCTGGCGAAGTAGTTGTTGAAGGTCCGGGCCGATACTCCCGCTGCCTCGGCGATGTCCTCGACCAGCACGTTGTCCAGACCGCGCTCGACGGCGAGCCGCATGGCGGCCTTGCCGAGTGCCTGCCGGGTCGCGACCTTCTTGCGCTCGCGCAGTCCAGTCGGCGCCTGCGCGGGCGCCGCGGGATGCTGGGCGAGTCGCTCGACCGCGCTCGTCACCAGCTGGGGCGAAGTCATGTCAGCAGCATAGCCAAACTTTCGTATCGCGCAACTTTGCCGGATCAGAAAATCGATTGGCACTCCCGGTATTCTCTGTTCCTCTTCTCGGCGCGGCCGGCCCCGCGGGCGGTCGGCTGGCATGATGTGCGCATGCGCGGACGATCGAAGACCGACTGGTGGGGTGTGGTTCTCGAGGCGCCTGACGGACCGGCGCTGGCTGCTTTCTACTCCCGGCTGTTCGGCTGGGACATCGCCAAGGAGGAGCCAGACGGGGCTGCGATCCAGGTGCCGGGCACCTCGTCGTACCTGGCGTTCCAGTCGGCCGTGGATTACGTGCCGCCGGTCTGGCCAGCTACCGGCGGCCGCCAGCAGATGATGATGCACATCGACGTCGCAGTCGACGATCTCGATGCCGCCGTGGCGGCCGCAGTCGAGCTTGGCGCCACGGTGCACGAGCATCAGCCGCAGGACGACGTGCGGGTTCTGCTTGACCCCGCCGGCCATCCGTTCTGCCTCTATCTGGACACCGACTAGCTCGTGCCTCAGGCTGAGTCCACTTTGTGAGGTTCTGGCTCCTGGACTCGACGGCCGCCGTCCTGGCCGCGCGGCGCCTGCCCGAGCAGGAAGAGCGCCATGCTGTAACTGCCGATGGCGGCAAAGGCCAGCATGGCCATGATGAGCGAGCTGATGTTGTCGTTGAAGTCGAGGAAGCTAGCCCCGTTGAATCCGGCGCCGATGACGAAGAGGCCGCCGAGAACGGACCAGACAGTTACGGCGCGCTGACCCGTTCGGAGGCCATGGATCGCGACGCCGATCACGAACACCACCAGCGCAAGCCCGAGCGTTGCGTGCACGGTCAAGGCGGCCGCCCCGTGGCTGAGCGCCCAGACCACGCTGTGGAATGACCCGGCGAAGTAGTTGGCGGGCTTTGCGCCGGGGTGCCGGCCAGGCACGACGACGTAGAGATTCACGACCATCCCGATGCCGGACTGGGCTATCACGAGCAGCACGGCTGTGAGCAGCATCCACCGCAGCGTCCGCTCGCGTTGTCGCTCAACCATTCCGGTGCCTCCTGAGCTGGCGTACGATTCACCGGTGATGAATTGTAACAGGGAAATTCACCGGTGGTGAACTAGGTGCACAGTGAGCTCCGGCAACGGCTGGTGCAAGCCCGGTGAGCCCGGCCGGCCGGCGTCCGGGTGCCTCCGACACCAGAGGCGCCATCATCGAAGCGGCCCGCGCGGAGTTCGCCGAGGCGGGCTACACCGCGGCGGCGGTCCGCCAGATTGCCCGCCGGGCCGAGGTCGATCCGGCCCTCGTCTACCACTACTTCACCGACAAAGCCGGGTTGTTCGTCGCCTGCCTTGACCTGCCCGCAGATCCCCGGGTTGTTCAGGTGCAGGCCCAGCAGGGCCCGCCCAGCGGCGCGCGGATCGTCGAACGGTTCCTCGCCCAGTGGGAGGAGGACGGCGCGGAGCCCGGCCGGGCGTTTGTCACTCTCACCCAGGCCGTGTCGAGCGCGCCGGAGGTGGCCCGCGCCGTGCGGGAGTTCCTGACCGAGCGAGTCTGGGCGAACCGGCCGGACGCCGCCAGCGAGGAGACGATGAAAACCACTGCACTGGTCTCTTCGCAGCTCCTCGGGGTGGCCTGGGCTCGCTATGTCATTCGGATGGAGCCGCTTGCCTCCGCACCGCGCGCCGACGTCGCGGCCTGGGTCGGGCCCGTCATCGATGGCTTCATTGCCGGCCAGCGCGCGGCTGCCAGGCCCGGTGGCGCGGACAGCAGCAGCCCGGCTGCGCCAGCGGGCGGTGAAGGCCCGGAAGGATCCGGCTGCTGAACCAGGTCGAGCGCTAGCGAATTTCCGACAACATCCTCGCGACCTGGTGGGTCCTGCGGTCGGTGTCGGAAATTCGCTAGCTAGTTGACTGCCTGCTCGGCCATGCTTACGTCATGACCGAGGACCGGATCCACACCGACGGGGAGCGCTGTGTCCGCGCCGTGCAGTCGAAGGATGCCCGCTTTGACGGCTGGTTCTTTACCGCCGTGGTGACTACTGGCATTTACTGCCGTCCGAGCTGCCCGGTGGTGCCACCGAAGCCGGAACACATGCGCTTCTTCCCGAGCGCGGCTGCCGCCCAGCAGGCCGGCTTCCGTGCCTGCAAGCGATGCCGGCCGGACGCGAGCCCCGGCTCGCCGGAGTGGGACGTCCGTGCTGACCTCGTTGCTAGGGCGATGCGGCTCATTGCCGACGGAGTGATGGACGACGGTGGCGTGCCGGCGCTGGCCAGGCGTCTCGGGTACAGCGTCCGCCAGATAGAGCGGCAGCTACTGGCTGAGCTCGGTGCCGGTCCGCTGGCGCTTGCCAGGGCCCAGCGCGCGCAGACGGCCCGGTTGCTGATCGAGACGACTGGCCTGCCAATGAGCGACGTGGCGTTCGCAGCCGGATTCGCCAGCATCCGAACGTTCAACGACACTGTCCGCGAGGTGTTCGCTCTCTCCCCCAGCCAGCTGAGGGACCGCGCGAGCCGCGGCGACGCCGGGACGGGCTCGCTGTCGCTACGGTTGCCGTACCGGGCGCCGTTGCAGCCAGATAGCTTGTTCGGCCATCTGGCCGCCACCGCTGTGCCGGGCGTCGAGGAATGGCGCGACGGTTCGTACCGCCGGACGCTGCGGCTGCCGCACGGGCACGGCATCGTCGCTCTGCGGCCGGCGCCCGATCATGTGAGCTGTCAGCTCGCGCTGACTGACTTGCGCGACCTTGCCAGCGCGATCAGCCGGTGCCGGCGCCTGCTCGATCTGGACGCGGATCCGGCGGCAGTCGACGACCTGCTATCCGCCGACGAGGCGCTAGCCCCGCTTGTCCGGAAGGCGCCTGGCCGCCGGGTGCCGCGTACCGTCGATCCGCACGAGTTCGCGCTGCGCGCAGTGCTCGGTCAGCAGGTCTCCATCGGGGCTGCCCGGACGCATGCTGGCCGGCTGGCCGCTGCCCTCGGCGAGCCTGTCGAGGATCCGGCGGGCGGGCTTAGCAGGCTGTTCCCGGCTGCGGCTGCAGTCGCTTCCGCCGACCGTTCCGTGCTTGCCGTGCCGCAGTCCAGGCGCGAGTCGTTCCGCGCCCTGGCGGACGCGGTGGCAAGCGACCGGATCGACCTGACCGTGGGCGGCGACTGGCACGAAGCGCGCGCCCGCCTGGCGAGCCTGCCTGGCCTAGGCCCGTGGACCGTCGAGACGATCGCCATGCGGGCACTTGGCGATCCCGATGCGTTCCCGGCTTCCGATCTGGGCGTGCGCGCGGGCGCCGGGCAAGCCGGGCTGCCAGCCACCGCGGCCGCGCTGACTAGCCGCGCTGCAGCCTGGCGCCCATGGCGGTCATACGCGGTGCAGTACCTGTGGGCAGCGACCGACCACGAGATTAACAAGCTTCCTGCCGGGTCCGGCAGCTGACAACAGATGTCTGAGGAGGACACATGACCAGTCCAGCCGTGCGCAGGCACGTGATACTGCCCAGCCCGATCGGCCCGCTCACGCTGGTGGCCGGGAGCGGCGAGCTGATTGCCCTGTACATGGACAGCCAGCGGCACCGGCCGGCCGAGGATACCCTCGGCGTGCCAGGTGACCCGGCGGCAGCGCCGTTCGCCGCTGCGACCAGCCAGCTCGCCGCGTACTTTGCCGGTCAGCTCACCGAGTTCGATCTACCGCTCGCGCCAGCCGGCACGGTGTTCCAGCGCCAGGTGTGGTCAGCGCTGCAGACGATTCCGTATGGCCAGACCTGGAGCTACGCCCAGCTCGCTGAGAAAGTCGGGCGGGCTACGGCTGTCCGCGCCGTCGGCCTGGCGAACGGCAAGAACCCGATCGCGCTTGTCATACCGTGCCACCGCGTGATCGGTTCGGACGGCAGCCTCACCGGCTACGGCGGCGGGCTTGACCGCAAGCGGTTCCTGCTCGACCTCGAGTCGGGGGCGCAGTAGCGTTCCCCGGCCGGAGCGGCCAGGAGCTGGCGGCAGCTATCCGGTTAACTGCGGCAAAGTAGTCAGCATCTATCCGGCTTACGTTAAGTGGCGAGTTACCGTAGACGGTGACCTAGCTAAGTGGTGGCTGCCGCGCCTTACCGCTCCCCGACGCAGCCCGCGCCCAGATCGAAGATGGTGATGCGTGATCTAGCCCGGCGGCCGGAGGAGTTCAGCAGCTTCATCGGCCGGATGTCCGAGATCAGCGAGCTGCGCGATCTGGTTCGCGCGATGCGCGCGGTGACGCTGTGCGGCGCGGGCGGTATTGGCAAGACCAGGCTGGCGCTGCGGCTGCTGGCGTCGATCGCTGCCGACTTCCCGGACGGCGCCTGGTTTGTCGAACTGGGCGACCTGCCCCAGCCCGACCGGGTTGTCGCGCGGGTGGCCGCGGCTGTCGGCGTGCACGAGGAGCCGGGCAGGCCGCTGCTCGACACGCTGGCTGACTCGTTGCGGCACCGGCGGGCGGTCCTGGTCCTCGACAACTGCGAGCATCTGATCGATGCGTGCGCGGCCCTGTGTCAGCGGTTGCTGGCGAGCGCGCCGGGCTTGCAGATGATCTGCACCAGCAGGGAGCCGTTGCGTGTCGCGGCCGAGGCTGTGTGGCAGGTCCCCCCGATGACGCTCCCGCCCCGCGCGCCATCGCCCCAGGACCCAGGGGCCCTGGATGAGCTATCCGAATCCGACGCGATCCGGCTGTTCGCGACCCGGGCCGCTGCGGCGACGCCGAGCTTCACGCTCGGACCCGGTAACGCCGCGGCTGTCGCCTCCATCTGCCGGGCGCTCGACGGTCTGCCGCTCGCGCTCGAACTCGCCGCCGCCTGGGTCCGGGTTTTGTCAGTCGATCAGATTGCTGCCCGGCTGGATCGCCGGCTCGCCCTGCTGACTAGCGCGGACCGGAGCGTGCCAGCGCGCCAGCAGACGCTGCGCGCTACCTTCGACTGGAGCTACGACCTCCTCTCCGGCCCGGAGCAGGTCCTGCTGCGCCGCCTGTCGGTGTTCGCCGGCTGGTCGCTCGACATGGCCGAGCAGGTCTGTGCCGACGAGAGCCTGCCTGCGGCGGACATCGTTGACCTGCTCACCGCACTCGCCGACAAATCGCTCGTCGAAGTGGAGCCGGAAGCACTCGGCCAGGCGCGGTACCGCCTGCTCGAGACTGTGCGCGAGTATTCGGCCGGCTGGCTCGAGCTGGCCGGCGAGACAGCGATCATGCGGCGGCGGCGGCGCGAGTACACCGTGCGCGAGTGTGAGATGGCAGGCGCCATCGGCATGGCCATGGTGCCCGCTCCGTGGTCGGCCCGAGTGGCGGTATTCCAGCGTTTCGACCTCGAGGCCGGGAACCTGAGCGAAGTGCTCGGCGAATGCCTTGCTGATGGCGATGCGGACAGCGGCCTGCGGATCTGCAATTCGGCCCGGCCAGTCTGGATCGTCCGCGGCGCTTTTGCTCAGGGGGCCAGCTGGTTCGATCGCTTCCTGGCGCTGACCGGTCCGGTGCCGGACCTGGTCCGCGGCCCGGCGCTCGTCAGCCGGGCGCAGCTGGCCATGGCGAGCGGATCGCCGGAGGCCGACGAGCTGGCCAGGGCCGGCCTAGAGCTCTGCTGGGCGGCCGGCGAGCCGTTCTGGGTTTCCGGAGCGCTCAACCTGCTCACCGAGATCGCGCTGCACAGCGGCCGTCCTGAGGAGGCCGAGAGCAGGGCGACAGAGGCACTCGAAGTGGCCCGGTCGGCCGGCGATCGGTGGAACGAGGGCTACGCCCTCGGCACCATGGCGGCAGTCGCGGCCTTCCGTGGCAATCTCCGCGAGTCTCAGCAGCTCGCCGAACACGCGCTCGTGGTCATGCGCGAGATTCAGCAGCTGTGGGGCTCGGCGCGGACCCTGCTCGGGCTGGCTGACCTGGCCCGGGTGCGCGGCGAATACGGCATGGCGCGCGACTACTACCTGGAGGCGCTGGCCGTCCTGCGTGAAGTCGATGCCAGGCCGGAGATTGCCCGGTGCCTGGCCGGCCTGGGCCGGATCGCACTCGACCAGTGGGACCTGGCGTCGGCGCGCCAGCACCTGACCGAGAGCCTGCGGCTCAGCTACGTGTCGGGCAGCCGGATCGGGATGGCGCGGGGCCTGGAAGTGCTGGCCCGCCTGTCGGTCATGGAGGGCAATCCGGCGACCGCCTTGCAGCTGGCCGGCGCGATGACGGCCTTGCGCGCGCAGGCCGGGCTGCCTGCCGTTCCCGGCGCACGGACGCAACGTTTCCTGGACGCAGCGGCGGACCTTGGCGAGCACGCCGTCCGCAGGCTCTGGGCACACGGCGAGGCCATGACGCCGACTGCGGCGGTGCGGCTGGCACTGGGCTCGGAGGCTGACGGCGAGGCCGGGGTGCCCGCCGCCGCGGCGCTGGCCGGGCCGAACACCGCGCTCACCCAGCGGGAGCACGAGGTGGTCGCGCTGCTAGCGGCCGGCCTGAGTAACCGGGACATCGCCGCGAAGCTGGTCATCAGCCCGGCGACAGCGGCCCGGCACGTTGCCAACATCCTGGCCAAGCTCGGCTTCAGCTCGCGCAGCCAGGTCGCCGCGTGGGCAGCCAGTCAGCTCGGCCCGAACAGCGCGCTGACCGACTCGCCCTCGTGAATGCGGCGGATCGCCTCGGCCAGGGCCGGCGCGATCGAGATGACGCGCAGCCCGGCTCCGGCCGCGTCGTCTGCCGGGGGCAGCGTGTTCGTCGTGACAATCTCCCGCACGAGCGGCTGGGCCGCGATCCGCTTCAGCGCGCCGTCAGCGAACAGCCCGTGCGTGCATGCGATCCGGACGGACTGCGCGTCCCGCTCCCGCAGTCGCTCTAGCAGCTCGACTATCGTCGTGCCGCGGGCGATCTCGTCGTCGAGCACGATGACGTCCCGGCCGCCGACGTCGCCGATGATCGAGCTGATCGTCACATGCTGGTCGCTGTGCCGCTCTTTCGCGCCGGCCGCGACCGGCAACTGGAGCAGCCGGGCAAGTGCCGCCGCGTTCTTGGCGTTGCCGAGGTCCGGCGACACCACAACCGAATTGGACTCAGCCAGGTAGCTGAAGTGCCGCGCGAACTCCCGCAGCGCATGCAGGTGGTCGACCGGCACCGAGAAGAATCCGTGCACCTGCGGCGAGTGGAGCGTCATGGTCAGCACCCGGCTGGCCCCGGCCGTTGCCAGCAGGTCAGCGACCAGCCGGCCACCGATCGAGATGCGCGGCATCGACTTCTTGTCCGATCGCGCGTAGGCGTAATACGGGATCACCGCCGTCACTCTCGCGGCCGACGCGCCGCGGGCGGCGTCCAGCATCAGCAGTAGCTCCACCAGGTTCTCCTGCACCGGCGGGCCTAGCGGCTGGATCACGAAGACATCGCGGTCCCGGCAGTTCGCCTGCAGCTGGACTTCCAGGCAGTCGTTGGCGAACCGGGTGAGTCGCACCGGACGCAGCGGCACGCCCAGCTGCGTACATATTTCTGCCGATAGCGCTGGATGTGCGCTGCCACTGAAGACCACGATCTCCCGCACCAGCCCAGGTTACGAGGTCAGCTGCCGGCCCGGCCAGAAAGGTCGATGGCCGCCGCGAGCAGCGCACCTGCCTCGGCTAGCCAGCGGCCGGGCTCGGCCAGCGCGGCTTGGGTGCCTCCGGCCAGCGTGGCCAGCTCCAGGACCCGCACGCCCGGCGGCGGCGCGACCGCTACCCGGCCGGCCACGACCGCTACCGGTACCGTGGCGGCCAGCGCCCGCACTGCGCCGACCACCTTCCCGTTCTCCGAGCTCGCGTCGTACTGCCCCTCACCGGTGATGACCAGGCCGGCGCCGTCCAGTGCGGCCGGCAGCCCGGCAATCACCGCTAGGGTGGCCGCACCCGGTTGCAGCTGCGCGCCCCAGGCCGCCGCCAGGCCATAGCCGCAGCCGCCCGCCGCGCCAGCTCCGGGCTCACCAGGATCACCGCCGAGCAAGCTGGCTAGCCTGGCCAGGCCTGCCTCCAGCACGGCGACCTCGGCCGGGCCAGCGCCCTTCTGCGGGCCGAACACGGCTGCTGCCCCTTCCGGCCCGAGCAGCGGAGCGCGGACGTCGGTCAGGCAGCTGACTCCGCCGCGGGGCGGCGGCCGGAGGGCAGTCAGGTCGGCTGCGGCCAGGGCGCGGAGCGCACCGCCGCCCAGGGGCAGGAGCGCTCCGGTCGCGTCAGTGAACCGCGCGCCGAGGGCGGCCAGCGCGCCCGTTCCGCCGTCGGTGCAGGCCGAGCCGCCGAGGGCGATCACGACCTTGCGCGCGCCCGCATCCAGTGCTTTCCCGATCAGCTCACCGACGCCGTAACTGTGCGCGGCGAGCGGCGCGAGTACGCCGAGCTGCGTCAGCCCGGCGGCCGTGGCGAGCTCGATGACGGCCACGTCCCCGGCCATCTCCAGCCAGGCGGCCTGCACCTTGCCCCGCCCCGGCCCGCTGACCTCAGCCCAGTGCCTGCGAGTGTCTGGCACAGCCGCGGCCAGCACCGCCAGGGTCCCCTCGCCGCCGTCCGCTAGCGGAAGCTCGACGACCTCATCGCCGGGCCGGACGCGCAGCCAGCCCGAGGCGAGCGCGGCGGCTGCGCCGTCGGCGCTGATGCTGCCCTTGAACGAGTCCGGCGCAACGATGACCCGCATGCGGGCTAGCCCCGGTACGGCGGCAGCCCGAGGGCGTCCCTGATGGCCTTCTGAATCTCGATCTTGTCCCCTCGCGCGTCGATGGTGACCACGTACTCTTTCCGGCGGAAGATATCGAGCACCGGGTTGGTCTTGCTGTGGTACTCCCGCAGCCGGACGGCCAGTGCCTCCTCAGTATCGTCCTCGCGCTGCACCAGGTTCCCGCCGCAGACGTCGCACTTGCCTTCTTCGCGCGGGCTGTTGTCGATCAGGTTGTAGTCCATGCCGCAGCCGTCGCAGAGGCGGCGCGCCAGCACCCGGCGCCGGACCTCGCTGTCCGGCAGGACGAGGTAGATGACGCCGTCGATGTCGTAACTCTCCAGGAAGAACTCGGCCTGGCGCTCGTTACGCGGGAAGCCGTCGATGATGAAGCCGTAGTTCCAGTCGTGCTGGGTGAGCCGCTCCTTCACCACGCCTTCGGCCAGGTCATCGCCGACCAGTTCGCCCGCCGCCATCGTCCGCCGCACCTGGGCGCCCAGCTTGGTGTGGTTCTGCACATTCCACCGGAAGATGTCGCCGACGGCGATGTGCACAAGGTCAAGATCGCTGGCCAGCATGGCGCTCTGGGTGCCCTTACCGCTGCCCTGGACGCCCATGATGACGTACTTGCGCATGCGGTTACTGTACGCAGGCGGTCAGTGGCCGGCCCCGCCCGCCGGGAGGCCGCCCTGCTGATGAGCGAAGTCCCTGGTGCGGATCGAAGCCAGCGAGATCACCCCGGATGCCAGCGCGATGCAGCCGGCCACCAGCAGGATGCTGTTCAGCCCCGTCGTGAACGCCGCCCTGGTGATACCGCCGACGACTGCCTGCTCAGCGGCCGGCAGGCGGCTGATCAGCGTCCCGATCTGCCCGGACTGGATCGCAGCCGCGATCTGCGGCGCCTTCCCGGAGAAGCCCGGCAGGGCCGCTGCCCTGGCCAGCACGTCGTCGCGGACGCGGTTCGAGAACAGAGTCCCGAGCAGGGCGATGCCGGTAGCGATCCCGACCTGGCGGAAGGTCGAGTTGATGCCGGAGGCCATGCCGGCCCGCTGCGGGGGCACGACGCCGACCGCGGTCGAGGCCAGCGGCGGGTTGACCAGCCCCACAGCCAGGCCGCCCACGATCATGCCGGGAATCAGGTGCGTCCATTGCGAGCTTGCGGCCAGCCCCCGCATGAGCAGCAGCCCCGCGCCGACCAGCAGCAATCCGGGGCCGATGAGCAGCCGGACGGGCACGTGCGAGGTGAGCCGGCCGGCCACCGTCGCGGTCACCAGGATGCCGCCGGAGATCACCATCAGCCGCAGGCCGGTGCCGAGCGCCGAGTAGCCGAGGATGTCCTGCAGGTAGAGCACCAGGTAGAGAAGCATCGAGAAGATCGACGCGCTGAGCCCGAAGGCCGCCACCGCACCGCCGCTGAATGTCGGCAAGCGGAACAGGGCCAGGTCGAACATCGGATGCCTGATGCGCGATTCGACCAGGACGAACGCGAGCAGCAAGACGGCTGCTGCCGCGAAGCAGCCGAGCACGATGCCGTCGGTGAAGCCTCGCTCGTTGGACTCGATCAGCGCATAGATGAGGCTCAGCAGGGCCACGGTGAACAACCCGAAGCCAGCCCAGTCGGGCTTGCTGGCCTGCGGCGACCGCGACTCGGCGACCTTCATGATGGTGATGGCCAGTGCCACCACGCCGATCGGCGCGTTGACGAAGAAGATCCAGCGCCAGGACAGCCCGGAGGTGAGCAGTCCGCCGAGCAGCGGGCCAATGGCCACGGCCAGCCCGGTGACGGCGCCCCAGACGCCGAAGGCCGCGCCGCGGTCCTTCCCGCGGAAAGCGTCGGCGAGCAGCGCGAGCGATACCGAGAACATGATCGCGCCGCCGACGCCCTGAGCGGCGCGCGCCACCTGGAGCATGAGCGTGGTGGTAGCGAAGCCGCACAGCGCCGACGCACAGGTGAAGACCGCCAGACCGACGATGTAGAGCAGGCGCCGGCCGTACATGTCGGCCAGGCTGCCCGCCGTCAGCAGGAACGCCGCGAGCGTCAGTGCGTACGCGTCCACGATCCACTGCAGGTCAGCGAAACTCGAGTTCAGGGCGCGCTGGATATCCGGCAGGGCGACATTGACGATGGTGATGTCCAGCAGCAGCATGAAGGTGCCAAGGCAGACCGCGACCAGCGTCCACCACTTGTTGCCGCGCTGGACCGGCTCGGCCCGAGGCGGACCGCCCGGCTGCCGCTGAGCCGCGGTCACTGAATCGACACCGGGCACTGGGTTGACGTCGGAAACTGAGTTGACGTCGGACACTGCGCCTCCCCGTTCGGCTGCCGGTTACCGGAGTCCGCCGTCATCCTCGACCGGCATAACCCGACGACCACTATGCCGTGCCGGCCGCCCGCTTGCGAAATCAGGGCGGGCGGCGGCCGGGGACGGGCCCAGTCAGGCCTCGGCGGCCGTAGCGCTGCCCAGCTGGAACCGGCGCTCGCAGGCGCCCCGGAGCTTCGGGTCGAGCGTGTCCCTGATCAGCGGCCAGTCAGTCCGCAGCAACTGCGGGTTCAGCAGCCTGGCGACGTCATTGCGCTGGCCCTGGGTCAGGATGATGCCGTACATGCTGCGGCGGGTGACGTCGTCAGTGACGTCGCATTCCCGCATGCCGGGGAGGGCCAGGTGCCTGGGCACGACGATGACGCCCCTGGTCGGACCACGTAGCTCGTCGATCCCCTCAGGCAGACGGCCAGTATGCGACCTACGACCGGACAGCCAATCAGCGAGTGACATGGCTCTGATTATGACCGGGCGCCCTTCGGGTCGGCTCGGTGACGCGCTGGATGGCGGCAGCAACAGTGCGCCGGCGATACTACGCCGCTACCGCTGTGCGACTACAGCCTGTAGGAGCGCTACTCTCGTACCATGTCCCGCGTGAAGGCACGTCCCCGGTGGTTTTTCCTGATCACCCCGCGGTGGCTGGCATGGCACGCGTTCGCCGTGTTCGCAGCCTGGGGCATGCTCTGGCTCGGTGACTGGCAATTTCACCGGGCCGAGGGCGGCAACGCGCTGAGCTGGGCGTATACGTTCGAGTGGCCGATCTTTACCATTTTCGGCGTGATCT
>Ga0335074_10004682_pt1 | contig 18881 bp, 21 predicted proteins | sample Lox_Sample_23_FD_206715 | JGI IMG/M metagenome (GOLD analysis project Ga0335074, IMG submission 206715) | Soil microbial communities from Loxahatchee National Wildlife Refuge, Florida, United States - Lox_Sample_2.3 | ecosystem: Environmental > Terrestrial > Soil > Wetlands | place: USA... | reverse complement strand
GAGCAGGAGCACGCCAGCGTCGAAGGCTGAGGCGAACCCCACAGTGACCCGGGCACTGAGCTGGAAATCGCCGTCCGGGGCGTCGCCGAGCAATGTGGCTGCGTTGAGGATTGGCTCCGCATTCAACGCAGCATTCGCGCCCGGGTCGGCGGAGCCGCTAACTGAGTCGATGAAGATGTCGGTGTGCGGTTGGGCCGAGACGGCGATTGCGCCGGCCGCCTCGTCGACTCGCCAGAACTCCGCTGATGAGGGCGCGAGCGGAAACGGCACAGCGGGAACCCTCAGCAACTCACCAGCCATAGAGCAAGATAGTAGCTAACGTCATTAAACAGGGAATGCCATGCAAAATGTCCTGCTGACCGCAAATCGGCCCGCCAGGGCCTGCGAGTGCTTTGTCTCATAAGTGAATATCGCCGGGTTCGCCGTCGACGCCGCCGACAGCTATGTGTGCCAGCGGCCCGGGTGCCGCGCCTGTGAAGTTGTCGGTTTCTTCTATGGGGTCGCCTGCGGGCGGAGTCCGTCGAAGATCACGGTCAGGGTGCGGTGCTGGAGGTCGCTGTTCCAGCCGGCCTGGAGCGCGCCCTGGCAGGTGCTGGTGAGCAACGCCATGATCTCGGTGATCTGGATGCCAGCGCGGACTGTCCCGGCGTGCTGGGCTAGTGCCAGGAGTTCGGCGATCCCGTAGCGCAGGCCCTGGGCGGCCTGCGTGACCTGGATTTCGGTGCCGGTCCTGGCCAGCAGGTCGATGACGGTTTTCTTGGCTGCGGCTTGCCGACGTGGCTGTCGGGCGGCGCGTCCGGGCCGGGTGCGCGCGGTAGAAGTGCCGGATCGGGCAGACGCTGCCCTCATCTCCGGCCTGGCTGAACGCCTCCTGCATTTCCTGGAAGAACTCGGGCAGCCGGGATGGCGCGACGGTCGCTTGTTGGCGATCCCTTCGCCGTCGTCTAGATGAGTGATTCCTTATGTGGTTAGTGGTCATAGGCGGTCAGCGATCGCTTGATGTCTGCGGTGGTGGCCCAGTTGTGCCAGATGGCGGCGGCCATGGCCAGGAGTCGCTGGGCGATGCGGGCGTACAGGCCCTCGGTGGTGCGGGCGCCGTGGCGTTCGAGGTCGAGCTGGCCTTTGAGGGTGTCGTTGACCGATTCGATCCACTGGCGGATCCAGCCGATGGAGCCGTGGCGGGGTGTCTCGTCGCGGCGGTCGGGGCGGACCAGGCTGATGGCGAACCGTGTGGTGACCAGGTTCTCGAAGTCGCGGCCGGCGAAGCCCTTGTCGCCGATGAGGATCAGGCCCGGGCGCAGCGCGCCGGTGCGGGCGGCGTGTTCCAGCAGCGCGGCGGCGACTTCGCGCTCGCCGAGTTTGGGGCTGGCCAGGCACCAGGCCACGGGCATCCCGTCCGGGGTGGTGATCAGGTACAGCTTGAGCCCCCAGTACCAGCGCGAGTGCGCGGCGCAGTACCCGTAGGCTGCCCACCCGGCCAGCTCGCTGCGCCGCACTGTCTCCCGCGAGGCACCGCACGGCACCGGGGTCGCATCGATCAGCCGGACCTCGTCGTGCCACGACGGCGCCTCGCGGGCCAGCCAGTCCAGCACCGTGGCCAGCAGCGGCCCCGCCGCCTTGACCCGCTTGTGATAGCCGGGCTGCTTGGGCAGGTACGGGAACAGGTGACCCAGCCGCGCCTGGCACATCCGCAGCCAGTGATGCTCCGACCGGGCGCCCAGCAGCACCTGCGCCACCGCCAGGCACACCAGCTCCGCATCCGACAGCTTCTTCGGACGGCCGGGCGCACGCCGGCCGGAAGGAATCACGTGATCGTCGATCAGCACATACAGTGCCGTCAGGAGGGCTTCCAGGTTTGCAGTCACGAGCGACCATGGATGCCCTCCTCCTCTTTAATGATCAACTCGACACGCCGGACGGGCCCGAGTTGGGAATCACTCATCTAGAGGCGCGTGGCGTGACGCGAAGCAGGACCTCGACGCTGGGCCCAGCCCGCCCGGCCTGGGGCGCGGTCAGCTCGGGTGCGCGGCGGCTGCGGCGAAGTCCAGCAGCAATTTGCCGGTGGTTTGCGGGTCTTCCAGTATGGGAGTGTGTCCCACGCCTGGCAGCAATTCGACCCGGGCGCCGGGCACGACGCGGTAGGCGGCAGCCGACGAGGAGCGCCACCGGGCATCGTCGGCGCCGAAGATCACAAGCACCGGCAGGCCCAGCGAAGTGAGCCGGTCGGGAAGGTTCCGCTGCCCCATGTAGTCCAGCGGTGCGCGCATCGTTCCGGCGAAGGCCCGGTGGGTCATCCCGAGCAGACCCTCGGTCAGGGCGGGGATGATGTCGACAGGGCGGGTGAAAGCGGTGCGCATGGCCTTGCGGATGGTGGCCGCAGTCTTCAGGCGCCACAGCAGCGGCCCGGCCACCGGGGTCAGCAGGAGCCGGGCGAGCAGGTGCTCAGGGATTTTAGCGTCGGGGCTGGGACCCATGTCGATGAGCGCCAGGGCCGCCACCGCCCCGGGCCGTTGCTCGGCCAGGGCCGTGGCCACCGTGCAGCCGGTGGAATGCCCGATCACCGTCACGCTACTCACGCCGAGCTTGTCCAGCGCGGCACCGACCCGGCGGGCCTGCGTAGGGACGTCGTATCCGCCAGCCGGGCTTGCCGATCTTCCGTGGCCGAGCAGGTCGACACGGATGACACGGAAGGCGCCCGCCAGCGATGGGACGACCAGGTCCCAGTAGGCCGTCGAGGCCGCAGCGCCGTGGATCAGCAGCAAGGCCGGTGCGCCCGGCCTGCCGTCCTCCACGACGTGCATGTCACCATCGTCAAGCCGCACGAAACGGTCGCCAGCGTCTGGATCGCCGGGCATGTGCTCAGCCATTGTTCAGTCTCCTTCATGCCGTCAGGTGTTTGATTTCTCGGCCGGGCTGGCTCCTCGCGCGGGTCAGGCGTGCCTGCTGTAGAGATGGATGCTGAGTGGCGCGAACACCACGGTGATGGCCGCGGTGGCGATGAGGGACCAGGCGACGGGACCGCCCCCGCCGCTGGTGTTGTTCATCAGGGCCCGAGTCGCGTCGGCGACGTGGCTGATGGGGTTGACGCTGACGAAGGTCTGGAGCCAGCCGGGCATGGTGGCGGGCTGGACGAAGATATTGCTGGCGAACGTGGCGGGCATCAGCACGGCGATGCCGAGACTGCTGACCGTAGCCGGGTCGCGGACGAGCAGCGCGATCGCGGCAAACAACCAGGACAGGGAGAGCCCGAATGCGATGACAAGGCCCACGGCGGCGACCACGCCCGTGGCGCCGCCGTCGGGCCGGTAGCCGATGAAGACGCCGAGGATCACCACGATCGCGGCGGCGAGCAGGTAGCGGCCGGCGTCGCCGAGCAGGCTGCCGGCCACGAGGGCGCCGCGCCAGATGGACAGGGAGCGGAAGCGGTCGAAGACGCCGGTGGTCACGTCCTGGGCGAGGCGGGCGCCGCCGTACATGCTGACGGCGGTGATGCCCATGACCAGCGTGCCTGGCAGGAGGGTCTTGAGGTAGTGACCGGGCGTGCCGCCAATGGCGCCGCCGAAGATGTAGGTGAACAGGACGGTGAATACGACCGGGATGGCGATCACGTCTGTGAGCTGCTTGGGTTCGTGCTTGATCTTGAGCATGGCCCGCCACCCGAAGGTCGCCGAGGCGGCGAGCGCTCCGGCGCGGCGGGGCGGCCCGCTGGGGGTGAGCAGGCCGTCGAGGCGGTAGGTCTGCGGCGCGGCGGCGCCGGTGGTGGTCGTGGCGCTCATGGGCTCGTGTCCTCGTGGCCGGTAGTGGCGGGGCTGGCTGGATGGCGGGTGAGGGCGAGGAAGGCCTCGTGCAGGCTGGGCTGGCCGAGCGTGACTTCGGCGACCGCGACCCGGGCCTCGGAGAGACGGGTCATGGCGTGCCCGACCTGACGGCCCGCGTCGATCGGGCCGGCCGGGGTGGCAAGCAGCACGGACAGAGTGAGGGGGTCGGCGCCAAGTTGAACAGGGCTCTGCAGGACGTCGGCCAAGACCGCCCGGGCCCGGGATCGCTGCTCTCCAGCGAGAAGCCGGACGTGCAGGGTCCCCGAGCCGACCCGGGCCTTGAGCTGCGCGCTCGTCCCCTCGGCCACGATCCGCCCCTGGTCGATCACCGCGATCTGCCCGGCCAGCTGGTCGGCTTCCTCCAGGTACTGGGTGGTGAGCAGCACCGAGGTACCAGCCGCGGCGATCCGGCGGATCAGCTCCCACACCTGGCTCCGGCTACGCGGGTCCATGCCCGTACTGGGCTCATCGAGAAACAGCAGGTCGGGGGTCACGATCAGGCTGGCCCCGATGTCCAGCCGACGGCGCATCCCGCCCGAGTAGCCACCCACCGGACGGCTGGCCGCGCCGGCCAGATCGAAGGCAGCGAGCAGCTCGTCAGCTCGCTGTTTGCTGGCGGCGCGGGACAGGCCGCGGAGGCGGCCGAAGACGATCAGGTTCTCATACCCGGTCAGGTCATCATCGAGGGAGGCGAACTGGCCGGTCACGGCCACCCGGGCCCGGATCGCATCCGCCTCGCTCGCCACGTCGAACCCCAGGACACGGGCGGTGCCGCCGTCCGGCCGGGTCAAGGTGGCCAGGATGCGGATCATGGTGGTCTTGCCCGCCCCGTTAGGGCCGAGGAACCCGAACACCTGGCCGCGCCGGACCGTCAGGTCGACCCCGTCGAGTGCCCGCGTCTCGCCGTAGACCTTGACCAGGCCGCGCGCCTCGATCGCGGGATAGTCCCCGGCTGACCCGTTCTTTGACATGTTGTAAGTGTTATCGAAAGTCTTACGGCTTGTCAATGTTACGGTTGGTCAGGTACCGTGGCTCTGTGGCTGACACGCTCGACAACGTGATGCCGGCCCGCCGCCGGTCCGACGCCCGGCGCAGCATCGACGCCATCCTCAACGCGGCCCGCACCATTCTTGGTGAGCGACCCGACGCCAGCATGGAAGACATCGCCACCGCGGCCGGCGTCACCCGCCAGACTGTCTACGCGCACTTCGCCTCACGCGACGCCCTGATCACCGCCCTCATTCACGTCGTGGGAGCCGAAACCCTCGCCACCATCGAATCCGCCGGCCTCGACACCGCCCCGCCCGCCGACGCACTGGAACGGTTCCTCGACATCTGCTGGGACCTCATCCGCCGCTACCCCTACCTCCTCGACACCGTCCTCACCCAGACACCGCCCGGCTCCAACGACCCGCACCACGCCGCCACCGCCCGCCTCGAACAGCTCATCCAGCGCGGCCAGGACGGCGGCGACTTCGACCGCGCGTTCCCCGCCGCCTGGCTCGCCGACGCCACCCTGGGACTCGCCCGCACCGCCGTCGAACAAGTCGCCGCCGGGCGCCTCACCGCCGCCAATGCGGCGGCCATGCTCCTGGAGAGCACGCTGCGACTCTGCGGCGCCGCTGACGCCCGCCGCTAGACAAGAGCGGGCGCCATAGTGCCACCACCTGCCCGTCACAGCCGTGGACCTCGACGCGATGCCTGACCAGGCATCCCGTCGGCTGTTCGAGGCGCTCCGGGCTTGAAATCAGCTACGACCTCGCGGCCGGCATTGCCAGATGCAGCATCACGCTGACTGGTGACACGATCGATGGCGGCTCTCACTCAAGCCAGGAAGCAACAGCCATCACGGCAGCAGATCCCCCATCACGAGCCAGATCAAGAACGGAGGCAGACATCTGCCCATGGTGGGGATGGTTTGCGTAGCGCCTCCAGCGGGGCTCAACGCAAACTATCACCGCCGCGACCTGCGGTTTCCCAGCCCGGCACCCGCACCCTGTCCCCGCCCGAAGACATCGTCTCAGCGCTGGACTGGGCCGCCGCCGCCGCACAGTCTTGGCGAGTGCCGGGACCGGTTGAACTCTGCTGCTCTGTGCTGGTCGTGGTGGAGGCGAGCCGGGTGCGCTGGCGGGGGGTTGAGTTCGAGATACCCGGAGACCACTTCGATCAACAGGTTGAGGGTAGTCCCGGGAGGCTGACCTGGATGCGGTCGGGACGGATCGGCAGGTCCCGCTGCCGCACACCGGTGGCGTGCCAGACGGCGTTAGCGATGGCCGCCGCGGCGCCGACGATCCCGATCTCGCCGAGACCCTTGACGCCGAGCGGGTTCAGTTGACCGTCGACCTCGTCGACCCAGTCGGCCTCGATCGCGCCGATGTCGGCGCTGACTGGGATGTGGTAGCTCGCTAGGTCGTGGTTGACGTAGTCGCCGTACTCGACGTCAAGGATCGACTCCTCATGCAAGGCCATCCCGAGCCCCCAGATCATTCCGCCTACGAGCTGCGAGCGGGCCGTAGCCGGATTGACGATGCGGCCGGCGCCGAACATGCCGAGCATGCGTGGCACGCGCACTTCGCCAGTGTCGATGTCGACGCGGGCCTCGGCAAACTGCGCGCCGAAGGAGTGCCTCGCGAGTGGCGCCATCCCTTGCAAGTCTTCGGCGGTGTCGACCGTGGCACTTACCGGTCGGGACTGTCCGTCGCGGAGCAGCTTGAGCAACGCGCGGCAGGCCTTCACGACAGCAAAGCTCCACGACGACATGCCCATCGAGTCGGCGGCCACGACCGCGGTGCCGAAATCGCTGTCGCCGATGAGCACGCGCACGCCGTCAGGCATGACGCCCAACTCGTCCGCCGCGACCTGGGTCAGCGCTGTGCGGGCGCCCGTACCGATGTCGGTCGCGGTGATGCGCACGGTGAACGTGCCATCGGCCTCGGCGGTTGCCCGGGCGGTCGAAGGTACGGTGCGCGCGGGGTAGGTAGCGCAGGCTACGCCGGTGCCAACCACTGTCCGGCCTTCACGGCGCACGCCGGGGCGCGGGTCGCGTTCATGCCAGCCGAAGCGCTGCGCGCCCTCCCGCAAGCATGCAACGAGACTGCGGCTGCTGTAGGGAAGTCCGGTCTCGGGCTCGACGCCCGGTTCATTGCGGATCCGCAGTTCGACCGGATCCATCCCGAGTTCGGCGGCTAGCTCATCCAGCGCTGACTCGACGGCGAACGACCCTGGTGCCTCGCCAGGTGCTCGCATCCACCGAGGTGTCGGCAGGTCGAGTGCCACCACCCGGTGCCGCGTCCGCAGGTTCGGCGTGGCATACATCGTGGGTTTGGCGCCGCCGCGCCGCCTTCCCGCTTTTGCCTGGTCAGCGGGCGTCCCCCGCAGATCGAGTGGTTCGCCGCAGCTGGCGCCGGGCTGGTCGATTCCGACGGAGTCTTACTGGCCGCCCGGCAGATGCCAGCTACAGAACAGCATCTAGCGCAATCCGTCTCAGACCTGCTTCGTGACTCGCAGCTGACGCTGGCTCAACCGGCTGAGCGGACAGGGATCAACATGGGCCGGCTGCTGGACCTGGCACGGACCGGCTCAACGGCAAAGCCCGAGGAAATCGCTGCTATCGAGCAGGCGACGAACGGGACAGTCGTGACCAGCTCTGCTGACCAGCAGCTCAGGGTCATCACATTGCTCGCAGAGGTCAGCAGGCCAGCGTGGCGCACAGCCCGCCAGCACGCGGTATCCAACGGGAACCTCAGTATCGTCGCCCTGGAAGCCGATTCAGCCGTGCGCGTTACCTGGGTGGAGCCAGCAAGCCTCCCGCCTGAGTGCTCAATCGCGGCCGCCTGTGACAAGAGCCGCCACCCCGCCCGTCTGCTCATCTCCAGAGACGCGTCCCTCGGCCGCCGGCGCTGAGATCCCTTGTGTCGTCCCGACCAGCGGGAAGGTCCGCGTGAGCGGGAATAGACCAGACGTTCGGGCCGACCGACAGACCGCCACGACTCCAGGTCGCGTGTTCGATGAGTCCATTGATCACGGACATATAGCGGACAGGATCTGGGCAGAGGAAGCGGTCTGACGAACCGCTTGCCATCGCGGACGGTGACGGTATTTGCGGGCCGCCCGGCGCGACTACAGGTTCAGCGGTGATGACGGACGTGAGTCAACGATGACGAGGCTGCTCGGATGCACGCCCGGCTGCGGCGTCGGGTGAGCCCCTCGCAAGGGGATCTTGGCCCACCACGGTGAACGCGACGATTAGGCGCCTGTGCGCGGACGTCCCTGCTGCCCCTGGTTACACCGGCCCGGACCGGGTGCCCGAACCCCGCGGCGGACGATGCTCCGCCGGGCTACGCGAGGGCGGCGGCGACCTCGTCGAGGCGCGCCGCGCGGGAGGCCTTGACGAGCACAACGTCGCCGGCGGCGAGGTGGCTGCGCAGCCAGTCGACGGCCGCGTCGTTGCCGGCTAGCGCCACCGCACGGTCTCCCGCGCCGTCGGCGATCGGCCGGGCGGACTCGCCGACCGCGACCACGACGTCGGCCCGGGAGGCGGCGTACTGCCCGACGGCGCGGTGCTCGGCCTGGCTGTCGTCGCCGAGCTCGAGCATGTCGCCGAGGACGGCGATGCGGCGCCCGCACTCGATCGATGCCAGCGCATCCAGGGCGGCGCGGGCCGAGTCCGGGTCGGCGTTGTAGGAGTCGTTGAGCAGTGTCGCGCCGTCGGTGAGGTCGCGCAGTTCCAGGCGCCACTTCGACAGTGAGGCCGCGGCCAATGCGGTCGCGACGCCGTCGAGAGGCACGCCAGCCGCCAGCCCGGCCGCTGCGGCGGCCGACGCGTTGAGCGCCTGGTGGGCGCCGACGAATGGCAGCGCGACGGTTGCGGAGGCGCCGGCGGTCCGCAGCGTGAAGGACGGCTGGCCGAGCCGGTCCAGCGCCAGGCCGGTCACTCGTACGTCGGCGTGCTCCGCGTGGCCGAAGGTCAGCACCGGGCCGTCGGTGAGCGCGCGCATCGCGGCCACCCGGGGGTCGTCGGCGTTGAGGATGGCGGTGCCGCCGGGCGCTAGCCCTTGCACCAGTTCGCCCTTAGCCTTGGCGATGGCCGTGCGCGAACCGAAATAGCTGAGGTGAGCCTGGCCAACGTTGGTGACGACGGCGATGTCGGGTGCGACCAGGCCGGTGAGTGCGGCGATGTCGCCGATGCGGCGGGCGCCCATCTCCAGGACGAGGAACCGGGTGGCCGCGTCGGCGCGCAGCATGGTGAGTGGCACGCCGAGCTCGTTGTTGAGCGAGCCGGACGTGGCGATCGTCGGCGCGGCTGCCGAAAGCACCGCCGCCAGCAGGTCCTTGGTGCTGGTCTTGCCCCGGGAGCCGGTCAGCGCGGCAACGGTCAGCCCGTTGCGCAGCCGGGCCACAACGTGGGCGGCGAGTACCTGCAGCGCGGCCTGGGCGTCCTTGACGACGACGGTGGGCAGCGGGGTGGGCCGGGAGCCGAGCACGGCCACCGCGCCGGCCCGGCCGGCCTGGCCGGCGTAGTCGTGGCCGTCGGCGTGCTCGCCGGCGAAGGCGGCGAAGAGGCCGCCCGGCTCGGCCTGTCGCCCGTCGAGCACCGTCGGCGCGGTCACCATCACGGCACTGTCGCCCTCGACCGCCCCGCCGACGACCGCCGCAATCTCGCCCAGGCTGATCGGGATCATGCCCAGGCGGCGCGGAGGTCGGCAAGCGGCAGCGGGCTGCCGAGGCAGAAGCCGGCGGATGCTGGTTCGCTGTGGGTCATGCCTCCACTCAAGGCAGCACAGTGTTGCCAGCCCGTATGCGGTTTCCGATACGCCGGCGATATAGGAGGGGAAGGAGAATTCGGCCAGTGAAGATGCCAGCAGAGTTCTCAGTCCGCCTGGCCCAGCCTGGTGATGCAGCGCAGGTAGCCGCGCTGCTCGTCGAGCTGGGGTATCCCGATAACCCGGCAGGGGAAGTCCGGCGGCGACTAGTGATGTGGGAACGAGAGACAACTGGCATTGCCCTGGTTGCCGAGCATCAGGGGCAGGTCGTGGGGGTCATCGCGGTTGCCGCGATCCCGTACCTGGAGCGCGAGGGGCGCTGGGGGCGCATTGTGGCGCTCGTCATTTCCTCCGAGTGCCGCGGGCAGGGTATCGGCCGTCGGCTTGCCGATGCCGCCGAGCAAGCAGCTGGCAAACTTGGCTGTGTCACCATGGAGGTCAGCAGCCGACGCAGCCGCACCGAATCCCATCCCTTCTACCGGAACCTCGGCTATGAAGACTGCTGTGATCGCAGTGCACGCTACCTAAAAGACCTCGTCCCCGGCGCATCCGCGGTCAGCCGCGACACCTCCTTCCCGCGCCGCCCTGACCCGACGGCACCAGCGTGATCGTCGACAGTCCGCAGTGTTCTCCCGCCGGGAGAAATGACACCGGGAACGCCACGCCTCTGCCCTTCGCATCCCTGGCAGGTAGCAGGCGTTCCCGGCCCGCGGCATCAGCGGAGTATTACCGCAGGAGTGCCGAATTTTCGCCGCTCACTTGGGTCGGCTGCTCATCCGGTACATGGCCAGGTACGGGTCTTCGCTGAAGCCTGCCCTGCGGTACATTTCCAGGCCGTCTGGTGATGCGTGTAGTTCCAGCCGGGCAACACCGCGCGTGCTGAGCCATTCAATGAGGCCGCCGGAGGGGCCAATCACCCGGAAGGCCCAGTCCTCCGGCCGGGCGAGCCGCTCGCTGAACCATGCGGCGGATCGCTTCCTCCACAGCGCACCCTCGTTGCCAGGGTCCTGGCCGAGGCTGGACAGCATCAGGGCGCGCAGGTGCAGGAGTTCAGAAATGTCGGCGGCTGTGGCTGCTCGCGGCTGGTTGCCTGCGGCAATGCCGTCGCTTGTCAGGGGCGCCACTGGTTACTACCGGTATCGGGCGAGAAAGCAAGGCGATGCGAGCAATGGCCGGGAAATGCCAAAACTCTCCGCGTATTTCACATTGATCTGGTTCGCTGGTTCGCTGTTAGTCATGCCTCCAGTACACGGCCGGTGGCATATCGTCGGCATATCGAAAACCGCATACGCGCCGGCAACACCACGCTGCCTTGACTGGGGGCATGACCTACAGCGAGCCGGTGCAAGCAGCGGCCAGCCGCGCCTGGTCGCCGACGTCCTCGCCCTGCCCGGCCGTCCCGGCGCCGGGCATAACGGTTTACGGATGCGGGCTGGACGAGGCCGCTTTGTTCCGGGAGATGGCGCCTCGCCTTGGCGTACTGCCAGCTATCACAGGTGCAGCGGTATCCGAAGCCAATATTGAGATGGCATCAGGGAACCGGTGCATCAGCGTCGGCCACAAGACGCAGATCGCAGACTCCGCTCTTCTCGCGCTTAGCCAGGCCGGCGTGGAGTATATCTCCACAAGGAGCATCGGCTATAACCACATAAATGTGGAATACGCGGAGAGCGTCGGCCTCACTGTCGGAAACGTCTCCTATTCGCCCGACAGCGTGGCTGACTACACCCTGATGCTGATGCTGATGGCGGTGCGCAATGCGAAATCCGTCATCCTCCGTGCGGATGCTCATGACTACAGGCTGAGTGACGTGCGCGGGAGGGAACTGCGCGACCTGACCGTCGGGGTAATCGGGACAGGGCGCATTGGTGCCGCGGTCGTGGACAGGCTGCGGGGTTTTGGCTGCCGGGTACTGGCCTATGACAGGCATCCCAAGGCTGCCGCCGATTACGTTCCCCTCGGTGAACTGCTGCAGCTGAGCGATATCGTAACGCTCCATACGCCGCTCAATGCGGACACGCATCATCTCCTGAACCGCTGGCGTATCGGGCGGATGAAGCGCGGCGCGTTCATCATCAATACCGGACGCGGCTTGCTGCTCGATACCGAGGCGGTTATCACTGCGCTGGAAAGCGGCCGGCTGGGCGGTGCGGCGCTGGATGTTCTTGATGGAGAGGAAGGAATATTCTACACCGACTGCAGAAGCAAGCCCATTGAAAGCAAGTCGCTGCTGCGGTTGCAAGAGCTGCCGAATGCGCTTATCAGCCCGCACACGGCCTACTACACAGATCATGCCCTGAGCGACATTGTCGAGAACTCTATCATCAACTGCCTGGAATTTGAAAGGAGGAGCCAGTCGGCATGGCTAGGCTAAAGGTCGGAATCATATTCGGCGGCTGCTCGGAAGAACATCCCGTCTCCGTCAAGTCCGCGCGCGAGGTCGCGAAAAACCTCGACACCGGAAAGTATGAGCCGTTCTGGGTCGGGATCACGGAGCGCGGTGCCTGGAAGCTCTGCGACGGCCCTGACGGAAACTGGGAGAACGGCAGCCGTCCGGCGGTGCTGTCACCGGACCGCAGCGCACGCGGGCTGCTCGTCATGGGGCAGGGACGATGCGAGACGGTCAGCCTGGACGTGGTGCTGCCAGTGCTGCACGGCTGGCTCGGCGAGGACGGCGCGGTGCAGGGCCTGCTAGAGCTGTCCGGCATCCCCTACGCGGGCTGCGATATCCAGAGTTCTGCCCTGTGCATGGACAAATCCCTTACCTACATGGTGGCCAGGAGCGCGGGAATCGCCACGCCGGATTTCTGGGTCGCCACGGCGGACGAGGATATCGACCCCGGCCGGCTTGCCTATCCGGTCTTCGTGAAGCCGGCCCGTTCGGGGTCATCCTTCGGCGTCAGCAAGGTGTCCGAGGAAGAAGAACTCCCGGACGCGGTGAAAACCGCGAGGCAATACGACTCGAAGGTACTGATCGAGGACGCTGTCGCCGGCAGCGAGGTGGGATGCGCGATCCTGGGGAACGGCACGGACCTGATCGCAGGCGAGGTAGACCGGGTCGCCCTGTCCCATGGCTTCTTCAGGATCCATCAGGAGAGTGCACCTGAAAGCGGCTCCGAAAACGCAACATTCATCGTTCCCGCCGACATCCCGGCCCAGGCGCGCTCGCTCGTCCAGGAGACAGCGAAGGCCGTGTACCGTGCCCTGGGATGCCGGGGACTATCGCGGGTCGACACGTTCCTCAAGGAGGACGGAACAGTCGTCCTCAACGAGGTCAACACCCTGCCCGGCCTGACCTCATACAGCCGTTACCCGAGAATGATGAAGGCCGCCGGGCTGCCGCTGGCCGACGTAATCGACCGCATACTGTCGCTGGCACTGACAGGAAAACCCGGTGCAAGGTGACTTCGTCTTCGTGGACGAGCTCGTACCCGGGGTGCGCTGGGACGCCAAGTACGCCACCTGGGACAACTTCACCGGCAAGCCGGTGGACGGGTACCTGGCCAACCGGGTTGCCGGCACGAGGGCCTTGTGCGCGGCCTTGGAAAGAGCGCGCGACAAGGCCGCGTCCCTTGGCTTCGGCCTGCTCCTCTGGGACGGTTACCGCCCGCAGCGCGCCGTGGACTGCTTCCTGCGCTGGTCAAAGCAGCCGGAGGACGGCCGGACCAAGCCACGGCACTACCCAAATATCAGCCGGGCCGACATGCTCGGAAAAGGATATGTCGCCGCCAAGTCAGGTCACAGCCGGGGCAGCACCGTCGACCTGACGCTCTATCACCTGGCTACTGACGAACTGGCCCTCATGGGCGGCGGCCACGACCTGATGGACCCGATCTCGCATCACACTGCAAAAGGAATAAATCTAGTCGAGGCGATAAACCGCCAGCGCCTTCGTTCCATCATGAATACCAGCGGTTTCAGCTCATACGACTGCGAGTGGTGGCATTACACGCTGAAAGGCGAACCTTACCCGAATACCTATTTTGATTTTCCCATCACATAATCGGGCTGCGTCAAGGGATCGGGCAAAGCGTTGAAAGTGATCATAGCGGGCACAGATGCGGCACTCGCCCTGTCACGACCGCGACTGGGGCAGGCGTGAGAGCCCCGCGGGTCGTTGTCGCCGGCGGCCATTCGGCCGGGCACATCGAGCCCGCGATGAACTTCGCCGACGCGCTGCGCCGGCTGGAGCCCGCGGCTGAGATCACCGCGCTGGGCACGTTCCGCGGCCTGGATCTCACGCTCATCCCGACCCGCGGCTACCCGCTCGAGCTCATCCCGCCGGCGCCGCTGCCGCGCACGCTGAACCGGGCCCTGCTGCAGGCGCCAGGCAGGCTGCGCGACGCGGTGCGGGCGGCCGGGGCGGTGCTCGACCGCGTGCGGGCCGAGGTCGTGGTGGGCTTCGGCGGCTACGTGGCCGGGCCGGCCTACCTCGCCGCCCGCCAGCGGGGCCTGCCGATCGTCGTGCACGAGGCGAACGCCCGGCCCGGTGTGGCCAACCGGCTGGCAGCCCGGATGACGAACCGCGTGTTCACCGCCGCGCCGGGCGTCCGGCTGGCGCACGCCACCGCCATCGGGATCCCGCTGCGGCCGGTGATCAGCGGGCTCGACCGGCCCGCGCTGCGCGCCGCGGCCCGGCAGCGGTTCGGCCTGCGGCCCGGCGGGCCGGTGTTGCTGGTCACCGGCGGCTCGCAGGGCGCCCGGGCGATCAACGCCGCGGTGTCCGGCGCGGCTGCGGCGCTGCGGGCGGCCGGCGTGCAGGTGCTCCACATCACCGGGCCGCAGCACCCGGTCCAGGGGCCGGACGGCGACCCCGCCGAACCGCCCTACATCGTCATTCCCTACATCGACGAGATGCAGTACGCCTATGCCGCAGCCGACTTCGCGGTCTGCCGATCGGGAGCGATGACGTGCGCCGAACTAGCCGCCGTCGGCTTGCCGGCCGCGTACGTCCCGCTGCCGCTGCGCGGCGGTGAGCAGCGGCTGAACGCCGAGCCTGCCGTCGGGGCCGGCCGAGCGCTGCTCGTCGACGACGCCTGCCTCAGCCCGGCCTGGATCGAGACCACCCTGATCCCGGTGCTCACCGACCCCGGGCGGATCGCCGCGATGTCGGCCCGCGCAGCGACGGCCGGCGCACCCGACGCGGACATCGTCTTGGCCCGGCACGTGCTCACCGCGGTCGCCGAGCGACGCAGGCTCGCCTCATGAGGACCACGGCCGCCCGGTGTGGTCACCTCATCTGCGGGCGTACCCCACATTTCGAGCAGGACATCCCGGAAGTGCAATGGCCTGATCAGTTCCGCCTCCTGGGAAGGGACCGGGCGCAGTGGAACCACCGGACCTGCGGCCTGGCATGCCTCATGTCCGTTTCATCGTTCCATGGAAGAGCCGTTCCGCCGATCTTCGAACTCCTGCAAGAGGGAGTCCGATCGGGTTACTACACGAGCAAAGGCTGGATACATGCCGGCCTGGCCAGCCTCGGCGCGACCTACGGCCTCCGGGGCGAAGCGCGCCCGGCCTCCACGATAGATGACCTGCGCTCGTGTCTGGCATCCACCGGAGGGCCGTTGATCGCGTCGGTAACCTTCCGTTTCCCCGAGGATGGCCGACGCGGGGGTCACCTCGTCGTTGTAACCGCTATTGACGAAGGTCCCGGAGCACGGATCTGCATCCGCGATCCCTCATGCTGGGGAAAAGAAGAAGACTCGATCTCGGCGGCGCGTTTCTCAGCGAGCTACTCCGGGCGCGTCATCGTCTTTTATTGATCGTCATCAATCGGTGTGCGGCGGCACGGCAGGCAGTTGCACCGTGACGCACAGCCCCCCGGCGGCCCGGGGCGCGAGGGTGAGCGTTCCGTCGTGTGCCTGGGTGATGCTCTTGACGATGGCCAGGCCGAGGCCGACACCCCCATGGTCACCGCGGACGCGTTCGGGGCCGCGCTGGAACGGTTCGGTGAGTGTCGAGACCAGCTGCCGGGTGAGCTTCTCACCGGTGTTCTCAACAGTGAGCATGACGGACTCGGGGCCGACGGCGGTCTTGACCTGCACGGCGCCGTGTTCGGGGAGGTTGTGGACGATGGCGTTGTGCAGGAGGTTCGTGGTCATCTGCAGCAGGAGCGCGGGTGAGCCGGTGGCGGGGGTGATGTCCCCGGAGGTCTCGATGGTGACGCCGTGCTTCTCCGCGAAGGCGAGGAGTGTTTCAGTGGCTTCTTCGGCGATGAGGGACAGGTCGACGTGTTCTCGGGTGAAGGACCGCTGGCCGGCCCGGCTGAGCAGGAGCAGCGACTCGGTGAGGTCGATCGCCCGGGCGTTGACGGCGTGGAGGCGTTCGTCGAGCGCGCCGCGGTCGCGGTTCGGATCGCTGCGGGCGACGTCGAGGAGTGCCTGCGTGATCGCCAGCGGGGTGCGCAGTTCGTGGGAGGCGTTGGCGGCGAACCGCTGCTGTTCGGCGACATGCGCCTCCAGTTGCGCGAGCATGGCGTCGAAGGCGTCGGCGAGCTCGCGGAACTCATCGTTACGGCCCTCCAGTTCGATCCGGTGGGAGAGCGACCCCTTCGCGGCCATACGTGTGGCGCCGGCGATGCGAGCGAGGGGGGCGAGCATCCGGCCGGCGAGAATCCACCCTCCCACGAGACCAAACACCAGCAGGAACGCCAGCACCGCTATTGCCCTCGGAGCGAAAACGTGCAGGAGGCTGGACCGGACGGGAAAGACACGCGTGGGAAGACGGGTGAGGATCATCGCCCTCTCGGGGATGTAATCGAGCAGGAACAACCACACGGCGGCGAGCAGCAGGGCACCGGCGAGCATGAGGAATCCGGCGTAGCTGAGGGTGAGCCTGAGGCGCACGCTCAACCCAGGGGCCCTATCCAAGCCCGCCTCCCTCACCTGCGGCGTCTGGTCCGGTGTCGATGCGGTAGCCGACACCGGGCACCGTGGTGATCAGCCAGGGCTCGCCGAGCCGCTTGCGCAGGGCCGAGACCGTGATGCGCACGGCGTTGGTGAACGGGTCAGCGTTCTCGTCCCACGCCTGTTCCAGGAGTTCTTCGGCGCTGATGACACCGCCTTCGGCGGTGATGAGAACGTCCAGCACGGCGAACTGCTTGCGGGTGAGCGCGACGTAACGGCCATCGCGGTAGACCTCGCGGCGGAACGGGTCCAGGCGCAGGCCCGCGATCTCTTGCACGGGCGGCCTGCTGTGCGCGCGCCTGCGGTCGAGTGCCCTGAGCCTGAGCACGAGTTCTCGCAGTTCGAACGGCTTGGTGAGATAGTCGTCGGCGCCGAGCCCGAATCCGGAGGCCTTGTCGTCGATCCGGTCGGCAGCGGTGAGCATCAGGATCGGCATGCCGCTGCCGGAAGCGACGATGCTCTCGGCGATCTCGTCACCGGAAGGTCCGGGAATGTCGCGGTCAAGGACGGCGATGTCGTAAGCGTTGACGCTCAGCAGTTCCAGCGCCGTGTCCCCGTCGGCGGCGATGTCGGCCGCGATCGCCTCCAGGCGCAGCCCGTCGCGGATGGCCTCGGCCATGTAGGGCTCATCCTCGACAACCAGCACGCGCACACTTCTCAAGGTTACGAGCCGCTCCATATCGCCGGCATATCGAGAACCGCATACGGGCTGACAACACCACGCTGCCTTGACTGGCAGCATGAGTAATACCGCGCCGGCCCAGGCACGAACCGGTGACCGGCACAGGGGAATGCTGGCGCTGCTGTCCGCACTCGCCTGCCTAACTGGTTGCACCACGGGGGAGCTGAAGACATCGACCTCCGGGACGGCGGCTCTTCCCGGGCCGACGACGTCGGCTGCCGGAACGGTCACCACGCGAGCCGGGACGGCCACTCCAAGCCAGGAGCAGCTAGGCGCGGTCTCGTGGCCGGCCGACGGGACCTCGGCCGCTGACACCAGCGGCGTCGGCGTGGCAGACGGCCCGGGCGCGACCCGGCAGGTGCCCATCGCCCGTGCGTAAGACCCTGATCGTCGTCGCCGTCTTCGGCCAGCCCGGCACGGCCGGGACCATCCCGCCGAATGCACTGCACGCCGGCCACAGCCTCGTGCTCGCCCTGCGCCATGGCTGGAAGGCCCGGCCGGCAGTGCCGGCATGCCCGACACGCTCTGAACAGTAACTGCCCACTTGCACGACAGTTCCATGAGACTGGAGGCGACAATGACGCAGGAGTCGACTACGGCAAGGAGCGCCGCTCCGTCCGTGCCGATGACCGCCGAGCAGCGGGCCACCTTCGAACGCGACGGGTACCTGATCATCCGGGGTGCGCTCTGCCCCGATGAGGTCGCGGGCGTCCGCGACGTGGTCGACCGCATATACGCCGCTATGGCCAAGGCGGGCTCACTGGCCCCCGACGGGTCGATGCATCTGCTGAGCGCGGTCGCGAACTGCCCGGAACTCGTCGGCTTGATCGATCATCCGGCCACGTTCGGCTGTGTGTGGTCGACCCTTGGCTGGAACGTTCACGTTTACCACTCCCACCTTGACGTCCATCCGCCGGTCCGGGTACCCGTGCCGTTCCGGTTCGAGTGGCACCAGGACGGCGGCAGGCAGAACCGCGAGATCGAGACGACCCCGCGGCCGCGCCTGTCGGTGAAGCTGGCTTACTGGTTGTCGGATGTCTCCGAGCCCGGGCGCGGCAACCTGAAGGTTGTGCCGGGCAGCCATGTGGTGAACTGGATCGACGGCCCGCCGCGGCGCGACGTCCAGTGGCCCGATCCCGAAGGCGCCATTGAGGTGACCGCCGAGCCCGGTGACGCCGTGTTCTTCGACCGCCGGATCTGGCACACCCGGTCACCCAACCACTCGCGGCACACCCGCAAGGCGGTGTTCTTCGGCTACACCTACCGGTGGACCGCCATCCGCGACGGACTCGCCCCGATCCGGGCCAGCGACTGGCTCGGCCGACTGCCCCCCGTCCAGCAACAGCTACTCGGCGGCAGCGGGAACCCCGGCGGGGACCACGCCTGGGGCCACGACCCGGCCACCACCCCACTCTACGGCTGGCTGAAGGAGCGCGGCTTTCTCGATCCGGCGAATCCGCCGCTCAAGCCATGAGCAGCGAGCCTTTCCGGCAAGATCATGCATACCCGGGTCTCGGCGCATACCGGGTGCCCTTCGCACCGACCATGCCATCCGCCAGGCCGCCGGAGAGTACGCCAGAGCATGGGGCGGCGCCCGTCTCGCCAGCCGCCTGGATGTCGCGCCGCGCACCCCCGGCCGGCGTCAGCGTCGCCGAGGACGTCCTCTTCCAGGCTGCGGTCGCTGTGATCCGTGGCTTAGGGAAATAACGCC
>Ga0335074_10004681_pt1 | contig 18882 bp, 15 predicted proteins | sample Lox_Sample_23_FD_206715 | JGI IMG/M metagenome (GOLD analysis project Ga0335074, IMG submission 206715) | Soil microbial communities from Loxahatchee National Wildlife Refuge, Florida, United States - Lox_Sample_2.3 | ecosystem: Environmental > Terrestrial > Soil > Wetlands | place: USA... | reverse complement strand
GCGCCGCCGCTTGGCGTCCTGACATATTGCATGGCGAAGGTCTCGACCGGGCCGAGGTCGGCCGCCAGCCACAGCGAAACCGCCGGCCCCGACTCGACCTCACGCGCACCGCCCGCGACGCCCTCAGAAACGCAGCCGATGAGCGGGATGGGGCCGGTCTCCTCGGTCACCGCCGCGAGGAGGGCCTCGGCCGTGCCGAAGAAATCGGACGACGCGAACAACGCCGCGAACGAGGCAGACAGCCCGCCCAGCGAGGCCCGTACCTCCCGGACCGCCCGGCTCGCCGCCTCGCCGGGATCCGCGGTGAGGACCAGCGCTCCTGCCGCCTTCACCAGCTCAGGTTACTTGGAGATCCGTGACCCCGCCCCGGACGCGCGGCCGGGGCGGCCGCATCACCAATTCCCGAACGACCAGTGGTACTCCAGCCCGAGCCCACTGACCCGCTCCCAGCCGCTCAGCCAGCACGCAGCCGCAGGCCTCTGGGCGTCGGGCGGAAGCCAGCCGCCTCCAGGGCCTCGGCCAGCGGCGAGTCGTGGCTGACGGTCAGCCCGTCGGCTCGTTCCACGGTCAGCCGGCCGAGCGCGCCATCGCGGACGGCCTCGGCCAGCGCCGCCGCGCCGGGGCGGAGCAGTTCCGGGTCGTCGGTCCAGGACAGCAAGGTCCGCCCGCCGCGCTCGACGTACAGCACGAGCGATCCGTCCGCCAGCACTACCAGCGCGCCCGCCTTCCGGCCCGGCCGGTGGGAAGAAGGCGTCTCGCCGGGCCGCTCCGGCCACGGCAGCGCCGCCCCGTACGGCTGAGCCGGGTCGGCCGCGGCGAGCAGTGCGAGTGCTCGCCCGGCCTTGGCGTCCGGGGGAGCAGCAAGAGCCCGCATCCGGTCTACCGCGCCGGGTAGCGCGAACTGCGCCGCGCCGAGGCCTTCGACGAAGTAGCCGCGGCGGCACTGCCCGGCCTCTTCCATCGCGCGCAGCACCGGGTACACCGCGGCGAAACCGCCGGGTATCCGCTCGGCGGCGACCGCGCCCCTGGTCAGCACGCCGTGCCGCTCCAGCAGCGTCAGGGCGAGCGCATGCGCCCGCACCGTCTGCCGTCCGTCGCGACCGGCCCGGGCGTCGCTGGCGCTCCCGGCCCCGGGTTCCCGGCCTGGCAGCAGGGACCACCGGCCGCTGACGGTCGGCGGCCCGGTGCGCGTGGGCATCGGCGGCCGGCCGAACCCGTACCGCCGCCCGGCCGCGCCGGGCCGGGGGCGCCGCGGCGCGGGTGCCGGGGCCGCCCGCCGCTGCTGGCCGCTCAGCGCGACCCGGAGCGGGGCCAGCGTGTCGTTGGTCAGCAGCCCGGCCCAGACCAGGTCCCAGAGCGCGGCCGCCACCTCCCCGTCATCAGGCGGCGGGCCGGCCGCCTGAACCCCGGAACCGCCGCGCAGCGCGGCGGTGCGGTCGCTGAGCATCCGGAAGAACAGCGCGCCGCCTCCGCCGAGCACCTCGAGCACCGCCTCGTGCACCGGGGTCATGCTCACCTCGCCCGGCTCGGGCAGCATGAACGGGGCGCTGTCGGCGGGCGCGAGCACCACCCACCCGTCGCCGCCGGGCAGCGCTCCGGCCCCGGACCAGACCACCTCGCCCGCCGAGGTCAGCTCGTCGAGCAGGGCGGGGGAGTAGCCGGGTATCCGAGCCGGAAGCACCAGGGTCTCCAGCGCGGACGCGGGGACCGGGGCCCCGGCCAGCCGCTCCACGACTTCGAGGACCGCCCCCGCATCGGCCCGCCGCCGCACCCAGCGGCCGCCGTTTCTCACGCCAGACCCGGGGTCTGCGCCGGCGGACTCGCCAATCCCGTGCCAGGCGGGCAGGAACCTGCCGAGCACCTCCCGCGATACCGGCTCGGCCTCCTTGCGCAGCCTGGCCAGACAGCGACGCCGGAGCAGCCGCAGCACCTCGGCGTCGCACCACTCGGTGCCGACCACCCCGGCCCTGTCCACGTGCACCTGCCCGGGCGGCAGGAATTCGCCCTCCACCACCCGGCCTGCCGCGGACAGCCGGCGCAGCGCCATCGTCACCACCGCGGCACCGAGCCCGTACCGGCCCGCCACCGCGGCCGCGGTGAACGGGCCGTGCGTCCGCGCGTACCTGGCCACCAGGTCGCCGAGCGGGTCGGCGACCGGCTCGGTGAACGCCTCGGGCACCCCGAGCGGCAGCGGTACCCCGAGCGCGTCCCTGAGCCGGCCCGCATCCTCGATCGCGGCCCACACCGGCTGCCCCGCGACCCGCACGCCGATGGCCCGGCGGGCCGCCGACAGTTCCGCCAGCCAGCCGTCCGCGGCGGCGGGATCGGCGCTACGCCGTGCGACCTCCTCGGCCGACAGCGGCCCGGCGGTGCGCAGCAGGTCGGCCACCGCCTCCACGTCGCGGGCGCGGCGGGTCTCGGACAGGTGCTGCAGGTCGCGCTCGACCTCCGCGATGACGACCGGATCGAGCAATTCGCGCAGCCCGTCCTGCCCGAGCAGCTCGGCCAGCAGGGCGGTATCGAGGGACAGGGCCTGCGCGCGGCGTTCGGCCAGCGGCGCATCGCCCTCGTACATGAACGCCCCGACGTAGCGGAACAGCAGGGATTTGCCGAACGGACTCGGCGTCGCCGTTTCCACCTCGACGATGCGGATCCGGCGGGCCTCGATGTCGCGGAGCAGCCCGGTCAGTGCCGGGACGTCGAACACGTCCTGCAGGACCTCCCTGACCGTCTCGAGCACGATCGGGAACGCCGGGTACCTGCTCGCGATCTCGAGCAGCTGGGCGGAGCGCTGCCGCTGCTGCCACAGCGGGGTGCGGCGCCCCGGCTGCCGCCTGGGCAGCAGCAGGGCCCGGCCGGCGCACTCGCGGAACCGGGACGCGAACAGCGCGCTCGCGCCGACCTCCGCGGTGACCAGATCGCCGATCTCCTCCGGATCGAGCAGCACGATCCCGGTCGGCGGGGGCTCGTCGGAGTCGGGTACGCGGATGAGGATCCCGTCGTCGGTGTGCAGCGCCTGCACGTCCATCCCGCTGTACCGCTCGCGCAGCCTGGCCGCGATGGCCAGCGCCCACGGCGCATGCACCCGGTCCCCGTACGGGCTGTGCAAGACGACCCGCCAGTCGCCCAGTTCGTCGCGGAACCGCTCGACCACCAGGGTCCGGTCGTCGGGCACGTAACCGGTGGCCGCGCGCTGGTCGGCGAGGTACCTGAGCAGGTTGCGCGCCGCCAGCTCGTCCAGGCCCGCCGCCTCGAGCTTCCGCGCCGCGTCCGGCTCGGCCGCCGCCGCCAGCTCGCGGCAGGCCGCCCCGATCGCCCGGCCGAGCTCGGCGGGCCGGCCCGGGGTGTCGCCGTGCCAGAACGGCAGCCTGCCCGGCTGGCCGGGGGCGGGCGTGACGAGCACGCGGTCCGGCGTGATGTCCTCGATCCGCCACGAGCTCGCGCCGAGCACGAACACGTCGCCGACCCGGGACTCGTACACCATTTCCTCGTCGAGTTCCCCGACGCGCCGCGGCTGGCGGGAGTTATCGGAGGCCAGGAACACGCCGAACAGGCCGCGGTCGGGAATCGTGCCGCCGCTGGTGACGGCGAGTTTCTGCGCGCCCGGCCTGGCCCGGATGATCCCGGCGACCCGGTCCCAGACGATGCGCGGCCGCAGTCCGGCGAACTCCTCGCCGGGGTAGCGCCCGGCCAGCATGTCGAGCACCGCCTCGAGCACCGGCCTGGTCAGCCCGCCGAACGGCGCGGCCTTGCGCACCATCCGTTCCAGCTCGTCCACCGGCCAGTCGTCAACCGCGGTCATCGCCACGATCTGCTGGGCCAGCACGTCCAGCGGGTTCCGCGGGATCCGCAGCTCCTCGATCTGGCCGTCGCGCATCCGCTCGGCCACCACCGCGGACTGGACCAGGTCGCCCTGGTACTTGGGGAAGATGATGCCGCGCGACACGTCGCCCACGTTGTGCCCGGCCCGGCCGACCCGCTGCAGCCCGCTGGCCACCGAGGGCGGCGCCTCCACCTGCACCACCAGGTCCACCGCGCCCATGTCGATGCCGAGCTCCAGGCTGGAGGTCGCAACCACCGCGGGCAGCCGGCCGGCCTTGAGCGCCTCCTCGATCTCGGCGCGTTCCTGCCGGGACACCGACCCGTGGTGGGCCCGGGCCACCTCCGCCGGCGCGCCCGAAGCCGCGCCGGACTGCGCCATGATCTCGGCCGGTGTGCGCGCTCCGCGCCCAGCCGGGTCGGACGCGCCGGCCGCGAGGGCTTGCCCGGCCGCCTCAGCCCGCTCAGCCGCCAGTTCGTTCAGCCGCCCGCACAAGCGCTCGGCGAGCCGGCGCGAGTTCGCGAACACGATCGTGGACCTGTGCTGCTCGATCAGGTCCAGCACCCGCTCCTCGACGTGCGGCCAGATCGAGCGCGATGGGGCCGGGGTGTCACCGGACCTGTCGTCCCCCGGGCCGGGAGCGGCCTCCAGATCCGTCATGTCCTCGACGGGGACGACCACCGTCAGCTCGATCCGCTTGGGGCTCGGCGGCTGGACCACGGTCACCGTCCTGGTCCCGCCCAGGAACCCGGCGACCTCCTCCACCGGCCGCACCGTCGCCGACAGGCCGACCCGCTGTGCTGGCCCGGGGGGCCGACCCCCCGTAACCCCCCCGGCGTGATCAGCCGTTCCGCGCAGCGCATCGAGCCGCTCCAGCGAAAGCGCGAGGTGGGCGCCGCGCTTGTTCCCTGCGACGGCGTGCACCTCGTCCACGATGACCGTCTCCACGCCGCGCAGGGTCTCCCTCGCCTGGGAGGTGAGCAGCAGGAACAGCGACTCGGGCGTGGTGATGAGGATGTCGGGCGGCCGGGACACGAGCTTCCTGCGGTCCTCGGCCGCGGTGTCCCCGGTACGGACCCCGACCCGGATGTCCGGCTCTGGCAGGCCGAGGCGGTGCGCGGCGTGCCCGATCCCGGTCAGCGGGGCCCGCAGGTTCCGCTCGATGTCGACCGCCAGCGCCTTGAGCGGGGAGACGTACAGCACCCGGCAGCGGAGCTTCGGGTCCTCGGGCGGCGGCACCGCCGCGAGCCGGTCGATCGCCCACAAGAACGCGGCCAGCGTCTTGCCAGACCCGGTGGGCGCGACCACCAGCGTGTCCTCGCCCTTGCCGATCGCCCGCCAGGCCCCCGCCTGCGCGCGCGTCGGCTCGGCGAACGCCCCCTCGAACCAGGCGCGCGTCGCCGGCGAGAACCCCTCCAGGGCCTCGGCGCCGGTCAGCGGAGACTCTTCTCCCATGCTCCCAATACTGCCTTGCCCCGCCGACATTCTGGCCAGCCCGGCGAGCAGCCTGTGCCGGCACCTTTGAATTCAATCCTGGCCCACCACCCGGCGCCTGCGGATTAGTGCCCGCAAATCGGTCGGAGCGGGCCGTCCTGACGGGGGGAGAAATGCCACTACTCCGGTCGGCCGCCAGCCACCCTCCGGCATCGAGTTCAGTCCTCGCCGGAGAACCGCTCCCATGCCGCCTGCTTGGACACGCCGAGCGCCTGCCCGATCCGGGTCCAGCTGATGCCGCGGCTGCGCAAGATGTCCACGTAGTCGTGCAGGGCGGCGTCGGCCTGCGACACCACGCCCTGAACCTTGGCCAGGCTCGTGAGCAGTTCGTCGTCCGGCCGTTCGGTCCAGGCGCCGAACTCGGGGGCCGGCTCCTCGGCGATGATCAGGTTGCACAGGCCGACGCATTCGTTGCAGATGTACACGCCGGGACCGGCGACCAACTTCGCGACGGCGTCCTTGTCCTTGCTGCAGAACGAGCAGCACAACATCTCCAGCCGCGTGGCGCCTGGCGCGGGATTCCGGGAATTTGCCATGCCGTCAGGGTAACCTTGACGACCCGCTGCGTCAAGACTAGCTTGACGACCATTCGCGCCTGCGTCAGAACGGATCTTCCCGCCTCAGAACGGATCTTGACGCGAGGCGCGCAAACCGGGTCGAATGGGTAACAGAATCACTTTCTAGTATTCCGTTACGGCGGCGAGGGACACCGATGGCCGAACGCAGCAGCCCCACGGCGGTCTTGCGGGAAGGTCCCCGCGCGCTCAGCGACGACCAGGTACGCGAGATCGAGGCTTCCGCCCTCGCCGAGGTGCTCAACGTCGATATCGACGACGTCATCGAGTACGTCCACAAGGACCTGAAGTCACTACCGGACTTCACCACCCTGTACCGCAAGTACCTCAAGCAGCGGTGGGACGTCTACGACCTGGACTTCAGCCAGGACAAGGTGGACTGGCGGGAGAAGATGACCGAGGCGGAACGGCAGTCGTTCATCGCCGTGGCCTCCGGCTTCCACCACGGCGAGCGGCAGGTGGAGATCGAGCTGCCCGTGTTCATGATCGGCGCCGGCGAGGAGGAGAAGCTCCACATCGCCGCGCAGATCGAGGACGAGGCGCGGCACACCGTCTTCTTCGACCGGTTCTACCGTGAGGTCGTCGGGCTGGAGGGCGACGACATCATGGCCATCCTGGACGCGTCGTTCCCCTGGGTGTCCGAGACGTTCGTCGCGCCGTTCGGATTGCTGGCCTACCAGGCGGACGAGCTTCGGCTCCACCCGCACGACGAGCGGGCGCGGGTGCGCTACGGCACCACCTACTTCCTGTGGATCGAGGGCGTGCTGGCGCTGTCGGTGATGAAGGTGACGCTGTCCTACGCCCGCTGGCGGGGGTTCCTGCCCGCCTATTACACCGGTTTCACCGCGACCTGCCGGGACGAGTCGAGGCACGTACAGGGCGGCATGCGCTTCCTGCGGGACGCGGTGCGCAACGACCCGACAATGATCGGCGAGATCCACGACACGCTGCGGACGATCTTGTCGGTGTCCGGCGTGGTCAGTCGGCGCGTCTACTACGAGCCGCTGGGCTGGACCGACGACGAGGTGCGGGCGCTGTTCTTCATACAGCTGCGGCGCAAGCTGAACGACGTGGGCATCGCGCTCTCGCCCGACCTGGAGGACCTGCTGGAGAAGGTGCAGCCCGTGCTGGCGGGAGGGTGAGCCGATGCCTGACTTCTTCAGCCCGTCCTGGGCCGGGTCGGTAGGGGCAGCGCTGACCGCCGGGCCTTCGGAGCAGGCGCGAGCGGGCAAGCTGCAGGAGTACTGGGACTTCGTCGAGTGGATCAAGAGCGTGTACCCGGCGTCCTGGGCGCTCGGCTGCCGGGACCTGGCCTCGTACCTGTTCGTGCAGTGGGGCGGCGGCACGGTGACCGACTGCCGGATCATCGGCCCGGACGAGCCGCTCAAGGCGACCTACGTGCTCGGCATGGACTACAGGGACTGGAAGGCGCTGCACGAGGGGTACGATGCGCAGCGCACGGTCATGTACCGCAAGATCATGCTCGAGGAGGGTGACCTGCTCGAATTCTTCAAGGCGATCTACTTCTTCGTGGAGTCCCTGGCTGTCGTCGGCTCCGTGCCTGGTGTCTACCCCGACACGCTCCCCTCGGGTGCCCAGGCGCGCTGAGGCGTCACGCCGCCAACAGCCGCCGGTCAGGCCGCTTCGTGCAACATCGCGCATCTGCGCGCAAGTAGACTGCGCGAAGAGAGCGCCGAACGCCCCGTCACGGCGCCGGATGTACCGGGAAGGGTCCGCCACGTGTCCAGGTACGAGCGGTGGAACGCGCTGCTCGACCTGCTGCCCGGCGACGGGCAGCTCACCGTGGCGCAGGCCGCGAGCTCGCTCGGGGTGTCGCAGGCCACCATCCGCCGTGACCTGGATCAGCTGGCGCGCCAGCAGCTGCTGACGCGGACCCGCGGCGGCGCGGTCGCCGGGAATGTCTCCTACGACCTGCCGCTGCGGTACAAGACCGCCCGCCACGCGACGGAAAAACAGCGCATCGGCCGGGCGGCGGCCGCCCTGGTCGCGCCGGGCGCGGCGGTGGCGCTGAACGGCGGGACGACCACCAGCGAGGTCGCGCGCGCCCTGGCCACCCGGCCCGATCTGCAGGACGGCACCGGCATCACCGTGGTGACGAACGCGATGAACATCGCCAGCGAGCTCGCGGTCCGCCAGCACGTCAAGATCGTGGTGACGGGCGGGGTCACCCGCGGCCAGTCCTACGAGCTGATCGGGCCGTACGCCACGCTGGTGCTCGCCGAGCTGACGCTGGACTGGGCCGTCCTCGGCGTCGACGCGCTGGACCCGCGTTCCGGCGCGAGCGCCCACCACGAGGGCGAGGCCAGTATCAATCACCTCATGGCCACCCGCGCCGAGCAGGTGATGATCGTCGCCGACCACTCCAAGCTGGGCCAGCGCGCCTTCGCCCGGGTGTGCGCCGTGGACGAGATCGACGTCATCGTCACCGACGCCTCCGCCGACCCCGCCATGCTCGCCGCCTTCGGCGAGCGCGGCATCCGCGTCGTCACCGCCTGAGGGCTCGCTCGCGCCCCTGTACGGTCACCAGCACTGATCTATAATGCTCGTATAAGGCAAGATTCGTGCAAGATCTTGCATCAAGCTTGATCACTTAGGAGCGCGCGGTGAGTTTCCTGCTGGAGGAGGTCGCCAGCCAGCCGGAGTGCTGGTCGAAGGCGATCGAGATGGCGGCGGCGGCCGGCCCCGCGCTGCCCGCCAAGGGGGAGCGGGTCGCGGTGATCGGCTGCGGCTCATCGCTCAACGTCGCCCGCGCTTACGCGGTCCTGCGGGAGGCCGCGGGCCACGGCGAAACCGACGCCTACCCGGCCTCGGAGGTGCGCTTCCGGCGCTACGACCGCATGGTGTTCGTGTCCCGCACCGGCACCACCACCGAGGTGCTCGACGCCCTCCGCCAGGTTCCCCCGGGGATCACGACGACGGCGGTCGCCGCCGACCCCTGCTCGCCGCTCCCGCAGGAGGCCGACACGGCGGTCGTCCTCGACTTCGCCGACGAGCGCTCGGTGGTCTCGACCAGGTTCATCACCAGCTCCATCGTGCTGCTCCGCGCGCACCTGGGGGCGGACGTCCGCGCCCTGCCCGGCCAGGCCGCGCACGAGCTAGCCCAGCCGCTGCCGCCCAATCTGGCCGAACGCACCGAGTTCACCTTCCTGGGCTGCGGCTGGGCGGCAGCGGTCGCTGACGAGGCGGCGCTGAAACTGCGCGAGGCCTCCCGGACCTGGGCCGAGTCGTACCCGGCGATGGAGTACCGGCACGGCCCGATCAGCGTCAGCGACTCCCGCACCGTGGTCTGCGCCCTCGGCGAGGTGCCGCCCGACCTGCTGGCCGACGCCCGCCGCACCGGCGCCCTGGTCATCACCTCGCCCGCCGACCCGCTCGCCGGGCTGATCGGCGCCCAGCGCCTCGCCGCCCTCCTGGCCGGACGCAAGGGCATCGACCCGGACCAGCCGCGAGCCCTGTCGCGTTCTGTCATCCTGGCCTGATGCGACAGGCCGCCGCTCCCGGCCAGGCTGAGGACGGCTCCTTGCTGCTGGCCGGCGGCCGGGTAGTTCTGCCGAACGGACTGCTCGACCCCGCCTGGATCCACGTGACCGGTGGCCTGATCGCCGCGCTAGGTCCCGGCGACGCACGAGACCAGATGGCGCAGGGGCGGCCCGTCACCGAACTGCGCGGCCGGTGGGTCCTCCCCGGATTCGTCGACCTGCACGTCCACGGCGGCGGTGGCACCTCCTTCACCGAGGGTTCTGTCGCCGAGGATTGGGCCGACGACGCGAGGAACGCCGCCGCGTTCCACCGCCGGCACGGCAGCACGACCCTGCTGGCCAGCCTGGTCACCGCCCCGCTGGCCGAGCTCGAAGCCCGGGCCGCCCTGCTGGCCGACCTGGCCGATGAGGGCGTGATCGCCGGCCTGCACCTGGAGGGGCCCTTCCTGTCCCCGGCCCGGTGCGGCGCCCAGGATCCCCGGTACATGCTCCCTCCCGACGCAGCCGTCTTCGAGCGCCTGCGCGCTGCGGCCCGCGGGCACCTGCGGATTATCACCCTGGCCCCCGAACTGCCCGGGGCAGCCGGGGTGATCCGCGCGGCGGTGCGCGCCGGCGTGACGGTCGCGGTCGGGCACACCGACGCGACCGCCGAGGTCACGTCCGCGGCCGTCGACGCCGGCGCCACCCACGCGACCCACCTGTTCAACGGCATGCGGCCGTGGCATCACCGCGAGCCGGGCGCCGCCGGCGCCCTGCTCGACCGGGACGAGGTGACCTGCGAGATCATCGCCGATGGCGTGCACCTGGCCGACATGACCGTCCGCCTGGCGGCCCGCGCCGCTGGCCCGGGCCGGCTGGTCCTGATCACGGACGCGATGGCCGCGGCCGGGATGCCCGATGGCCGCTACCGGCTCGGCTCACAGCGGGTGGAGGTGGCCGGGGGAGTGGCGCGCCTGGCCGGCGAGGCCGGGGAACCCGGCGCCATCGCCGGCTCGACCGCGACCATGGCCGGCGTCGTCCGGTATGCGGTGGCGGCGGGGCTTTCCGTGACCGAGGCGTCCGCCGCGGCGAGCACCACCCCCGCTCGCGTGCTGGGCCTGGGTGACCGCACCGGCGCGCTGCGCCCAGGCCTGGCCGCCGACCTGGTCGTGTGCGACGATGAGTTCCGCGTCACCGGGGTGATGCGGAACGGACGGTGGCTGCCCGGGTTCCCGGCGGACGATAGCGCGGCCACCGGCGAACGCCGCACGACAGGATCAGGAGGGCCAGCGCAGCCATGAAGACCGTGTCGGCCACGATCGAGATCGGCGCCCCGCCCGAGCAGGTGTGGGCCGTGCTGGCCGACTTGGCCGCCTACCCGCAGTGGAACCCGATCTTTCCGGACGCCAGCGGGCAGATCGCCGTCGGCAAGCGCCTGACGCTGGCCTACCGGCCGCCGGCGGGACGCGGGATGACCATCCGTCCCAAGGTGCTGGCCGTGCAGCCGGGCGCCGAGCTGCGCTGGGCCCTGAGCCTGCCCGGGATCATAGGCGGCGAGCACTCCTTTATCTTGACCGCCGTCGGCGATGGCACTCGCGTGGTGCAGAGCGAGACGTTCCGCGGCCTGCTCGTCCCGTTGTCAGGCAAGGCCATAGCCGCTGCGCAAGCCAGCTACGCCACGCTCAACCAGGCCCTCAAGAAGCGCGTCGAGCGACGCTGAGGCCGGGTTCAGCCGGACGCGCGGACAGAACCGGTGAGCTGGCCGGTCGTCGCGCTGACCTCGCAGACGACGGTCCGGACGCCGGCCTGCCACGCCGACTTATCCGGGTAGTAGTACTCCTGGGCAAGCCCCGCGTCGGCGAACTGCGGGCTCACGTAACCCGCGAACCTGGTCAGGCAGCCGTTGCTCGCCTGGCTCTGGACCGCCGCGGTGCCGGGCCAGGACGCCGCCGTCAGCGAGAACGTCGCGAACACTTCGGCATCATGCGGCGCCGCGCACGATAGGACCGTAACACCCAGACCGTTCGGCGATGAATTAAGGCACTCGCCCGGCCGCAGGCTGAATACGGCGGCCAGGCGGTACTGGATAACGGTCTTCGGCCGGAAGCCGTGGGTCGCCACCGCCAGGACACCCACGGCGACGCCGGCCAGCACAATGAGGCCGACAATAACGGCGGCGACGGCGAGCGGGCTCGTGCGACGGGCCGGTTCGGCCCCGGGGTCGGCCACCGCAGGGTCGGCCACCGCAGGGTCGGCCAGTGCGGGGTCGGCCACCGCAGGGTCGGCCACCGCAGGGTCGGCCAGTGCGGGGTCGGCCAGTGCGGGGTCGGCCAGTGCGGGGTCGGCCACCGCAGGGTCGGCCAGTGCGGGGTCGGCCAGTGCGGGGTCGGCCACCGCAGGGTCGGGCTCGGGGTCGGCCAGTGCGGGGTCGGGCTCGGGATCAGCGACCGCGAGCGCGTTCGCGTCCCCGGTTGCTTCGCCGTCCCCAGCCGGATCGGGTGGATCCGGTTCGGCTGGTTCCGGAACTGATCCGTCTGTCAGCCCCGCAGGCGCGGCCATCCGCCCTCCATCGTGCGCCAGAGATAGCAGTAGTTCCCCTGGAACGTATACCCGCACATGGGCATAAACAGCCCCCGGGGGTACCGTCACGTTGTGGCGCCGCCAGCGGGGATGAGCGCGCGCCCGCAGTACCCTTGCGGCGTGCGGATGACGGAGTTCTGGAACCGGATGAAAGCGCAGTTCGGCGAGGTGTACGCGCAGAGCCTGGCCAAGGACTACGTGTTCGCCAGCCTGGGCGACCGCACGGTCGATCGGGCCCTCGCCGACGGGGTCGACGTCAAGATCATCTGGCGCGCGGTCTGCGAAGTGTTCGACGTGCCGGAAAGCCGCCGCTGAGCGGGTGCGCTAGCTCAGCCGCGGCCGAGGAGCTTCGGGGTGTTGACCTTGTCCGCGGCGATCTTGAGGATGATCCGGCCCTGCGGGCCGATGGGGTTGCGGTAGTCCGTGCCCACGTACTTCCTGGACAGCTCGTCGATGTGCGTGCGGGCCTCGTCGCCGCCGACGGTCTCGACCACGTGCCCGCGGATCTCGGCCCAGTCCCACGGGTTGTCGCCGGCAATCAGTACGGTAATGCGCGGTTCACGGGCGACGTTCCTGGCCTTCTGCCGCTGCGGCTCGGTGTTGACCAGGACGTGCTCGCCGTCGGTGTCGATCCAGGTGAGCAGCGCCTGCGGCTGCCCGCTCGGCATCAGGGTCACCACCGTGGCCAGGTTCGGGCCCTTGGCCAGCCGGATCACGTCCTCGTCAAGCGGCATCGCAAAGTCTCCTTGCGCGGTTTGGCCCTGATCGTGGCGGGCGCGGCTCTTTGCCGATGGTAGCGGTGGCACCAGGCGCGCGCGGCGGCGGTCCCGCGGATGCTCTCGGTGAAGGCCAGGTACCAGTGCCGTCCTGATCGTGTCACGGGGGCGGGACCGGGGTTTTCGCGGAAATTTCCGGCCGTCTTCGGCGTGTCGCACATGGTCGAATACACGTTCGCCCTATAGTGGGCACGTGAGTGAGGTTCCCGGCACCGCGGCCGAAAGGTCACGGTTACAGAATTCCCGCGGACCGGCCGCGCGGCGCCCGGCAGAAATGTCAGAGGGGGCCCGTAGCGTGTCCACGATGAACCGCCGGGGATGACCGGCGGGATCACAACTCAGACGACCTGGGCGGTGCGGGAGGTGCCCGCAGGCCCCTAACCCCGGCAGGGAGTCCTCAATGGCAGCAAACGGCAGGCCGAGTCCTGAGCGTGCAGGCGACAGGGAAAAGGCCCTGGAGACTGCTCTCCTCCAGATCGAGCGGCAGTTCGGCAAGGGCTCGGTCATGCGCCTCGGCGAGGAGACGCGGGAGCCGGTGGAGGTGATCCCGACCGGCTCGATCGCGCTGGACGTGGCGCTGGGCCTCGGCGGCCTCCCGCGCGGCCGCATCGTCGAGATATACGGGCCTGAAAGCAGCGGAAAGACGACAGTGGCGCTGCACGTCGTGGCGAACGCGCAGAGGGCCGGCGGCATCGCCGCGTTCATCGACGCCGAGCACGCGCTCGACCCCGACTACGCCCAGAAGCTCGGTGTGGACACCGACGCGCTGCTCGTGTCCCAGCCGGACACCGGCGAGCAGGCGCTGGAGATCGCCGACATGCTCATCCGTTCCGGGGCCATCGATATCGTCGTCATCGACTCGGTCGCCGCGCTCGTCCCGAAGGCGGAGATCGAGGGCGAGATGGGAGATAGCCACGTCGGCCTCCAGGCGCGCCTGATGTCCCAGGCCCTCCGCAAGATCACCGGCGCGCTGAGCCAGACCAAGACCACCGCAATTTTCATCAACCAATTGCGCGAAAAGGTCGGCGTCATGTTCGGCTCACCTGAGACCACCACAGGCGGGAAAGCGCTTAAATTCTACGCCTCTATCCGCCTCGACGTCCGGCGGATCGAAACCCTGAAAGACGGCACCGACGCGGTCGGCAACCGGACCAAGGTAAAGGTCGTAAAGAACAAGATGGCGCCGCCTTTCAAGAGCGCCGAGTTCGACATTCTTTACGGCATCGGGATCAGCCGGGAGGGCAGCCTGATCGACCTCGGCGTGGAGCAGGGCATCGTGCGCAAGTCCGGTGCCTGGTACACCTACGAGGGCGACCAGCTCGGCCAGGGCAAGGAGAACGCCCGCAACTTCCTGCGCGAAAACCCGGACCTGTCCGACGAGATCGAGAAGCGGATCAAGGAGAAGCTCGGCGTGGGCCCGCGGCTCGACGCGGACGTCACGGCCAGTAAGCCTGTTCCCGTCGGCAACGGGGCGGGCACGCCGCGGACCCTTACCGTTCCCCCGGCGCCGCGGCCCAGCTAGTAACCGGAAATGTCCCCTGGCAAGCGGGCCTCAGGGTCGCCACCCCAACCCACGAGCGGCGACCCTGAAGTCCGCGCCAGGCAGATCTGCCTGCGGTTGCTGACGATCGAGCCCCGGACCCGGGCCGAGCTGGCCAAGGCGCTGCGTCGTGACGGCATCCCGTCCGAGGCGGCCGAAACCGTCCTGGGCCGGTTTACCGACGTCGGCCTGATCGACGACGCGGCGTTCGCCCGGGCATGGGTCGAGTCCCGCCACTACAGCCGCGGGCTGTCCCGGCGGACGCTCTCCGCCGAACTGCGCCGGCACGGAGTCGATACCGAGGAAATCCGCGAGGCGGTCGACACCCTCGACCCCGAGCAGGAGGTCGCCACCGCCAGGCGCCTGGTCGAGCAGAAGCTGGCGAGCACCCGCGGGCAGCCGCCCGAGGCACGGGCCAGGCGGGCGGCCGGGCTGCTCGCCAGGAAGGGCTACCCGCCCGGCCTGGCCTTCAGGCTGATCAGGGAAACCCTGGAACGAGAGGGCGCTGGTGCGGCCGCCGGGCTAGACCTGGACACCGAGCCGTACATCGACCCGGACCCGGACGACGCCGAGACCGGACCCGGCCTAATGTGAGGCAAGCCGGGGATCCGGCGATCGCTTCGGCTGACGTTGCGAGAGCAGGTAAACAAGGCCGCCGAGCGGGCTGACGCACACGATGGCCACGGCCCACACCAGCTTGGGCAGGAAACGGACGCGATCGGTCGCCGCGACCTTAACCAGGCAGTACACGTCGAAGGCCACCACGACCAGGACGCCGAGCAAGATCGCCATCAGTACGACCGCGGCCGCAAGTCCCTGCACACCTGAAACGTTACTGAGCCTGACGACACCTGGCTAGGCACGCCGAGCTAGGCACGCCGATCGCCGGCCGGAACTCTCCAGCCGTACCAGGTACCTGCATCTGCGCAGCCCCGGGGCCTGCGCGCCTTTCGTCGGGATCGCGCCCGGTTTGTGGCGGCCCGTGTGGGTCTTTGCTTGATAAAAAGGTTATCAAGCCTTAACCTCACGGCAGCGAGGTGTTGTCCAGCGCGGCACGGAATGTTAGCGGAGGTGAAGCGAGCAGACACGACAGGTAACCAAGGCAGCCGGGCGACCGGCGTGGTGTGTGGCGGTCCGCCTCAGGGCATCAACCTGAGATCGGACATCACGGCACAATCACAATAGAGTCACAGCACAGGGGTGCCCCGAGGGCTATGGACGGAAAGGGGTGGCCGTGAGCAGCGGATTGTCGCTTGCGTTCATGGTGATCGGGTTGCTCGCAGTGGTGTTGGCGCTGGTGGTCGTGTGGCGGAGGACCCCGAATGCGCCGGTCGTGGCGCCCGGCCAGACGGTCGGCAACCAAGCCCAGCTCGAGCAGGTCAGCCAGGAAGCCGAGCACATCCGCGCCCGGGCCGAGACCGAGGCCACCGGGATCCTCGAACGGGCCAGGCAGGAGGCCGAGCAGGCCGCCCAGGGCCGCAGGGAAGTCGAAGAGGAAATCCGTTCCGTCAAGAACGAGGTGCGCGAACTGCGCGGCGATCTGGAGCGCCGCGAGGTGCGGCTGGCCGACCGCGAGCAGCGGCTGGACGAGGAGTTCAAGCGGATCGAGGACCGCTCGCTGACCCTCGACCAGCGCAAGCAGCATCTGGACCGCCGTGCCTCCGAACTGGACCGTCAGGACGCCGAGCGCGCCAGGGAACTGGAGCGCGTCGCCGGGCTCACCGCGGAGGCGGCCAAGTCCGAGCTCGTCGGCCTGATCGAGAACCAGGCCAAGCGGGAAGCGGCGCTCATCGTCAGGGACATCGAGCAAGAGGCGAGATCCGAAGGCGACAAGCGCGCCCGCAAGATCGTCACGCTCGCCATCCAGCGCGTGGCCACCGAGCAGACCAGCGAGTCGGTCGTCTCCGTGCTGCACCTGCCCGGGGACGAGATGAAGGGGCGCATTATCGGCCGCGAGGGCCGCAACATCAGGGCCTTCGAGTCCGTGACCGGCGTCAACCTGATCATCGACGACACCCCCGAAGCGGTCCTGCTGTCCTGCTTCGACCCGGTCCGGCGCGAGATCGCCCGGCTCACCCTGGAGCGGCTGATCGCCGACGGCCGTATTCATCCCCAGCGGATCGAGGACGCTTACGAGCGCGGCAAGACGGAAATCGAGCAGCTCTGCAAGCGGGCCGGCGAGGACGCCCTGGTCGAGCTCGGCATCACCGAGATGCACCCGGAACTGGTCAATCTCCTCGGTCGCCTGCGGTACCGCACGTCGTACGGGCAGAACGTGCTCAAGCACCTGGTCGAGGCGGCGCACATCGCCGGGATGATGGCCAGCGAACTGCGCCTCGACCCGGTCCTGCTCAAGCGGTGCACGGTGCTGCACGACATCGGCAAGGCGCTGACCCACGAGGTGGAAGGCAGCCACGCGCTGATCGGCGCGGAGATCGCCCGCAGGTACGGCGAGGCGGACGACGTGGTGCACGCCATCGAGGCGCATCACAACGAGGTCGAGGTGCGCACGGTCGAGGCCGTGCTCACCCAGGCCGCGGACGGGATCAGCGGCGGCAGGCCAGGAGCCCGCCGCGAGTCGCTGGAGATGTACGTCAAGCGCCTGGAGCGCCTGGAGCAGATCGCGGCCAGCCACGAGGGCGTGGAGAAGGTCTTCGCCATGCAGGCGGGTCGCGAGATCCGGGTCATGGTAAAGCCCGACCGGATCGACGACATCCAGAGCCAGGTCATCGCCCGCGACATCGCCAAGCAGGTCGAGGAGGAGCTGACCTACCCGGGCCAGATCCGAATCACGGTGGTCCGTGAGTCCCGCGCCACGGAATTCGCCCGCTGATTCCCGTCACTGGTTTAGCCAGGTCATGCTCCAGACGTAAGTGTTGCCTGCGTTGTCGGAGGTCGCGAGCGCGTCGCCGCTCGGGCTGAACGAGACGCCAACCAGGTTGTTGCCGGAAGTGCCCGATAGCCGGGCGACGAGCGTGCCGGTGGCCACGTCCCAGACGTTGAGGTTGCCGTCGGTGCTGGCGGCCGCCAGGTACTTGCCGTTCGGGCTGAAGGCAATGTCGGCGTAGTCGCCGTTGTCGAAGGACTGCAGGCTCCTGACGAGCTGCCCAGTGGCCACGTTCCACAGGTAGACGATGCCGTCGCCCGTGGCCTTGGAGGTGTCGGAGACAGCCAGCAGCGTTCCGTCCGGGCTGAACTTGACGTCATACAGGCCATCGGTGCTCGGGTCGTGGAATTCGTGGGTGAGCGCGCCGGTGGCCACGCTGTACAGGTACGTGGTGCCGTTGGTGTCGCCGGCGGCGATGTCGCTTCCGTTCGGGCTGAACGCGACGCCGTACACGCTCTTGCCGTACGGGTCGTGCCGAACGAACGTCGGTCCGGCGCCGGGCTGGCCGGCGGCCACGGACCACACGGAGATGCTGCCGTTGTTGTTGCCGACCGCGACGAAGCCGCCGTCCTCGCTGACCGCCACGCAGTCGTCGCCCTTGCCCTTCACGTTCTGGAGGCTGTCGGCGATCTTGCCGGTGGCCGCGTTCCACAGGTAGACGTAACCGCTCGCGTCGGCGGCGACGAACTCGTTGCTGTTCGGGCTGTACGCCACGTCGTTGATGCCCTGGCTGTTCGGGTCGGCCAGGGTGGCCTTGAGCGTGCCCGACGGCAGACTCCACAGGTACAGGCTGCCGTTCTCGTCGCCGGTCGCGAGGAGCTCGCCGGTGCCGAACGCGACGCCGAACACGACCTTGCCGTGCGGATCACGCAGGGAAGCTTCGGGCGCCGTGGGTGGCGTGGGCAGCGCGGGTCCGGGCGATGTGGTCGCGCGGGTGGTCTTGTGCCCCGCTGCCTGGTTGTTGCTTACCGGCTTCGGGCCTTTGGTCAGCAGGATGCCCAGGACCGCGCCGACCACCACCACGGCGGCCACGCTGGCCGCGATGACCACCGGGCGGCGCGGGCGCCGGAGGTCACGGCGCTGCTCGAGCACTTCCGGCTCGGTCCGCCCGTCCGAGACCGGCGTCGGTACGTTCTTCCGGGTCACGCCCTCAACGGAACCGCCGGAGCCCGCACCGCCCGCACCACCGGAGCCGCCAGTACCCCCGGTACCGCCTGTGCCGCTATAGCCGCCCAAGCCGCCGTTCCCGCCTGGGCCGCCGTCCCTGGTCAAGCCGCCCGCCCTGCCAGCGCCGCCTGACGCACCAGCCCAGCCAGCGCCGCCCGACGCACCAGCCCAGCCAGCTGCGCCGGGTCCGCCCGGCCCGCCCGGCCCGCCAGGGGCGCCCGAGGCAGCGCCACCGCTGAGGCCGGAGCCGGCGCCAAGGCCGCTGCCGGAGCGGTCGAGCCCGGCGTTTTGGTCTTGGGCCTCGCCTTGGCCGCGGCGCATGGTGTGGGTAGGGGCGTACAGGTCGGCGGGCGGGGCGGTCACGTCGGCGGCGGCGGCCCGCGGGTCGGTGCCCGGCGCGGCCCCGCCACCACGGCCCGGCCCGCCACCACGGCCCAGCCCGCCTGACGGCACCTGGCCCGGCCCGCCGGCGGGCCCCTGGCCCGGGACCGGCTGGGGGCCTGGCGTGTACGCCGGCCCGGGCTGGGGGCCTGGCGTGTACGCCGGCCCGGGCTGGGGGTTCGG
>Ga0335074_10004680_pt1 | contig 18884 bp, 12 predicted proteins | sample Lox_Sample_23_FD_206715 | JGI IMG/M metagenome (GOLD analysis project Ga0335074, IMG submission 206715) | Soil microbial communities from Loxahatchee National Wildlife Refuge, Florida, United States - Lox_Sample_2.3 | ecosystem: Environmental > Terrestrial > Soil > Wetlands | place: USA... | reverse complement strand
AAACCAAGCTGCGGATCCGTCCCAGCGGCATCACCCTGACCTTTGTCCTCAACACCTTCGGCATCGCCCGCACGGTCCGCAAAGTACTGGCGAGCTCGCCGAGCCTGTCAGCGCGCTAGGCCCGCGGCGGGCCGGGCGGGCCGCCCCCCCGGGCTCAGCGCCGAGCCTCAGCGGATGAGCGTTTCCTTCGGGCGCACCACGCAGAACTCGTTTCCTTCCGGATCGGCCAGCACGGTCCACGACTCTTGGCCGGTTTGCCCGATATCGACCCGGCGCGCCCCGAGCGCGAGAAGCCGGTCAATCTCCTGGTCGCGGTCTGCGGCGCCGCTGGTGAGGTCAAGATGCACGCGGTTCTTAACTGTCTTGGCGTCCGTGACCGGCATGAAGCAGATGCCGATGGGCGCGTTCTCGTCGGTCCCGATGACGATCTCGGCTTCGCGCTCGGAGAGAATTTTCCAGCCGAGCGCACGGGTCCAGAACCGCGCCAGGCCGGGCAGATCGTGAGCGTCGATGACTATGTGATGGAGTCGGACGGGCATATCGCCAGTATGCGCCGCCCACCGATCACGCTGATGTGGCGCGCTGCCCGGCCATCGAGTTGCCGCCGTCCACGACCAGGTATTGCCCGGTGATGTACGACGCGGGGGGCGCTAGGGCTGGATGCCAAGGTCAACGGCCCTCGGGAAGGGGCAGCGTGGCCGGGCGGTGACCGGCCCGGTGGGCCGCGAGGTAGCCTTCGGGCCTATGGTGCAGCGCCCTGACCCCTTGGAGAGCACGCCGCCTGCCTTCGGCGAGCAGGCAGCCAGGCAGATTCTGCAGGAAGGCTTCGGTGTCGAATCGTTGTCCCTCAAGCCCCTCGCGGGCGAACGCGACCAGAACTTCCGGGTGGACACGGCCGCCGGGCAGCGCTTCTTGTTCAAGATCTCTAATCCGGCGGATGACGGGCCCATCCTGGCGATGCAGGCGGCCGCTCTGCGCCACATCGAGCAAGTGGATCCGGGCCTGCCGGTGATGCGTGCCGTGCCGGCCCGGGCGGGGGAACCCTGGGTCGAGGTGCCGGGGCCCGACAGCAGGACCTACGCTGCCCGGCTTTTCACGTTCTTGCCCGGGCAGGTAGCCGCGAACACAGCGCTCACCGCTGAGGCGATCTGGTCCCATGGGCAGATCACGGCCCGTCTGGGCCGGGCGCTGCGCGGCTTTTTCCACCCTGCGGCCGACTACGAGATCTTGTGGGATATCACCCGCTTGCCCGGGCTCCGGCCGCTGCTCGCCCATATCTCCGACGGCCGCCGCCGGGTTCAGGTGGAATTGGTTCTGGACCGGTTCGAGGGCCGGGTCGCGCCGGCGCTCCCCGGGCTTCGCGCGCAGGTAATCCACGGCGATATGAGCCTGGACAACGTGCTGTTCAGCGATGACCTTCAGGTCAGCGGGATCGTGGACTTCGGGGATATGACCCATGCGCCGCTGGTCTGCGATCTCGCCATCGCCATCGCCGATGTGCTCCACGGCCGTGAGGACGCCATCGAGGCGGCCGATGCGATAATCGGCGGCTACGTCTCGGTCACGCCGCTCGAAGACCAGGAGGCCGGGCTGCTCGCCGATCTGGTGGCGGCCAGGCTTGCCACTGAGGTCACTGTCACCGCCTGGCGGCGCGGGCTCTACCCGGACAACGCCGCATACGCCGCGAGCGGCGAGCCAGGGGCCCGCGCCTTCCTCGATGCCATCGAGGCGATGGGGATAGACGCAGTCGCGCGGCGTTTCCGCGAGGCCTGCCGTCGGCTCCCCTACCGAAGGTCTGCTACCGGTACTCTGCTCGAGCGCCGCCGTCGGGCGCTGCCCCGATCGCCGCTGTTCTATTCCCGCCCGGTGCACCTGGTCCGCGGTGAGGGTGTCTGGCTGTTCGACCCCGACGACCGGCCGTACCTCGATTGCTACAACAACGTGGCCGTGGTCGGACACAGCCACCCAAGGGTCGTGCAGGCGGTGACACAGCAGCAGCAGCTGCTCGCGACGCACAGCCGCTATCTGCACGAAGCAGTCGTCGAGCTGGCCGAACGGCTCCAATCCACCCTGCCGCCTGAACTGGATGCCGTCATCGTCGTGAACTCCGGCAGCGAGGCCAACGACCTCGCCTGGCGAATCGCCCGCGCCGCCACCGGGCGAGCCGGCGCGGTCGTGACCGCCTGCGCCTACCACGGGCTGACCGAGGCCACGCACGCGCTGTCCCCCGAGGAGTGGGCCAACGGGGAGCAGCCTGCCCATGTCGCGACGATCCCGGCACCTGACGGGTACCGCGGTCGGTACCGCCGGGGAGACGACGGGTGGGTACACAGGTACGCGGCCCACATCGATGACGCCGCCCGAGCACTCGGCGACCGCGGCTTCGCCGCCATATACCTGGATCCGGCCTTCACCGCCGACGGCATCCTGTCGCCCCCTCCCGCCTACCTGCGGGAAGCAGCCCGGCGGGCGCTGACGCTTGGAGGGCTCATGGTGGCCGACGAAGTGCAAGCCGGTCACGGCCGATCTGGGACGCACCTGTGGAGCTTCCAGGCGTCGGGGATCGCGCCTGACATGGTGGTGATGGGCAAACCGATGGGCAACGGCTTCCCGGTCGCCGCCCTAGTGGTCAGGTCCAAACTGCTCGCGGCCGTACCCGAGGAGGTCGAGCTGTTCAGCACCTTCGGCGGCAACCCGGTAGCTTGCGCGGCCGCGCTCGCGGTCCTGGCCGTCATCGAGGAAGAGGGCCTCGTGGCCAACGCCGCGAAAGTCGGCTCCTACCTCCGCCATGGCCTGCTGACCCTCGCGGAACGTCATCCCCTGATCGGGGACGTCAGGGGCGAAGGCCTCCTGCTCGGGGTCGAACTGGTCGATGAGGCGCGTGCGCCAGCGGCCGGGAACGCCCGCAAGGTAACCGAGGCGATGCGCGAGCACGGAATACTAATCAGCGCAACGGGCCCGGCCGGAAACGTGCTCAAGATCCGGCCGCCCCTGGTCTTCGAGCACCAGCACGCCGATCTCTTCCTCGAGGCCCTCGATGAGGCCCTCGCGTCTTCATGACGCTGTACTCAGGTCGGATGCCTTCAGCTGTTGATCGTCTTGGCTGCCTCGGCCACCGTGGCCAGGGCGGCCAGGTGGGCCTCAACCGTTTTCAGGCCTGCGCCCATGGTGTTGACCGACAGGTGCGTAGCGCCCGCGTCCTGCCATCGCCGCATCGCCGCCGCCAGCTCGTCCTGGTCCTCCTGCCAGCTAAGGCGCCCTTCCATGCCGAGGCTGGCCGGGTCGCGTCCGGCCTCGACGGCCGCCTCCATCACGATGCGGCGGGCCTCTTCGAGCTGCGGGCCCGGAGCCATCTGCGGGAACCAGCCGTCGGCAAGCCGTCCGGCGCGGCGGTAGGCGGGCGGCGACTGGGCGCCGACCCATACCGGGATCGGCCGCTGCACAGGCATTGGCGCCAGGCCCGCCCCGGTGATCTGGTCGAAGGTCCCGCTGAACGTGACGGTCTGCTCGGTCCACAGCCGGCGCAGCAGCGTGATCTGCTCCTCCAGGCGCTTGCCGCGCGTGCCGAAGTCCTGGCCGAGGGCCTCGTACTCCACGCGGTTCCAGCCGATGCCCACTCCCAGCCGGAACTTCCCGCCGGTGAGCAGGTCCACCTCGGCCGCCTGCTTAGCGACCAGCACGGTCTGCCGCTGCGGCAAGATGATGATCCCGGTGACCAGTTCCATGGAGGTCACCGCGGCCAGATAGCCGTACAGGACCATCGGCTCGTGAAACGTGGTCTGCACGTTATAGGGGCCGTTCCAGCCTGTGTGCACCACGGGGTCCGCGCCCACTATGTGGTCATAGGCCAGCACGTGGGTAAACCCGAGTTCCTCTGCGCCCTGAGCGTAGGCGCACACGGCGCCGGGGTCGCCGCCCAGTTCGGTCTGCGGGAACACCACACCGATCCGCATGCCACCTCCCGATCTCGAAGCACGTGTCCGGGAATTCGGCGCTAACGTTAGTCGGCGCGGCCGGAAACGATGCACGCCCCCGGCCTCGAGCCCCCCGGTCATCGTCTCGTCCCGAGCCATTGCTCCGCTGGGCTCCCCGAGGCCGGACAGCCCGGCCGGGACCGGGGGCTCAAGCCCGGGCGCGGCCAGCTGAAACAGCCGAACCGGCCGGTCGAGGTCCTTGAGTCGATGCTCGCCCAGGTCCACCAGGGTGAACCCGAGCTCCTCCTCCTCATCCTCCACGATGGTCTGTGTCGCTTGCGACAGGAGCACCTGGCCGCCTCGGGCGGCGGCGCAGATCCGCGCTGCGCGATGGACGGCCAGGCCCGTGTAGGCCCCCTCGGCCGGGACCGCGTGGCCGGTGTGAATACCGATCCGCACCCGGACCGGCGCGCCGGCCGGCCACTGGTGGCCCGCCAGGGCCCGCTGGACCTCCAGCGCGCACAGCACGGCCTGCTTCGCGTCGGCGAACGCCACGAAAAATGCGTCGCCCTGCGCGTCCACCTCGTAGCCTGCATATCCGGCGACGGCCGCGCGGACCAGCCGCCGGTGCTCGGCCAGGACCTGCCAGTAGCGGTCCCGCAAAGCCTTTACCAGCCGAGTCGACCCCTCGATATCGCTGAACAGAAGTGTGACCAGCCCGCTCGGAAGCCCGCTCACCTGGCGGTTCCGCACCTCCGCTGGGCCAGGTGCCAGGAGCGCCTGGTTGCCGCCTGAGCGCGGTGCAGTGCCCGGTGCCTCGAGAAGGTCGGAGCGCTCAGGAGACGTGAGCGGGCGTGTGCGGCGGGCATCTCCCGCTCCAGCGGAGTCCTCCCCCACATGCCGGATTCCCCCGACGGCGTGCACCAGGCACGGATGCAGTACGTACGTGCCTACCTCCGGCGGGAGATGAAACTCCTCGACGTCGCCGAGGGAGTAGAACCGGCGCCGCCCGGCATCGTCGACGTACCCGAGCAGGCCGTTCTGCCATAGGACGGAGGCGAGGTTCGTCGCCTCCTCGAAGTGCAGATCCGCCACTTCCTGCAGGGCCACCAGATCCCCGCGCGAGAACCGGTCGACGCCGATCAACCGGACGAAGGACCGGACATCCTCCTGCACGCCGCTGATATAAGCCTGGGTGCTTGTGAACAATTCGGAGTAATCGTGCAGGGCGGCATTCTTCGGCATCAGGTCCGAGGAGATCTGGTTAGCGCACTGCGCGAGCTGGGAATCGCCGAACCGCTTGGCGCAGCGTTGCACCACTGCCTGCAGCGCCGCCGGCGGCAGGCCGTCGCGGCCCGCCTGCTTCTGCCGCAGGACCTCCTCGCTCAGCTCATTGCCGAGCGAGATAATGTCGCGCGGGATAAGCCTGGTGTGGCTCAGCAGGTAATCCTCGACCGGTCCGTCCCCATCGGGTCCCGGCCACTGGACATCGATCCCGAGCCAGTCGCCGATCGTGGGGGCGCCGCTGGCCGGGCGCCGCATCAGCAGCGACGGCGGCAGCCGGGCCAGCTTTTGCCCGAGCAGATAAAGCAGCGAGTCGCGGTCCCAGTTCAGGACGCGTATATGCGGTTCGTTGTAATACCGCGGCGCATGTTCCGACCGGTACACCGACGACATCACGATGTCGCGGATGCACACCACGACATGCAGGCGGCCGCCCAGCCTGTGGTCGCGCAGCAGCCGCATGACCTGATAGAACAACCCCTCCTGACACTTCAGCCAGTACATCGGGGCGTGGCTGAACTCCTCGTCCACCGCGTCCAGGTAGAAATAGATCGGCTTGCACCGGGCGATGACCTCGCCCAGCACATCCTCCAGGTCGTCCCAGAGCGGATCATCCAGGTACGTCGACAGCTGATAGGCCGTCTGCCGCTGATTGATGATGTCGCGCACCTCGCTATAGATCGACCGAGGCCGACGGAAGTCCTCAAGCAGCCGCCCGTACGACTGCTCGATCTCCGCCGCCTGCTCGTCGTCGACCTGCTGACGCAACTCGGGATGGCGCAGCACGTGCGAGGCCAGCGAGCGCATGATCGCGCGCTCCCAGATCTGCATCCACTTCTCGACCAGGACACTGTCTGAGAACCACTGGCAGGCCTTCACGATGACCTCGGTCTTCGGCAGGCTCTGCTGCGGCGTGTCGGCGTAGACCGAGTCCTGGTGGGCTTGGAAATCCTGAAGACGCCGCAGGTAGACCGTCTTGCCCGCGCCGAGCTTGCCCACGATGACCCGCACCATGGAGTCGTTGGCCCGGGTCGCGAGGTGGCCGTAGGCCGGATTGCCCCCGAAGTCGACGAACTCGCTGATCAGATTCTCGATGTCGGCTCGTGACCCGTCCGGATTGCCGAACGGCCCCACCGGGTCAAGCCGACGCCGCCTGCTAGCCATCCTTTTCTCCCAACCGGATCGTAGCCTCCTACAGGAGTAAGAGCCAGCAGATGCGTTCACGAAGTGCTCTGCCTGGCAGGCGCTCAGTGCACCGGCGCGGGGAGCGCCTGACGTTGGATTAGTGGTCGGGTTCGTACTTGAAGGAGAGCTGGAGCTTGGTCCGATAGGTGATCCCTCCGGCCTCGTCCAGGTGAATGTCTTGCTTTACGACCTCAGCCACCCGCAGATCGCGAATCGTCCCGGCCGCGGTCCTGATCGCCTCCGCCGCCGCGTCTTCCCATGAAGTGCTGCTCGTCCCAATGATCTCGGTCACCCTGTACACGCTCATAACGCTCTCCTTTGACCATGTGCGGCCCGCTCCAGGGCTGCTGCCGCCAGCTTGTCACACAGCCACCTGCCGGGTCTTCGATGCAGGCACCGTCGCGTCGCCGGGCAGCCAGCGCCGCGACCTCGCGGAGGGCGGCGGGATCGCTCAGCCGCCTTGGCCCGGCGCGGGCGCTGACAGCCGGAGGCTACTGTCGCCTTGTGCCTGCCACCCGATTCGTCGTTCAGCTGCATGACGCGACCACTCTCCATTTCGACCTGCGCATCCAGGCCGGCGAGGTGCTGCGCTCCTGGGCCGTCCCGAAAGGACCCTCGCTCGATCCCGCTGTGCGGCGGCTGGCCGTCCCGGTCGAGGATCACGAGCTGTCGGCCGGTGAGTTCGAGGGGGTGCACGAGGGACGGCTGCGGGGCAGCGGCGCCGTGATCATCTGGGACGAGGGGCTCGCCGAGATCACCCGCGATGAGCCCGGCCACCTGGCCTTCACCCTGCACGGCAGCAAGCTGGCCGGAGGCTTCGCCCTGACTCGCACAGGCGAACGCCGGTGGATCCTGGTTAAGGCCAGGGACGAAACCGCGCGGCCCGGCTCGGACATCGTTGCGGAACGTCCGCAGAGCGTGCGCACCGGAAGGACATGGGAGGAAGTCGCCCAGGGAGGCCGGGCCTAGCAGGCGCGAAAGTATGCGCTCGGCATCAGTAGCAGATGAGTAAAAGCGGAGGAGTAGTCTAGGTTACGTCCGATCGCCTAAGTATCCTTCATGTGTGATTTGAGGATTAACGTCACTTCGTTAATCTCTTTCCGCATTGATGGGACAGCGTGGCCATTGTAAAGATCGGCATCCGGAAGCCGGCAAAGCAGCCTTCCCACCGTGCTCGACGACGGGCGTATCCGGCTGACCGAGCACTGGGAACGGTACGGCCGGCAGGCGGCCACGGGAATCTCCTACATAGAGGAGATTCCGCTTCCGGTCTGACCAATACCTGGCCGCTTCGGCGCGCTGCTAGGCGCAGGCTCATATCGGCTTGACCGCGGGCAAGTGACCCGCGTTGGCGCGCCGGCAGGGAAGGTACGACCGATGCTCGTTGCAGATCGACTCCGGAGACCGACCGGGGGGAGCTAGCATTCGTTCGCGCCCCGGGCGCATCATGGTAATCTACGACATTTCGCATCCTGGGGGGGATCACGTTGGCCGTGTCCAATCTGCAATCCACAGCATCTCCGTCGGCCCAGCAGGCCACGCCGTCCGGTTCTGGACAGTCAGCGACGGGCTCCTCGGCGGCAGACCAGAAGTCATCCTCTACTGCGACCTCGCCCACCGCGACCGGCAAAACTACCCTTGATGCCAAGTCCGGCTCGGTCGTCGGGATCGTTGCCCTGAAGGGGCTCAAAGCCGCTGCCGACGCGATCGCGGAGGCGGTCGGCCGAGTCATAGGGGCAAACGGAACGGTTCTGATCGTCGAGGACCGTGCGCTGGCGCTCTCCGATGCGCCGAACGCCGAGATCGTCGGCCGCTTCGCGGTGTTCGAGGAACGTTTCCAGGACGCGCAGCACGCCCTCACCCCGCCGGCCGGGGCACCGCCGTTGCACCCCCTGATGGTGCTCCCGGCAGTTTCGGCGACTACCGCGGCGGCCAGCGGGATTGTCGGCCTCGCGACCGACGTCGTCGGGATGTTCAAATCCGACTACTCGGTTCAGGGGCGGGACGTCACGCTTGGCTACGCTGCTCTCGCGGCCGCCGTCGCCGGGAAGCTGAACGCCCCAGGCAGGACAATCATCATCGATGGCTTCATGAGCCTGCGCGGCACCACCACGCTCGTCCGTCTCACGCAGTTGCTGGAGGCCCGGGCCCGACTCGAGGCACTCGCCGAGCAGCGCCAGGCGGCCGATCTCGACCCTACGACCGCCCAGATCGACGCGCTCAACGCGCGCATCACGGCGGCCACCGGCGCCTACGACAAGGCCTGTGAGGATGGCAAGGCACAGGACATGTCCAACGCTCAGGCCCTGATCGTCCAGCTTCGCGCAGAGCTCGCCGAAAAGGAGTCTCACGACTACCTGCAGCTGAAGGCCCAGGTCGCAGCGGCGACGGCGCTGATCGCTTCCTTCGATCAGTACGTGACGGCCATGTCGACGGTGCCGAGTGGGCAGCAGTATCCGCCGATAGTGGCCGCTGCGCTCAAGGACGTGCTGCACGAAGGCGTCCAGGTGGGAGAGCAGCGAAAGGCTGTGGAACATGTGCTCTACCTGGAGGTGACGGGCGCCGGCGGCGACCTGATCACAAGGTCCGGCCTGTTCACCTCCAACCGCAAACTGGGCGTCGTCGGCGCGCTGCAGGCGACCTACTTGCTGATCGAACCGGCAGGCAGGGTGCGCGCGGCCGATTCGATCGGCCAATACTCGGCCGCGACGTTCGACATGAGGAAGCCGCGCCTGAGCTGGGATGAGAAGTGACCCGCCGCTACGTGCTGCTCCCTACCAGAGGTGTGCGCGCGACCGAGCAGCGCTGGTACTTGACCACTCAGAGCCTCCCGCGCGTCACCAGCCTTCAACGTCCGGTCAGCGTCCGGCTCAACGTGGCGCCCGACGAGGAGGTACGCGTGATCGATACAACCCGGGAGGACGGGCCAAGGCTCGTCGAGCTAAGCGACAGCGCCGCCGACGCCCTGAATGCCCGCGGCACAGGCATGCGAGCCGTACCCGAAGTCGTCTACGGCCTTCCCGATCCCCGGCCGCAACCGCTTGGCGGGGCGACGGCCGCGCTCGCCTCCGCGACCACCACGGTGCAGATAACGTGCCTCGACGCGCACAACAACCAGGCAGTCCCGACTGTACGCGTGGTTGCGTTCACCGACTTCACCAACCGAATCGGCGATGAAGGCGACACTGACGCTTCCGGGACGGTCACGCTTCACCTAGCCAGCTCGGCTGTCGAACGCCTGTATGCGTACGCTCCAGCCGGTCACTGGGGCGCGTTCCGCACCGCCTTGAGCGCCAGCGCGCCGATCACGGTGCGGCTCGAACCGGTCGACCTCTCGTTTGTCGATGCCGTCCGCAGCTACTACGGGAGCTCACACTTCGACCCGTCCGCAGGCGTAACCGTAGGGGTGCTGGACACAGGCGTCGGGCCGCATTCGGACCTGAACATCGTCGCCGGCGTCAACACGGTGACCGGCGAGAAGGCCACAGACTACGAAGATATCGAGGGTCACGGCACGCACGTGGCAGGCTTGATCGGCAGCAACGGCACACCACCGACGGGCCTTCGCGGCGTCGCGCCCGACATCTCGATCCGCGTCTACCGCGTATTCGGGCAGGACGGCCAGGGCGCGACCAACTACGCAGTTCTCAAGGCGTTGATCCGGGCCGCCGACGACCGCTGCGACATCGTCAACCTAAGTCTCGGCGGGGGTCCCTACGACCAGGTCGTCGAGGAGGCAGTCCGCGACGCCCGCGAACAGGGCATGCTGGCTGTGATCGCCACCGGAAACGACGGCCGGGGCATCGTCAACTACCCGGCGGCCTATCAGTACGCGGTGCCCGTCTCGGCGATGGGCTGCGAGGGCACCTACCCTGCTGGCTCAGCCGACGAGGCTTCCGTCCTTAGACCCCCGAGCAGTACCGCGGACGTGAAGGAGTTCATCGCGGACTTCTCAAACATCGGCCAGCAGGTGTTCGCGACCGGGCCTGGCGTCGGCGTGCTCTCGACGCTCCCGAACAACAACTTCGGGCCGATGAGTGGTACCTCCATGGCCGCGCCGGTCGTCTCGGGTGCCGCGGCGTGTCTGCTCTCCCGCGATCCCGCGGTGTTCGCGATGGCGCGGGACCACGCGCGGGGCGACGCGATCGAGGCGCTGCTCGCCAAGGCCTGCACGCCCCGCGGCTTCGGCTCGATCTACGAGGGCCGCGGGCTCCCCGACCCTGCAATGATCTAGAGGTGAGCCGCTACGTCTTGAAATACCGGGGCACTGATCCCCCGCAATCCGACCTCGAGCGCATCGACACCGCACCAGGGATCAAGATTCTCGATCGCGCCGCCGACCGGCTGATGCTGCTCGAGGCCTCAGACGTCGCCGCCGCAGCGCTCGCCCGTCAGCTCGCCGACTGGACTGTGGCCGAAGAGGTCACATACCCACTCCCCGCACCTGCTCGGCCTGAGCCGCGAAGGCGCGACTGAAACCCGCCCCGCACGTCCGTACGGCCCGCAGCGTCCACCGGGCCACGGGGCTGCTTGGTTCTGCTTCCTGGGCGGGGCCTGCCTACAGTGAGTTGGGCCGGGTTAGCGCCTGGTCGGCACCGGTGAGAGCGGGACGGTCGGCGCGGAAGGCCCTGACCGGGAAGTGGCTGGTGCCGTCGATGGCCAATTCGGTAAGGATGCGGCCGAGGAGCGCGGCGAACTTGCCGGCGTGCCCTGCTCCGGCGCAGATCAGTACTCGTCCCGAGCCGGGCAGATAGTCGGCAATGAAGTCGCGGTCGGGCGGGAAGTCGTAGCAGCACACCCGCGTGTAGAGCTCGGGTCCGAGGGCGCCCGGCAGGTAGCGCTCCAGGAAGGCCCGCACTTGGGCCACCCGCTGCGGATCAGCGATGTCGGTCCGGGTCTCCGGCGTGACCGTGGGCCCTGCGCCGTCGAGACCGGCCTTGACCGCTACCTCCCCGTAGACGGGAAGACCGTAATAGAGCAGGCCGTCCTCGGCGATCAAGCCGAATATCGTGAATTGCCCGGGGGTGAACGCGCGGACGTTCGGCGTGGCAAAGTAGGTGACCTGTTCTTGGGTCAGCCTGATGGGCAGGCTGACGTCGAGCAACTCCAGCAGGGTCGGGTTCCACGCACCGCCTGCGAGCACCACCCGGTCGGCGGTGTAGCGTTCGCCGCCGGCGGTGACCGTGACCTCATGCGAAGACTCGGCGATCGCCGACACGGGCGCATGGGGCAGGATGACCGCGCCCCGTGCCCGGGCCAGCGCGAGGTGCGCGGCGGTGGCCCGGCGGATGTCGAGGATCCCGGCTTCGGGATCGAACAGCGCGGTGTCCTGGGCGCCGAGCCGCCACTGGGGCCAGCGCCCGCTCACCTGATCGGCGCTTAGCAGCTCGAACGGCAGGCCGGTTGCGGCCATCGCGGTCGCGGTGGCTTCGAGGGACTCGATCCCGGCGCTGCCCCTCTTCGCGATCACGAGCCCTCCGGTCCGGTACACCAGCCGCAGGCCGGTCTCCTGCTCGGCGACGCGCCAACTCTGGTAGGCGGCCGGCGTCAGCGTCGTGTAGTCCGTCCGGCTGTAGGCGTGCCTGATCACCCGGGAGTGATCCTCGGACGCGCCGCGGCCATGCCCGAGCTGGTACTGCTCCAGGGCTAGCACCTCGTCACGGCGCAGCCGCCGGCTCAGCCAGTACGCGGTCGCCGCGCCGATCGCACCGCAGCCGATGACGATCACCCGGTAGTGCTGGGGCATGCCTCCCCCATCAAGCCTATGTACCACTGGTAGTAGCCGGAGATCACCGGGCCCTCGCTGGGCACCAGTACTCCGCCGCGGGCGTAGGCACGCGAGCTCATGTTCGGCTGGCACCACTGGGCCGCGGCGAAATCCTGCTCGTTGACCTTATGGAACAGGGCCACCGCATCAGCCACGTTATGCCCGGCCTCGAGCGTCTGGGGCGGAAACAGCCATTCGCACACGGCCAGCGTCCGGTCGGGCGCGACTGGCTCGAACCTGTGCACAATCACGTGGTCGCTGACCAGCGAGAGGAAGCAGTTCGGGCGCACCACCATGCCGTAGAAGAGCCGGTCGTCGGCGGACAGCAGGCCGGGAAGCCTGGGCAGCACGGTCTGCCCGGTCAGCGAGAAGGACTTGCGCTCGGCCGCGATCGCGTAGCCCCCGGGGTCGTAGCCCTCGGCCCCTATGGCCGGGGACTTGAACCGGGGGATCGTCGCCACGAGCTCCGGGTGAATGGTGCGGCAGTGGTAGCACTCCTGGAAGTTCTCGTAGATCAGCTTCCAGTTCGCCGCCACGTCGTACTCGACCCTGGCCCCGACCGTCAGCTCGCCAAGCCGGTATCGCTGGAACGTGCCGTAGTCGCCCAGCCGGGCCTCGACCTGCGGCTGCAACTGCTCCTCCAGCGGCTCCGGCTGCTGGGCGAGGCTGACCCAGATCAGTCCTTCCCAGGTCTCGACGTGGACCTGGTGCAACCCATAGCGGCCGCGGTCGATGCCGTCAAGCGCCCGCCAGTTGGGCGCCGCGACAAGCTGGCCGTCCAGGCTGTAGGTCCAGGCGTGGTAGGGACAGCGGATCGCATTGCCGACCTCGCCGCTGTCGGTCAGGCACAGCTGCGCGCCGCGATGTCGGCAGACGTTGAGGAATCCGCGGACCGCCTGGTCGCGGCCGCGCACCAGCACGACTGTCTCGCGGCCCACCCGGCGCCGGATAAACCGGCCGGGGGCAGGAATCTCGTCGGCCCGGCCAGCGTAGTACCACTCTTTCTCGAAAATATTCGAGAACTCGGCCGCGAGGACGTCGGGATCGGTGTAATACGCGCCGTCCAGCGTCGCGGTGAGCACATCGGTTCCGGCGATCACCCGGGCCTCCTTTTGGCAAGACGCGCCGCAGCCGCTGGGTTCCAGGCCCGCCAGCCGCACCGGGCGCCAACCGCCAGCGCTCAGTCAGCGTAACGAGCCGGAGGTTCCGGTCGGCCGGCTTATACATCTGTAGGATTGCCTTGAGTGGGAGGGCCGCGTGTTCGAGCAGCAGCTTCAGGTCGTGGCCGAGCAGCTCTCGGACGCGCTGGAGCGGTCGGTGATCATCGACGATTCCGCGCTTCGCCCGGTGGCGGTCACCGCGCAGACCGGGCTGGTGGACGCCAGCCGGGTCGAGGCGGTGCTGCAGCGGCGCACCAGCGCGCGGCACCGGCGGATGCTCACCGAGCGCGGAATCTTCAAGGCGCGGGAACCGGTGTCGATCCCGGCCGCCGAACCCGGGAGCCTGCCTAGGCTGTGCCTGCCGCTGGCGCACCGCGACCAGCTGCTCGGGTTCCTGTGGCTGATCGACGAACCGCCGTTGACCGCGGCCCAGATCCACCGGGCCAAGGCCGCCTCCGCGCAGGCCTCGCGGCTGCTGCACCAGCGGGCAGCCCGGCAGGCCGCGGAGTTCTCCACCTTCGCTGCGCTGGCCGACGCGCTGCTGCATGCCGATGAACCAGACCGGGCCGCGGCGGCGCGCACGCTGGCCGACGAGGCCGTGCTCACCGGCTCGGCACCGTATTCTCCGGCGCTGATCCGTTACCTGGCGGACGCGCCGGCGGGCGGACGCGACGAACTGCTGCGGGTGGCCGGCGACCTGCGGCGCCGCGCGGCACCTGGCAGCTGCGTGCTGGCCACCCCCGGGCAGCACGAGCTGGTGGCGATCACCACCCGGGACGCCGCCGGCTCGCTGCGCGATGCGGTCCGCGCCTTGCCCGGGCCGCACCTGGTCATCGGCGTGGGCGGCGCCGCCGCGGAGCTGGAGGCGGTCGGGGCCGAGCTAGATAATGCACGCTACGCGGCCGAGGTAGCCGCGGCGGTTCCCGCGTTCGGCCGGGCCGCGTACTGGGGCCAGTTGGACAGCTATGCCGTTTTCCAGTACCTGCCACGCGACCGGGCCGCACCGGAGCGGATCTGCCAGGGCATAACCGCGCTGCTGACCGAGCGCACCGGGATGTACGAGGCCACGATCCGGACCTACCTGGACTGTGGCGCGAACGCCCAGCAGGCGGCCGCGCAGCTGCATATACACCGGACAACCCTGTACTGGCGCCTGGCCCGGGTGACTGACCTACTGGCGGTCGACCTGAGCCGAGGCGATGACCGGCTGAAACTCCACCTGGCCCTTAAGCTCGCCGAATTGACCCGGCCAAGCCGGAGAGTTACCTGACCCGGCACGACGCGTTCGTGATCTGTTCCCGGTTCCCCAGGCGGCGACGACGGCGACGGCAAGCGTGGCGGCGCAGGCGGCCTCGGTCAGGCCGAAAACCCCGCGCGGGCTAAGGTGTTCTACCGCGAGCCCGGCTGTGAGCGGGCCAAGTACCGCCGTGACGGCCCATATTCCGTTGAGCAGCCCGACTACGACTCCGACACCGGCGCTGCTGTGCCGGGCTCCCTCGGCGGCCAGGGGATAGGCGACCGTCCAGAGCACCGACCTGGCCGCGGTGGCAAGGCACAGCATCGCGATGATCGCCAGCGGCGCAGCGGTGAGGGCCGCGGGAGAGAGCGCGGCGGCCAGGATAAGCATCGCCCCGCAGATCACTGACTTCCGCAGCGCCCGCCGGCCCGCCGAAGCGGTGAGCGTGCTACCCGCCACGAACAGCACCCCGGCGATGGAGAAGTAGAGGCCGATACGTCCTGGCGACGCCCCGGCCGCGTGCAACTGGGCCGGGACAAGCAGGGCGCACACTCCGGTCGTGACGCCGGCGGTCACGATCGCGGCTGCGGCGCAGATCGTGCCGCGATCAGAGACGGCGGCCCGGAGGCTGGCGGCAATGGGCGCGGCTGGCGGCGCGGGGCGGGCTGGCATCCGGAGCAGACAGAGCCCGGCAGTGATGAAGGCGAAACCCGCGGCGGTGGCGAGCCAGGGAACCGCCAGCCCCAGGTACTGGACGAGCGCGCCCGCGGCGGCGGGCCCGACGACACTGCCGATGCCGGCGCTGGCGACTGACCCCCCGAGGCCCGATCCGGCCCGTATGGTGCGGTCGATCCAGGACAACCCGGCTGTCCACACCACGCCGTAGCCGATCCCGAATATCAGCCGCGACCCGAGGAGCATGGGGAAGCCGCTGGCGAGCGACTGGGCAAAGGTCGCGATCGTCATCAGCAGGCCAGCCAGGAGGGTAAGCCGGCGCGCGCCGAAGCGGTCGGACAGGGCCCCGGCCGGCACCGCTATGGCCAAGGTGGCGAGCCCGGTCGCGGCGAGCACCATCCCTTGCTGGAATCCGGACAGCCCGAACCGGTGGGCATAGGTGGGCATGATCGGCACGATCGCGTACTGGGCAGCCGAACTGGCCAGGATGAGGCCATAGATCAGCAGGCGGAAGATCCCCGCCCTGGCGTTGCTTCCGGCAGCCTCGGTCACTGTGCCCTCCTGGGCGGCAAGGGGAGATGAGTTCCGGCGGCCAGTTTAATATGAGCAGAAATAACATTAAAATGAACATATGCCGGTAATACGATCGAGTTTGCTAATCAAAAACGGGCTTGGCCTCCGCGAGCTGCGCGCGGTCCTCGCGGTGGCGGAGCTGGGCTCATTCCGGCAGGCAGCCGCCGAGCTCGGATACACGCAATCGGCACTGTCGCACCAGGTATCGGCGCTTGAGGCGGCCCTCGGGCTGCCGCTGTTCCACCGCCCGGGCGGCCGCGCCCAGGTGCGGCTGACACCCGCCGGGCAGGCGGTCTGCCGCCGGGCCAGGCGGGTGCTGAGCGAGGTGGAGGCCGTAGCCGTCGACGCCGAGCAGGCCGAACGCGGTGCGAGCGTACGGCTGCGGGTCGGCGTCTCCCAGACAGCGGCCGCCGAGATCATGCCGTCAGCCCTGTATGCCTTCCGCGGCGAGCATCCCGGCGTCGAGGTCGTGCTCATCGAGGCCGACGCGACCGAGGGCTTTGCGGGCGGCCGGGAGGCTCTCCGCAAGGGCGACCTGGACCTCGCCTTCTCCGGCGATCCCGAGCCCGACGAGTTCGTCGAAGCGGTCCCGCTGCTTGAAGACCCATGGGTGATCTTGACCCGGCGCGACAGCGCGATCGCGGAGCTGAAGCATCCCACATTCGACGTGCTGGACGGGCTCGACCTGGTCGCCTGGACTCACCGGTGGCGAACCCAGCTGGAGCTGGAAGAGGCCTGGGAGCGGCGCGGCATCACGCCGAAGATCGTCTACCGCACGGACGACAACCTGGCGCTCCAGCGGCTGGTCGCGGCCGGACTCGGCCACGCCTGCATCGGCCGCCTCGCGGCCAGCAGGGCGGTCGATCCAGCACTCACGTGGCTGTCGCCGCGCGAGCCGCTGATCCCGCGGCAGATCGTACTGTGTTACCCCCGGGGCAGGCAGATGACCGCGACCGCCCTCGCGCTCATCACGGCCATCCGCACCCAGGCCAGCTGACCGGCCGAGCCGGTACGGCCCCGGCAGGCCGCGAGGTGCGGGCAAGAGGCGGGAACCACGGTCCGTTCGGATGAAAAAGAGAATTTATCGGAACGGGCCGTGGTTCCCCGCCCAACGGACCTGGCTACGGCCTTGGCCCGGGCTATCTCCAGCCCATGGCCGGAATCATGCGCGCAGGATGATGTGTAGTCGGCGGCAGCCGGGCCAGACTCGGTGGTACGGGCCGCCACCACGGTGCGGTCAATTAGGTCGGCGACCTCGCGTGACCTGAGCAGGCAGGCGCAGCAGAACAAGGAGGCACGGCAATGACCAGCACCCCGACCACCGCGGCCGGCGCGGTCCCGGCCGCCCGGGTCGCGCCAGATGGCGGCCCGGCCGCGGCCCTCCCCGGCTCGCCGTTTCCGCTCGGCGCAACGCCTGGCGAGCAGGAGGGCGTCACGGGGACGAACTTCGCGATCGCCTCGTCGGTCGCCGACAGCGTCACATTGTGCCTGTTCGACAAGACCGGCGCGGAAACCCAGATTCGGGTCCAGGACAACGACGCCGATGTCTGGCACGTGTTCGTGCCGGGCGCCGGCCCGGGACAGGCCTATGGGTACCGGATCGGCGGCCCCTGGGACCCGGCCCGCGGCCTGCGCTGCAACCCGGCCAAGCTGCTGCTCGACCCGCACGCCAAGGCGATCAGCGGATCGGTCACCTTCGGACCCGAGGTGCTCGGCCAAGACCAGGCCGACCCGGCCAAGGCGAGCACCCTGGACTCAGCCGGGCACGTCCAGCGCAGCCTGGTCGCCGACTCCGCATTTGGCTGGCACGACGACAAACGGCCCTGGTACCGGTACGCGGACGCGGTCATCTACGAGATCCACGTCAAGGGCTTCACCATGCGCCACCCGGACATCCCGGCCGAGCTGCGCGGGACCTACGCCGGCCTGGGCCACGATGCGGCCATCGCGTACCTGACCGGTCTCGGCGTCACCACCGTCGAACTGCTGCCGGTACATCAGAACGTGCCCGAGGCGTTCCTGCTCGGCCGGGGCCTGACCAACTACTGGGGCTACAACACGATCGGCTACTTCGCGCCGCACAACGGCTACTCCGCCGCGGTTCGCGCCGGCCAGCCCGGCGGCCAGGTCGCCGAGTTCAAGGCAATGGTCGACGCGCTGCACCGGGCCGGCCTTGAAGTGGTTCTCGACGTGGTGTTCAACCACACCGCCGAGGCCGGGCCGGACGGCCCCACGCTGTGCTTCCGCGGCATCGACAACACCGCGTACTACCGGACCGAACCGGACAACCCCGGCATGTACATCGACACGACCGGCTGTGGCAACTCCCTCAACGCCGGCGATCCGATCGCGCTGCAGCTGATGCTGGACTCGATGCGCTACTGGGTCACCGAGATGCACGCCGACGGGTTCCGGTTCGACCTGGCCCCCACGCTGGCCCGCCAGGAGGGCAGCTACGACAAAGTCTCGGCGTTCCTTGACATGGTTTCGCAGGATCCGGTGGTCTCCCGGGCCAAGCTGGTGGCCGAGCCATGGGATGTCGGCCAGATGGACAGCTACGACCTGGGCCGGTTCCCGCCGCTGTGGCGGGAGTGGAACGGAAAGTACCGCGATACCATGCGGAACTTCTGGCGCAGCCAGCAGGTCGGGATCGGCGAGTTCGCCACCCGGTTCGCCGGCTCGTCCGACCTGTACGGCACGACCGGGCGGCGCCCCACCGCTTCGGTCAACCTGATCACCGTGCACGACGGGTTCACCCTGCGCGACCTGGTCTCCTACAACGACAAGCACAACGAGGCCAACGGCGAAAACAACAACGACGGGACCAGCGACAACGAATCCTGGAATTGCGGAGCCGAGGGCCCCACCGACGACCAGGACATCCTCGCGCTGCGGGCCCGGCAGTCCCGCGCCATGCTCACCACGCTGATGCTGTCGTTCGGGGTGCCGCTGCTGCTCGGAGGCGACGAGATGGGCCGCACCCAGCAGGGCAACAACAACGCCTACTGCCAGGACAACGAGATCACGTGGCTGGACTGGGCCAGCGCCGACACCGCGCTGCGTGAGTTCACCACCAGGCTGATCGCGTT
>Ga0335074_10004679_pt1 | contig 18887 bp, 21 predicted proteins | sample Lox_Sample_23_FD_206715 | JGI IMG/M metagenome (GOLD analysis project Ga0335074, IMG submission 206715) | Soil microbial communities from Loxahatchee National Wildlife Refuge, Florida, United States - Lox_Sample_2.3 | ecosystem: Environmental > Terrestrial > Soil > Wetlands | place: USA... | reverse complement strand
GAGGACTGATCGTCGCGGCGAACCACATCTCCGAGGCGGATCCGCTCGCACTCTGCTACTACCTGTGGACAAGCGGTCACTATCCGGTGTTCCTGGCGAAGTCAGCGCTGTTCGGTCACGGTTTCGTTGCCCGTGTCATACGGGGTACCGGGCAGATTCCCGTGAACCGTGATGGCGGCGCCGCCGCAGCGCTGAAGCCAGCGGAGGATGCGCTGGCGGCTGGTCAGTGCGTGGTGGTTTATCCGGAGGGCACCTGTACCCGCGATCCGGACCTGTGGCCGATGACCGGGCAGACCGGTGCAGCGCGACTGGCGCTCGCCACCGGGGCGCCGGTACTTCCGCTGGCGTCATGGGGGGCGCATGAGCTGCTGCCTTACCGCAAGGGCGAGAAGGGCGGCCTAGCCGGGACTCTTAAGCCCGGCTTCCACCCCTTCCCGCGCAAGACGATGAAGGTCATCGCGGGCCCGCCAGTCGACCTCAGCGCCTACCAGGGTCAGCCGCTCAACGCGGCCACACTGCGCGCTGCGACAGCAGACATCATGCACGCCATCGCTCTGCTCGTCGGCGAGCTACGCGGTGAGCCCGCGCCCGCTGAGCTCTACGACCATCACAAGGCAATCGAGCAGCGACGCGCTACAACGCCACCGGGTTAGCAGCGACCAGCGAAAGGATGCGGGCCGGCTAGCTCACTCTCCACAACCGCGCCCCGCCGATGATGAGCGCCACGAGCGCAGGCGCAAAGAAGAGGCCGTTGTGCGTGATGCCGGCGATGAGACCGGCGAAAACAGCAGCTACCGCTGCGACGACTGCCACCCGGCCCACGGCCAGCGGGGCGAAAGCCGCGATGGCGGCCAGCGGAGCTGGTGCGGTGGCAAGCAATACCAGCCACCACGGCGCCGGGCTGGCAATCCGGTCGGCGCTGGTGATAACCGCGACAGCGATGAGCTGCGCCGCTCCGGCCAGCAGCAGTCCCGCGAGCAGCCACTGGCCGTTCCTCGCGCGAGGGGCAGGGACGACGTAACGAGGGGTGACCTCAGTCTGACGTCCGGCGTCAGCCGAACTTTCGGCAGTCCTTACAGTCATGATCGGCGCTCCGGTCTCGAGGCAGTCGCTACTATTCCGCCGACCAGCCTTCCCGGCTCACCTCCAGTCAGCGTAGTCCTCGGCGGCCGGGGGGTCCACTGTCAGCCTCAGCGGCTGAAGGAGACCCAGTTCCGGAAATTGATGGGAATGGGTTGTATATGGATCCAGTGCGTGCACTCCGGCAGATCGCGTTCCAGCTCGAGCGCGCGGGAGCGCCCACCTACCGGGTGCGCGCGTTTCGCCGGGCGGCGCAGGTTGTCTCTGATCTTCCGCAGGGTGACCTGGCAGAGCGGATCGATGCGGGTACCCTCACCCAGCTAGCCGGCATCGGCCCGGCCACCGCGCAGGTAATCCAGCAAGCCGCCGCAGGTGAGGAGCCGGCCTACCTGTTCCGCTTGCTTCAGGATGCGGCGCTGCCTCAGTACTCCGGCCTGCGGGCGATGCTGCGCGGCGACTGCCACACGCATTCGGACTGGTCGGAGTTTCCCAAACGTACACGACCTGGCTGGTGCCTTACTGGCACCGACACGCCGCAGTCTGCCTGGTCAGGCGCACGTCCGCAAGGATGTCAGCGCTAGTCCGGGAGTTTGTCGCGCTCAGCCCTCAGTTCGCGGGCCTTCCCCTCTGCCTCCGCCAGCCTGGCGCGCAGCTCTCCCGTCTGCTCCTCAGCTGCCGTCAGTTTCCGCGTCAGTACCTCGCGGGAAGGACGCTCCTCGTCACCTGGCCATGTGAGCGGCCCGATGGGCTCGAACGAGACGATGCGCCGCGCGCAAACACAATCTGCACAGCCCACCCGCGTCTGCGGCTGGGCACCCGTCCAGAAGCTCTGCTTCCATGTGACGACGACCAGCGTCACTGCCACCGGGCTTAGCCAGCCAGGCTCGCAACGCCTCTGCCTTATCTGGCTGCGGCGCATGGCCATGCTCGGGCCGCCAGGCGAGGTCACTGATAGCTACGCCGCTGTGGCCGCAGGAGAGTATGACATTCCAGCCTGCGTAGCGCTTTCCAGACCTTGATGACCACCGCTCTTTCCTGACCGCCCAGGTCTTGATCTCGCGATACGGGTGGTGCTCATCGTGAGCGCACCACAGGAAGCCGGGGGGCATACCGCGAATCTCAGCATGGATCGCGTTGGGCCGGAAGGAGCCGTAGGGTCCGGGCCAAAGGAACTCGTGGGAGTCCGGGTCGAAAACGAAGTAACTCCGACTCTCTCGGTTGTCAATCACAAACGTCTTGCCGACGGAGTTGCCATTGGCCCTGTCACCAAGTGTCCTAGCGCTGCGCCCCTCGGTAGGCAGGTGCTCATCACCGCGCGTCAGCGCCTCAGTCGTGCATCCGCATTCCAGATCAACGGCCCATCGGTGCATTCGCTCTGGCGCTTCATCCCGCTTCTCCTGGGATTCCAGGTACTCCCGCAGAACCTCGACTCTCGACCTCATTGGCCCTCCCTCCCCGAACGTAGGTTATGGCCCCGGCCGAGCTGACCGGGGCCATACGTCAGTTAGGCATCTACTCACTCAAACCGGAAGCCGCAGTCCTGGCAGACGATGCCGCCCCGTTCGCGTACTCCCTTGCTGGCGCTGATCACCTTGGGCGCTGTCGGCGGGCTCGACGTCGGCCGGAGGCCGCGCTTCTCCATCCCCTTGAGGATCGTGTCAATGGTGCAGCGGCAGCGGAGCCCCTGCGGGCTGCGCGAGTCCTTGCGGGCCTTCTCGGGCTCCCAGGTTGCCAGCGCCTGGTCGATGCGGCGCAGATAGGACGCGTACTTCGTGGTGCCCTTCACCCGCTCGGCGGAGGGGAGCGGGATGTTCCCGGTGCCGAAGTTGTACCTGCTGTCCCCTGAGCGGGCTACCTCAAGGCCGAGCGCCTTGGCCGCCTCGGTGAACGCCGTGCTGTGGTAGCGGCCCTCAGCGCCAGCGGTCGGCTCGCTGCGCATGCTGGCGTGGGCGGCCAGGTGGACGAGCTGGGTGAGGATCTCCTCGGCCGGGCGGTTCCTGTAGACCGGCCTGCCCTCCTCGTCCACCTCGCTTGTGCGCTCCTGCAAGTTCATCCGCAAGACGACGGGGCTGGTGTCCCATGTCGTCGTGCAGCCCGAGTTGTTGCCGCTGGTCAGGTACCACTCGACCTTGGGTAGCTGGTTGCCGCTGACGGTATTCAGCCGGTCCCAGGTCTGGTTAAGTGCTGTAACGATCTTCATGTCACGTTCCGTCTGCATAGGGCCTAAAGCAGTGCCCGGCAGATGATTCTGTCAGCGCGCCGCGCGCTGAACTGCTCGTACCGAGCCAGCGCGTCAGGGACGTACGCGCGTTCGTGACCGCGCCGCGCGGGCGTGCGACCACTGGACGAGGGGAGGACGCCGATGACTCTCCTCCTGGGGAAACCGTCCGACTCCCAGCCGTTCGTGGACGACCCAGCCACTCTAGCCCTCACGTGCTCGCGGTGGGCCAGGGTCCGTTTAGCAGGTGGAATCGTCACGGCGAAAAGAGCCCGCACCGATGCCGTTGCTTAATGCAATCCTTCGCGTCCACTAATTTGACGATACAGCAAACAACAGCGCCGCTACTCCAGCAATGCTACTATCTCTTTTGCTATCCCCGATATGGACGTTCAGATCGGCAGACGTCAAATTACTAATAAACCCTGCGGCGTGTATGCTCCCGTGCGAGACTTCAATCTATGAAAAGAGAGCATGCACTAGAACTCATAGAACATATACTTTCGGCACTGGTCGGCGGCCAGGCAGAGTGGCCTCTCAGCCTGGTTAGTGAATTTTATGTTTTCGGCTCAGTCGCGCGAGGCGCTATACAACCGCATGACGTCGACATCGACATCGAGTACAAGCCTGACTGGCGCTGGGGCAAGCACTTTGCGGATTGCCTCGTTGCAGGGCGCAACCCGCACAGCCAGATGAAGCGCTCATTGATCGGGGCTCGGCGGGGGTGCCAGTTTCAGTTCAACTACCGTGACCAGGCAGACTTCGACATGACATTGCTTTGGCGCAAGGGGGACCCCCTGGATGTAGCACTCAAGAGACTTCACGAACTCCGCCCTGATCCTGCTGCAGGCCGCGCGCCCCGTCACGCGATGCTCCCGCAGTTCGAGGGAATCGACAGCTGGGTGCCGCGCCCGCACCGGGAGATCCTTTCCGAGGCAGTCAGCTTGGGCGCGATAGAGATCGAGAGGCTAGTGCTCAGCGATGAACCCGTACGGTCACGCACTGCTCGCAACCACATTGACGAGCGGTGGAGCCCATCAAGTCCGCTTCGGCGCGCGGCATATGCAGTGGTGGCGGAGTGGGAGCGCCGAGACATAGATCCGTGCCGGGGGCACCTTCACGGAGAAGACATCCAAGCCGCTGACACGCCGTATCTGGCGGGATTCGAGTTGCGCTACTTCACAAACGCCCGATACTGCTTCATCAAACACGGCGGCATCGAGTGGCTTGAGGTGGTCCACCCCACCCGGTCCAGGCCCATCGACTGCCTGCGCATATTCCCGGTCGACCTGGACGCGCTAGCAAAGTGCCTATGGGGCGACTACCTGGACCGCGCGATCCTGGCCACTCCTCGGATCCAAGCCACAGCGTCGGAGTGAGGCGACCGGACCTAAAAACTGCCCCGCGTCGAGTTAGGTCGGGCTGACCTTCGTCAGGGCCTACTCCGGCAAGTGCCCCCGACTCGACGCTGAGACAACCGACCCGGCCAGGGGCGTTTTGGGTACTGCCTAGCAGCGAGCCGACGCTGCCTGTGCCGTGGAACAGCAGAGCCGGGAGAAGCGCCCGGTAGGGTTTCTGGTGCTCTCAGCCGCGTTGGACAGACCTCCTCGCCTTGGGCAGCTAGGAACTGGAAGTCCTGGGGCCTCATCCTGATTGAGCCGTCCTCATGCTGGGGCAGCTCGGAGACAGCTCAGCCGTGACGCTCTCGCTGTGCTCGATGTAGCTGATGCCGATGACGAGGTCATCGCCTTGTGACCAGGTGGTCATTGGGGTGGTGCTCCCTTCGGATGTGGTGGTGGTGGGTTCGCCCCCGGACCCGGCTGGGAAGGGGATCTCAACCGGGCCGGGGACGTCTGGTTAGTTCCGGTAGCTTCCTGGGCTCGGCGGAAGGCCACGGGAGGCATCCGCGCAGCCCTCAAACCACGACGAGCCCTGGGTGACCGGGTACACGCTGTCGTGCCCCTTCCAGCCAGCCGAGGGGTCCTCGTCGAGGCAGGACTGGACACTCGGTACATGGAGCCCGTACCTGTAGCCAGCCCTGTAGGTGAAGTCCTGCGGCGATGTCTCTGGAGGAGGCTGTGCTGCTGGTGGCGATGATGCTGGCGCGGGCATCTCGTAGTGAGGTGACGCCTTGATGCCTGTCTCGCAGCCGTTCATCCAGGACGCGCCCGGATTGGCTCCCGGCGCACCGGACACCCCGTACGGGTTGCCCTTCGCGATGCCGCCGCACACGCTCGGGAGGTCCGACAGCGGCACGATCAGGTTGCCGCCGCCTGGGGCGGCCATGTACTTCGCGGCGTAGCTGTAGCCCTGCTGATAGGTAGCTGCTGACGAGCCGCAGCCAGCGAGCACCAGGATCGCGCCCAGGATGACGATGGTCCGCTTCATCCGTTCACGCTCGACATTGCCGCCACGCAGCCAGCGACCCAGTCGCTGACTCCGGGGCCGCTGAGAGCTGCCGGGGGTGCCTGCATGCCGTACTTGCCGGGCATCGCGGCGGTGGACCCGCTGCCAGGCTCCTCGCTGCAAAACTCATGCGCCTCGCTTGAGGTGAGGGCACCAGGGTCGCCGGTCTCAGCGGAGTCCTGCTGCATGTTGTAGCCGAACTCATAGCCGTGCTGCCAGGCGGCACTGTGGCCGCCGACGAGCCCGCAGCCAGCGAGCGCGAGGGCCGCGACCAGGATGGCGATGGTCCGCTTCACAGCGTGCTCGGGCAGATCTGCACCTGAGCGATGGCCACCATCTGACTGGCGCTTACCCCCAGGTCGTTGAAGTTGGCACCGCCCTCAAGCTCGGCCTCGACGGCCGAGATCGGGTTACCCGTCTCCAGTGCATTGCAGATCGCGCGGCCGAGGTGGGCGAGGGACGCTTCTGATGACCACGCGCCCATCTCTGAGTAGGACTCGTAGGTGGTGCTGGCGGCCTCGACCGCGGCCGCGAACTTCTGGCCGGGGGTCAGGTGCCTGTGATGATGCGGTGCCGTCACCGTTACCGGCGAGCTGCTGGGGGCAGCCGAGGGCGCGGGCGACGCATCACTGCTGGCGGCCTCCCCGCCGGCCTGGCAGCCCGCCAGCCACCGCGAGCTGATACCGCCGGGAGGGAGGAACGAACTCTCCTCGCTCTTGCAGTAGAGCTCGACCTGCGCGTCGGTCTGAGGGCCACCGTTCGAGGTAACTACGTCCCTGCCGACCACGATCCCGGCGTTGTACGACTGCCCGGCCGACAGCTCGGGGTGGTGATGGGTTGGGGTGGCTGCCGCTGAGCCGCAGCCAGCGAGCGCGAGGACGGCGATCATCACCGCGATGGTGCGCTTCATGAGCAGGCCCGACCGTGCTGGCTCTGGGCCTTGTAGGCGACCCAGTTGGAGCCCTCCCACCGGGGGACGATCCCGAAGTCCGCGACCATCTTGACCCAGGTGTTGCGCTGCGCCTTCCCGGCGAAGGCATTGATCCCGATCTTGTACCCGTCCAGGTGCGCGGTCCCGTTGGTCAGGACGCCGTTGAGCGTGCCGTTGGACACCGGGCAGTTGGTGAAGCCGGTAGCGCCAAGGCTGGACGCTGCCTGCTCGGCAGACTCAGGCTGTGGCACTGACTGGACGGCACTTGCAGAGCTGGAGGCGGGAGCAGCAGCCGCTACGGAGCTGCTGGGATCGCTGGCGGGCGGGGAGCTGCTGGCTGGGGAGCTGCATGCGGCGGCCCCGAGAACGAGGCCGGCGAACGCGGCCAGCGTGAGAATGCGGTTCAAGGTGTGCTCCTCCTCTAGCGGCTGCGGTGGTGGCCCGACTGCTGGCAGGGCTGCTGACTGCACCGGTACCTGGTGCTGGAGCGCCTGGCGCTCACGCGCCTCAGCGAACTGGGGAAGCTCGCTGATCGCCTTGGACGAGATCACCTTGGCCAGGTAGCCAGCGCCGAAGGCAATGTTCATCAGGACGTACCAGAACTGCTCGGCCCCGGTGAGGCTCGGCACGAGGCCGTAGTCCACGAGCGCCCTCTTCATCGGCACCTTGGCCAGGTAGGACGCGCCGAGCGCGATGTTGCCGAGCACGTACCAGAACGCCTCAGCGCCGGTAATGTTGATCTTCTTCATTGGGTTCCCTCCCGTTGAATGCGTACGTGTTAGCGTCCGCGAACTATCGGACGTTTGATGAGCTGGTTAGGTGTACTTGCGCTTAGGGCGGATGACGCCCCGGTCGGTGACGACGATGGCTGGGTTGACGTAGGGGTAGTCGCACTGGTCGCGGACGCAGCCGATGCCGTGAAGTGCGCGCCGTCGACATGGCCGCAGATGCACATCGGCTCGGGCTTGTTGAGCAGCCGGGTCAGCCGGCGGTTGATCAGGTTGCGGGGGATCGCGAGCGCGGTGAGGACGCCGATCTGCGCGCCGATCCAGCCGGCCAGCTGTTGATGACGGCCGGGCTCACTTGCGCACCAGCCACTTCTCGCCCAGCTCGGGGCTGGGCGGGTTGGCTGCGAACCAGGCGTCGATCTCCTCGATGGCCGCGCGGCTCTCGCGCACCGGCCCGAGGATCAGGTACGGGTGCGTGATGCAGTCGGCGGTGCAGATCTCGAGACTGTTGTGGCCGACGTGAACCACCTGGATGACATCCCAGGTCACGCTCGGGTCGGTCGCCGGGTCGGTGGCCGCCGCGATGAACCGGTCGATCTGCTCCGCCACCAGGCGGTCGAAGTCGGGCTCGTCAACGGCACTGTGCTCGCGGCTCGCGCCGGGCTCGTCGATGGTCAGGCTCTAGAACATCCCGCTAGGCTCCTCTGGTCCCTATAGCTGTGGTGGCTTGGTGGCGCTGCCGGGGCCAGGCCGTACACCTGGCCCCGGCTTCTGTGTGTGATGCGCGGTGTGAGCCGCTGCTATGCGGCCGGGAAGCGCGGCCCACCAGGAACGCCAGCGCAACGAGCACCACGCCACCGCCGATGGACACGATTGCCAGGCTGCTGGTGGGCTCGGGGCCAGGGAGACCGTCTAGGGCTTGTACTGGAGGTAGTCAGCACGGATCACCGAGCATCCGGCGGCGTTGCCACGGCTGATCGCAAACCGTGGTCCCTCGGCCGCCGTAGTTCGGGTAGTCCTTCTTGTTCGGGTTGGCGCAACGCTGCTTAATGACACGCCAGGTGGTACAGCGGGTGAAACCCCGTCATGCCAACCCCCCTCTCAGGACGATGCGTGCTCTGGTCGCGCCCCCGCCTGGTAAGACCGTGGGCCACCTCTTGGGTAGCTGCCTGCTTGTCCGTTAGTCCAGGCAAGTAACCACGTGTACGTATGGGACGCGCAGCTACCTACGCCCGGATCACGCCGTTCCGTGTGGGCTAACTCACACGGGGGCCCTCGGCAGAGGTGAACGGCCGGCCGGGCGGCGCCACTAAGGAAGAGGCATATGTGGTCTCCGTGTCAATGCAACACTCTGCGAGTCACTGCTAGCCTCTTTGTGTGCATCCGAAGGCTCTCGGAATCAAGCTGCGCCCGACGTCGGCCACGCCGATGTACACGCAGATCTACGAGCAGGTCCGCGGGGCGATCCTGGCCGGCAAGGTCCCGGCCGACGAGAAGCTGCCCACCGAGGCCGACCTGGCCGGCTACCTGAAAGTCAGCCGTGGGACGGTGACCCGCGCTTGGCACTTCCTGGAGAAGGACGGCCTTATCGTGTGGTCCGTAGGCAAGGGCAAGTTCACCCCGACCCAGCCGGACATCGACCGGGTCGCCAAGGTCAAGAAGCGCTAGAGCCTGGTGTTGCGGCTCATGCGCTGTTCCAGCAGCTCGGGCCGAAGCTGGCTGACCGCCCGCCGCAGTGTCGTCCGGTAGATGCCGAACTCGTCCGCGATCTCCTCCCACGACATCTGCTCGTCACGCATCCTCGCGATCTGGTCCATGCCGGCCTCGGTCAGGTACGGCTGCACCGGCCGCTCGCGGTCGACCGCTGCGACATGACGCCAGGACGCACCGCGCAGGACGCGGCCGATAGTGCCGGGGGAGACGTTGTACTTGTCGGCCAGGGAGAGCTGAGTGGCACCGTCGGCGTACTCGTTCCTGATGGCCAGCACCTGGGTATCGGTCAGCGCCGCCCTGGGCGACCGCTCGCCGCGCGTGTTGTCGTAGCGTCGGCTGACGTCTGTCACGAGTCGGCTGATGTTCTGCCGGGACGTCGCGTACTCCCTGGCGACGCTCTCCAGCGTCGCGCCGTTCCTGACGCGTTCCCTGATGTCCTCGCGGTCCTCGGCCGGCGAGCCCAGCTTGGCCTCGACCTCGTCTCGCAGCTCGCGCCAGGTCATGCCCTCCTCGTCCGCCAGGACGCGGATCGGCTCCCCGTCCCGCAGTCGCTCAATGATCCTGTCGATGTCCATAGGTGTACTCCGGTAATGGTGCAGCCCATGACCCTGTGTCAAAGCAGCCTAGTGACCCCAGGCCTGGCATCTCCGGATTAACGTGCCCGATTCGACCTGCCGGGCCGGGGAAGTCTGTGGTTAGCGGGTCGGCCAGTGCGTCAGGCTGAGCCAGTGCCGCTGCGACGTGCGGACCCTGGCCTTGAAGTTCTCGGCCTCGACCTCGAGGAATTGGACCCTCGGACCCTGCTCGTAGACCTGGGGATCGGCCCTGGGCAGGGTCTTCCCGCAATTGTGTCTGGGAATGACAGGTCTGTATGACTTGGCTGGTATTCGGCCACGCTCATGCGGCCCTGGGTAGGTGCCGTACCGGTGGTGGCCGGCTTTGGCCTAATGGGCACGTCCCAGTCATGTCCTAGCTTGCAACTCATGAGTATTAAAAACGATGATGTAAGCCTATTGACAGGTTCCTATGACCGGCTTCATCGTTAACTCCGCCAGCACCGGCTGGCAGCGCGGGAGCTGATCGAGGCGCCCCCCGGCCGGAAGGTTTGGGGGGTTCCGGTGCGATACATCCGTGTCTTCAGCGTGCTCGCAGCCCTGAGCCTGCTCGTGGGCCTGCTGTCTGCGCGGGCCAGCGCCAGCGCATCAGTGGTAACCAACCTGCGCCATGCAAGCGCGGCAGCGCCAGCGTCGCCGCACCGGCGGGTGACGATCCACCCGACCCGCCTCGTCCCGCCGCTTCACCCGTCATTGCGGGTTGTCCATGTGCGGCACTTCCGGGTAGTCCAGGTACACGGGACCGTCCGCCGGGTGCGCGTGGTTCCGTGGCACGCGGTCGGCGCGGCCCCTGGCCGGGTTCGCGCGCAGCAGCCGCGGATCGAGACGACGGCTGCCTTGGACCTGCCCAGCGCCAGTGGCGGCATCAGCGAGTACCCGGTACCGACGGCCGACAGCTCGCCGCACGGCGTAGCCGTGACACCCAACGGCGACGCGTGGTTCGCCGAGTCCGACACCGGCAAGATCGGCGAGGTCACGCCCGGTGGCTCGTTTACCGAGTACCCGATCCCGGCCCAGCCGGGGATGCCGGCGGGCGACAGCCTCCCGGAGGGTGTCACGGTGGGCCTTAACGGCAACCTGTGGTTCACCACCTACAGCTATATCGGCGAGATGACCCCGTCGGGATCGTTCACGTTCTTCCCTATCACCGCCGACAACTACGCCTACGACATCACGCCCGGACCGGACGGGAATGTGTGGTTCACCGAGGTCGGACACCAGGTGGGGTATGTGACCCCAGGCGGTGCGGTCACGCAGTTCGACCTCCCGTCAGGGTTCACCGGAATCACCCCGCAGTACATAACCGCCGGGCCGGACGGGCTTTGGTTCACCGCCCTCGGCTATGCGGGCAGCGGGAACTATGTGTACCAGATGTCGACCAGCGGGTCGATGGTCCAGTATCCGCTGCCGTCGACCTGGACCCTGAGCGATATCACCATGGGCCCGGACGGGCGGGTGTGGTTCGGCAGCACCGACGATTCGCTGACCGCGATGGCCTCAGGCGGCGCTTACACCACCTACACCTGGCCGCTGGAGTACCCGAACGGGTACTCGCCGGAGTACATCCGCTCTGACTACGGGTCGCTGGTGTTCGCCAACTTCTACGACGCATCGATCGGCCAGATGAACCCGGCCACCGGGGATGTGGCCTTCGACCCGGTGCCTTCGGGCAACGGGGCGATGGGAGTAGGGGTGGCCCCGTCCGGGGCGATCTGGTTCTCCGAGAACGACGGCAACGCGATGGGGATGGTCGCTGCGGGTACCCAGTTCCCGCCCGCGGTGCCGACCGTCGAAACCTACGGCTGTGGTTGCGAGGGGGCAACGATACTGGCGGTCCGGCCGGAGTCCTACCGGGGTGATCCGGTGAACACGGCAACCGGTGCTTACAGCGATACCGTCACTGATGCGTCGTTGCCGGGGCCGGGGGTGGCGTTCACATTTACCCGGGCATACACCTCACTCGATACCGCGAGCGGGCCGCTAGGGCCGGGCTGGACCGACCCCTTCCAGGCCAGCCTCAGCGTCAGCGGCAGCACCGTCACGTTCACCTCCGCCGACGGGCAGCAGATGACGTTCACCGACTCCGGCGGCACCTACACCCCTGCCGCCGGGGTGTACGCAGCATTGTCTGCGGTGTCGGGCGGCTACCAGCTGATCGCTCCGGACGGCACGCACTACAACTTCAATACATCCGGGCAGCTGACCTCGCAGACTGACCGGTCCAGCACCGGACTGACCATGACCTACTCCGGCAGCCAGCTCGCTTCGGTCACGACCGCCGGCGGCCGGAAGGTCACCTTCGCCTACAACTCCTCCGGCTTGCTGTCCTCGCTTACCATGCCCAATAGCACGACGGTCAGTTACGGCTATACCAGCGGGCTGCTGACCTCGGTCACCGGGCTGGGCGGCGGGGTGACCAAGTACGCTTACAACTCCGCCGACGAGCTGACCACGATCACCGACCCGGACGGGCACGTGGTGCTGACCAACGCCTATACCTCCGGCCGGGTCACCTCGCAGACCAACGGCGACGGCAAGACCACCACCTTCGGGTGGAACGCCGCGACCCAGACCGCGACCACCACCGACCCCGACGGCGGGATCTGGACCGACGTTTACAACGACAACGTACTGCTGCAGCAGACCGATCCTGACGGCGGCACCACCTACTACACCTACGATTCCAACCTGGACCTGATCCAGGTCACCGACCCGCTGGGCAACGTAACCACCATGACCTACAACGCGGCGGGGGACATGCTGACCGAGACCGCGCCGGCGCCGCTGTATTACACCCAGTCGTGGACCTACAACAGCATGAACGAGGTGCTGACTGCTACCGACGGCCGAGGCAACACGACAAGCTATGCCTACAACAGCACCGGGCTGCTCACCAGCGAGACCGACCCGCTAGGCAAGGTGACCAGCTACACCTACTATCCCGACGGGCAGCTCGACACCATCACCGACCCTGACAACCACGTCACCAGCTACACCTACGACTCCAGCGACGACCTGGCCAGCGTCACCGACCCGGCCGGGAGAGTCACCCAGTACGTCTGGAACTCCGAGGGCCAGCTGACCAGCAACACCGACCCGGCTGGCAAGGCGACCAGCTACGCCTACAACAACCTGGGCGAGCAGACGTCCGTCACTGATCCGCTGGGCTACGTCACCAAGTACGGCTACGACGCCGACGGCCGCAAGACCAGCGGCACCACCGCGGCCGGCGATGTCACCAGCTACGCCTACGACAACGACGGGAACCTGACGTCGGTCACCGACCCGCTCGGCTACGTGACCAGCTATACCTACGGCAATAACGGCAAGGTAGCCACCGAAACCGACCCCGAGGGCCACGTCACCAGCTATGTCTACAACGACGACGGCGACCTGACCCAAACCACACTGCCTGGCAGCCTTACCGAGAGCTACACGTACAACCTCGATCAGCAGCAAACCAGCTACACCGACCCCGGCGGCGACGTCACACAGTACGTCAACGACCCGCTCGGCCAGGTCACCTCGGTCACCAATCCCGAGGGTGAGACGACCGCCTACACCTACGACAGTGACGGCAACCTGGCCACCACCACCAGCCCGGACGGGCTGGTCACCACCAGCACTTACGACCTGGACAACCGGCTCACTGGCGTCGCCTACTCCGACGGCGTCACCCCGGACGTCAGCTACGTCTACGACCCGGCCGGCGAGCTGACCTCCATGAGTGACGGGACCGGCACCACCAGCTACACAGATAACGCCGACGGGCAGCCCACCACGGTCAAAAACGGCGCCGGGCAGTCGGTCAGTTATGTCTACAACGCCGACGGCAACCCCACCACGATTACCTACCCCAACGGCAAGGCCGTCACCGACGGCTACAACGCCGACCAGCTGCTCACCTCGGTCACCGACTGGAGCAGCGACAAGACCAGCTTCGGTTACAACAAAGACGGCGTCCCGACCTCAGAGACCTACCCGAACGGGGACACCGCTGCCTACACCGTCAGCAAGGACGACCAGGTTACCGCGATCACCGACACCAACTCCGGCGGCACGACCCTGGCCGGCTTCACCTACACCCGGGGCAAGGACGGCGAGCTGACCGCTGCAACTACAACGGGCAGCGCGATCAGCGCCCCGGCCCAGAGCTACACCTACAACCCGCTGGGCCAGCTTACCGGCACCGGCACCGCCAGCTACGGCTACGACAACGTGGGCGACCCCACGACCCTCGGAAACAGCACCCAGACGTTCAACGCCGGCGGCCAGCTCGCAACCGCCACCACGAGCGGCACCACCACCACCTACACATACAACGCCCGCGGCGACCGGATCACTGCCACCACCAGCGGCACCGCCACCAGCTACGGCTACAACCAGGCCGACCAGCTCACCAGCTACACCCCCGCCACCGGCGCGGCGACGACCTATGCCTACAACGGCGACGGGCTGCTGATGTCGGAGACCACCAGCGGCACAACCACCGGCTACGCCTGGGACACCATCAGCACAGACCCGCTGATGCTCACCGCCGGCACCACCAGCTACATCTACGGACCGGGTGGGCTGGCCATCGAATCTGTCAATTCCTCCGGCACCCCCACCTACTACCTGCAGGACCAGCTCGGATCCACCCGGCTGCTCACCAGCTCCACCGGCGCGGTCACCGGCACCTACACCTACGACGCCTACGGCAACGTCACCAGCCACACCGGCACCGCGACCAGCTCGCTGTTGTACGCCGGGCAGTACCAGGACCCCTCAACAGGGTGCTACTACCTCCGCAACCGTTACTACGACCCCACGACCGCCCAGTTCCTCACCATCGACCCGGCGGTCAGCCAGACCCAGGCCCCCTACACCTACACCAGCGACAGCCCCCTCAACGCCACCGATCCGGAAGGGCTCGTCACCGAACCGCCGCCGAGCGGCGGCGCAGCGTCGGCGCCGGCGAATCCCCCCGGTGTCTATGGCCCGGGCTGCGACCAAGGACTGTTCAAGTACGGCGCGTGCCCAAGTGAAAGCGCCGCCGCAGGCAACACCTCTGAGGAAGTCGAGCAAAGCGCCATCGGCGCCGGGATGGTCATAGGCGGCGCCCTATGCCCGCTGCTCGGGAGCGTCATCAGCGCCCTCTTCGGCGGGGGGACAGAAGCCGTCATCGACACCGGCGAGGTTACCGTCTACTCGTCCGAGAATGCCGCCGGGGAAGTTGACTATGTCGGCATCACGAACAACGTCACACGCCGCGCCGCTGAGCAGTTTGCGGCCAAGGGTATAGACATTGAGCCGATCCCAGGTCTTCAGAATCTGAGCAGAGCTGACGCTCGCGCCGTCGAACAGGTGCTCATCGAAGAATACGGAGGCCCCGGTGGCGGTCAACTGAGAAACCTGATCAACAGCATCGCCACAAGTAACGGGATCTACCAGCAGTCGATCGAGAGGGGTTGCTATATCCTTTCGACGATCGGGTATCCGGCGCCAAACGTCTGCGGGTAAGGAGAGCAATAGGTGGCCCAACCAGAGCCAGGCTTGTCGTTCAGCATGGTGTGCGATCTGGGGTTCGCGGTCGGGCTCATGACCCATGATGTTCCTCGCATCGGATCATTGATCTGGATAGCCGATCCAATTTTTGACGAGCTACCAACACTTCAGGATGTTGAGAAAGTTGAGCGTTGGCGGTGGCCAGTTTTCTTCCCGCTGTCGGCCGCGATACGTCGCAAGATCGTCGCGCCGATCGGGAAGATTCGAATTCCGGCAGAGCTGCAGGAGTTTCCGTTGCTTCGGAGTCGGAACGGGCGAGGTGGATGGCTTCTGGTTAAGTTCGTGAACGGCGCTTCGCGGCCAGCTGGCCCAGCCACCGATCCCACGATCCCGCGTTACAGCGTCGTCAACGACACGCGTCTGAAGGAGATGATTGTCAGCGGATGGAAGCCCGAGCAAGTTTGGTGAGTCGTTGAAAACAGATGTACGCGTTACAGCGTTTGCCGAACTTGCATGTGGCGGGCTAGGTTGCATCGCGGAGGTTGTGCTTCGACTTTATCGAGGACCGTCGTTGGCTGTCTGAATGTGAGCAGGACGATGGGCTCCCTGCTCCAGGGGTCGTACTGAAGTTCAACACGACAGCCACAGCTTCGGGACGGGGCCGCCGTCGCGCTGCTGGGCCAGCGGCACCGACGACGACCCCGTCGAAGACGGGCCTCTGGCGCAGATGCGGGAGCCGTCTTTCTCTATGCCCCGGCGAGCCGCGCTATCCGGCCCGGTAAACTGAATGCAGCTTGGCTCCAAACAAGCCAGCAGGGGTCCGTGGGTGTTACTTGAACGGGGACAGCGGCAAGGTAGCGGCTGCCAGGATGAGCGCTGCCGCCACGAGCGCGCACTTCGTCGCCGCTCAGGTCTGCCCGCATCGCATCTGGCACCGGCTGCCTTAGAGCAGAGGCAGTGGGCATTGAGCCCGACCGGGTGATCAACACGCGAAGTGCTGACCGGGTCAGTGTGCGCTAGCCAAGATCACCAGTCGTCGCAGCATCAGTGACTCAGCTAGCCGAGCCTCCTCGGCGAATGTCAGAACTCGCGCTCGTGGCCCGGAACTTGCTCGAACTGGTGCTCAGCACGGGCCTGCGCGCGGATCTCGTCTGCTTCGTTCTTGGCCTCGGTGATTATCCGGTGCGCCTCGACGGTCGCGGCGGCAATCGCCGCATCGGCGGTCTGCTGGGCGAGAGCCAGCACGCGCGCGGCCGTGTCCATGCTGTCCTCGGCGCCCCTACTGCGCGGGCTGGGTTCCTTCCCCCGGCGAACTCCCATTGCGGGATATTCTGCGCCGCGGCGTCAGCTGAGGGAAGAGCTCGAGGGTTTCGGTGAGCACGCCTACCTTCAAGGCACCATCGTGACCGATTAGCTGAGCGAAGGAGCGGCTGTGGCAGTAGAAGGACTGGACTTCTTGGGGCTGCGCAGCGACCAGTTCACCGAGATGGTCCGGCTGTTCCACGACGTCATCGGCATACCGCTCGCGAGAGAATCCATCGGCATGGCCGGTTTCCAGCTTGGCGACGGCACCGTGCTCGAGATCTACGGATCGGCCGACCAATTCCATTCGTTCTTCACCACCGGGCCGGTGGTGGGCTTGCGCGTCGGAGACTTCGACGCTGTCCGCGCGCGGATGCTCGCCGCCGGAGTGGAGTTCATCGGCGCAGTCCAGCACGCCGACGGAACGAGCTGGCAGCACTTCTTCTGCCCCGACCGTACAGTGCTCGAAATCATCGGACCAGGAATCGACCCAGCATCCGCGTTGAGCTGACCGCTCGCGACTAGCGGACTTGCGTGTCGGCAGCGGGATACTCGATCAGTGAGATAATGCGGCTAGCCATGAAATGCGCAGTCCGCACCGGAGTGCCAGTGCGGGTGACCTCGCTGACCTCTACGACGCCGCGACGGTTGGCGATCTCAACCCTCCGGCCAGCCCGAGTCGCGACCACCTCGTAAGACCGAGTGCCCTCACCGATGTCGACCACAATCTCGACGCGATCACCCTTCACGGCACTCACCTCATCAATCGAACATCCATTCGATACCCAAAAGCCACGCGCTGAAACCGGGCATTCAGTTGGCGACGGCGCAGTAGGCGCCAAACCGGTGGACATGACCGACGACGCGGGAGACATTGTCAGTGCGAGGCGTCGGTAGCTAGGGAGGGTCTACATGCCACGATTCATGGACTACCACGATGACCTGAAGCTTCCGCAGGAAGCTATCGACCAGATAGCGCAGGGAACGCGCGATGGGGTGACCGACGAGTTCGGCGTTCGTCAGGTCGAGCTGTTCCACAATGCCGACGGTAAGGTCTACTGCTTGCTCGAAGGACCGGATGAGGAGGCGATCCGCAACCATCACGCGGCCCTCAATGTTCCCTGCGGTGAGGTTCACGAGGTGGACAGCCTGCTTTAGCCTGGTAGCAGGACCGTGTGGCTGATGGTTAGGGAGGCCCGGATGCCACGCAGGATTGCGTACTGGGCGTTGACTGCAGCCGCGGCTGCAGTTCTTGCGTGGGCAACCTGGCCAGGTGCGGCGCACAACCCAGCCACCTTGATCAGCCGGGTCGACCTCGTAGCCACCGTCCTGATACTCGCCAGCCTGCCGCCCGCCGTCCGCCGGAAGTATGGGCCTGGCGGCCGGGGCTGGGTACCGCGGCTGGTACGTGCGGGGGGCTACGCGAGCGTCGTTGCCCTGATTATGGTCAAGGCCGACGTCGAGCAGCTCGAACTGGCTGCTCGGCTGACGCGCACGCAGCTCGCCGGCGTCTGGTTTGGCGAGGTTGCCTTCCTGGTGGTGATCGCGCTTTACGTTGCCGCTCTCCTGGCGGTCACCGCGCAGCGGCCTCCGGCGAGTGCGGCGGCCCTCGGGATCGGCACCGGCGCGGGCGTCGCCCTCGGGATTGCCGTCTACGCCCTGCGCCCGCTGATCAACTACCAGCCAGAATATGGGCCCTGGCTCCCGCTACTCGTCGGCCTGGCGAAGGTCTTCGCCGTGCTGCTATTGCTGTTCGCCGCAGTGCGGGCAGCGATCTCCGCAGCACGGCATTCGTCGCGCCGGGCGGCGCAGCGGCCGCGCATTAATGCGCTTGCCCAGCAGGGCTTCGCCGCCGGAATCTGCGTCGGGATCTCGGCTGCCCTGCTTGTCTCGATCCTCGGGATCACTACGATCGCTCTCGCGCCGCATACAGCGGCCAGCATCCAGTGGACTCTCCCCGAGAAACTGTTCGCGCCTGGCCGGGGCGCATCGCTCGCACCGAACGCAGTATCCGTCTTCGAGGGAGCTTTCAGCCGCGCTGCCGCCGGTTACGTCCTCGTTCTCATCATTTTTCCGCTGCTGGGCGCGGGACTCGGCGCCTGGGGCGGGCTCTTCGCGGAAGGCGACACAGGTCACCGGCCCGGCGGTGGTGGCGGCGGCGGCGGTCCGGACGACCCCGATTCGGGGCCAGCGCCGCCAGGTGGCCTGCGGGTACCGGCTGAGCCAGGACTTCCGCTGCTTGACCTGGAAGACTGGGCCGGTGGCTGGGATGAGCTGGCCGAATTCCCCGAGCTTGACCGGGAGCCGCCCGACCGGGTGCCGGCCGGCGTCCCGTAGCTTCCTGCCGCCAAGCGAAGTTTCCTTCGGTCGGTCACAGTTTTACGCGGTCAGCGACCGAGGCCGCCGCG
>Ga0335074_10004678_pt1 | contig 18890 bp, 19 predicted proteins | sample Lox_Sample_23_FD_206715 | JGI IMG/M metagenome (GOLD analysis project Ga0335074, IMG submission 206715) | Soil microbial communities from Loxahatchee National Wildlife Refuge, Florida, United States - Lox_Sample_2.3 | ecosystem: Environmental > Terrestrial > Soil > Wetlands | place: USA... | reverse complement strand
GGGTTCGCGCTGCTGTTCGGCTCCTGTGCGCTGGGCCTGGTGAGCGCGGCGCAAATCAATGCGCGCATTCTTCGGCGAGTCAGCCCGTCCGATGTCCTGCATGTGGTGGCCCGCGTGGATCTGGTCGCCATGGCGGTGCTCGCCGGACTTGCCTTTGCCGGCGTGCACCGGTTTGCCGCGGTGTTCGTGCCGCTGTTCGTGTTCGTGAGCTGCCAGGGTTTCGTCAACCCGAACGCCATGGTCGGGGCGCTGTCGCGGCACGCCGCGCATGCCGGCAGCGCCTCGGCGCTGATGGGTATGGGGCAATTCCTGCTGGGTGCCGTCAGCGGGCTGCTGGTCGGCTTGCTCACCGACGGCACGGCGCGCGGCATGGCTGCGCTGATGCTGGTCGGGGCTGCGGGAATGGTGATTGCCGAGCGACTGCGGCCACGGCCATAGTCGGCGGGGTTTTACGAGGACGCGATCGAATGACGGTGATCGTCGGGATTCCCGCCTGCGAGCGGACCCGCAACGAATTGCTCTGGCACGAGACGCCGGCGCGCTATGCCGCTGCGGTGTTCGGCGGTGCCGGCGCGCTGCCGCTGATGATCCCGCCGATGGGCGAGGCACAGGTCGCGGTGCTGGAGCGGCTGGACGGGCTGCTGCTGCCGGGCAGCCCGAGCAACGTGCATCCTCGGCATTATGCGGGCGGCGAGAGCCTGACGCCCGAGCACCACGACCACCAGCGCGATGCCACCGTGTTGCCGCTGATCCGCGCGGCCATCGCGCGCGGGGTGCCGGTGCTGGCGATCTGCCGCGGCATCCAGGAGCTGAATGTCGCGCTGGGCGGGACGCTGCATCAAGTTGTGCACGCGCTGGACGGCCGGCACGACCATCGCGGCGGCGCCGGCACGTTGGAAGAAAAATATGGGCCGAAGCACAAGGTCATGCTGTCGGGCCGTCTGGCGCGCCTGGTCGGGGCGTCGGAGATCGTGGTCAACTCGCTGCATGGTCAGGCGATCGATCGGCCGGCACCGGGCATGGTGGTTGAGGCCCGCGCCGAGGATGGAACGATCGAAGCGGTGCGGGTCGAGACCGCGCCCGGTTTCGCCCTGGGCGTGCAGTGGCATCCGGAATGGGGCTATGCCGACAATCCGGCCAGCCTTGCGTTGTTCGCCGCTTTCGGTGAGGCGTGCCGGCGCTTTCGGTCGGGCATGAAGGAGGCGGCCTGAGATGGATCTGCAACTCGGCGGCAAGCGCGCCCTGATCACCGGCGGGTCGAAGGGGATCGGCCGGGCGGCCGCGGAGGTGCTGGCCGACGAAGGCTGCGACGTCACCCTGGTGGCGCGCGATGCGGGGTTGCTGGAGCAGGCCGCGGCGGCGATCCGGGCGCGGCGGCAGGTGAACGTGCGGGCGATCCCGGCCGATCTCTCTTCCGACGAGACCGTGCGCCGCGTCGCCGTGGAGGCCGGCGAGATCGATATCCTGGTGAACAATGCCGGCGCCATCCCGCCGGGCGATCTGCTTTCGGTCGATAATGAAACCTGGCGGCGCGCGTGGGACCTGAAGGTATTCGGGTTCATCTCGTTCTGCCGGAGCGTGTATCCCCGGATGGCGGCGCGAAAGGCAGGGGTCATCGTGAACGTGGTGGGCTCGGCGGGAGAGAAGTTTCCGCCTGGCTACATCGCCGGAGCGGCCGGGAATGCTTCGTTGATGGCGTTCACCCGTGCGCTGGGGCGGCAGGCGCCGGCGGACGGGGTGCGGGTGGTCGGGATCAATCCAGGACCGGTCGCAACCAATCGGCTGATCATGCTGCAGCGCGACCGCGCGGCGAAGACGCTGGGCGATGCTGAGCGGTGGGAGGAGCTGTTCTCTGGGATGCCGTTCGGCCGTGCGGCGACACCGGCCGAGATTGGCTATGCGGTGGCTTTTCTGGCCAGTCCGCGCTCGGGCTACACGTCGGGGACAATTCTGACGATCGACGGGGGGGCGGGCTGAAGCACCCCGTCACGCCCTGTTTCAGCCGGCGAGATCGCGTCTTTGCCGGGGAACGGCAGATCCTTCGTCATCGGGTATCCCGACCGGGTGCCGAATTCGCTTGCCGGGGGGCCGGCTTCAACATAACCGGCGGCCCGATAGAAGCGTCTGGCCGTCTCGGTGCTGCTCAGAGTGCATCGCGTATTCCCTCGCTCCGCCGCTCGGGTTTCGAGGGCATTGAGCAAAGCCCGGCTGACGCCGCGAAATCTGGCGTCGGGCGAGACGTAATTCAGTGTAATTCTTCCGGCATCGGTCACTGAACCGACGCCAAGGATGTCGCCACTCTCCACGACCAGCAGCACGGAATTGCCGGGCTGGGTGATCCAGGATGCGACGATTTCGGGTGTCTTGTTCGCCAGCCATTTGGCCAGGATCGCCGGATCGTTTCGGTGATCTGCGGCGCACAGTTCGATGATCGACCGTCGGAGTACATGACACGCGGCGGGCGCGTCCACGACACGCGCATCTCGGATCTTCATGAGTGGACCATAGTGGGGAGGCCGCCGGTCCGCCACCGCGGATCGGGTGACTGGCATCCGCCCTACTCCGCTTCGATCCTACCCATTTGACGGCGACCCAGTGCCAGCTCGGTGACGATGCCGTGCAGGGTGCGCAGCTCCTGCTCGGTGACTTCGCCGCGTTGGAAGAAGTGGCGGATGTTGCGGACCATGCCGGGCCGCTTCGGCAAGTTGCGGAGGAAACCACAGGCGTCGAGCTGGTCCGTCAGGTGACTAAGGAAATTCTCCAGATCCGCCTTGGTCGCGACGCGCGTCTCGTTGGTCATCAGGGTGCGTGGCGGGGTGGGGTCGGTGGTCGTCCACCACTCATAGGCCATCACCATCACCGCCTGGGCGAGGTTGAGCGACATGAAGGCGGGGTTCAGCTCATAGCGGACCAGGGTGTCCGCCGCGGCGATGTCGTCGTTGTCGAGCCCGGCGCGCTCGGGGCCGAACAGGATGCCGGCGCGCAGGCCGCGGCGGCAGATCTCGCGCAGTTCGAAGGCGGCGCCGCGGGCGGTCAATACCGGCTTGATGATGTGGCGGGGGCGCGGGCAGGTGGCGAAGACGCGGTGCAGGTCAGCGACCGCCTCGGCAAGCGTTTCGTGCACCGTCAACTCGTCGAGGATGCGGTGGGCGCCGGAGGAGTTGCGCCATGCCTTCGGCTGCGGCCAGCCATCTCGGGGGGCGACCAGTCGCAGGTAAAACAGCCCGCCGTTTGCCATGGCGCGGGCGCAGGCGCCGATGTTGTCGGCAAGCTGCGGACGCACCAGGATGACCACGGGAGAGTTGGCAATCGGCGCCAAGGGGGCGCCGGACTCGCGGCCGGTCATCAGGATGCGCGGCGCCAGATTGTGCCGGCGGGTCCGTCCTCTAACACGATACCCCGTGACGCAAGCTCTGCCCGGATCGCGTCTGCACGCGCGAAGTCGCGGGCGTGACGCGCCGCTTGGCGTTCGGCGATCTTCGCCTCGATCTCTTGACGCTCAGGACGGGTGGGCTCGATGACGACATTAACGGTCAAGCCGACCGAAGCGAGTGCCTCCACTTTAGCCGTTGCATAGACACTACCGCGGAACCAACTCTCTACATCCATTTGCAGCAAGCCCAGTAAGCCTCCAGCTGCACGCAACCCGCCGGCCGCCGTCGGGTCACCCGCAATGGCTCGGTCCGCTAGCTCATGCAACGCCGAGATGGCGAGCGGTGTATTCAGGTCGTCGCACAGCGCCTCCAGCACCGCGACGGGTACGGCGTCAGCCGGCAGCACATCCGGAAAACGCTCCAGTGCGCGATAGAAGCGGTCGAGCTCGCGGCGCGCCTCGTGCAATCCCACATCCGTAAAATCGAGTCGGCTCCGATAATGCGTGCGCAGCAGCAGCAGCCGGATCGCCTCGCCCGGCGCTTTCGCCAGCACGTCGCGGACGGTGAAGAAATTGCCGAGCGACTTGGACATCTTCTCGCCGTTCACCAGCAGCATCTCGTTGTGCAGCCAGTAACGGGCGAAATGACTGCCGGGGAAGGCGCAGACACTCTGCGCGATCTCGTTCTCGTGGTGCGGGAAGATCAGGTCGGTGCCGCCGCCGTGGATGTCGAAGGTCTCGCCCAGGTAGCGCCAGGACATGGCGGAGCATTCGATGTGCCAGCCGGGCCGGCCGCGACCCCAAGGACTGTCCCAGCCCGGCAGGTCGGGGGTCGAGGGCTTCCACAGCACGAAATCGCCGGGGTCCCGCTTGTACGGCGCCACGTCGATCCGCGCGCCGGCCAGCAGCTCGTCGGGGCTGCGGCCGGACAAGCGGCCGTATTCGGGGAAGCTCGCTACCGCGAACAGCACATGGCCCTCGGCGGGGTAGGCGTGGCCGGCGGCGATCAGGCGTTCGATGATCGCGATCATCTCCGCGATGTGGCCGGTGGCGCGTGGCTCCTGGTCGGGGGGCAGGGCGCCGAGGGCGGCCATGTCGGTGTGGTAATCGGCGGTGGTGCGGCCGGTGATCGCACTAATTGGCTCGCCCGACTCGGTGGCGCGGGCGTTGATCTTGTCGTCCACGTCGGTGATGTTGCGCACGTAGGTGAGGCGGGGGTACAGGCGCCGCAGCAGGCGCGCGAGAACGTCGAACACGACGGCCGGCCTGGCATTGCCGATATGGGCGAGGTCGTACACGGTCGGCCCGCAGACGTACATCCGGACATTGGCCGGATCGAGCGGTTCGAACCGCTCCCGCCGGCGGGCCAGGCTGTTGTGCAGGTACAGATCGGGCATCTGCGGTATCTGTGCCACCTTGCGCGCCGAATCAACCAGAACCGGGCACTTGCCCGGCTTTCCCAAGGCCGAGTTTTCATTGACGGAGGGGGGTCCACTACCTTACGTTGTGCCAACTTATTTCAGCCGAACGCTCTGGGCAGCACGTGGACGCGCAGTGTTACCAAACATTCTTATCAATGCGGTTGCGCCGTATGCCACGTATCTGGTGTTGCGGCATTTCGGGGTCGAGACGGTGCACGCCCTGGCGGTGGGTGCGGTGTTTCCCGTCGCCGGCATCATCCTGGGGTTCGTGCGGGAACGGCGGGTCCAGGCGCTTGGCGTGATCGTTCTGACCGTAACCATCGCATCGATTGCCGGAGCGCTGTACTTCACCAGCCCGTTCCTTGCCCTTGTCAAGGGCTCACTGCTCACCGGAGCGCTCGGGATCGCATTCGCGGTGTCGTTGTTCGCCCGCCGGCCTCTCGTTTTCTACCTGGCCAGCATGAGTGCCGATGCCGACCTGCGGCAGGAGGCGGAGGCAAGGTGGCAGACGGAAGCCGTCTATCGTCGGCTGATGCGGCGGATTACGATCGTCTGGGCAGCGGCGTTGTTTGTCGAGGCGACGCTGCGCGTGGCGCTGATCCCGCTGTTGCCGATCGCCGTGTTCCTGCCGATCAGCGAGGCGATGTGGATCTGTTGCTTCCTGCTGATGATCGGCTGGAGCTGGCGCTATGCCGGCCGGGTGATGGCGAGGGAGGAAGGTGCCGCCTGAGGCCGTTCGCCCTTGGCGGCGGGCGGTGTATCCGCCACCCTGCTCGCTTCAACCAGGGACGCAGCGATGCCCGATCCTGCCCGCGCCCGGCCGCAGCCCACGCCGGAGACGCAGCATTTCTGGGATGGCACCCGGCAGGGTGAGCTGCGATTGCAGCGGTGCGATGCCTGCGGGCGAATCTATTTCCCGCCGCGGCCGTTCTGTCCGGCCTGCGCGTCCCGCTCGGTGACGGTGTTCGCAGCCAGCGGCAAGGCGGCGCTGTACAGCTATGTCATCCACCATCGGCCGGTGCCGGGGTTCACGCCGCCTTATGCGATCGCGGTGGTTGAGCTGGCGGAAGGGCCGCGCATGATGACCAATATCGTGGAGTGTCCGCAGACGCCCGAGACACTGCAGCTCGATATGAAGCTGGAGGTGGTGTTCGAGAAGCTGGACGATGAGATCACGTTGCCGCTGTTCCGGCCGGCGAAGGGTTGATCCGTCATGAAACCAGGTGACATCGCGATCGTCGGCGCGGCTGAGACCACTCGCCTTGGCGTGATTCCCGATATGTCGCAGATCCAGCTTCATGCCGATGCGGCGCTGAACGCGATGGCGGACGCGGGGCTGAAGCCGGCCGATATCGACGGCGTGGCCACAGCGGTCGAGACGCCGCAACAGATCGCACATTATCTGGGGATTACGCCGTCCTGGGTGGATGGGACCTCGGTCGGCGGGTGCTCATTCATGATCCATGTGCGGCATGCGGCTGCCGCGATTGCTTCGGGGTTGTGCAAGACGGTGCTGATCACGCATGGGGAGAGCGGGCGGTCACGGGTCGGTGCGCCGCCGCGGTCGGTACCGCCTTCGTCGCTGGCCGGGCAGTTCGAACAGCCGTTCGGTCCTATGGGCCCGCCCAGCCTGTTTCCGATCCCGGTGCTGCGGTACATGAAGACCTATGGCGTGACGCACGAGCAGCTTGCGATGGTCTCGGTGGTGCAGCGCGAGTGGGCGGCGAAGAATCCGCGGGCGACGTTCCGCACACCGGTCACAGTGGAAGATGTGCTGAACTCGCGCATGATCGCCTATCCGCTGCGGCTGCTGCAATGCTGCCTGGTCACGGATGGCGGCGGCGCGCTGATCCTGACCGCCGGCGACCGAGCGCCCGATTTCCCTCAGAAGCCGGTGTATGTGCTGGGCACGGGCGAGAGCGTCGAGACGCCGATGGTGAGCCAGATGGAGGATTTCACGTCATCTCGGGCTTTTCGCGTCGCCGGGCCGACGGCGTTTCGGGCGGCGGGGATTACGCATGCGGATGTCGATCACCTGATGATCTACGACGCCTTCGCGCATCTGCCGTTGTATGGGCTGGAGGATCTGGGCTTCGTGCCGCGCGGCGAGGCGGGTCGATTCATCGAAGCTCGCAACACTGCACCGGGCGGGAAGTTGCCGTTGAATACCAATGGCGGCGGGTTGTCGTACATGCATTCGGGGATGTACGGCATGTACGCGTTGCAGGAGAGTGTGAGGCAGATGCGCGGCATCGCGTCGGCGCAGATCGATGGGGCGCAGGTGTCGGTCTGTCATGGAGTGGGCGGGATGTTTGCTGCCTCCGGCACCGTGGTGTTCGGCACTCAGCGGCCTTGAGATGGCTGGGGCGGCAGAGCAGCCGCGCCAGGAAGCACAACCCTGCCCACCAGCGTTGTTGCGAGCCAGCGCTTAAAGGACGAGCATTGGCTCCAAGAGGAAATTCAAACTGATATCAGGCGTCCGAAAGAATGACATTATGCCCGCGGCCGCGGCGTGCCAGAACTGGCGGGAGATGGCCGGCACAAGGCCGGCCATGACGTTGGGCACAAGGCCCGCCGTGACGTTGGGGACGTTGGAAAAGCAACGATCCGGGGTGGCTCGATTAGCCGGGGTTGACCCCAAGAAGGACAGCGCGACCATCGGGCGACAGCGGATAACCGCCGGTCAAGCCGTTCAGGGAGCCGGTCGCCGTCAAGGCGTCGCCCGTCAGGCTGGCAGGCCCAGCGGGCCCAGCGGGAAAGGCGCCGTCGGTTCCGGGGTTGCCCATTACTCCGTCCTGATTGCCGCCAATCGAGCCTGGCCCGGTTAGTTCACCGGCATAGCCGCCCCCGGTGCCGGGGTTGGCCGGCAGCGTCGTCGTCGACCAGGCCGGCTGCGCCATTGCCGGCGCGACCGCCAGCGCCAGCCAAGCGGCGCCGGCCGTGAGTACGGTCTTCCACATGTTTGGTGCTCCACATCGTGTCGCGCCCGGCTATCCACACGGGGTTATGGTTGCTGGGGACGACTAACACGCAAAGAGCAAATGGGAGGTGCCGGTCAAAACGACAGGGGGCAAGCCCTCATCGCCGCCGGCGTATCAGTATCAATCGTGACGCAATGCTGATCAGCAGCACGAATGTGGTGACCAGGAACGCGGCGGCGTAGGCGAGCGCGTGGGCGGAGGCGAACGGCTCGTTGATGAATGCCCAGATCACATATGTGAGATAGCCGATCGGTGAGCCCGTCAGTCGGCCATCCCAGGCGTAGTTGGACCAGCCCGCCGTGTAGAGCAGAGGGGCGGTTTCGCCGACCGACACCGATAGCGCCAACAAAACGCCGGTGATCACCGCGGGCAATGCGAGACGCATGCAGATGCGCAAGGTCACCGTGCCCGCGCCCGCACCCATCGCGTAGGCGGCTTCGCGCAGTTCCTGCGGGACCTCGACGAGCGCTACCTCGGTGGCGCGCGACACATAGGGCAGGCTGATGATCGCCAGCGTGATGCTTGCCGCCGCAACCGAGAACTGCCAGCCGAGCCCCTCGACCATCGTGACATAGCCGAAATAGCCGAGCACGATCGAGGGAAGCCCAACCAACACGTCGGCAAGGAATCGGATGACCTTGGCCCAGCGCGAGCTTGGGAACTCCGCCACGTAGATGCCGGCGGAGAGACCGAAGGGCACGACCAGGAGCAACGTCCCGACGGCCATCACGGCGGTGCCTTCGATCGCGTTAAGCAGGCCGCCTCCGGTGCCTTGTGTAACAGTCGTGAACAGCGAGGGACGCAGTGCCGCGATGCCGCGGACCACCACGAGGCCGATGATCCAGACGATCGAGATGCAGAGCAGCGCCAGTGCCGTGCCGCACAATCCCCAGCCGATCCCGCTGATGATGCGGCGCCGACGGATCAGCCGGCGGCGCTGTATCTCGCCTGCTTCCCGCGTCCGTTCGGTCGATCTGTCCCTTGGGCTCGACGGCGCCATCGGTCAGCGCCGCAGCCTGGCGGTGACGGCAGAGCCGGCCAGCAGGACCCGCGCGGCGGTGTTGACGATGATCGCAATCAGGCACAGCGCCAGGGCGACTTCGGCAAGCGCCCGCACGGCGAGTCCGGTGGGGTCCTGCAAGGCGCTGTCGAGCTGCGAGACGATGAAGGCCGCCATCGTCGAGACCGGGGCGTAGATCGAGACCGGCAGCACGTTCAGGGCATTGCCGCTGACCATCAGCACCGCCATGGTCTCGCCCAGGGCCCGGCCCATCGCCAGGATGCAGGCGCCGATCAGCACCGGGCGCAGACCGGGCAGGATCACTGTCCAGATGGTCTCGAACCGGGTCGCGCCAAGCGCCGCGGCGGCTTCGCGCACCTCCATCGGCTGTGCCGCGATCGCATCGCGCAGAATCGAGGCGATCAGCGGCACGATCATCAACGACAGGACGAGCCCGGCGGTGAGCAGTCCGTAGCCGCTTCCCGTCGGCTCGCCGAGCCAGGGGATCCAGCCGAGCAGCAGGGTCATGACTGGGAACACATGTTGACCAAGGAACGGGATCAGCACGGCGTAGCCCCACAGGCCGAAGACGACGCTGGGGATGGCGGCCAGCATCTCGACCAGGAAGGAGAGCCAGAGGCGTGGCCCCGGCGGTAGTATCTCGGCCAGAAACGCAGCGGCCCCGACGCCGACCGGCACGGCAAGAGCCATGGCGATGGCGGTTGTCAGCAGGGTGCCCACGATCAGGAACAGGATGCCGTACTGGGCACCCGGCAGGATCATGACGCCGCTGTGGCGAATCGGCTCAGCGTACAGGCTGCCGAGATTCCAGGTGTTGCGGACCAGGAAGCCGAACCCGTTGAGGCGGATCGCCGGCCAGGCATAGAGCAACAGAAAGACGACGACGGCCGCCACGCTCGCGGGTACCGAGCCGCCGAGGACGGCCATCGTCTGTCGGAATGTCACCCGAACCCGCACCCCTCGATCGCGGCGAAGGGCGCGGGGGGCTACAGCCGGGCGGGCGTCAGGGGTTGCTTGCACTCCGCTGCGGGCCGATCGCTTTGATCTGGTCCTCACTCAGGTGGCGTATCGCGGCCGGCAGCGGGACGAAATCCACTTTTTTCATGAACCCCGGTGCGTTGCCGCCGTTGGATTGAATTGTCCAGCCCAGGAAGTCTCGGACCGCGGTCGCCGTTTGTTCGGGCAAAGCTGTGTTCACGATCGCGTACTCGTAGTTGATGATCGGGTACGAGTGCGCGCCAGGCTGGAAGATCAGGCTCATGCTCTCGTCTTTGGGAGTCTGGCCGGCGGCTGCCGCGGCGGCAGCTTGCACTGTCGGATTGTCGGGCAGCACGAAATTCCCGGCCTTGTTCTGAAGTTCGGCCTCGCCGAGCTTGTCCTGGTCCGTGGCGCCCTTGTAGCTGATGCCGATATAGGCGATTGAGTACGAATTCTGCTGTACGGCGCTGACCATGCCCTGGTTGCCTTCGGCGCCGATCTCGCCGGAGACGGCCGGCCAGCTTATGGTTGTGCCGTAGCCGTGGGTCGAGGCCCAGTCCGGCGTGCTGGCAGACAGGAACTGGGTGAAGATGAAGGTATCGCCGCTGCCGTCGGTGCGGTGAACCGGAATAATGGTCTGGTGCGGGAGTTTCACGCCGGGATTGAGCTTGGCGATTTGCGGATCGTCCCAGTGGCTGATCTTGCCCTCATAGATGCCGGCCAGCACCGGACCGCTGAGCTTAAGGTGCGCGCCGTTCAGGCCGGGCAGGTTGTAGTTCACCATCTGGCTGGAGATCGCCAGCGGGATGTTGAGCATGTTCGGATGCTGTTGGTGGATCGCCGGACTGAGGTAGGCGTCGGAGGCGCCGATCTGGGCGAGCCCCGAGACGGCTTCCGATATGCCGGTGCCGCTGCCGGTACTCTGGGTCGTGATCTGGACCGGATGGTTCTTGGCATAAACCGGGACCCAGATGTTGAACAGCGGATAGAGCAGGCTGGATCCGGTCTCCAGGACGCGTGTTTCGGCTGCGCGCGCTCCGGCGGCAAGCGCGGTCACCAGTCCGACGGCCGCGGCGGCGGCCAGAATTGGCGGTTTGTTGGTTATCAACGGCACTTTACCCTCCTGTCATGCAGTGGTGGCACGGCTCCGATAACTGTGTTGGGTACTACGCGACCGGTATGAAGTCACCCGGGGCGGATGCGACTATTATATGACAGCCATTCAAAGATGTGAATGACGGGCTCGTGCCGGTCAGAGATGCAGCAAGCGTGAAAGCGTGCCGCCAAGGACGGCAGTATGTTGGGTCGGGGGAAGCGACAATGCCTCGACCGCGTCAACAGGCGTCTGGCACTGCATGGCAAAAGGATAGTCCGTGCCGAGCACAACATGATCGGCACCGACACGATCGATCAGGAAACGCAGTGTTTTCACATCGTGGGTCAGGCTGTCGCAATAAATATTGCCGAGATACGCGCTGGGCGGCTTTGGCAGACCGGCGAACGCTGCGGGCTGCACCCGGTACGCGTGATCGAGTCGCCCGAACTGATAGGGCGAATAGCCGCCGGCATGGGCGAGCACGACAGAAAGAGCGGGATAGCGCTCGAACAGGCCGCTGACGATCAGTCGCGTCGCCGCGATGGTGGTTTCGAGCGGAAAGCCGATCACGTTCCACAAGTGGAAATCCTTGATGCGGCTGATGTCCCCCGCGTTCTGCGGATGCAGGAAGATGGGTGCTTCGAGGCGGGACGCCGCGGCGAAAACCGGCTCGTAACGCGCGTCATCGAGATCACGACCGCAGACATGTGTGCAGAGGACGATGCCGCGGAGTCCGAGATCGGTGATGGCACGCTCGAGCTCGTGCAGCGCGCGGTGCGGATCCTGCATCGGCAGCGTGGCAAGCGGCAGAAAGCGATCGGGATGAGTACGCGCGAGCTGGGCCATCCCGTCATTCATAATTTGCGCGATGCGCTCACCGAGTTCCGGTGATGCCCAGTACAGCAGCAGCTCCGGCGGCGGACTGACCGCCGCGGCATCCAACCGGCGTGTATCCAGCGCGGCGAGCAGCGTGCGTTCATCATATTGGTGGGGCCGCACCGAGATCTCCGGCTCCACCACGATGTCAGGCGGTGCATGGAAAATGAGGGCATCACGATCGCGTTGTGTTTCGACCTCGACGGCAGGGCGCAATTCGCCTGCACGCAGGGCTTCCAGGAATGGGAACGGGACAATATGAAAATGGATGTCGATTGCGTTCATTGCGCGGCGGCGCTCGCCGGCATGGCGGGCCGGGTCGTCACCACCACCTTGATAGCGTCATCAATCCGCTCGCGTGCGTAGCGCAGCGCGGTCGGAAGGTCGTGCAGACCGAACGTGTGCGTGTGGATCTTGGTTGCGTCGAAACGCTTCTGCGCCATGAACGCGGCGGCACGATGGGTGGCGCTTTTGCCCTCGCCACGAATTCCATACAGGTAGATATTGTTGCGGACGATATGGGCGATATCGACCAGTGTCGGTTCATGCGGGAAGGCGGCGAGGCAGATACGACCCCCACGGTTGACCATGCGTGCGGCGTCGTTGATCGCATCGGGTGCGCCGGAGCACTCCAGGACGTAATCCATCCCGTTGCCGTGGGTGATGCGACGCACTGCCTCGACCGCGTTCTCGTTGCGCACGTTGATGACCTGGTCCGCTCCGAGTTCCAGCCCGATTTTCAGCCGATTGTCCCGGGTGCCGGTCAGGATGACGGGTTCCGCGCCAAGCGCCTTCGCCACAGCGACACCAAGCAGCCCGATCGGTCCCGGCCCCAGGACGGCCACGCCCTCTCCGGCAACCAGGCCACCGAGCTCGGTCAAGCCGTACATCGCGGTCCCGGCGGTCACCACAAGCGTTGCTTCCGCATCGGACATGTGGTCGGGGATGGCGATGAGGGTATTGATATTGTTGACGGCGTATTCCGCGAAGCCGCCATCCGTGGTGAAGCCGTTGGCGCGATGGCCCTTGTTCACGTCGCCGTAGTTTTTTCCGTAATTGAGGCAGGCCGTATACATGCCCTCGCGGCAGCGCTTGCACTGGCCGCAGCCGGCGTGGATCTCGACTGTGACGCGTTGGCCGGGGCGGTACTCGTCAACGCCCGGTCCGCAGGCTACGACCGTGCCCATATACTCGTGGCCGGGGGTGAAATTCTTGTTGAATGGATCACCACCCTGAACCATCGCCGGCGAGCCGTGCTGGATGATCTCGAGGTCGGTCGCGCAGATGGCGACCGCATCGATGCGCACCAGGACCTCGGCTCGATCTGGAGCTGGAACGGGCTTATCGACCAGGCTGAGCTGGCCGGGGTTCCCGAGCACCCATGAGCGCATGCGCTCGGGTATTGGAAATCCTGGATCAGTCTTCATGTCCACGTTCCCCTGCATCGGCGCTCACTGTTGAGCGCGCCACCGATATTGTGGTTGCCACCCCAGCGCCTCGCGTGCGCGATCCGAGCGCACCAGGGTCGCCCACTCATCCACTGGCTCGGGGCCGCGCCACGGTACATTCGGCAGCAGCTTTCTGGCCAGCTCCCGCGGAGGGATCGGCGAGGTCACGTCATCGGCAATGATGAGCGCGGTCAGATGGGTCGGGTCCGGATGGCGCAGCGCGGCGAACACGGCGCCCGCCACATCGCGCACATCGATCCACGCGCCGTATTCCCAAAACGGTGTCCACTCCGCCGCTGGATCGGCTGCACGGGCCGCCTTGAACTGGGCGCGGCGGGCGGGGCCGCAGACAGCAGGTGGGCGGAAGCAGACCGTCGCGATGCCCTTTGTCGCGGTATAGCAGCGGCACAACTCCTCGATCAGCCGCTTCGCCATTCCATAGGCAGTGGGCGGACGGATCGGGTGGTCATCGTCGATCGGCAGATAATCCGGCGCCGCCTCGCCGCGGAACACACCGAGCGCATTGACGCTGCTGAACGTCACCACCCGACGAATGCCCGCGTTGCGGGCGGCTTCCAGCATGTTCCAGTTGCCGGTGACGTTGTGGGTGATGAAGCGCTCGCCGGGATCGGTGGCATCCGGGCGTTGGCCGGCCGCGGCATGAACGATCGCGTCGCATCCGCGGGCGGCGGCCGCGTAGTCCTTGGCATCGAGGACATCATGGCCATCGGCGATATCGAAGCGAACCACCTCGTCGCCCTCAGCCGACAGACGTTCCACCACGGCGCCGCCGATCAGGCCGCTGCTTCCGCTTACCAGCACACGCATGTTTGTCCCTTCACCCTGGCCTGCGTTCAGTCCCTTGATGAGATAGCGTTGGAAGAAGATCAACGGGCAAGCACCCGCGGAGAGCTTCCCTGCCGAGCCGATCAGCCGCCCGCAGATCACGGGGCTATGCGGGGGCTTTGATGCGTGGCTTGTCGGCTCTGGGCTGCGACCCGGAACCCATACAGCCCGAGCGCAGTTATCGCGCCATGCAACCCGCTCGCCCCCCGCCGACCGAGGACGAACCTTCCGGCGTCCCGCTGCCTGACCCGGTTACGCCGGTCGAAGAGCCGCCTGAGACACCGCCCTCACCCAAATCACCACCTAAAGCCCCGCCCGATCCGATCGTGGCCTGAGTGCCACGGCCGACGACCCATGCATTCCCGCGATCGTTAACAACGACATGGCGAGTCGCGACGGCGGGCGTCTGGGCTGGGTTTGCCCGGGCGGCGTCGGCTCTGGTCCAGGCGCCGGCGCACCGGGTGCCCCTTGAAGGATCATTCCACCTCCCTGATAGGCCCTGTTCGCGTCAGGGGTGAAGGGACCGTGGTCCACTGGCAGTTGAGATGAGTATTGGGACTGACCTGCAGATCCGGTGTTGCTCCCGGTTGCAGGTTGCGCGAAAGAGGAGCTGCCGGCAATCATCACAGCAAGAATAACAAGTCGAATCTCTCGCATGGTGGTCTCCGTCATGTCGGCGTCTGCGGCCGATCGAATCTCACCATTGTTGTGCGGCGGAGGTAAGCGAGGGGAGCGCGCCAAGAGGGCGGAGGCACGAATACCTCCGCCGCTCCGGGCAATTCGTCAGTGTTACCCCATGCAACCAATGTCGAGGTTGGCGCCCTCGAGCAGAGGCAGCAGGTCTCCGGGCGTGGGATTTATCAAATTCCCGGGCGCCCGTAATAGACATCAATGTCACGGCCCCGCAGGTCGTCCCACATTCCCAACTCGTTGGGTGAGTACACTGGCGCACCCTCGAGCCGGTTCCGGTCAAGGTTCACCACATACCCTCCCTCGCGCGGGTCGTATGTCAATTGATTCCAGGGCAGTGGGTGAAATTTGTCGCCTATGCCAAGAAAGCCGCCAAAGCTCATAATGGCATATTGAGTCTGCCCCGACACCTTGTCCAGCATAACGTCGTACACGGTGCCCAGCTTCTCGCCGTCGGTATTGTAAACGCTTGTGCCGTTCACTTTGCTTGCCGCGATAAGCCGACCACCCGTATCGCTCGGGTCATGAACAGTTGCCACTGCACTTCTCCTATCGGTCCGATGTAGTTGGGCCGCGGAGCCCTGTGGAGCCGCTCGCCAGGTTCGAACGCTCCCTTGGCTTCGCTGAGCGGACAACGTCCAGGAACGTCGATCGATAACTCATTTTGCGCTACAAATTTCGATGAGTGACCAGTCTCATCATGTCTTCTTTATGGAGAATAGCTTCGTTGACGATCGATACCTGATTTGGAGAGCGCCACGCCCGCTCGGTGGGCCGGCTGGACACGACCGATCATGTCTCGTACTGGGTCGTCCCCAGGTTTAGGGACGGAAATCCACCAATTGGCGATTGAAGGCGGCTTCGTCACGGCGCCCACCTGTCAACCAGTCGAGACTTCGCATCCCGTACTCGCGGCGGAATCCCTGCGTAAATCCTTCGGTGCCGCCCCCGTCCTGATCGACGTCTCCCTTACCCTCCATCCTGGCGAAGTCCACGCTTTCATCGGCGAGAACGGCGCGGGCAAATCGACGCTGGCGAAGCTGCTCGCCGGCCATGAGCAGCCCGACCAAGGCCGCATTCTGCTCGACGGTCAGCCAGTCCGTTTTCCCGGCCCGTCCGATGCGGAACGCCACGGCATCGTCCTGGTCCACCAGGAGCTTCTGCTCGCCGGCCAGATGACGGTTGCCGAGAATCTCTTTCTCGGCCGGGAACAACGGCGCGGCCCGTTCCTCGAACGCACGGCGATGCGCATCGCCACGGCGGAGCGTCTCACGCGGCTCGGCTGCTCGGTCCATCCAGACATGCGGGTGGACCGGCTTTCGATCGCCGACCGCCAGATGGTGCAGATCGCCCGCGCCCTGCTGATCCCGCACCGCGTGGTGATCTTCGACGAACCGACCGCGGTGCTGACTCCGGCGGAGACCGCCGCCCTGTTCCGCGTCATCACGGAACTCAAGGCGAGCGGTGCCGGCATCCTTTTCATCTCGCATCGATTGGCAGAGGTAGCGGCCATCGCGGACCGCGTCACCGTGTTACGTGACGGCCGGCACGTCGCGACGCATCTCGCCGCGGACTTGTCGCAACACGAGATGGCACGGCTGATGGTCGGTCGCGAGATGTCGGCGCTGTTTCCGGACAAGCCGCAGGTGCCGACCGGTCCGGTGGTGCTGGAGATCGGCGGCGCGTCGGTTCCGGGCTTCGTGACGGACGCCGGCTTTTCCCTGTGCCGAGGAGAGATGCTGGGTTTTGCCGGGCTCGTCGGCGCCGGGCGGACCGAGCTGTTCGAAGGGCTGCTCGGCCTGCGCCCGGCCCGCATCGGCAAACTTCTGCTCGACGGCCACCCCCATCCCCTGCCAAACCCACGCGCCGCGATGGAAGCCGGCATCGGCTATCTGACCGAGGACCGCAAGGGCAAAGGTCTGCTGCTACGGCATAATCTGGCGTTCAACCTGACGCTCGCCGCTGAGCATCGGCTTCATCGCCTGCCGCTGGTTGATGCCGCGCGCGAGCAGGCCGCGCTCAGCCGCGCGCTCGGGGATTTCGATATCCGTGTCGGCCGCCGCGATGCGCTGGCCGGCCAGCTTTCGGGGGGCAATCAGCAGAAGCTGTTGTTAGCCAAGACCATGCTGCGACGACCGCGCATCCTGGTCATCGACGAGCCAACCCGCGGCATCGATATCGGCACCCGGGCGCAGATCTATCGCTTCATCGCCAGCCTTGCGCGCGAGGGGGTTTCCTGCGTGATCATCTCCTCGGAGATGCAGGAGCTGATCGGGCTTTGTCATCGCATCCTGGTCATGCGCGCGGGCCGGGTCGTGGCGGAGCTGCAAGGCGAGGAGATGACCGAACACAACATTGTCGTGCACGCGACCGGCGTGGCGGAGCCGGCGGCTTGAGCCGCGCCGTCGTTGCCGGACCGGCGGCGCGCAGAGGCTGGCGGCTCGATCTGCCGACGCTGGCGCCGTTCTTCGCCCTCGGTTTGCTGATCCTGCTGGGGGCGGCGGTCAATCTGCGCTTCCTCGACCCGCAGAACCTGACCAACGTGGTGACGCGCAGCGCGTTCATGGTGGTGATCGGGGTGGGTGCGACGTTCGTTATTGCGGGTGGCGGGCTCGATCTTTCGGTGGGCTCGATGTCGGCCTTCGTCGGCGGGCTGATGATCCTGGCGATGAATGCCGTACCGACGCAGGACATGGCTGCCGCGATTGCAGTGGGTGGCGCGGTGGCGCTCGGTGGTGGTGCGCTGTGCGGGTTGGGTAATGGGGTGATTACCACCGCGGGACGGATCGAGCCGTTCATCGTTACCCTCGGGACCATGGGCGTGTTCCGTGCGCTGATCACGTATCTTGCGCAGGGCGGGGCATTGGCGCTGAGCAGCGATGCGATGCAGGCAGCGCTGCGGCCGATTTATTTCGGTACCGTTCTTGGGATCCCGGTTCCCGTCCTGGTGTTCCTGGCCGTTGCGGTGATCGGGTGGGTGGTGCTGAACCGGACGCCGTTCGGACGGCACTGCGTCGCGATCGGCGCCAACGAAGACGTGGCACGCTATTCCGGCGTGGCGATCGGGCGCGTGCGTTGCATCACCTATGTCATCCAGGGCGTGTGCGTCGGTGTTGCGACCATGCTGTATGTGCCGCGGTTGAGCTCGGTGACGCCGGGGTCCGGTCTGTTGTGGGAATTGCAGGCGATCACCGCGGTGGTGATCGGCGGGACGCCACTGCGCGGCGGGGCGGGGCGCATCTGGGGAACTGTGGCGGGTGCCGTCATCCTGGAGATGGTCGCGAACATCATGGTACTCTCGAACCTGGTCAGCGAGTACCTGATCGGCGCTGTCCAGGGCGCCATCATCATCATCGCCATGCTGGTCCAGCGGGAGCTGGCGCGGCGCGGCTGAAGGGGAGGAAACCGAATGAAGACAATATGGCTGGCGGCCGCCGTGCTGCTCGGGATTGCCGGGACCGCGTTTGCGCAGGGAAACAAGGTGACCATCGCGGTGTCGGTGCCGACCGCGGACCATGGTTGGACAGGCGGCGTGCTGTATGGCGCGAAGCAGGAAGCGGCGCTGCTGGAGAAGGCGTATCCGGGGCTGACGGTGATCGTGAAGCCGTCGCCGAGCCCGGCCGATCAGGCGAACGCGCTCGAGGATCTGACGGCGACGCAGAAGATCGATGCACTGGTCGTGCTGCCGTACAACTCCGACCAGCTCACCGAGCCGGTGCGGCGCGTCAAGCAGAAGGGCGTGCTGATCACGGTGGTGGATCGCGGGCTGAAGGATCCGTCCATCCAGGATGTTTATGTCGCCGGAAACAATCCGGAGATGGGGCGGGTGTCGGGTCAGTATATGGTGAAGGCGCTGGGCGGCAAGGGCGATATCGTCGTGCTGCGCGGCATCCCGACGGTGATCGATACCCAGCGGGTGGATGCGTTCAAGCAGGCGATTGCGGGGAGTCAGATCAAGATCCTGGATATGCAGTTCGCCAACTGGAACCGCGATGACGGATTCAAGGTGATGCAGGACTTTCTGGCCAAGTACAACCATATCGATGCGGTCTGGGCGCAGGACGATGATACCGCCATCGGTGTGCTGCGGGCGATCAGCCAGGCCAAGCGGACGGACATCAAGTTCGTCCTTGGGGGTGCCGGGATGAAGGAGATGGTGA
>Ga0335074_10004677_pt1 | contig 18893 bp, 17 predicted proteins | sample Lox_Sample_23_FD_206715 | JGI IMG/M metagenome (GOLD analysis project Ga0335074, IMG submission 206715) | Soil microbial communities from Loxahatchee National Wildlife Refuge, Florida, United States - Lox_Sample_2.3 | ecosystem: Environmental > Terrestrial > Soil > Wetlands | place: USA... | reverse complement strand
GTCAGCAGCCAGGCCACCGGCCGGTACGTGCTGATCTGGCTCACCAGCATCCCCCAGCTGACAAAGACACCGGTGGACGCGCCGCCTGGCCACACATACTACGAAGGCCAGATCTATAACGTCGTGGTACGCGGCAGCGCCGTCTCGGGTAGTTCCTGACGCCGGCGACGTCGCCGATGTCGGGTCCGGCTCCCGGCGAGCCATCAGATGCCGTGCTGCTGCGGCGGCATGCCGAGGGAGATCCCGAGGCCTTCGGGCTGCTCTTCAGGCGGCATTCCGGCCGGCTCTGGGCCGTAGCGCTGCGCGTCACCTGCGACCCTGATGACGCCGCGGACGCGCTCCAGGAGGCGATGATCTCGGCCTTCCGGCGCGCGGGTGACTTCCGCGGCGAGTCAGCCGTGACAACCTGGCTGCACCGCATCGTGGTGAACGCCTCCCTCGATCTGCTGCGCCGGCGGTCCGCGCACTCCGTCCCCTGGTCGGGTGAGCCGGATGACCTGCCGCTGCCGGAACCACGGCAGGGCACGGACAGCGTGGCCGTCACTGACTCCCGGCTTGACGTGAACGCGGCGCTTGGCACCCTGCCGCCACCGCAGCGGGCGGCGCTGGTCCTGGTGGATATGCTCGGCTACCCGGTTGCCGATGCCGCCGTGATCCTTGGCGTCTCCGAGGGAACGGTGAAGAGCCGGTGCGCGCGGGGCAGGACCCGGCTGCTGCCCTATCTTTCGCATCTGCGTACTAGATCTCCGGGCGAAGGGAACCAGGCCGTCGCCGACGGCGTCCCATCTGAGCAGGGAGGAGGCGCATGAGCGGGCAGTGGCCGCCGGAGTGGGACGATGACTTCCACGAGGAGGCCGACCAGCCAGGCACGGAAGCCGGTGCACGGCTGTCCGAGGTCGCCGCGTACCTGGCGTCGGTTCCCGCTCCCATGCTCCCGGAAGCCGTCGAAGCGCGGATCAGCGCGGCGATCGCGGCCGAGGCCGCGGCTCGAACAGACGGCGCCGCACCCGATGAGACCGTTCGTGCCCGGACGCTCGGTCCTGCCCCCGCCAGGGCGCGCCTCCGGCGGCGCTGGCCGCGGCCCCAGCTGCTGGTCGGCCCGCTGGTCATCTGCCTGCTCGTCGGCTTCGGCTTCCTGGTGTCCCGCGGATTCTCGTCGTCGAGTTCATCGTCGTCTGCCGCCGCATCGGGTGTGGCCGCGCCCAACGCCTCCAGTCCCTCGGCGGGTACCGCGTTCGGGGGCGCCGAGGCGGGCGGCAGTGCGGCGTCGTTCGTCGTCACGGCCAGCGGCACCAGCTACCAGCGGGCGACCCTGGCCGAACAGGTGCGGGCCAGGCTGAGCGCTAAGGAGGTCGCTCCGGCAGCTGCCGCCACGGCGCCCCCGTCAAGCGCCGCGTCGTCAAGCGCCGCGTCGTCAAGCAGTGTCGCCCCCGTGCCCGCCACTGCCCCGTCGCCGGTGCTGCTCGGCTGCGTGCTGCACGTCGCGGACGGCGCGCGTCCCACGCTTGTGGACAAGGGCACCTACGAAGGGACGCCCGCCTACATCATCGCCAGTTCGAGCCACGTGTGGGTGGTGGGACTTGGCTGCACGGCCGCCAAACCAGAACTCCTCGCGTCTGTGCCGCTGGCCGGCTGACCCGGGAATCTCCGCGCCCTAGGATCGGTTGAGCAGTAAGCATTCTTTAGGAGGCGCGCTCAGTGACCGACGTACGTGACGTCATCATCATCGGTTCCGGCCCGGCGGGATATACCGCCGCCATCTACTCGGCCAGGGCCAAGCTTCAGCCTCTCGTCTTCGAGGGGTCAGTGACCGCGGGCGGCGCGCTGATGCAGACCACCGACGTGGAGAACTTCCCCGGCTTCCCTGACGGCATCATGGGGCCAGAACTGATGGACGGGCTGCGCAAGCAGGCGGAACGGTTCGGCGCCGAACTGGTGGCCGATGACGTCATCGAGGTCGACCTGACAGTCTCGCCCAAGGTGGTGACGACCGAGACCGACACTTACCTGGCCAACGCGGTGATCATCGCGACCGGGTCCAGGTACAAGGAACTCGGGGTTCCGCGCGAGAAGGAGCTTTCCGGGCACGGCGTGTCCTGGTGCGCGACCTGCGACGGGTTCTTCTTCCGCGAGAAGGACATCGCGGTGGTCGGTGGCGGCGACTCGGCGCTCGAAGAGGCGCTGTTCCTGACCAGGTTCGGCAAGTCCGTGACGATCGTGCACCGGCGGGACGCGCTGCGCGCATCGAAGATCATGCAGGACAGGGCGTTCGCCAACCCGAAGATCAAGTTCCAGTGGGACAGCGAGGTCGTCTCGATGGAAGGCGACGGGAAGCTGTCCGGGCTGCGCGTGCGCAACGTGCACAGTGGCGAGGAGACCGTGCTCCCCGTCGGCGGCGTGTTCATCGCGATCGGCCACCAGCCGCGCAGCGAACTGTTCGCCGGCCAGCTGGAGATCAACCCCGAGGGGTACCTGGAGGTCGAGGGCCGGTCGACCAGGACCGCGATCGAGGGCGTCTTCGCTTGCGGTGACGTGGTGGACCACGTGTACCGGCAGGCCATCACCGCCGCCGGCAGCGGGTGCTCGGCCGCGATCGACGCGGAGCGCTGGCTGGCGGAGCACGCTGCCGAGCACGCCGCGGAGCACGCGAACGCTTAATGCATACTGACATCTAACACGGAAGGTGTGATCATTATGGGTACGACCAGGGCTGTCACCGACGCGACCTTCGAGGCCGAAGTCCTGAAGAACAGCAAGCCGGTCATCGTCGACTACTGGGCCGAGTGGTGCGGCCCGTGCCGGATGATCGCGCCGGTTCTCGAGGAGATCGCCTCGGAGTACGCCGAGAAGATCGACGTCGTCAAGCTGAACGTCGACGACAACCCCGCCGTCGCGCAGCGGTACCAGATCCTTGCCATCCCGACCCTGAACGTCTTCCAGAACGGCGAGGTCGTGAAGCAGATCAAGGGCGCGAAGCCAAAGGCCGCGCTGCTCAAGGACCTGGCCGACTTCATCTGAGCCGCATAACGGTTGCGGGGGGCGAGGGGGGATCCCCTCGCCCCCCGCTTCTGCTTTCAGGGCGGCGCGCCGACCCTCGCACCTTCGCGGCCGCCGTTGTCCTAGTCGAAAACCTGTGCTATCGCCTCGTTCCCGTGGTTGACTGAGGGGCATGGAGAACTCACGGTTTCTGGAGTGTCTGGAAGCGGACTACCGGCGGATCCGGGAGGTTGTGCCGGGGCATCTGGACGAACGGGTGCCTACATGTCCGGACTGGACGGTCGCCGATCTGACACGGCATGTCGGGCAGGTGTACCTGCACAAGGTCGAGTGCATGCGGGAAGGGGCCGAGCGCGAGTCGGAGTGGCCGCCGGCCGGGCTTAAGGACGAAGAGCCTGTCGCTCTGCTCGACCGGGCCTACGCCGACCTCGTCAGAGAGCTCACCACCCGGAACCCCTCGGACCGCGGAGGGACCTGGTACGCCCCGGATCCGACGGTCGGCTTCTGGTTCCGGCGGATGGCCCAGGAGACCGTGATCCACCGGATCGACGCTGAGCTCGGCGGCGGTGCCCGTATCTCCTCGATTCCAGCCGATCTGGCGATCGACGGAGTCGACGAGCTGCTGAAGGTCTTCGTCGCCTACAGCGTGACCGAGTGGGGCGATTACTTCACCGAGGCCCTCGCCGGCTCCCCAGGCCGAACACACAAGGTCCGGATCACCGCTACGACGGATAGCCCGAGCGTGACCTGGCTGGTGAAGACCTCCCCGGGCGACTTCACGGTGGACGGCGGCCCTGGCGAAGCCGTCAACGACGAGTCCGCCGCCGATGTCACGGTCAGCGGCACCCCGGCCGATGTGCTGCGCTGGGCCTGGAACCGCGGGACCCCCGGCGAGCCCGGCCGCGTGACGATCAACGGCGATGCCGGCGCCCTGGCGGAGTTCTTCCGCTGCGTCGTCATCGCGACGCAGTAACACCTGGCTGAGGACGGCGGGGGCGGGCGCGGGCCGGAGGACTCGTTCTGGGCTCATGGAGCCGAGGAGACGTTCCAGGGCTACCTCGACGTCCTCGCGCCAGCTGAGGGTGGAGCGGAGCTCCATGCGAAGGCGGGGGTGGCGGTGGTGCGGGCGGACCGTCTTGAAGCCGACCGCGAGCAGGTAGTCGACGGGCAGCACGCATGCTGGCGCGGTCCACTGCTTGTCACCGAAGGCCTCGATCGCCCGGACGCCTCGCCTGGTGAGATCCTTCGCCATGCCCTGAATGAGCATGCGGCCGAGGCCGCCGCCGGAGAACTCGCTCAGCACCCGGGCCGTCATGAGGAGAACCGCGTCCGCGCTGACCGGGCTGGTGGGAAAGGCGACCGACCGGGGAACGTACTGCGGCGGTGCGAAAAGCACGTAGGCGGCGGGCACGCTGTCGACATAGAGGATTTTCCCGCAACTGCCCCACTCAAGAAGCACCGAGGAGATCCACGACTCCTTTTCGAGCCCTGGATCCGAGGCCTCGGCACGAGACTTGCTCACTGGATCGAGTTCCCAGAAAACGCACGAGCGGCAGCTCGGCGGCAGGTCCCCGAGGTTATCCAGCGTGATGTTGACAAGCCGGCGTGACATCCCGTTGTGTTCCCCGATCAGGTCAGCGTGAACTAGCCACTATTTTGGCATGGTACCCCGCCAACGGCAGGGAATGCTGTGACCCATGATCTAGAAATCTTTACTAGGAGGACCCGATGACCGGGGCGGCAACACGGAAGAGCTTTGGCAGCGACAACCACGCCGGGACTCATCCGGCCGTCATGCGCGCCATCGTCGAGGCAAACGCGGGTGACGCCATCGCGTACGGTGCGGACCCCTGGACGGCGCACGCGGTCAGCGGGATCCGCCGCCTGGCCGGCGCGCAGGGCGAGGTCTACCTGGTCCTGAACGGCAGCGGCGCGAACGTGCTCGGGCTCGGCCTCCTGCTCGGCCGGCACGAGTCCGTCATCTGCGCCGAATCAGCGCACATTAACACCGACGAGTGCGGGGCGTCGGAGCGCATTCTCGGAACCAAGCTGCTGACCGTTCCGTCAGTCGACGGGAAGATAACACCCGAACTCATCGCCACCAGGCTCGCCGGCCGGGGGGACGAGCATTTCGCTCAGCCCGGTGTGGTCGCGGTCACCCAGTCGACCGAGTACGGGACCTGCTATTCGCTTGACGAACTGCGCGCGATCAAGGAGTTCTGCACGGCCAACCAGCTGCGTGTCTTCCTTGACGGTGCGCGCCTCGCCAACGCCGCGGCGCATCTCGGGTGCTCCCTCGCAGAGATCGCCGTCTGCGCGGACATCCTCAGTTTCGGTGGCACCAAGAACGGGGCTATGGGTGTCGAAGCGGTCATTGTGATGCAACCCGGCGATGCACTCAACGCGCCCTATCTCCGCAAGCAGCACATGCAGCTCTCGTCTAAGATGCGCTTCCTCGGCGCGCAGTTCAGCGCGCTCATGACCGACGATTTGTGGCTGCGGAACGCCCGTCACGCCAACGCGATGGCCGCGAGGCTGGCGTCCGGGCTCGCGGAGATTCCGGGTGTGGAGGTTGTTTACCCTGTCGAGTCGGACGCGGTGTTCGCGCGACTTGACCCCAAGCACATCGCCGAGTTGCAGCGGGACTGGATCTTCCATGTGTGGGACGAGTCCGCGTCCGTGGTCCGCTGGATGACGGCCTTCGACACTAAAGAGAGCGACGTCGACGCGTTCCTCTACGGCATTTCCGCCGCGGCAGCGGCCGAGGCCGCGCGATCGTAGCTTCCCCCGGCCCTGTTTCACGTGAAACAGGGCCGGCCGCCTCCGCTTAGGGGATTGTTTCACGTGAAACCGCGCTGGGCGAACGCTGTGAAATCGCGGCGCGTTGTCGCTAAATTGGAGTGACGGCCAAGGCGCGCTCTTCGTGCCTGCACCGTCTTAGCGGCACAACCGGCATTACACAGGAGAAGCAGTGGCGCAGCAACGGCGAGGGCTCGGCAGGGGCCTGGGAGCACTGATCCCCGAGGCACCTCGCGCGGGCAGCACGGCAGGCACCGGCCCGATGACCGGTACCTCGGACCCCGGAGGCGCCGGCTCCTCTGGTGCCAGTCACGGCGCCGTGGGCGTCACCGGCTATGGACAGCCCGCTGGCATTTCCACCGGAGTCACGGAAACCGCCGACTCAGGGCTGCGCCAGGTCGCCGGTGCCTACTTCGAGGAAGTCGCGGTCGGCTCCGTCACGCCCAACCCGCGTCAGCCGCGCCAGAGCTTCGATGAGGAGGCTCTGGAGGAACTTGCCGCCTCCATCACCGAGGTCGGCCTGCTCCAGCCGGTAGTGGTCAGGAAGATCGGCGACGGGAACTATGAGCTTGTCATGGGAGAGCGCCGGTGGCGTGCATCCCAGCGAGCGGGACTCGAGTTCATCCCGGCCATCGTCCGCGAGACCCCTGACACCGAGATGCTCCGCGACGCGCTGCTTGAGAACCTGCACCGGCAGCAGCTTGACCCCCTGGAAGAGGCGGCCGCGTATCAGCAACTGCTCGATGACTTCGGCGCCACTCATGAGCAGCTCGCGCAGAAGGTCGGGCGCTCCCGTCCGCACATCAGCAACACGCTCCGGCTGCTCAACTTGCCCCCCGCCGTGCAGAAGCGTGTCGCGGCCGGCGTGATCAGCGCGGGACATGCCCGCGCTCTGCTCTCCCTGGACGACGCGCAGGCCCAGGAGCGCCTCGCCCAGCGCATCGTCGCCGAGGGACTCTCAGTCCGCTCCGTCGAGGAGATCGTGGCAATCGGTGATGACAACCCTGGGAAGCAGCCGCGCAGGCAAGCGACAGCCAGACCTGTCGCCCCGGCTCTCCGTCACCTGTCTGACCGCCTCTCCGATCTCTTCGAGACCCGCGTGAAGGTAGAGATGGGCCGGACCAAGGGCAAGATCACCGTGGAGTTCGCCACCATCGACGACCTCGAACGCATCGTCAAGGCAATGTCTCCCGAGGCCGCCGCCCGGCCGGGGCCCGCCGAGGACTAAGATCCGGTACTCCGTCTCGCGGCCCAGACTGCGATGGCTGCCAGGGCGATGGTCATGGGTATCTCTCCGAAGACGGCTGATGCCAGCGACTCGTACCAGTCGGTGCCGGCACCGGCGGTCAGCACGTCGAACCAGGCGTCGAGGGCGAACATCGCCGAGGTCGCCCCAGCGACTGCCGACAGGTAGGCCGACCGCCGGCGGAGCAGGAGAGCGGTCACGACCAGTCCGGTGATCTCCAGAACGTCGAGTCCCACCCAGACCGACGACCAGTTCCTCACCTCGGCCTGCCCCTGAAGCACCGCACCCAGCTCGAGCACCCAAGCGCTAAGACCGACCGCGACCACCAGCAGCGCCGCCGGCATCCGGCGCACGATCCACGGCTCGCACCGCAGCAGCGCCGCGACGCCATGGCCGGCATGCGCCAGCCGACCAGTACGAAATCGTCCCATGAGCCCATGCTGGCAGCGAAGGCATCACCATCACATCAGGGATAATCCCGAATCATTCCCTGACAAAAGCCGTCATCAGCAGAGACCGGACGGTGTCAAGACGTGACAGCCCGGTAGGCGAGTTCCCTGGCGGCCTCGGCATAGGCGACGGCGCCGGAGGAGGCGGGGTCATACGTAATGACCGACTGGCCGTAGCTCGGGGCCTCGGAGACACGGACGGAGCGGGGGATGATCGTCTGGAGCACGACGTCGCCGAAGTGCGAGCGCACGTCGTCGGCGACCTGAGTGGCGAGTCGGGTCCTGCCGTCGTACATGGTAAGCAGGATGGTCGAGATTCGCAGCTTCGCGTTGAGATGGGCGCGCACCAGCTCGACCGTGCGCAGGAGCTGCTCCAGTCCTTCGAGCGCGTAATACTCGCACTGAATCGGGATCAGCACCTCCTCGGCTGCCACCAGTGCGTTGACCGTCAGCAGGCCGAGCGACGGCGGGCAGTCGATGAGCACGTAGTCGAAGTTGGCCGTGTCGAGTTGCCCGATCGAACGGGACAGCCGAGACTCGCGTGCGACGAGCGGCACAAGTTCGATCTCGGCGCCGGCCAGGTCGATCGTGGCTGGCGCGCAGTAGAGTCCGGGCATGCCGTTGACCTCAGTGACGATCTCCGACAGTGCGCGCTCATCGACGAGCACGTTGTACACGGATTCCCGGCCGACGTGGTGGTCAACGTCCAGTGCGGTCGAAGCGTTCCCCTGCGGGTCCAGGTCAACCACCAGGACCCGGTTACCGTGCTGTGACAGGCTCGCGGCCAGGTTGACGGCGCTCGTCGTCTTACCGACGCCGCCCTTCTGGTTGGCGATCGTCATGATCCGGCAGCGCTCCGGCCTGGGCCACTGTTCCCGCTTGGCCGCACCGCGCACGCCGACGGCCGCCTCAGCGGCCCGCGCGATGGGTGTGTCACCGGGAATAATCGGCGCGTCCGGGATCACAACCGGCGTGTCCGGCACGGTAGGCTCCGGCGACATATGGTCTCCTCCGCTCCTGAGGGCGCCGTCCGCCACGCCCGCACTCGCCGCGACATTCGTTGTTCCACGTGAAACCGCCGCCGCCAGCGCATTTCTTACGCGGTCCGACCCGGGAAGGGACAGATCCTCTCGACCGTTCACCGGCGTACCTCTCGAGACCTGATCAGGGGATTGAGACGAAAGTCCCAGCCGCTTCCCGGGCCACCCCAGCCCGGTCACGCCTGGCATCAGAACGCTTCCCCCGTCAGGCCACCCCACGCCGGCTGCGCTGAGCACCTGCTCGCTCCTCTCGGCCGTGTCCGTCAAAAACGACACGGACAACCGTGGTCGCAGATATGACCTTATCGTGGCCGGCCTGCAGAACCTCCGCACCGCGCACGCCGAGCCGGGATAGAACGGGCCTCGCGGCCGTCAGTTCCTCCTCGGCGGACTGTCCCTTGATCGCGAGCAGCTGCCCGCCGGGACGCAGCAGTCCGGCGGCCCACCCCGCCAGCCGGCCGAGCGGTGCGACGGCCCGGGCGGTGGCGATGTCCGCGCTGATGTGCGCGGCCGCCTTCTCCTCCGCCCGGGCGCGGACGACCGTCGCGTTGGACAGCCCGAGTTCCGCGACGCACTCTTCAAGGAAGACCGATCTCCTGAGCAGCGGTTCAAGCAGGATGACGTCCAGCGACGGCCGGAGCATCGCGAGCACGATCCCCGGCAGGCCTGCGCCGGAACCGATATCAACCAGTTCGCCCTGCTCCGGCACCAGTTCGGCAACCACGGCGCAGTTGAGCAGGTGGCGGTCCCACAGACGTGCGGTCTCACGCGGACCGATCAGGCCGCGGGCGACCCCGTCGGTCGCGAGCAGCTCCGCGTACCGGCGCGCCTGGTCAAGCGCGCCGCCGAATACGGCGACGGCCCCGGAGGGTGTCCCCCCGAGGCCGTCGGCAGAAGTTCCCCCGGCCATCGTCCCGTGCCTCAGCCGGCCGGGAAGACCACCACGCGCCGGTTCGGCTCCTCGCCCTCCGACTCGCTCCGCAGCCCGGCTAGCGCGACAGCATCGTGAATGATCTTCCGCTCGAACGGGGACATGGCCCGCAGCTTCTTCGGCTCCCCGGTACGCGAGACCTCCTCAGCGACGGAACGGCCGAGCTCGGCGAGTTCGGACCTGCGCCGTGCGCGGAAGCCGCCGACGTCGAGCATGAGCCTGGCACGGGCCCCGGTCTTCCGGTGCACTGCCAGTCTGGTCAGCTCCTGAAGCGCCTCGAGCACCTCACCGTCGTCCCCGACAAGCTCGTCGAGGGTCGCCCCCACAACTGAGACGACGGCCCGGTCGCCTTCCACATCCATGTCGATGTCGCCATCGAGATCGGCGATGTCCAGAAGTCCCTCGATGTAGTCGGCGGCGACCTCACCCTCTTCTTCGAGAGAGCTCAGGTCTTCTCCGTCGTCCTCCTCGTCGGCGTCGGCGTCGTCGACCGCATCGTCCACGTCATCCAGGTCGTCATCCGCTTCGACGAGGTCTTCACCATCGACCACGCCGTTCAGTTCGCGCCCCTGATCTACCATCGTGCCGAACCCCTCACCGCCGGGACCGTCGCCCAAAGCCGTTCACCCCTTGCCAGTGTTGCCGCGCTTGCTGCGTGTCGTCCGGCTCGGCTGCTGCCTGACGACCCTCGTCTGCGGGGCGGCCGGCACGCTCTCCGGCTCTTCCTTCTTACCGAACCGCCGTAGCACGCCTGAGCCGTTCGCGGCACCGGTCGCCGCGCCGTTGGCCTCCGCCTTCGGCTTGGCGGTCGGCGCGCCGTTGGCCTCCGCCTTCGGCTTCGAGGACGGCGCCTTGGAGCTAGCCGCCTTCCCTGCCGCCGCGGAGCCTGACGCGGCCTTGCCCGCCGTCGAACCCGCCGCAGCCTTACCCGCTGCGGCGGCATTCGCCGACTTCGCCGCCGGCTTGGCGGAAGCACTGGACACGCTGGTCTTGGCAGCCGAACTCCTGGCAGCCGAACTCCTGGCAGCCGATCCCGAACTCCCAGACGCCGCTGGCGCCGCAGATGCACCTACCGTAGCGCTCCCCACCACCGGAAGCTTGCGGAACAGGAAGTACTGCTGTCCCAGCGTCCAGACGTTCGTGGTGACCCAGTAGATGACGAGGCCGAACTGCCAGTACAGACCGGAAAGGGCGAAGAACGGCGCGATGTACATCATGTTCTTCGACATCGCCTGCGCGGCGGCGGCACCGGGCTGGTCCGGGTCGGCCGGCGTCTGGTTCAGCATGCCGCGCCGCTGGCTCTGCTTCATCGTGAGGAACGTGGTGGCGGCGCTGATCAGGACGAACACCACGATGAGCCACCGCGAGGTCGCTGTCTCGCCCACGGCCGGGCGCAGGAACTCGTCGTAGAGGGAAATGCCGAAGATGCGTGCCTGCCGCGCGCTCTCCACCACCGGAACCGTGAGCCCGTACGCCGGGGTATGCCCGGGCGTCCACTCCGCGATCGCCTTCAGCACGTTGAACAGCGCCCAGAAGACCGGCAGCTGCGCGAGCAGCGGAAGGCAGCCGCCCAGCGGGTTGATGCCGTTCTCCTTGTAGAACTTCATCGTCTCTTCGTTGAGACGCGTCTTGTCGTTCTTGTACTTCTTGCGGATCTCCTGCAGTTGCGGCATGTGCGACTGCATCTTCCACATGGAGTTCCGCTGCTTGATGAACAGCGGCACCATGATGAGCCGCATCAGCACCACGAGGAGGATGATGGACAGAGCCCAGGTCACGCCGCTCGACGGTCCGAACGCGTGCGAGAGACCCGCATGGATTTGCATCATCACCCAGGCGACCGCTTCGAACAGCGGGTTGAGGATGCTCACAGGACAACTCCTTGGGGCCGGGGAGGCACGGGATCGTATCCGCCGGGATTAAAGGGATGGCAACGGGCCAGGCGGCGCACGGCCAGCCACAGTCCGCGTACCGCTCCGTGCGTGCGGAGTGCCTCCACGGCGTACTCGCTGCAGGATGGGTAGAACCGGCAGACCGGAGGGAGCAGGGGACTGATAAACCGGCGGTAGCCGGTCACGGGGACGATGAGAATCCGCGCCGCCAATGTCGGCACGGCCTCGTCTGCCGATTTCATCTCCGATGCGCTCACGAGCGCAGCGCCCCAACCTGCCGCCTCAGCAGTCGTCCAAGCACCAGGTCAAGATCGGCGGCTAGATCCACCTGGCGTGCGCCGGCGGCCGCCGGATGAGCACGCACCACGAGCAGGCAACCTCCGGGAAGCGAGGCGACCCGCCTGCGCATTAGTTCCCGGAGCCGTCGCTTCACCCGGTTGCGAACTACCGCCGAGCCAACCGCACGGCTGACAATAAAGCCTACCTTTGGTCCGCCGTGCTCCGGTACCGGACCGGCAGGCGACAGCAGGTGGCCGGACAGGGTAGCGCCGCCGGCCCGTCGTCCATAACGCATTGTGCGCTTGAACTCTTCCGGGCTCCTCATCCGCGCTTGCTGCGGCAGCACGACCCCTCCAGAGAGAGCCGATGCGGCTGACACTGGAACTGACCAGGGTCAGCCCCTCGGCCCGCGCTCAGACTGCGAGCTGGTCGCGGCCCTTGCGGCGACGTGCGGCGAGGACGGCGCGGCCCGCACGGGTGCGCATCCGCTCACGGAAGCCGTGCACCTTCGCCCGCCGACGGTTATTCGGCTGGAACGTACGCTTGCTCACTGGAACTCCAGGGACGGTAGGACCTGAAAATGAATGGCGGACATGGCCCGCTCCGCTCGGCCAGGCCCGGCTCTGACATCGGCCAGGCGGCCACCGCTGAGGGGACATGGGTCAGCCTGTTAACGGTACGGGTGATCCACGCACAGGTCAAACCGATCCGGCGGAGGCGCCGCGGCTGGGCGCGAGGCCGCTGGCGGTCCGCACGTCAGGGGTCTGTCCGCGGTCAAACACCACGATTTCCACAGCGGGCCTGCCGCCGGCGACCTAGGCTGTGGAAAAATCTAGCTCCACGGGTCGACTGCTGGGGGCCGGCTGCCGCGGCGGGAAGGGGAAACCGCAGTGCAGCGCACGTACACACCTTGTGGAAGAACCTGTGGACAACGAGTTGCGATTGGTGATTGAACATGGTCGAACCAGACGCAACCCGGGCAATACGCCGAGGCGAGGGGAGCACATCGTGAGCGGTGTGGATCTGGCGGATGTATGGGCACGGTCTCTTGACGGGCTCGCCGAGATGGGTCTTCCGCCCAGCCAGCTTGCCTGGCTCCGGCTGACAAGACCGCTCGGCCTCGTCGAGAACACGGCGCTGATCGCCACCCCCAACCCGTTCGTCAAGGAGTATCTGGAGACCAAGCTCAGGCCGCTGGTCATCCACGCGCTCTCGAAGGAACTCGGCCGCCCGATTCAGATCGCCGTCACCGTCGACCCAAGCCCGGTCTCCCCGCCCGAGCAGCCGCCGGGACCGCCGAGCTCGCCGCTGTCGGTGATGGGCCAGCTGACGGGGGCGCCCACGGACGACACCGCGCCCAGGCCGGCCCAGCCCCTGCAGCCGGAGCTTGGCGCGCAGCCGGCACCGCCGCAGTACCCGCAGCCGCAGCATTACTCCTACCAGGACTCGGGGTACCAGCCCTACCGTTCGGCCCAGGGATTCCAGGAACTGCCGCCTCCTGAGCAGCATCCGCTGTCGCCGCAGGCCCCTGCCAGCCAGCCGGAACAGCCGGACATGGACCAGTACCAGCCGCCGGGTCAGCGGGAGCAGCCGGGACATCACGGGCACCAGCAGGACCAGCAGCCGCGGCCGGCGTCGGCCCGGCTGAACTCCAAGTACACGTTCGAGACGTTCGTCATCGGGAGCAGCAACAGGTTCGCGCACGCTGCCGCGGTCGCGGTGGCCGAGGCGCCCGCCAAGGCTTACAACCCGCTGTTCGTCTACGGAGACTCGGGCCTGGGCAAGACGCACCTGCTGCACGCCATCGGCCACTACGCCCAGACGCTCTACAACGGCCTGAAGGTCAGGTACGTGAGCTCGGAGGAGTTCACCAACGAGTTCATCAACATGATCCGCGACGGCAAGCAGGACGGATTCCGCAGGCGCTACCGGGACGTCGACGTCCTCCTGGTGGACGACATCCAGTTCCTGGAGAACAAGGAAGGAACGCAGGAGGAGTTTTTCCACACCTTCAACACCCTGCACAACGCCAGCAAGCAGATCGTCATCTCCAGTGACCGTGCACCTAAGCGCCTGGTCACCCTGGAGGACCGGCTCCGCAGCCGGTTCGAGTGGGGACTGCTGACGGACGTCCAGCCGCCAGAGCTTGAGACCCGGATCGCCATCCTCAGGAAGAAGGCGATCCAGGAGGGCCTGAACGCCCCACCGGACGTGCTCGAGTACATCGCAAGCCGCATCTCGACGAACATCCGCGAGCTTGAGGGTGCCCTGATCCGGGTCACCGCCTTCGCCAGCCTGAACCGCCAGGGCGTCGACATCAGCCTCGCCGAGATCGTGCTCAAGGACCTCATACCGGAAAGCCAGGGAAGCGGCAGCCCGCAGATCACCGCGGCGACCATCATGGGGCAGACCGCCGCCTACTTCGGGCTGTCCATCGAGGACCTGTGCGGCACGAGCCGGTCCCGCGTGCTGGTGACCGCACGGCACATCGCGATGTACCTGTGCCGTGAGCTGACCGACATGTCGCTGCCGAAGATCGGTCAGCAGTTCGGCGGCCGCGACCACACGACCGTCATCAACGCGGACCGCAAGATCCGGTCGCTGATGGCCGAGCGCCGCTCGATCTACACCCAGGTAACAGAGCTCACCAACCGCATCAAGCAGCAGGCCCGGGCGAGCTAGCCGCCGGAAATAAGGGGAATAGGGTACAGAAGGCGGCGGCGTTCATGGCCCATTATCCGCAAATAGTTGCCAAGATCCACTCACAGGTTATCCACAAGGGTTATCCAGAACCTGTGGACGAGCCTGTGGGCGAACCGGTGGAGAAGAGGTGGAAAGGTCGGGGATGTCCTGTGGACAAGCTGGGAAAACTCCGGCGCTGTCCACATACCCCCCGCGCACGTCCACAGCGGACCCACAGGGCCTGTGCATAAAAAATGGGGCGGGAACTGGGAAAACGGTGTTATCCCCAGAATCCACAGCCCCTATTACTACTACGTTCTTATAACTCAATAAATCCCAAGAACAAGTAGGCTCGCGCGTGGCTGGGGAAACCCAGCCCGGCAGCCAGTGACATACCCAGTGGCGGAGAACCCGCAAACATCACCGGCAGGAGGCATCCCGTGAAGCTCCAAGTTGAGCGTGACCCACTCGCAGAGGCAGTCGCATGGACCGCCCGCGCGCTCCCGGCGCGCCCCACGGCCCCCGTGCTGGCCGGCATGCGCCTGCAGGCAGGCAGTGAGCTAACCCTGTCCACCTTCGACTACGAGGTCTCCGCCCAGGCAACGGTTCAGGTCCAGGCCGATGAGCCGGGCACCGTGCTCGTGTCGGGCAGGCTGCTCGCCGAGATCGTCAGGTCGCTGCCCGCCAAGCCGGTCGACCTCGCGACGGACGGGACCAGGACGACCGTCAAGTGCGGCAGTGCGACGTTCACCCTGATGCTGCTGCCTGCCGAGGAGTACCCCACCCTGCCGAGCATGCCCGACACCACGGGCACCGTCGGCGCCGACGCGTTCGCCTCGGCCATCCACCAGGTCGCGATCGCCGCTGGCAAGGACGACACGCTGCCCGCACTGACGGGCATCCGTATGGAACTCAACGAGGACACGCTGACGCTTGTCGCAACCGACCGGTACCGGCTCGCGATCCGCGAGCTTCGGTGGACCCCCGTCGCACCCGGTCTCAGCACCGCGGTGCTCGTCCCTGCCCGGGTCCTTGGCGACACCGCGCGGCAGATGACCGGCGGCGCCGAGATCTCTGTCGCGCTGGACACCACGGAGGGCGGCAGCGACGGCATCATCGGGTTCGAGGGCAGCGGGCGGCGCACCACGACCCGGCTGCTGTCCGGCGAGTACCCCCGGTACCAGACGCTGCTGCCGAGCGAGTTCTCCGCGGTAGCCGAGATCCCGGCCGTGCCGTTCGCGGACGCGGTCAAGCGCGTCGCGCTGGTCGCCGAGCGCAACACCCCGGTCCGGCTCACCTTCGCCGCGGGCGAGGTGCTGCTCGAGGCGGGCACCGGCGACGAGGCACAGGCCAGCGAGGCGATCGGGGCGAGCTTCGACGGCGAAGAGATGCAGATCGCGTTCAACCCGCAGTACCTGCTCGACGGCATCAACGCGGTCGACTCCGACACGGTGCGCGTCTCGTTCACCACGGCGACCAGGCCCGCCGTGATCACGGGCAAAGGCGACGCGCAGCCCGACTACCGCTACGTCCTCATGCCGATCCGCTCGGCTGGCTAGCGCGCGACGGCAAAAGGCGCCATCGTATCGCGCGCTAGCCAGCCGAGACATCCCCCGGGGGGACGACCCCCCGTACCCCCCGCGTAGCGGCTAGCGCGCGACGGCACCCCCGTATCCCCCGCGTGTCCGCCTTCGGCGGCCGATGCCAGGTGCTGGCGCTACGCGCCTGCGTCGGAGGCAGCGGCTAACCTCGAAGACGTGCACCTGACCCGGCTGGCGCTGACCGACTTCCGTTCCTACACGGATGTCGACGTGCCGCTCGCGCCGGGTGTCACGATCTTCAGCGGTCCGAACGGTGAGGGCAAGACCAACCTCGTCGAAGCCGTCGGCTACGCGGCGACGCTGGCCAGCCACCGGGCCGCCCTGGACGCCCCGCTGATCAGGAAGGGCACCGGTCAGGCGATCATCCGGGCGGCGGTTTCCGCGAGCGCGAACGACACGCTGGTAGAAATCGAACTGAACGCGGGCCGGGCCAACCGGGTCCGGCTGAACAGGGTCCCGCTGACCAGGCCCCGTGACGTTCTCGGCGTGCTCCGTACGGTGCTGTTCGCGCCCGAGGACCTGGCCCTGGTCAAGGGCGACCCGGGGGAGCGCAGGAGGTTCCTCGACGACCTGCTCGTCGCGATGGCGCCGAGGTACGCTGCGGTCCGCGCCGACTACGACCGGGTGCTCAAGCAGCGCACGGCCCTGCTGAAGTCCGCCGGCCCCAAGGGCGGCCCGAAGGGCAACAGGCAGTCCCGCGAGGCGGTAACGGCCACCCTCGACGTATGGGACGCGCACCTGGCCCGGACCGGCGCGGAGTTGCTCGTCGCCCGTGAGCACCTGGTCACCGCGCTCCGCCCGCATGTGGAGAGCGCGTACACGGCGGTCGCGGGCGGCGACCGGGTCCCGGCGGGGATGGAGTACCGGCGCTCGTTCGAGGGCCAGGCCCCTCACCAGGCCGGCCCGGCCGGGGCAAGCCACGGTGAACGGGTGCGCGCCGCGGAGCAGGCGCTCAGGGAGGCCCTGCTCGAGGTGCGCGCGAGCGAACTCGACCGCGGTGTCTGCCTGGCCGGCCCGCACCGCGACGAGCTTGACCTCAGCATCCGCGATCTCCCCGCGCGCGGCTACGCCAGCCACGGCGAGTCGTGGTCCATGGCGCTCGCGCTCCGCCTGGCCAGCTTCGACCTGCTCCGGGCCGGCCGCGAAGACCCGGTACTGATACTCGACGACGTGTTCGCCGAGCTTGACGCGGGCCGCCGCGACCGCCTCGCCGCCCTCGTCGCCACCGCCGAGCAGGTCCTGGTCACCGCCGCGGTCCCGGAAGATATCCCCAAGATCCTGTCCGGCGCCCACTTCAGGGTCGCCGCCGGCAGGCTCACCGAGGTTACCGTCGTCCCCCTGCCCGAGCCGGCCCCCCGGCCCGAGCCGGCCCCCCAGCCCGAATCGGCCCCCCAGCCCGAATCGGCCTCCCGGCCCGAGCCGGTGCCGCCAGCGGAGAACGCCGATGCGCCCTGACCCCGAGCGCGCCCGGCTGGCCGCCGAGGCCCTGGCCCGGGCCCGAGCCGACGCGTGGGCCAGGGGAGACCGCCCCGGCACCGCCCCGCGCCAGCAGGCCCCAACCAGTGACGAAGAACGTGCCGGGCTTACCGCCCCGGCCACCGCGTCTCCCGCATGGTCGGCACGACCACGACGCGATGACCCTCAGCCCCTCACCGCCGCCGTAGGCGGCCTGCTCTCAGCCAGAGGCTGGCGGGAAAAGGCCGCGGTGGGCGCCGTCTTCGGCCACTGGGCAGACATTGTGGGCCCGCAGCTAGCCCTGCACACGAAACCGGAATCCTTCGAGTCCGGCGAGCTGACCGTCTCCGCCGACTCGCCGGCCTGGGCCACCCAGGTCCGCCTCATGGCCCCCCAGCTCCTCAAGCGCCTGGCCGAAGAACTAGGCCACGGCACTATCCACCACATCCGCGTAACCGGCCCAAGCACCCCCCCGAAACGCGGCCGTCTCCGCGCCCGCTAACCGCCCTGCGGCGAACATTGCCCCGCCCGGCTGTGTGCGGTGGGCGAGGCCGCGCCACGCACCCTGCGGCGACCCGTACGTCCGCAGCGCTCGAACCTTTCCCGACCGCCCACGCCGGGCGAACGGCTGTCCTTCCGGGAAGATCCGAGCCCGCTCCAACGTTCCACTATGTGGACAGATTTACACTCGGTCACGAGACAAGTTGCCCCAAAGCCCTGCGGCAGCGCTAAAAGCGGTCATGACCGCGACCGCCAGTCACGCACTGAGAAGCTGGGCCTCGGGGCCAGGCGAGCCACCTGCAAGGCTCTTCGCGGCAGCACCCATGAAGTGTCATGACTGGGCGAACCTGACCAACCCAAGCCGTGGAATTCCTGCTCAGACGTGCCAGCCGCATGACTGCCGTGCGAAGCAGGACCCGAGGGGAACGGGGCGCGGGAGTCGGGCGCGCCGCCTTCTTCTAGCCGATGGGGTTTAATCGGCCAGAAGACGAGCGCGCGACCGCACCTGCGCGCCCCGCGACCCGCAGAACCTGCGTCCAGCGCCGAGACAGACACAAGGACACGCACCGTCAAGGCAGACCCAAGTGTCCGTAACCACGGCTAAAATAGAAGGTAGTCACGTGGATAAGACTGCCGGTGGCTGGGGCTGCGTGCGGGTCGCGCGACATCAGCGCTGACGGCTCGGTCGCATGTCTGGTGACCGGGGGACCGAGGCGCTGGCAGCAGCACGATGGATGGAGCTTCACTTTGTCGAACGATTACGATGCGCGGTCCATCACGGTACTTGAGGGCCTGGAAGCCGTCCGTAAGCGTCCCGGCATGTATATCGGCTCGACCGGGGAGCGCGGACTCCACCACCTGGTCTACGAGGTAGTGGACAACTCTGTCGACGAGGCGCTGGCGGGCTACGCCAGCGAGGTCCACGTCACCCTGCTCGCCGACGGCGGCGTCATGGTGACGGACGACGGCCGTGGTATCCCGGTCGACGAGCACCCGGTGGAGAAGCGCCCAGCGCTCGAGG
>Ga0335074_10004675_pt1 | contig 18895 bp, 13 predicted proteins | sample Lox_Sample_23_FD_206715 | JGI IMG/M metagenome (GOLD analysis project Ga0335074, IMG submission 206715) | Soil microbial communities from Loxahatchee National Wildlife Refuge, Florida, United States - Lox_Sample_2.3 | ecosystem: Environmental > Terrestrial > Soil > Wetlands | place: USA... | reverse complement strand
AGGCAGTCCAGAGACCAGCAGGGCATGCCGCGCAAGCACCAGGAAATTGGGCACCGAATCGACCATCAGGCGCAGCACAACGGGCTTTTCTATCAGCACCTCGGCAGCCTTCTGGCGCAGGCGCAGGAGCTTTGCGCGCAGCTCCATCTCCACCTGTGCACGGTAGAACGTCTTCTCGATCACCAGATCTTGAATGAGGTCGGAGCCGAACAATACGCGCCGGCGCTCCTGCATATCATGGAATTCGATGGGGAAGCAATCGGTGGAGGTGCGCAGCTCTTCGTCGCTCAACAGAAGTGGGGAAGGATTGCCTTGCGCGCGCCACCATTTGAAGATGGGTTCGGAATCGGCCAGCGCGGTGGGCGTGACTTTATCAAGCACGCAGAGCACGTTGAGATCGGAGAAATGCTCGTTGTGTTCGCCGGTGGCAGCCGACCCGTAAAGAATCACGGATTGCAGATGCTCGCGCTGCGCGTGCTTCAGACGATCGACCAGTTCCTGGAGTTTGTCTTCCATGCTCTACCAATTGCCGCCCTACCAACTACCCGAAGCGCCGCCACCGCCCGAATCGCCTCCGCCAAATCCGCCGAAGCCTCCGCCACCACCACCGCCGGAGTCATAACCGCCGAAACCTCCGCCGCCCCAGCCACCGCCTCCTCCGCCGCGTCCTAATAGGTTACCGAGAATCATGCCGGTCAAGAAACCGGTACCGCCGCCACCGCCGGATCGAAGGAAAAACAGAAGAACAAAGATACCAATCACGATCACCGGCCACGGAATTCCCCGCCTTTCGGGAGCTGTGCGGGCACGCGGACGCGGGCCGGCGCCGGGTGGGGCCGCGCCTTTGGCTCGCGCGATTTCGGCGCCCATTTGTTCAGCGGCGGCGATCAGCGCTGGTCCATAAGCATTTCGCTGCAGCAGCGGGCGGATGCTGCGCAGAATGCTGCCATCGAAACCGTCGGGCAGAATCGGTTCGAGACCATAGCCGACTTCGATGCGATCGCGATGGTCGTTCACGGCGAGCAGCAGCATGATGCCCTCGTCCTTGCCCTTTTTGCCGACGCCCCATTGGCGGAACAGGTCGTTCGATACTTCCTCGATGGGATTGCCGTCGAGCGATTTGATGGTCACGATTGCAATTTGCGCGCCGGTGGAGCGTTCTACCTGCCCGCAATAGGCTTCGAGTTGCGCGCGCGCGGCGGGATCGAGCACTTGTGCGAAGTCGCTGACATAGCCTTGCGGCTTGAGCGATTTGAGATCGAGAGCGGACAGGGAGACAGCGAGGGCGCACAAAACCACTGCGGAGCGCGCCAGTCTGCCCGAGATACGATTTAGCAGTCGAGTTCCTCGCGTTTGATGCGGAAGTCGCCGATGTTGCCGAGCACGGCGAGCGTGATGTTCTTCGATACGAAGAATTCGCGCGCGATATCACGAATCTGTTCGGCGGTGACGGCTTCGATTTTTTCGAGCATCTCATCGAGCGTATAGAAGCGCTCGAAATGCAGCTCCTGGCGGGCCAGGTTGCTCATGCGGCTGGACGTGGATTCGAGGCCCAGCATAAACGAGCCTTTGAGATTGTCCTTCGTGCGGCGCAGCTCTTCGGCCGGCACCAGGTTCTCCTTGATCACGCGCAGCTCCTTCACGATGGATTGAATCACTTGTCCCAGGGTTTCCACCGCCGTGCCCGCATAGATCGCCATGCAGCCGGTGTCCTGATACATCGCGAGCTCGGAGTACACGGCGTAAGCCAAGCCCTGCTTTTCGCGGATGTTCTGGAACAGGCGCGAGCTCATGCCTCCGCCGAGGATGGTGTTCAAGGCGTAGCAGGCGAAGCGCAGCTCATGCGAAAAAGGATAGGCTGGCACGCCCATATAAAGGTGCGTCTGCTCGAGCGAAGTTTTGTTGCGGAACACCAGGCGCGCATGCGGCACCGGGGCTACGTCCGGAGCGAGCGTCCCGTTCTTGGGGAGATCCTCGAAATACTGGCGCGCCAAGTCCACCAGGCGCTCGTGCTTCAGGTTGCCGGCCGCCGTGATCAGGATGTTCGACGGCGAGTAATAGCGCCGGTAGTAATCGCGAATCATGCTGCGTTCGAAGGAACGAACCGTGTCCTTGGTGCCGATGATGGGCTTGCCGAGCGGGTGATCCTTATAGAAGTTGCTGGAGAAGATGTCGTGCAGCAGATATTCGGGGTTATCCACTTCCATCTTCAGCTCTTCGAGGATCACGCCCTTTTCTTTCTCGATGTCTTCATCGCGGAAGAGCGGATTGCGCACCATGTCGGCCAGGACGTCGAAGGCCAGCGGCAGATGCTCATCCAGCACCTTGGTGTTGTAACTCACCATTTCCTTGGCGGTGAAAGCGTCCAGGCCGCCGCCGATCGAATCCACCGAGCGCGCGATCTCTTCCGCCGAGCGGTTCTTGGTGCCCTTGAAGACCATGTGCTCGATGAAGTGCGAGATCCCGTTCTCGCCGGGGGTCTCACGGCGGGATCCAGTCTTGATCCAGACGCCGAGCGAGACGCTGCGGACGTGAGGCATCTCCTCACTGATGACGCGGATGCCATTTTCTAGCGTGGTTGTTTCGATGTCGCGGAGTGTTTGAACAGCGCCTGCCATTTTTTAACCGTCAACTACATTTTATCGCGGTTTTGTCGGCCTTTCCGGGAGGCGGCAATGTTAATTCGCAGCCGCCGGAGCGCGCGGTATACTGGGAGCAAGTGACGCAAGCTATTGTAGGACTTGAACTTGGAGACCTCCAAGAGGCTCTTGGGCCCGATCAGCCTGCGTTTCGCGCCCGCCAGCTTTATGAGGCCGTGTACCGGCAGAAGGTCGCGAATCTGGCCGAGATCACGACTTTACCGCTAACTCTAAGAAAAAATTTGGCTTCGAAGGTTGAGGTGGGGTTGCCGGAAGCAGCGGCCGAGTACCAGTCGAAAGACGGCACTCGTCGCTATCTGTTGAAACTACAAGATGATAGGACAGTAGAGGCGGTCCTGATGCCGGAGGAGGGCGCCGAGTCAAAAAGAGACACGATCTGTATTTCGAGCCAAGTCGGCTGCCCGGTGAATTGCCAGTTCTGCCTGACCGCTTTGATGGGCCTGGAGCGGAATCTGACGGCTGGGGAGATTGCGGGGCAGGTGCTGTTCGTGATGCGGGCGCATGGGATTTCGACCGCGACCGATCGGCTCAACATCGTGATGATGGGGATGGGCGAGCCGCTGCTGAATCTGCCGAACGTCATCAAAGCGACCCGGATCCTGACCGATCCGGCAGGGATGGGGATTTCTCCGAAGCGGATCACGCTTTCGACGGCGGGGATTGTGCCGAAGATCGCGGAGCTGGGGCGCGAGCGGGTGCGGCCGAAGCTGGCGATTTCGCTGAATGCATCGAGCGAAGATCAGAGGCGGGAGCTGATGCCGATCACGCGCAAGTATTCGCTGAAGGATTTGCTGGCGGCGTGCAAGGCCTATCCGTTGCGTCCGTGGGAGAAGCTGACGTTCGAGTATGTACTGCTCAAAGGCGTCAACGATACCGACGCCGATGCGCGGCGGGTGGTGAAGTTGCTGGCGCATCTGAACGCCAAGGTGAATCTGATCGCGTTGAATCCGGGGCCGGGGATTGCGTTTGGGACGCCGCAGGATGAGCGCGTTGAGGCGTTTCAGGCGATTGTGCGGCGGGCGATGCCGTGCTTTGTGCGTAAGCCGCGGGGGCGTGATATTTTCGCGGCGTGCGGGCAGTTGAAGCGAGAGGGGCTGCAGAGCGGCCCCTCCATTCAATTAGCCACCGATGAACACAGAGGAATGGGGTGACCCCCTCCATCTGTGGCTAAGGAGTGACCTTCTGGGTCCGGCGCAGGGTGTAGGCCTCCGGATGGATGTTCTCTGACCTCAGTTTTCTCCAATCATCGGAGGCGTGAATCAGCTTCCCACTGATGTGATTGGATTCTTCGGAAGCAAGAAAGAGCGCCAGTTGAATCTGCTTTTCGGGCGGGACGCCGCCGGTTTGCCGAATTTGCAGCGCCTCTTCGGTTTCCTTCCAGCCCGCGCGCTCGCCGGCGCGCAGGATCTCATCCGTCATATGCGTGTACGTGCCGCCAGGGCCCATGCAGTTGATCTGCACGTTGTGCTCGCGATTTTCTTCGGCGATGGTCTCAACCAATCGCACCACCGCGGCTTTGGATGCCGCGTAGGCGGAAAAATTGGGACGCGCGGTGGTGGCGCCGGGGCCGCTCAGGACGATGATCTTGCCGGCGCGCCGCGCGATCATGTGCGGCAGCACCGCTTTGCAGGAATTCATCACACCGAGCAAGTTGGTGTGGATGGTTTCAGCCCAGGCTTTGGGCGATTGATCGACAAACGGCCCGATGGGTCCGGGAATGGCGGCGGCGCAAATGAGAACATCCACTTCGCCGTAATGCACGCGCATGCGGTCAACCGCCGCATACACCTGTTCGAAATCAGTGACGTCGGCGCGGATGCGAAGCGCGTTGCCTCCGGCGTGCTCGATTTCAAGATGCGCCAGGTCCAATTCCGCCTTGCTGCGCGCCAACAATGCCACGCGATTTCCAGCGGCTGCGAAGCCTAGCGCCAGACGTTTGCCGATGCCCCTCCCGGCGCCAGTGATAAGCACGCCGGCATTGGTCAAAGTGTCCACCCAACGGATCCTTCCAGTTCAGTCCTCCGGTTCAACTCGTCCACTTCAACTGCCCCAATTCAAGTTAGTACAAACGGAAAGACGGCGGGGCGGAGCAGCGACGCTATCCGGACGGCGCGGTGTCTTTATGGCGATACATGGATTCGTCCACGCGGCGGAACAGGTTTATCACGGATTCGCCGGGGATGTATTGCGCCAGACCGACAGAAACCGCAACATCGACCCGAATTTCGTGACCCTCGCCGGCAATGCGATACGGGCCGTTGAGGCGGGCGGCGATCTGACGGGAACGCGTTTCGGCATGCGCCTGTTCGCAGGCCAGAATCGCCACAAATTCATCGCCGCCCCAGCGGCAGACGAAATCGCGCGCTCGCACCTGGCCGCTGAGCCGCGCTGCCACTTGCTTCAAGACTTCATCTCCGCAGAGGTGTCCGAAGTGGTCATTCACCGCTTTGAAGCCGTCGAGATCGAACAGCAGAATGCAGAATTCCTGATTACCGCCGACGCGGGAGGCGAGCTCGCGATCCAGTTCTCTGCGATTGGCGACGCCAGTCAGCGGGTCGAGCGTGGCGAGCAGCTCGGCTTCGTGCAAGCGGTGCTGTATTTCGGTTAATTTCTCGCGCAAGCGGGCGAAAGCGTCATGACTGTGAAGCTCAATGGATTCCGCAAAGCCGCGCAAGTCCGAGGTTTGGCGCTCCAGCCGCTGCAGATCGCCCGCGCGGATGGCCGTCTCCACCTGGTCGGCAAAATCCACCAGGCGTTCCACATACTGGACGCTGCGCGAATCTTCGGTGCGTGCCATCATGTCGAGAGTTTGATTCAGATCGCGAGCCAAGACCTGGTTGTGATGGCGAGCCTTGCCGGCGAAATCCCGCAGAATTTCGTGCAGGGCCTGGCGCGTGTCGTCGAGAGATTGAGCGAGCGTATGAGAAGCGACCGGAAGTTCGGACAGGCTTCCGTGCAGGCGCATCAGCCGCTCGCGGTACGACGGACTGATTTCGGGCGAAATGGCATCCATGGCTTCGGCAATGTCGAGGATCGCGGATCGATAGGAGTCCACCGCATTGGCCGGCGCGGGTAAAGATGCGCGGCCCTGCGGGTTAGCGGCGTTCGGGGGAGTCTCCGGCGAGCTCATGCTTTACTTCTCGATTCAGCGGCCTTCGGCGATTTATCCTTTCGGGGGCTGCTGCTCGGAAACGGCGACGGGAGCTTTCGGGTCGAAACCGTCTTGATATGCTTCGACGCCCTGGGAAGGGACGGCCATTTTTATGATCTTGCGCCTGTTGTCCACCCAGAAATCCAGACGGATGGGCTGGCCCTGCGGCGTGGTTCCGGTGACGGCCAAATGATTCAGCTCGGCCGTCTGACCGGCGAATTCCACACGATCGCGCCCCTCAAACACTACGGTTGCCTGCTCCTCGGCCTGTCCCAGTACATACACCGGGAACTGCTGCGGCTGGCGGCCGTCCAAGCTGGCGCGCATCGCGAGCACGGTCCAGGGATAAAGCGGCAAATTGGCATTCACCACAACGGCGTTGGTGTGAACCGGAATGTCCTTGGGCTGCGCACCTTGTCCGGTATCGATTTCGTTCTTGGCCTCGCCGCCCGCAAAGGTCGTATGCACGTTCATTTGAATCGTGCCCAGCGTGCCTTTTGCAATGGCTTCGAGAGGATCCAACTTCGCGTCGGTGCGCACTTCGAATTTTTCGATATCGATCTTCATCGGCCCCAGGCTGGCCGAGCCCGAGCCATCGATATCCACCCCGCCGTTGACCAGTTTCTGCACGCTGTAGTTTTCTTTCGCCACGGGACTGCCTCCCATATATACTGTGAGCTTCCCGCGATCAGGTGTTACAGCCGCCACGCTCTTTTTCACCAGGGCCTGTACTTCGGGCGGCAGGTCGAAGCGATCCTTGGGCAGATCCACATTGGTTTCGATGCTTTGAATTTGAATCACGAATTCCTGCTGGGCCGCGCGGTTAACCATGCGATGCGCCGATAGCACGCCAGCGTCCTTTTGATAATCGTCGTATAGGATTTCGGCGGGTATTTCACCCAATTGCGAGGTTACCGTGGTGGTGGTTCGCACCAGAAGCCCGGAGGTCTTGTCGTAATACTCCGTTACCGGATTACCCTGCTTCGGGGTGAGCACCAGCCGGTAACATTCGTGACCCTCAACGCTCTCGAGGCCTGTAATCTCGCCCTTGACGTACAATTTCTGCCAATTCAGGTCGGCGTTAAAGGCTCCTTCGCGAAAGGCGTCGGCCTGTTCGGCGCCCTGCTTAATGCGAGGGCCTTGCAGCGAGGTATTTTCCCAGGCAACTTCACCGTTACTCCCGGTGGAAATCCTTCCGATGCCGGGCAGCTCGGTGATGCCCAGGTACTTGTCAGGAGCGGCCTCATAAACGGTGAGGGTGCCCTTGATCCCCTGTTTGGCGAAATCGACGGTAGCGTGCTCCACCACATTATGCCGTGCTTCCCACGCTGCGCGGCCGCCGGTGGCGTTGATCCAATGGTCAATTACGGTTTGGGCGCTCGGAAGAGGGGCATCGGCGCCGAACAAGGGGATACAGAAAGCCAGTGCCGCCAGTTGGAATTTCTTCATGCGTTGACCTCCGGGCCGCATTTTTAATTTAGCTCAGGGCGAGCTGTCTCAGGGCGATTGGCGCGGATTACTGCACGTGGTCGTTCGACGCGACTTTCCTGGAGCTGACGATCTCGTGGGCGCGCTCGAGCATCGCCTTGGACGCGGGAAGAGCGGTGGCGCCGGCGGCCACTTCCGGATCGTTCAGGAGCGCGACCCGGTCGGAATCATGCTTGCTGAAAGCCGTGATCAGCAGTTCTTCGCGGAGGCGCTCGCGGATCCAGGATTGATCGCGGTCGAAATCCGCCTGCGGGGCGTCGAGGCCGCGTTGAATGGCGAAGGCGCGGAACTCATTGAGCACCTGAGTATCAGGCAGCCAGTCGTTCGTGAGGGCCGAGGGATGAGTGGCGAAAAACCGGGGAGCGTAGTAGAAGAACACCAGATCGTCACTCAGCGCGGCTTCAAGCGGAGTCAGTTTGGGCGTCGCGTACTTTTCGTCGGGATGGATGCCGTCGCCGCCGTAGACAATCCGGCCGCTGTCGGTCTTTCTCATATCCTTCGTGTTGACCTTGCCATCCTCGTCGCGGCTCAGGTACTCGAACAGACCCTCGTGTTCATAATCGCGCTGGATCAGGCGGCCGCTCGGCGTATAGTATTTTGCGATGGTCAGCAGCAGTGCGCTGTTGCCTGACAACGGGAACGGCGCCTGGACGAGGCCCTTGCCGAAGGTCCCTTCGCCCAAAACCCAAGCCCGGTCGTGATCCTGCAGCGCGCCAGTAAGGATTTCAGCCGCCGAGGCGGTTCCGCGGTTCACCAGCACGACGATGGGGTATTCGCGGCCGCGCTCGCCATGCTTGGCGATGAACTTGGTTTCAGCCGAAGCCCGCCCATGATGCGACACGATCAGCTGGCCCTTGCGCAGAAAACGGTCGGCCACATTCACGGCTTCCTGAACCAGGCCGCCGGGATTGTCACGCAGGTCGAGAACCATGCCGTCGATGGCGCTTTCAGGGAATTTCGCCAGCGCCTGATCCACTTCATGGCTGGTGGTTTCATTGAAAGCTTCGATGCGCATGTAGGCGATTCCGGGGTGCAGCCAGAACGCATAGTTGACGGTGCCCCGCGGCACGTTATCGCGCACGATGGAGAAGCGCTTCGGTTCAGCCTGTCCGAAACGGCGCACCGTAATGGTAACCGGGGTTCCCTTGGGCCCCTTAAGCATCGCCGAGACCTGGTTGACGGTGGCGTGTTCCATATTGGTGTCGTCCACCGCAATGATCTGATCGCCCGGCCTCAGACCCGCGCGATAAGCCGGCGAGTTGAGAAACGGGTACATCACGATGACCTTGCCCTCCGGCGAGCCGACATACATGCCGACGCCGAAGTAGTGGCCGGCCTGGTTCTCCCGCATCAGCTCGTAGGCTTTCGGATCGAAAAAGTTCGAATGCGGATCAAGCACGCGCAGCATGTTCGGGATGGCGCCCTTGAAGACCGTGTTGTCCGGATTCACGTGGTCGGCGAAGTTGCTCTCCACAGCCTCGTAAACTTGCGTGAATTTTTTCAGGCTTGCGTTGACGTCCGCCTCCGATTGCGCGAACACGAAAGCCGGAGCAGAAATGGTGAGCAGAACCGAGCCCAGGAGCCAGCGGGGCAAAGACATAAGAAATTCAACCTCGGGTGCTTTTCTATAGTAACAATACTTTCGTTCAAACGGCTCAGCGCCGCGACTTGAGCCCGCAGGCACTGCGCGACCGCCCGGCGCTAAAATCTCCCCACACTAAAACAACGGCACGGGGCTCGACGGCGGCAGGTACATCCGTTCGGATGCCTGCATCATGCGGAAGGTTTCCACGGAAATACGGCGGCCATCGGTGCGCAAGGTCACCAGACCGTCCACATCGGTCCGCAGGATGCCGGCGTGATGGGCGGCCAGCCGTTCGAGTACGAGGGGGTGGGGATGGTGAAACGTGTTTTCGAATCCATCGGAAATCACGGCGAACTCGGGCGACACCGCGTCGAGGAACGGATCGGTGCTCGACGTGTTGCTGCCATGGTGGCCCACCTTCAGGATGTCGGCCCGCAATGGCTCGCCATCGGCCAGCGCTGCGCGCTCCATGGGCTTCTCCATATCGCCGGTGAGCAGGAGCGATCGATTTTTATAAGTGATGCGCAGCCCCAGCGAATCGTTGTTGGTGGGGATTCTGCCGGGTTGATAATCCGGCGGAGGGGAAATCACGTCGATGTGCGCGCCACCGAAATTGAAGCTATGCCCGCTCACCAGAGCTTCGATTTTGACGTTTTCGGCACAGGCTTTTTGGTAGACAGCCGACCAGGCCGCGCTCGGGACCATGGCTCCGGTCCAAAGTTCCGCAGGATGGAAGTTTTCGATGACGGCGGGAAGTCCGCGGGCATGATCGTCGTGGGCGTGCGTGAGCGCGACGGCGTCGAGTTTGCGGATAGAGCGGCTCCAGAGATAGGGCGAGACCACATCCTCGCCGATATCGATGCGCGACGCGTGATGTCCGAAGGTGAGCACGCCGCCGCCGTCGATCAGGAGCAGCTTCGAATCGGGAAACGAAATCAGCAGACTGTCGCCCTGTCCCACGTCGATGGCGGTGAGTTCGAGTTCGCCGGCGTACACGGAGGGCGCAAACGGATGCCAGAAGATCAACGCAAAGAGCGCCAGCACGGCGGCTAGCGCGGCCCAGGACCATTTGCGCGAACGGCGCATCGCGAGAGCCAATAGCAGCAGCGCCGCGGTAAAGACAACCCCGAGCCACAGCGGAGGGGTGAGAACGCGCCAGTCCGGTTCGAGATGCGTGTGCCATCCGGCAATGACCTCGCCCGCGTGCAGGAGCCAGCCCGCGGCGATGGAGGGCACATGCCAGGCAGTGAAGACGGCGAAGAAGCCGAGCGGGACCACCAGCGCCAGAAGCGGGACCACCAGGATGTTGGCCGAAAGCCCGCTGAGCGAGATGCGATGGAAGTAGATGGCCATCGGCAGCGCGAGGCCGATCTGGATGGCGGTGGAGATCACCGCGAGGTCGTAGGCGTAGATCGCCAGACGCGCAAGAATCGCGAGACCGCGCGCACCCCAGGCCGGCCGAATCGGCGTGTAATAGCCCAGTGTTTCAGCCAGCAGCCGCAGCTCCAGGCGGAATTGTGCGCTACGCGGAGGAAGCCGGGGATCGCGGCTCGATTCATTGATCCCGTTAAGCGCACGAGAATATGGGGCCGAGGTGGCGTCCAAGAGCGGTTTCGCGAACAGGCCGATGGCGGCGACGGAGAGAAAAGACAATTGGAACCCGGCTTCGAAGAGCTGGCTGGGATCCCACAAGAGGTAGACGAGAGCAATCGCGGCGAGCAGATTCAGCAAGCGGCCGCGCCGGTAGAAATACCGCGCGACGACGTAGAGCGTGAATCCACCGGCGGCGCGAATCACGGGCGCGTTCCAGCCGGAAACCAGAGCGTACAGCCATGCGCCCGAGGCGGTGATGGCGAGCGCGTGCATCTCGGGGACCCAGCACAAGCGCAGGAGAAAGAGCAGGAACGCCGCGAGAATCGTGATGTGCAAGCCGTCGATCACCAGCATGTGATAGGTGCCGGTGCGGCGAAAACGATCGGTCCAGATGCGCTCCATACGCGTGGATTCGCCGATGAGCGTGGCTTCCATCATCGCGGTGGCGTAGGGATCGCCATCATAAAGCTGTTCGATGCGCTGCAGCGCCCCGGATCGCAACGCGAAGATTGCCGCGAGGAAGCGCGATCCGCAGCGGCCGGGTTTGACGTTGACCGGGCTTCCGGCGGAGGTGGAGATGGTCCAATAAATATGGCTGCGCGCCGAGAACGCTTCGTAATCGAAAGCGCCGGGGTTAAGAAAATTACGGATGCGGCGCGCGCGTCCTTCGATTTCGACCAGTTGTCCGTAACGCAAATCCGGTGGACGCTCGCCATCCCGAATCGTCAGGCCCACGCGAGCGCGAGCACCGGGCGCCAGTTCCAGCACGAATTGATCGCGGCCTTCATAGAACGCGGGCGGGGAGACCACGCACCCATCGAGGACCACGGTCTCGTGCGCACCGGCGTCGATTTCGGGTGGCGGACCGGGCCGATGCAGGATTTCGAGTAGCCCACCGCCGAATAGAACCAGCACGCCCGCGCAGAGCCAAAGCATACGCGAGCGAATCCACCAGGCCAGGATCGTGAAGAGGATGAGCAGCGGCACGGCCCAAAGCAAGTCGCGTAGAGCGAAGGAAGCGAAGCGGGACGTGACGATTCCCGCAGCCAGGGCCACGAGCGGCGCGATGAACGGGTTCTTCACGCGGAACAAACGTAGTGGCTGCACCAGACGAAAATCTCTTGGGAGGCGCGTGCCAAAATGGAGGGATGCAGAAGCGAAGGCTGGGTACCAGCGATCTGGAAATCACGCCCATCGGCGTGGGCGCGTGGGCCATGGGCGGCGGAGGGTGGCAGTTCGCCTGGGGCGCGCAGGACGATCGCGAGTCTGTGGCTGCCATCCACGCCGCGCTCGACAAGGGCATGAATTGGATCGATACGGCCGCGATCTATGGCCTGGGGCATTCCGAAGAGGTGGTGGCGCGCGCGCTGGAAGGCCGCTCCGACAAGCCCCTGGTGTTCACCAAATGCGGCATCGTATGGGATGAGAGGCGTGAGCCCATACGAACCATCGAGCCAGAATCGATCCGTAAGGAAGTAGAGCAGAGCCTGCAGCGGTTGAAGCTGGACGTGATCGACCTGTATCAAATCCATCGGCCGGAGCCGGATCACTTGATCGAAGCCGCCTGGACCATGCTGGTGAAGCTCAAAGAGCAGGGCAAGGTGCGGCACATCGGCGTTTCGAACTTCAACGTAAAGCAGATGCAGCGGGCACAGGCGATCGCGCCCATCACTTCGCTTCAGCCTCCGTATTCGATCATTTCACCGGAGATTGAAAAAGAGATTTTGCCGTATACGCTCGCCAACAATATCGGCGTGATTGCCTATTCGCCCATGAAATCCGGGCTGCTGACCGGCGCCATGACGCGCGAGCGCATCGCCGCGATGCCCGCCGACGATTACCGGCAGCGCACCCCGAACTTCCAGGAGCCGCTGCTGACGCGCAACTTGGAGTTGGCCGATTTATTGGGGCAGATCGGGCGCCGTCATGGGCGAACAACGGGCGAAGTCGCGATCGCGTGGACGCTGCGGCATCCGGCGGTGACCGGAGCGATCGTCGGATTGCGCTCGGCAAAGCAAGTGGATGGCGTGATTGGCGCGGCCGACTTCCGCTTAACCACGGGCGAAATCGCGGAGATCGAAAGGTTCCGGGCAGCGACCGCCGCGCCGGTGACTGCCTGAGCGTATAACGCACCGGCTTGGCCGAGGACCGCAATGCCATCCTCCATTAGCGTCGTGATGCCTGCCTATAACGCCGGGGCGTTTCTTGACACAAGCATTGCTTCCGCGCTGAGCCAAACGGCGGAGGACATGGAGGTGATCGTCGTCAATGACGGGTGCACCGATGACACGGCCGAGCGGCTTCGGGCGTGGAATGATTCGCGGCTCACCGTCGTCACGCAGGATCGCCAAGGCCTCGCTTGCGCGTTGAACAAGGCTATCCGCGTGGCGCGGGGATCCTATATCGCCTTTCTCGATGCTGATGATGTTTGGTTGCCCGGCAAAATGGCGCGCCACGTCCACTTTCACGAACAACATCCGGAAATAGATGTGTCGTTTTGCTGGGTTCGTATGATCGACACAGCAGGGCGGGCCATCGGCGTGCCTTGTCCACGCTGGCGGGGCACTGTATCGCTCGCCCAATTGCTGGCCGACTACATGTTTAGAACCATGTCGGCGGTCATGATCCGGCGCGACGCGGCCGAGCAAGCCGGAGCATTCGATTCGAGCCTGGTGCGGTGCATCGACCTCGAGTTCTTCCTCCGCGTGGCCTTGCTCCGGCCCAACAACATTTGCGCGATTCCAGAGGTGCTTACGCTATACCGCCGCCATCCCCAGCAGCGCACGGGGGATTGGCGGCGCATGCTCGAAGGCTGGGATCAGGTGATGGCTTCGATCCGGCAACGCGCGCCCGAGACCACGGCGGCCGTCGAGCGCGTAGCATCCAGCAACATGCATCGCTATTGTGCGTCGCTTGCCTACGAGGCCGGCAATTTCGGCGAGGCGATGGAATTGGTGCGGCGGGGGTACGCGCTGTCTCCCGGGGCGTTCCTCGGTGACACGCTGAACTGGAAGATGGGCGCGGCCGCGATTGCCGGTGTTACGCTTCCCAAGCGAGCCTTGTTCGCGATCGAAAAACTGGCGGGATTTGCCCGCTCCACCTGAACCTCCGACATTGCATTCGAGGATAGAATGAGTTGGGCATGACTCCGGCATCCCCGCACCTCTATCTGGAACGTCCGGGCCCGGTGCAGCGCTTCTGGGGCCTGTTTCGCCAAGCGTGCATGTCCACGCATCAGGATAACGTCTTCGGTCTTGCAAAAGGCGCGGCCTACTCTTCGCTGCTGTCGTTCTTCCCGGTGCTGGCGTCCCTCGGTGCAATTTTGGCGCGCGCCAATGCGGGCGCGGTGGCGCGTGTGTTCACGCGGCTTCTGTTCGAGGTGATCCCGCCCGGAACCGAAGACCTGGTGCGGTCGCGCTTCACGGTGCGGGTGCAGGAGTCGCCGTGGTTGATCTTGCTGGCCACGCTGCTGGCCACCTTCGCCGCTTCGGGCGCCATGATGACATTGATGGAAGGGTTCGAAGCCGCGTACCGGCTGCCCTCCGGCCGCCCGTTCCTGAGGCAGCGCGCCGTTGCGATCCTTCTGGTGTTCATCGTGGCGGTGCCATCCATCGGTTCGTCCGTTCTGATCGTATTTGGCGCGCGCATCGAGCAGTGGATGCTGGCTTCGCTGGGCCTGGCGCCGGAGGTGGATTTGAGAATGTCGGTGATTCTCGCGTTCGGTCTATTGCGGTATGTGGTGGCGCTCGGAACCACGGTCCTCGTCACGGGCTTGCTGTATTACACCGGCCCGAACCGTCCGATGAAATTTGCGAACGTTTGGCCGGGGGCCATTCTGTCGACGCCGCTCTGGCTGCTGGCCACCGTAGGCTTCGCCTTGTACGTGCGCCATATCGCCAACTACAACCTGCTGTACGGCAGCATCGGCGCAGTGATTGCGCTGCTGGTATGGATGTACCTGCTGGCGGTGATCGCGCTGTTCGGATGCGAGTACAACGCGGTGCGGGAGCGGCTGCTAGACTGAGGACTGCTTGAACGCGAGCAACGGCCCCGTCATCTCCGTGCGCGGGCTTCGCAAGTTCTACGGAACCTTCGAGGCGGTGCGCGGAGTAGAGTTTGAAGTGCGTACCGGGGAAGTGTTCGGATTGCTCGGTCCGAACGGCGCCGGCAAGACCACAACCGTCGAAATTCTGGAGGGTCTGCGCCAGCGCAGTTCCGGCGAAACGTTGGTTCTGGGCCTGGACCCGGGGCTTCAGCCGCGCGAGATCAAGGATCGCATCGGCGTTTGCCTGCAAGCCACGAATCTTCCGGAAAAGATCAAAGTCCATGAGGCGCTGGCGTTGTTCGCGTCGTTTTATTCCGCCAGCGTGGATCGCGAGAAATTGCTCGCCCGGCTCCAGCTCAGCGAGAAACGCGACGAGTATTACTCGAAACTTTCGGGCGGCCAGAAGCAGCGGGTGGCTCTGGCGCTGGCCATGGTCAACGACCCGAAGCTCCTGTTCCTCGACGAGCCGACCACCGGCCTCGATCCGCAAATCCGGCACGAAATCCATGGCTTGATCCAGGAACTGCGCGATGCCCAGCGGACCATTCTGCTGACCACGCACTACATCGAAGAGGCCGAGCGCCTGTGCGACCGCGTGGCCATCATCGACGAAGGCAAGATCATCGAGATTGGCACCCCGCGCGAGATCCAGCAGCGCACGCTCGGCCAAAGCCGCATCGAAATCGAGTGCGAACAACCGGTGCCCGCCGATGGCTTGCCCGCGTTCCTGGCTGCCGAAAAACATACATTTTCGGACGATCGCAAAACGCTCACCGTGCATTCGGCAAACCCGGCGCGCACGATTGTGGATCTGGTGAAGTGGATCGATCAACTGGGCATCGGGCTGGCCGATATTCATCTCAAGCGCCCGACTCTCGAAGACGTGTTCATCGAACTGACCGGGAAAAGGCTGCGAGAGTAGCGCATGCTCAAAGCGTTTCTCGCGCACGCCGAAATCAATCTGAAGCTCACCTATCGCGACCGGACGGTGGTCTTCTTCAATTACCTGTTCCCGCTGATCTTTTTTTTCATTTTTGCGACGGTGTTTCATGCCGAGCAGGGCGGCGCGATCATTCAAGTTCTCACCATGGTGCTGAGCATCGGCATCCTCGGCATCGGATTCTTTGGCGCTGGAATTCGCGCGGTGCAGGATCGCGAGGCCAACATTCTGCGCCGCTTCAAAGTGGCTCCCGTTTCCGCCGCGCCGATGCTGGCGGCATCCTTGATTACCGGCGTGCTGAATTTCCTCCCGTCGGCGGTCATCATGATCGTGCTGTCGCATTACTTGTACGGGATGGCGTGGCCCGAACGGTGGATCTCGCTGCTGGCGTTCATCGCGCTCGGCGTGCTCGCGTTTCGCGGGTTGGGCCTGATGGTCGCGTCCGTCGTGAACTCCGCGCAAGAGAGCCAGATCCTGATCCAGATCCTGTACTTCCCGATGCTGTTTCTGAGCGGCACTGCGATTCCGATCAGCGTGCTGCCCGATTGGGTGCAATTGATCGCGCAATTCATTCCGTCCACATATGTGGTGAACGGGATGCAATCGATCGTAGGCAAGAACGAATCGATCCTGTCGAATGCAGCCGGGGCGGGCGCGCTGATTGCGACGGCAGTGCTCGCGACGTTCCTCTCCGTAAAGCTTTTTCGTTGGGAAAAGGAAGAAAAAATCGCGGCATCAGGCAAGTTGTGGCTGCTTGCGGTGCTCGCGCCGTTCCTGATTTTGGGCGTGTATCAGGCGCGCAATCGCGAGAGCATCGTCCAGGCGAAATTGCTCACGCGGCAGTTTTTGCAGAGCCGCACGATCCTGATTCGCGGCGCGCGAATTTTCGTCGGCGACGGACGTGTGATCGAATCCGGCGCGGTGCTGATCAAGGACGGCAAGATCGATCTGGTGTATGAAGGCGAGGCGCCCGATCCCAAGGATCTGCACGCCGAAGCGGTGGAGGCTGCGGGCAAGACCATCCTGCCCGGCTTGATCGACGTGCACGTGCATCTGATTTCGCCGGGTGGATTTTCCCAATCAGCCGACGCGTACAATGCGAGCAAGACCATGCCGCGCGCGCTGGCGGCCTATCTTTACAGCGGGATCACGGCGGTGAAAAGCTGCGGCGATCCGTTGGATGACATTCTGAAAACCCGCACGCTGGTGAATTCCGGCGAACGGCTGGGTGCGGAGTTGTTCGCGGTCGGGCCGATGTTTACCGCGCCCGGGGGCCATGGCACCGAATACTTTCGCGAGATTCCGGAAGCGTATCGCAAGGCCGCCGAAGACGAGACCGTGCGCACCCCCGCCACGCCCGACGAAGCGCGCCGGCAGGTGGATGCGCTGAAAAAGGCCGGCGTCGACGGCATCAAGGCGATTCTCGAAGCCGGACAAAGCGGGTTCGTATTTCCGCGTTTGGACGTCGCGATTCTGCGCGCGGTTGCGGCGGAAGCTCGCGCCCAATCGCTGCCGATCGTGGTCCACACCGGCGATGCGCGCGATGTAGCGGATGCGCTGAACGCCGGAGTGAGCGGCATAGAGCACGGCTCGGCGCGCGAGCTGATTCCAGCGGCGCTGTTTCAGCAAATGAAGGCGCAAGGCGTGTATTACGATCCGACGCTGTCTGTCTGGGAGGGCTTCACCGATGTCGCGAATGGGAACCTGGAGCCGTTGGAACGTCCGCTGGTTTTACAGACCGCGCCACCCGGACTGATTGAATCTACGAAGCAATTTCTGCAATCCCCAAGCGGGGTAGCAGTGCGCCAATCCATCCAGCACTACGGCGTGGATCTCGGAATCGCGAAACAGAACCTGATGGCGGCCTGGCAAGCTGGTGTGACGCTGGTCACTGGAAGCGATGCCGGCAATCCGCTGGTGCTGCACGGACCGACGATCGAGCGAGAAGTGGAGCTGTGGGTGGATGCGGGTCTGCCGCCCGCGGTTGCGTTGCAAGCTGCCACGTATAATTCTGCACGTCTGCTCGGTGCATCGGACCGCTTCGGCGTGATTGAAGCCGGGCACGAAGCGAATCTGCTGCTGGTGGACGGCAATCCGCTGAAAGACATCAAGCAGATCGAAAGCGTGCAGGCCGTATTTTTGAAGGGCGAGCAGATTAGTCGCATGGATCTTTTCGATCAACAATGACCTGTTCGATCAGCAGCCGCCCTACTCGAACGTCATACCGCGCACGACGCCGCCGTTCGCCGCATAATTGACGACAACGCGCGCCGGTGGATCTTGCACTCCGCAGGTGAACTCGGCCGGTGCATGGCGCATCTGGACGTGGTGTAAATCGGGGATCGCAAGGGTGATCGTTTGGCCGGAAGCCTCCACTCGGATCTTAGTCGTGGCGCCGCCGCAATCGATCTCGCGCAACGTACCGCTGATCCGGTGAATCTCGTCGCCAGGCTCGATGAACGGATTCCAATCCACCGTTTGATGCGGCACGCGCGTGGTCACCAGTTGCAATCGGCCCGAGGCGTCGCGCGCGAACTGCACACCCAGATCCGTTTCCGCGATGTAGATTTGCTCGGTTGCGCGGGCGCGCTCTGCCGCGGTCTTCGCGTGATCGGCGGCGTGTTGTGCGGCGGATTGTGCTTCGCCGCGGCGGCCCAGTTCGTTGAATGTGTCGGCCAGCGCCAGCCAATACGCATACGCGCGCGCGCCGGATACGTTTCGCATGGCCTGAAACTCGCGGAGAGCCGCCTCATAGCTTCCGGCATTTTTCTCGATCAGCGCGAGCTGATAATGCGCGTCATCGAAGGCGGGATCGAGCGCCACCGCACGCTGCAACGCCGGACGGATGTCGTCCCTGCTCAGACCCTGCTGATCGGCCAGCATCGCATAGCGATAGCACAGCCTGGCGTCGGCAATTCCTTGCTCGATCGCTCGCTTCCAGGCGCGCCGTGCGCCTGCGAAGTCGCCTTTGTGCAGCGCGATCACTCCCACAGCGGCGGAAACATCGGACGAATCCGGCGCGTCGCGAGCCAACTGCGTAAACAACGGCGCGGCGCGATCGAATTCTCCCGCTGCCAAAAGAAGCTGGGCCAGCACGATGCGCGCGGTAATCGGCGAAACGTCTGAGACTTCAACTGCCACGGACTCATCCGGCGCCGCCGGGAGCTGGATCACTACGGGCGTCCTCGCGGCGACCCACCCCCGCAAATCGCGTGCAATGCGATCCCAGTCCAGCCCTCCGCCCTTGGCCGCCAAGATCCGCGGAAATTCAGCCGAATACCGAGGCGAAAGCGCCAACATGCTGACCAACGCCCAGCTTTCGGCATAAAACATATTGTTCGCCGCGCGTTCCCGGTGACGAAATGCCTCGTCAGAAAGCCCGGCCAGCTCGTCCAGCGGCATCCATTCGCTGCGTTGCAAAGTCTGCAAACGC